>Ga0115002_10004048_pt1 | contig 17984 bp, 14 predicted proteins | sample ArcticOcean_MG_C_8_FD_89576 | JGI IMG/M metagenome (GOLD analysis project Ga0115002, IMG submission 89576) | Marine microbial communities from western Arctic Ocean - ArcticOcean_MG_CB11_86 | ecosystem: Environmental > Aquatic > Marine > Oceanic | place: Arctic Ocean: Canada Basin | collected... | reverse complement strand
GCCTGATAGAACACTACCGTCACGGCAAAAGCAATCGCAGCGTGAGTGAGGCGGAGAAGCATAGAAAATTTCGAATGCTGGAAAGCGGATTGAGGAATGTTCGCTAACTTGCGTACTTGCGCAAAACACTCTCCCAGCGTCCCGTGTTTTTAAGCAATACCTCGACCAACTCGCGAATCGCGCCGCTGCCACCATTTCGACTAGTGACGTAGTCTGCATCTTGCCGAAGCTCATCGGCCGCGTCGGCCACGGCGACGCCGAAACCGACCGCCTTGATTACCGGCCAATCGGACAGGTCGTCGCCGACAAAACAGACCTGTGACAGATCGAGTTCCAATTCGTCGCAGATCGATCCCACAACCGCCAACTTGTCGCCGGCGCCTTGGCGCACGATGTCAATGTCTAGCTCTGCCGCGCGGAGTTTCACAACCTGCGAACTACGGCCCGTGACAATGCCGCAGCGACCGCCGCTTTGCTGCCAGAGCCGAATGCCCTGACCGTCGCGAATATGGAACTGCTTTGACTCAACGCCCTGGTTGTCGATAATCACCCGACCATCTGTCAACACACCATCGACGTCGGTGAGAATCAAGCGGATCGATGCACATTTTTCTGCAAGCTTCATCATACTTTGTCCGCGCTATTCGTCTGTCGAGAAAATACGGACGGTAGGCGCGCCCTCCTCGGCACTTCTCGTCGGGATCGGCTCGGGTAATAACGCGAGAACGTCAGTCACGTCGATCAAGCCGACCGGTTTGCCCTCGGCGTCGATGACGGGAAGTTCACTAATTCTTCTCTCCGCCAAAATATCGATCGCCACTCGCATTTTGTCACTCCGCGAAACGGTCGTCGGAGAGGTATTCATCGTTTCGCTAATCGGGCAGTCGAGGGCCCCTTCGTTGCGACTTTCGATTAGACGGACCAGATCGCTGTCGGTGAAGAGTCCGGCCAATCGACCATCGGCGCCGGTGAGCATGATCGCCCCGGTACGCCGTCCCGGCTTCGTGCAGGTCGCGAGCACTTGACGAATGGTCGTATTTGCATGTGCGATACGGCATTCTTGAGGCGCGCGCATGTAATCCTCCACGTGACTAAGCTGGAGCCCCAGCGAGCCGCCCGGGTGAAGCCGTGCAAAATCCTCGGCTTCGAATCCTTTCAAACGACTTACGACCAGCGCCAGCGCGTCGCCCAGGGCGAGCATGGCTGTGGTGCTGGTGCTAGGTGCCAAGCCGAGTGTACAAGCTTCTTTCAGTTTCCCTAGCTCGATCGTGACATCCGATTTTCGGCCCAGCGTGCTGTGCGAACTTGCCGTGATAGCCAGCAGTGGTACACCAAGCCGGCCAAGTGCTGGCAACAACTGCACCACTTCTTTGGTTTCGCCGCTTTGCGAGAGAACAAGCACCAAGTCACCCTTATGAACGCGCCCCAAGTCGCCGTGAAACGCTTCGGCAGGGTGTAGGAAATGCGACTGGGTGCCCGTCGATGCAAACGTGGCGGCCAATTTTTGACCAATCAGCCCAGCTTTGCCCATACCGCTCACGATCAAGTTGCCGCGCAGCCCGTAAAGCAATCGAACCGCACGAAAAAAACGAGTGTCCAGTTTGCCAATCAGGCTGGCTAGAGCGCGCGCTTCAGTGCATAGAACTTCGCGTCCCAGTTGCAACACTTCGCCTTCAGAAAGCGGCAACTGGGGTGACTGAGCATGGAGAGCTGTGGAAGAATTCATCGCATTGTCTTCCTTGACGTGTCGAATTGTGGAGTAAACGAATGAGCGATTGTAGTTTGATCCGCAATAGTGAAGAAGAGCTATTCGCCATGGGCGATAAGCTGAGTGACAGTCTTGCTAGCCAAACGCTAACAGACGATAGCTGACCGCTCGCGTAGCGCATAAAAATGCTCCCAGAAAAGCACGCGTCCCAGGGGGGCAAAGGACGTTGATACCTTTCCGGGAGCGATTGGACGAAAGCGATCTCTGCGCTTGCGTGCCGTCGGTCGCCAGGATGTGTCGGGCCAAGCGACCGGGGAGTGTGTCGTAGCGGGTGGGAGGCTTCCGTGCCTACTCCAGCCGCTCCGGGGTCAACTTTCAAGTTTAAAAAAGCTGACCCAACCACGTGGGCTCCGTTATGTTATTTTCCTTGAGCAGTTCGTGAATGGTTTCGTGGTCTAACTTCGGAGGAAGATAAGCTGCTCAGATTGAACTACTGGTGCGTGCTTGGCTTCCTTGCCTTCGGGTGTGCAACCGTTTCTTGTTCGTTCGTGGGGAGAATACATCGGGTAAAAATCTTGGTCAAGGTCGGTTTGCGGTTGATCTGAAAAACTTTTAGGACTGTTATGTGTGCTGTGCGCAACAACACTCTGACTTGTATTCGGCAGCCTGCAACACCAAAAATGTAGTAGATGCAGTGCCAGAGGTTGCTAGCATCACGCGGCTCGATCTTTCAAAATCTGCTGAGCGCAACCTATCCAATCGCTCACTTCCGCAAAGCCGGGTAAAGCATCTGCTTTCCAACCGGCCGATTTCATTTTCTCGGCACCAAGCTGCTCCAGTACAGCAATCAGCTCCGTCGGCGAGCATTGAGCAACTTTTTGCGGGCTCGAAAACTCCGCAACAGCAAGTAAACGTGCGACGCCCGCACTCAATTTCGGTAATGCCATCAAAAGTTTGGCTTCGCGCTGCCAACAAGCAATTGTTTTCCAGCCGATGCGCTCATCGGCAAGTCGCACACTCAGCAAATGCGGCCTGGCCACAAGCAAATGCTCGACGGTCTGCACGTCCAACCGCAAAAGTTTTGCAGAAGTTCGCGGCCCAAGTGATAGCACATCGGCGACATTACTACGTAAGTTCCACTCCATCATGGGGCGGATGATAGGGAGTGGAGCCGGAGGCGCGAAGAGCGATTGGGAGTTAACGGCTCACCGTCGCAAACCGGTCCTGCAGCGATTGCACGTCCATGTCTTCTTCACGGAGTGCTTCCATGGCCATCACGGCGGCAGTGGCGGCTTCCATCGTGGTGAGACACGGCACGCCGGCTTGTACCGCGGCGGCGCGGATGCGACCTTCGTCCGTACGAGCACCTTTGCCGCGCGGCGTGTTCATGACGAGTGCGACTTCGCGATCGGAAAGATAGTCGAGCAAGTTCGGGTGTCCTTCACGAATCTTTTTCACATGTTGTGCAGGAACACCGGCAGCGGAGAGCACAGCCAAGGTACCCTCGGTTGCCAACAGTTTGTAACCCATAGCGTGCAAGCGACGAGCGAGATCGACGATCTGAGCCTTGGCCCTTTGGGCCACGCTGACAAATACATTTCCTGATTGGGGCAAAACGTTTCCGGCGGCAAGCTGGCTCTTGGCGAATGCCATACTGAATCGGGAGCTGATGCCCATGACTTCGCCGGTCGAACGCATCTCTGGGCCGAGCACAATGTCGACGCCAGCAAATTTTATGAACGGAAAAACGCTCTCCTTAACGGAGACGTGGCTCGGCACCGGATCTTCCGTGATCCCTTGCTCAGCGAGCGAGACCCCGGCCATCACCTTGGCTGCGATTTTTGCCACGGGCATACCTGTAGCCTTTGCCACAAACGGCACGGTGCGGCTGGCACGCGGATTGACTTCAATCACGTAAACCGTTGGGCGTTTCGAGGCCCGGGAAGCGAGTTGACTCGCCTGGGGACTCGTGCCGGCCTGCGCGCTACTCGCGTCCGCCGTTTCTTCCCATTTCACAGCGAATTGCACATTCATCAGACCCACCACGTTGAGCTCGCGGGCCATAGCGACGGTTGCTTCTCGCATTTCCTTAATCACGGGCCCGGGCAAGCTAAAGGGGGGGATCGCACAAGCCGAGTCGCCGGAATGGACGCCTGCCTCTTCGATGTGTTCCATAATGCCGGCAACGATAACATCGGTCCCGTCGCTGATCGCATCGACATCAACTTCGACAGCGCCTTCCAAAAAGCGGTCGAGGAGCACCGGCTGTCCCTGCGCAGCCAGGAACGCCTCGGCGACAAATTTGTCGAGCTGGCTGTTGTCGTAACAGATTTCCATCGCCCGCCCACCCAGCACAAAACTGGGCCGCACTAGCAGCGGGTAGCCCACCTCGCCTGCCACGCGCCGCGCTTGATCCATCGTGCGGGCGATGCCGCTGGAAGGTTGTTTGAGATCAAGCCGTTCGAGCATCTGTTGGAATTTTTCGCGATCCTCGGCCGCTTCGATGTTTTCGACAGCCGTGCCAATAATCGGTACGCCAGCATCCTGCAGCGCCCGCGCCAAATTAAGCGGCGTTTGCCCGCCGAATTGTACAATGACCCCGTCAGGATTGACTCGGTCGCAAATGTTGAGCACATCTTCGACCGTAAGCGGCTCGAAGAAGAGCAAATCGCTCGTGTCGTAGTCCGTGCTAACCGTCTCGGGATTGGAGTTGACCATCACCGACTCGATCCCCAACTCACGCAGCGCAAAACTGGCATGGCAGCAGCAGTAGTCGAACTCGATGCCCTGGCCAATGCGATTGGGACCGCCGCCGAGAATGACGATGCGCATAGCAGGCGCGCCCGGAGTCTGCCCCTTCGCCGGCACTTCGTCCTCCTCTTCATAGGTCGAATAATAATAAGGCGTATACGCTTCAAATTCGGCAGCGCAGGTGTCGACCGACTTGAACACGGCCACAATGCCAAGCGACTTGCGGTGGGCTCGCACCTCGAGCTCGGGGGCATTTAGCATTTGCGAGAGCTGTCGATCAGAAAAACCGAATCGCTTCGAAGTACGTAAAAGGTCGGGCGAGATTTGCATCAAACTGCCGCACGCGCGAATCGTGTTTTCGGTTTCCACTATTTCAAGCAAGTTGTCCAGGAACCACCGGTCGATGCGCGTGAGATCATAAATCTGATCAACCGTCATCCCACTCTTCATAGCGTAGCGGAGATACCAAACCCGCTCGGGGCAAGGGCGTGATAGTTTGGCTCGGATCTCTTCTTCGTCCGGTTGTTCGTCGCCATTTTCAACATTGTGGGCCCACAGATCGTTGCCGTCCGAGCCGAAGCCGAAGGCGCCCACCTCCAGCCCTCGCAGCGCCTTTTGGAACGACTCTTTAAACGTGCTGCCGATGGCCATCGTTTCGCCAACGCTTTTCATCTGCGTCATCAGGGTGTCGTCGGCTTCGGGAAATTTTTCGAAGGCGAAGCGAGGCACTTTGGTAACAACGTAGTCGATTGTCGGCTCAAAACAGGCAGTTGTTTCGCGCGTTATGTCGTTGGGCAATTCGTGCAGCCGGTATCCGACCGCCAGCTTCGCCGCAATCTTGGCGATCGGAAAACCAGTCGCCTTAGAGGCCAAAGCACTCGAACGGCTCACCCGCGGGTTCATCTCGATCACGATCATGCGGCCGTCGTCAGGATTCGTGGCAAACTGTATATTCGAACCGCCCGTTTCAACGCCAATTTCGCGAATGACTGCCAAACTCGCGTCACGCATCCACTGATATTCTTTGTCCGTAAGCGTTTGGGCAGGTGCTACTGTAATTGAGTCGCCCGTGTGGATGCCCATCGGGTCGAAGTTTTCGATCGAGCAGATGATGACCACGTTGTCGCCCGCGTCGCGCATCACCTCCATCTCGTACTCTTTCCAGCCGATGATCGACTCTTCGATCAGCACCTCAGTCGTGGGCGACTGGTCGAGCCCCCGTAGTACGAGTTCATCAAACTCATGCTTATTGTAGGCAATCGAAGAGCCGCTACCGCCCATCGTAAAGCTGGGCCGAACGACAGCAGGCAAGCCGATTTCTTTGATCAACTCACGTGCTTCTGCCACAGTCGTAATGGTCTTGCCGCGACAGACATCCAGGCCTATCTTGTCCATGGCGGCCTTAAAACGTTCGCGGCTTTCGGCTTTGTCGATGACATCGGCATTCGCGCCGATCATTTCGACGCCATACTTTTCCAGAATGCCGTGCTTCGCCAAATCCATGGCGACGTTCAGTCCCGTCTGACCGCCCAAAGTAGGCAGTAGCGCGTCGGGCCGTTCAGCCTCGATCACCTTAGCGACGATTTCCCATGTTAAGGGCTCAATGTAAGTGCGATCGGCCGTTGACGGATCGGTCATGATCGTCGCTGGGTTGGAATTCACGAGGATCACCTCGTACCCCTCTTCGCGCAGCGCTTTGCATGCCTGGGTGCCAGAGTAGTCGAACTCACAGGCCTGGCCAATGACGATCGGCCCGGAGCCAATAAGCAGAATTCGGTGAAGATCGTCGCGTCGGGGCATGTGGGGTAGGATCTGGGATTGAAGGTCAAGCAAGGCGAGGGCAATTAGCGGGTAGCACCGCACGTCTCAAAAACATGTCTAAAATCGCTCCATCGTAGCCCACGGAGGGCGGTTACTTCAAGTGGCCGAAGGTCGAGATCGGTCCGAAACCCCATGCGATCGAGACTAGTTTCCGCGGCATGGCAGATCAGCTATTGCTAGGCTGGCCGTGTCACTTGGTCAGCCGCATTGCCCAGGCGCTCGCCGCCGAGGAGCCGATTTTTCCGCCGACGGATTGGATCGTCGGCGACTTCCATTCTCGGCAGCGAATGTTGTTTGAAACGCGGGTCGAGCCTCCAGCCACTGTCCTCCGGCCACTGTGAGCTTTTAAAGGGGTGATTGGCCCGTCGGCTTACTGCCTATTTCTTGAGCGATGACTGCCTGCGAAAGATTGACTTGGCGCCCTAAACTATTTACTGTGAACATGTTGGCGAACGCGACTTTGCTGCTCGTGTCTGCAGAATGGACCGCAGGCAACTGGTCCCGTTGTTCCCTCGGCCCTTAGTCCTACCTTCCCCAGTGTCAACCATTGAGCTCATCCCCCAAAAAACCTTGGAGCGGCGTGTTCGATGGCGAAACCGACCCACGGGTGGAGAATTTCACCGAAAGCGTAAGCTTCGACCATCGACTCAGTGCCCAAGATATCCGGGGCTCGGTGGCCCATGCCCGCATGTTGGCGACGAGCGGAGTACTCTCAGACAACGAGCGCGAGCAGATCGTCACGGGCCTCAAGCAAATCGGCAACGAAATCGCCGCTGGCATGTTTGTTTTCCGCACAGAGCTGGAAGACGTGCACATGAACATCGAACATGCGCTGATTGAGCGAATCGGCGATGCCGGCCGTAAACTGCACACCGGTCGTAGCCGGAACGATCAGGTTTCAACGGATTTTCGCTTGTGGATCCGCGACAACTTGGATCAGCTGGACAAAACACTCCTGGAACTGCAGCGCGCCTTTGTCAGCCGCACCGAACGGGACCAGGATGTGACCTTACCCGGCTACACGCATTTGCAGCGTGCCCAGCCCGTACTCGCAAACCACTACTGGATAGCGTATTGCGAAAAGCTGGAGCGCGACCGCGGACGGCTGGCCGATTGTCGCAGGCGGGTCAATCAACTGCCGCTCGGTACCGCCGCCCTTGCTGGCACCTCAATTGCCATCGATCGACAGCTCGTGGCGGATGAACTTGGCTTTGAAGGATTGGTGGCAAACAGTCTCGATTCGTCGAGTGACCGAGATTTCGCCATCGAATTCTGCTTCGTTCTTACTCTTGTGGCCGAGCACCTCAGTACTTGGGCCGAAGAGTGGATTCTGTGGTCCACCAGTGAGTTCAACTTCTTGACTTTGCCGCAGGCCTACTGTACCGGCTCGTCCATCATGCCCCAAAAAATCAACCCCGATGTGCTGGAGCTGATCCGAGGCAAGACAGCTCGTGTGGTGGGCAACCTGCAAAGCCTGCTGGTACTGGTGAAGGGCTTGCCGTTGGCCTACAACCGCGATTTACAAGAAGACAAAGAGCGAGTTTTCGACTCGGTCGATACGGTCGAAGCCTGCGCTCGATTGGCAACGGCCGTAGTGGCGGGTGCCCGGCTTAATCGGGAGGCAATCGCCGCACGGCTCGATCGTGGTTATTTAGATGCCACAACGCTGATGGAATATCTCATTGGTCTTGGCGTCCCGCAGCGATCTGCCCATGAAATCATCGGTAAATTGGTAGGTATCGCGATGAAACGCAAACTTCCATTGTCGGAGCTGCCGCTCGAGGAATTTCAGGCGGCGCACCCGGCACTCGATGAAAAAGTGTTTAGTGTCTTGGGAGTGAAGCAAGCCGTCCAGGCATTCGTCAGCTACGGCTCAACTGCGCCAGAGCAAGTTGCGAGGCAAGTTACCAGGTGGCGTGAGCGAACGGGTTTACAGTCGGCGGATCGGTAAACAATGAATAAATTGGTAGAACTCGTTTGGAAGAGAATGGTCGATGGCCCAGCGACCCATCCTACGTCGAACGCCACAATTCAAAAAACATTCGTCGGCGCCGCTTCTCTGCTTTTGGCGCTAAGCTCCATGCAACCTCTGTGCGCTCAACATGCGTTTCTTGACGAAGCCGCGCGACGTGGGCCGGCGGTCGCCGCGGTGCTCGACTTGCCTCGCGAGACGCCTGCCCAGCAATTACTGGCGATTTTCACTCTGCTCGACTTAGGCGAAAAGGATGTTGCTGCAGAGCTCTGGGGGACCTTGGCCAAACAAAAACCGGACGCCGAGACTCAAGCGGCACTGGTCGCGCAATTCGGCACGGCCCGTTTTCTGATGCTCAATCGGCAAGATGTCGATCAATTTGCCGGCGCCGGCAAATTTGTTGCCACCTGCCTGAAAACTTCGGCCCAAAAAACACGCGATCCCAAACGTTTGGCGCGGTTGATCCACCAGTTGAACGACCCTGCGGCGGCCGAGCGCAATGCTGCCCGGGTGGACCTGTCTGGCACCAGTACCGCAGGCGCCGCCGCCTGTTTGGAGGCGCTGGGGAGCGCAACTGAAAAACCGGTGCGGGCGAACCTAATGTTGGCTTTGGCGGAGATGCGTCCCGAAGTCGATCCGCTGCTGCTCGCGGTACTTGCCGATGGCCGTGGGCAATTAAGGCGCGACGGTACGGAACTCGCTGGATTTCTACAGCTCACGGAGGCCATCCCCTGGCTAGCGGCGATCGTGGCCGGAGCCGAATCGGATCCCAACGTAGTGGCCGCCGCACATAGTGCCCTTGCCAAGATGAAACTCTCCTTGCCCACGGCCGCCGACGCGCGGGGCGTAATACGCGATCGAATACGCCGGCTCGACGCGGGCGTGCTACCCCAATGGCAGCAAGCGGCAGTCGTTGACACCTGGTGGACCTTCGATCCAGTTGCCAACAAGCTCATTGCGCAAGAGGTTGAAATCGAGGCCCGGCAAGTATTGTCCGCCGCGCGGCTTGCACGTTTGCAATTGCAACTACCGCTCGCGACGGCCGAAGACCGTCAAACGGCGCTGATTTACGCCTACCAAGCGGCGCAAGAGCTCAACCAGCAGCTTACGCCAGAAGTCGAGCAATGGGTAACCGAGTTGAGCACCGCCGCGCTCAACGAAGCACTCGAACAGGCCCTGCAAAAAAACGCATTCGCAGCCGCCCAGGCCTTTGCTGACCTGATGGGCAAACGGGCTGACCAAGCTGCAATCGCCTCAAATCGAGGCCGCCCCGCTCCGCTCGTACAAGCGCTTGCCCACGCGAATCGCAGTTTACGATTCGCAGCTCTGCAGGCGGTGATACAAATTGCGCCCCAACGATCTTTCGCCGGCGCCAGCGGCGTGCCAAAAGCACTTTGGTATTTTGTTGCCGCGGCAGGCCCTCCGCAAGCCGTGGCGGCTGCGGCTACTTCCCGGCGTGCAGACGATTGGGCAGGACAACTACGAGGCTTGGGCTACGCGACCCCGCCAGCCGTGACCGGCCGCGAGGCAATCCACACTGCACTTCGTTCATCACGGTTGCAGCTGCTATTGATCGACAGTGACATCAGTCGGCCGCTTTTGCGGGAAGTCGTGTTTCAACTGCGCTCCAACCCGCACACGGCCCATACGCCGATCGCCATACTGAGTAGTCTAGAAAACCTAGAGCGGGCCCAGCGCCTGGCGCAAAACGACGACCGGCTCCTAGCCATGCCCCGACCCCATGGTCCAGACGCGATGCAAGCCCTCGTCGATCAACTTGCTAAGCTGGCCGATCACAATTCGGCCGAAGAGCGCCTCGCCCAAGCCGAGCATGCCCTGGGCTGGATTGCCGAACTGCTGGAGCAAGGCCATCCCTACGACGAATTCGTTCGTGATGCCGAACTGCTTCGCCAAGCCATCTACGTGCCGGAGCTCACCGGTCAGGTATTGCGCGTGCTGCCAAGACTCGGCACAGCCACAAGCCAGCAATTGCTCGTCGACATGGCCAGTACGCCAACTCAACCCATCTCGCTTCGCCGCCAAGCGGCCGACGCTTTGGCCGTCAGTGTCCAGCAAGCCGGTAAGTTGTTGACTTCGCAAGAGATCCTCCGGCAATACGACCGCTACAACGCCAGCGAAACTGCTGACGCCGATACCCAAGCCGTACTCGGTCAAGTGCTCGATATCTTTGAAGCGAAATAATAACTATGAACCTCGCATCGTCCATCACCGGCACGAACCCTGCTGAAGCAGTCCTCGGCGGCATCATCGGCTCTGGGCCTGCTATGTCAGAGGTGTTTCGCCTCACGCAGCAGGTGGCCAAGTCGAAAGCCTCGGTGCTCCTCTTGGGAGAAACGGGCACGGGTAAGGAGTTGATCGCCCATGCCATTCACGGCCTGAGTCGCCGTCATGAGCGACCATTCGTACGTGTCAATTGCGGGGCACTCAGCGAAAGCTTGCTCGAGAGCGAACTGTTTGGCCATGTACGCGGGGCGTTTACCGGGGCCATTGACAATCGCACCGGCCGTTTCGAGGCGGCCCACAAGGGAACGATTTTCCTCGATGAAATCAACTCCACCTCGCTCCACTTACAAGTCAAACTGCTCCGCGTACTGCAGGAGCGCGAGTTCGAGCGCGTCGGCGACACCAAAACAGCGAGCGTGGATACCCGCGTGATAGCGGCCAGTAATCGCGATTTGCTCGAGCTCGCGAGCGAAGGATCCTTCCGTGAAGACCTGTACTACCGGCTCAACGTGGTGCCGATTCACCTCCCCCCTTTGCGGGATCGGATCGAGGACATTCCGGAACTGGTGACCCACTTTCTGAACCTCTACAATGAACAGAACGATCGATATGTGGCGCATATCGATCCTCAAGCCATCGCTGCGATGCAGAATTACAGCTGGCCAGGCAACGTACGTGAGTTACAAAATTACATTGAACGCGCGGTCGTGATGGCCTTGGGAGACGAATTTACCTTGGATCTGCTCCCGACAGTCGTCACCTCGGGACGAGGGCCACGCGTGCCCGGCAGCCGGGCACTGAATATCGAGGCGCTTGCTGAGGAGCTGGTCTACCGCGGCCTGAATGGGTCAGAAAATTCAGCTGGCAATCTCCATAGCCAAATCGTCGATCGCGTGGAACGCGAAGTGATTGCGCAAGTGATGTTGACCTGCAGCAACGTACAGATCAAAGCCGCCGCCAAATTGGGAATCAACCGCAATACCTTACACAAAAAGCTCAAACAGTACGGGCTGGATAGCGAAGCAAAGTAGGTAATTCCATGGATTCCGGCGTCAACATGCTGTGCTTCTCTGCCAGCTACGCACTTGCGCTGATACTGGAGTTCTCCGGACTGTGGAACCGCTTACGATTACGGCGGTTCGCAGTGCTAGGGATCGCCTCGGCGGGAATGGTAGCTCATACTTGGTTTCTGGGGCAGCGCGTCGCCCATGCGCCGCAAGCTCCACTTGCCAGTCATCAGGACTGGTATCTGTTGGCTGCTTGGGTGCTCGCGCTCGTCTATCTTGCCGCCAAATTTTACCACCCTAAATCGTCGATGGGCCTGTTCTTGCTACCGGCTGTCTTGGCTTTGGTGGCGGGAGCTCAAGCGGCTTCGATGACTCCCCTGGCGACGTTTCAGGCCCCGCGTCTCTGGGGCCGGATACACGGCGTGTTTCTCATGCTAGGAACCGTGGCCGTGCTGCTCGGCTTTCTCGCGGGGTTGATGTATCTCATCCAGAGCCATCGACTCAAGCACAAACTACCCACGGGCCGAGGTCTCAGGTTGCCCAGCCTGGAATGGTTAGAAAGGGTGAATAGTCGAGCTCTGGTGGCCGCGACGGTGCTCGTGGGCGGAGGCTTTTTTACCGGCGTCATTAGCCGCTTGGCCCATGCGGGCGAAAAAAACTTTATCCCCTGGTCCGATCCTATCGTCCTCAGTCTCGCTGCTATGCTGATTTGGCTGGTGGTAGCCGAACTTTTCCGCTTGGTTTACCCGGCCGCTCGACGAGGCCGCAAGGTCGCCTATCTGACTGTGGCCGCATTCGTGTTCCTGCTCTTTGTATTGGTCGTGATGTTGCTGCAAGACACATTACATACGCTTCCTCTGGTCGATGGAGTCGGGGAGGTGGGACTTTGAATCTGCACATGATCGGCTGCAACCACCGCGGCACCGGACTCGATGTGCGTGGGCGGCTTACTTTCGACACTCAGCAGGCAGCAGAAGCCCTGCATACTTGGCGGTCGCAATTTCCTGAAACTGAACTCGTGCTACTCTCCACTTGCAATCGCGTCGAGCTTTACGCCGCCATGAACGGCGAAAGCAAGGCATCTGCCACCAACCAATTAATCGACACGCTGCTCGATTACCGGCAAGTGTCACGTCAAGAGATCGAGGGGCGACTGCTCACCCTTGCCGGCAGCGATGTCGTGCGCCACCTCTACCGCGTCGCCTCGAGTTTGGACAGCATGGTCGTCGGCGAGCCGCAGATTCTGGCCCAAGTGAAACAAGCCTACCAAAACGCCCAGGCACAAGACTGTATCGGCCCGTTGCTGCATGAGCTCTTCCAATCGGCTCTGAGCACGGCAAAACGGGTCACCGGCGAAACCACGCTACACAAACACCGCGTGAGCATTCCCAGCGTGGCCATTGCCGAGCTAGCGAACTGCGTGTTCGAAACTTTCGACGACAAGCATGCGCTCGTGATTGGTGCCGGAGAGATGGCCGAGGAAACACTTCGCTACTTGCGCGACGCTGGAAGGGCGCGCATTCATGTCGTCAATCGCGACGCTGAGCGCGGACAAGAACTCGCCAAAAAATGGTCCGGAGAATATCACGCCTGGGACCAGCTGTGGGCCCAATTGGTCCATGCCGATCTGGCGATCAGCACCACTTCAGCCGACCAGCCCCTGGTGACCGCTGCCGCCTTTGCTGAGCACGTTGCACCAGAGCGTTATCAACGCCCTCTCTTTGTGCTTGACCTGGCCGTGCCGTGTGACTTTGAGCGGACGGTGGGCGACGCCTTGGGCGTCTATCTGTACTCGCTCGACGATTTGAACGACGCCTGCGAGAAAAATCGCCAGGCCCGGGCAGCCGAACTGCCGTCGGCAGAAAACATTGTCGCTCAAGAAACTGACCGCTTCTTAGCCAATCTCAACCATCGTGCCACGGCCCCAGTGATCACGGGCTTGCGCCAAGGCATGGAACGCCCCAAAGCTGCAGAGCTTGAGAGACTCTTTCGCCGACTGCCCACGCTGGACGAGGCGGCCAGGCAAGAAGTCGAGCAATTTGCGGACCGCTTGGTCAACAAAATGCTGCATCCACCACTCGAATCTCTGCGAAACGCCTCTAAGAATGGCACCCCGCACAGTCTGCTCGAGGCGCTCAAGCGGCTGTTTTTCTTAGAAGACTAGTTTTGACCAGACACTAGACAACGAGTCACCCGCGCTATACTTCTTCGTCTTCGTCTTCGTCCTCGTACTCGAACGTCTCCTGGTCGTCGTCTTCACTCGTTTTGGATTCGCTTTTCGCGTCCGAGTCCGCTTCGATATCTGAATCGTCGTCGTCTTCTTCGTCTTCTTCGCTATCCGAGTCGTCGTCTTCGACTTCTTCCCATTCGTCTTCGAATTCCTCGTCGTCATCCTCTTCGTCTTCCTCGTCTTCTTCTCCTTCTTCCTCTTCTTCCTCTTCTCCTTCGTCGTCGCCCTCTACTGAGTCTTCATCTTCGTCCTCATCTTCATCCTCGTACTCATACTCGTACTCTTCTTCTTCGTCGTCCTTCTCCTTAGAGTCATCCCCTGGCTCGGGCTTGGCTTTTGGGTCTCCTTTGTCCTCTTTGTCCTCTTTGTCCTCTTCCTCTTCATCTTCATCTTCGTACTCATATTCGTATTCGTACTCCACTTCCTCATCCTCTTCGTCGTCCTCGTCGTCGCTTTTTTCAATTTCGTTGCCTACGACCGTATCGTCTTCGAGCTCCGCGATGGGCGCATTTCCTTCCAGCCCTGCGAAGGGTGCGTGTTTCGACGAGGCTGCGAACCTACTTGAGGTGCGACTCAGGTTGAACTGCACAGCTTGCTCCTTCACCTTCACACAGGCCAAGGGCTAGCCGCGCGTGCGGCTCAATCCAAGGGCCCAAATAGTTATCATGTACTGACGGTATGAATTTGATCGATCGAAGGCAATTCTTCCAAGCGCCGAAGTCCAAAAACTTGCAAAAAAGTCTTCGTCGTCCCATAGAGGTACGGGCGCCCCAGTTCTTCGGCTCGTCCGACAATACGCAATAAATCGCGTTCCATCAACACTCTAAGGATTTCACCGCACTGTACCCCCCGAATCGCCTCGATCTCTGCCCGTACAATAGGCTGTTGATACGCCACCACCGACAGTGTCTCCAAGGCCGGGGCTGAGAGCCGCATTTCCTTGGGGCCCCCGTGTAATCGGCGAATCCAGTCGGCTAATTGGGGTCGCGTTAGCAATTGCACCCCTTGGGCCACTTCTACGACCTGCAGAGCACTCGACCGACGATCCAGACACTTTCCGAGTTGCTTGAGTAATGTTCGCGCTTGCGTACCATCGGCAAGTTTCGCTAAATTCGCCAGTTTTCTCGTCGAGAGTGGTTCGCGTGCCATAAACAACACGGCTTCGAGTCGAGCTAATTTGGTTTCTATCGGCTCGTCCGCTTCCTTAGATACGGTTGATTGGCTCTTCAACGAAAAATATTCCCAATGTCGTCTCGCCGCAGACTGAGGAAACTGATACCTGAGAGCGCTACTGTTGAGCAATCTGCCGACAGGTGCCCCTCGCTGTGGAGAAGGTTTTATCGCCATATTTGCCCCCCTCCACGCGCGTTCTGCCAAGAACTCACTTCACCCACGACTTGGCGAACTGCCGCTAACGAGTCGTCTGCGACGGCCTCGAACTGCCGCGTGAAATCTTTGTCTGCGCCCAGAGCGACCGCGCAGCGAAAACGGACCAAGCGGCCATCTTGCCCCCAATCTTCCAAGGCATACTGGGTCGCGCCCAGTTTGCGAAGCACCGACAAATGGGGGTCCAGCTGCTCCTGCAAAGAGCCGTCTGTTTGCGGACTAGCTGGAGCGGATGTGAAAGAAGCCGCAGTGACTCGCGGAACGTGCTGGATCGGTTCGGCGGCAAATGCATAGCGCGGAGCCGTAATCCACTCGTCTTCCTGTGAAGTCGGCGGTTCACCGGCCAAAGCCCCCTTGCCGATTTCGACGAGACGGTCAACAAACCGCTGCGCCCCGGCGGGCAAGGGGCCGTAGTAAATCCATGCCGAGGGTATGCCCACGAGCACCAACAACATCACAACCGCACGAAATAACACAGCCATGGATCTTTTCTTCCCTTAAAAGCATAGCGAGTTCTAACTGCCGCGATCCTCGGGTCGCAGGGCCGCAAATGATAGCGGCCAGCAAATTCCGACGGCAATGGCAATTCGGGAAGCTTTGCAAGTTTTCGAGGCGGGCGTTTCGAGTATTCTTCGTTAACTCGCGCCTCGCTACTCGTAACTCGTAACTCGCGCCTCTAAACTGCTAGCATGACTGCTCCAATCTACCTCGACCACAACGCAACGACGCCCCAACTGCCTGAGGTAGCCGATGCGGTGCGCGAGGCGGCACTTCGCTACACTGCCAACCCCGAAAGCCAGCATGGGCCTGGCCGCACAGCGCGGCGCGTTTTGGAGGAGAGCCGGGAGCAAATTGGCCGCCTACTGGGTGCGCGCAACGAGGGACTGGTGGCAGATCAGGTGATTTTCACTAGTGGAGGTACCGAAGCTAACAATTTGGTACTGCTCGGTTTAACGCGAATGGGCTTACCGCGAGCTGGTTCGCCTGGCCATTTGGTCGTGTCGGCCATTGAACATCCGTGTGTACTCGAAACTGCCACCCTGATCGAGCAACACGGCTGGCAGGTCGACCGCGCGATGGCCGATACAGATGGCGTGGTCCAGCCCGAAGAATTCGCCCGGTTTCTCTCGCCCGAAACCCGCCTGGCTAGCCTGATGCTGGCAAATAACGAGACGGGTGTCTTGCAACCCGTTGCGGCGGTGGCCGGCCTTTGTGCCGAGCTTGGCATTTTGATGCACACGGATGCCTCCCAAGCCATCGGGAAAATACCAGTTAATTTCGCACAACTGAACGTTGCTGCACTTTGCTGCGCCGCGCACAAGTTTCATGGCCCCGTCGGCATTGGAGCTGTAATTCTGCAGCATGGTGTGAAATTGCGGCCCTCGCTGTTCGGTGGTCACCAACAAGCCGGCATACGACCCGGCACCGAATCAGTGCCTCTCGCGGTGGGTATGAGAACGGCGCTCGAGCTTTGGCACCGCGAAACTCTTGAGCGCAGCGATCGACTCACGGAACTACGTGACCAGTTTGAGAGCGATTTGCTCGCAGAACTGCCTTCCGCTTTGGTCATTGGTTCGCGCGCAGAGCGTTTGCCAAATACCTCTAACATTGGCTTCACTGACTACGATCGCCAGGCTCTGCTCATGGCCCTCGACCAGGCGGGTGTCGCCTGCGCGACCGGTTCGGCGTGTGCCAGTGGGTCCAGCGAACCCTCACCGACATTGGTGGCGATGGGGCTCGAAGAGCAGACAATTAGTGGATCGATCCGCTTCAGCCTGGGAGCCACAACCGGCCGTCTCGAAATGGCAGAAGCCACTCATCGTATCCTCAGTGTGTGCAAGCGTTTGCGACAAGGGTAAAACCGTTAAAAACACCTGCTGAACTCCTCCCGTTGGCGTCAAAAATCGGGTAGAATCACGGTTTGGTTTTTCGGCCTCTCGCGGCGCCAGGACGAGACCGTTTTTTGTCTCTCTCATGAGCCGTTGCCGCAACCGAACATTGTCTTATGAATGCGACCTGTCTGGACGGAACCGAAGTGGTTTACGGGGTAACACGAATCGATTTGCCAAGCTGCGATTGGAGCGATGCGCCTCGCGCTGGCGCTCAGGGCGACCTGCTACGCTCGTTTGTCGCAGGGCCCGAAAATCGCTTGGTAGTTTCGGTCCTGGAACGTCTGCTTACAGGCAGTGCATCATCGGCTGCGAGTTCTTTAGTGCTGACTGGTCCTTTAGTACTTACGGGTCCCGCCGGCACTGGCAAGTCGCTCTTGGTGCGCGGCATCTTTCGGCGCTGGTCTGAGCTGCTTGGCGATGGGGCCGTCGCCTATTTTACCGCCGCAGATTTTGGTCGAGAGCTTCGCGCTGCTCGCAGCGAAAATAACTTAAACGACTTCCGACGGCGTCTCTCCGAGTTAAAATTGCTCGTTGTCGAAGACATTCATCGGCTTGCAGAAAGCGCATTCATACAACGCGAGCTGCGTGATACCCTCGACGTATTGTCCGAGGCAGGAAGCGTCGTTGTACTCACCGCGCGGCAACTGCCGGCTCTCCAGTCGCGTTTGGAATTCGGATTGCGGGATCGGCTCAGCAGCGGCTTAACCCTCCACCTGCGATATCCTGGCCAAGAAGCTCGCGAAGAGCTTCTGAAACTTGCTGCTCAAATACGAGGCCTGCCGCTTAGCGCCGCCAGGAGACATGCTCTCGCTCAAAGAGTCTCAGGTCCAGCGCCTCGGCTGTTCAGCGCCTTGACCCAACAGGCGTTGGGGTCTTGCAAAGGTAATTCTCAAGAGGACGGCGGGGTTTCCAAAGACAATTGGCCTTCTTTCGAACAAGGACTGGATTTAAAGCCGATTGTCGCCCTGGTGGC
>Ga0115002_10004045_pt1 | contig 17987 bp, 18 predicted proteins | sample ArcticOcean_MG_C_8_FD_89576 | JGI IMG/M metagenome (GOLD analysis project Ga0115002, IMG submission 89576) | Marine microbial communities from western Arctic Ocean - ArcticOcean_MG_CB11_86 | ecosystem: Environmental > Aquatic > Marine > Oceanic | place: Arctic Ocean: Canada Basin | collected... | reverse complement strand
GAGCTGCCTTTTTGGCTGCGGCTTTCTTAGGAGCGGCCTTCTTCTTCGGAGCTGCCTTTTTAGCTGCGGCCTTCTTAGGAGCGGCTTTCTTAGGAGCGGCCTTCTTAGGAGCGGCCTTCTTCTTCGGAGCGGCCTTTTTCTTTGGAGCTGCCTTTTTAGCTGCGGCTTTCTTTGGAGCGGCCTTCTTAGGAGCGGCCTTCTTTGGAGCGGCCTTCTTTGGAGCGGCCTTCTTTGGAGCGGCCTTCTTTTTCGGGGCCGCCTTTGCAGGAGTTGCCGGGGCCAATGAGCCAGCAGCAATTTTCTTCGGAAGCGCTTCAACGCTTAAACGAAGTAATTCGCCTACGCTTACCTTAAGCTTCTTGGAAGAACGAATCAATTCGTTCTTAGCCTTAGAAGATAAACGGACTGAAATCTGCTTGCTTGTTTTGGGCTCAATCTGAACTGAACCAAAATCAAATTCTGCTAATGCAAAACGAATGATTTCACTCTTAGAGGATGCGCCTGATCGTTTTTGAAGAGTTTCTATTTTGTCCAATAGCTTACCTCCAATATCGAAAGTCAATGGCGCCGTTGCGGATGTCTTTTTAACTGCCATGGTTTGTTTGCCTTTTCTTTTTAATGATGGATTGATTAAACGCCATTAAGTTGACCGGGTGGCCAAACTTAAAAACGCGATTCACTGATTAGTATTCTGATTATATTTCCTTTTTCAAGTTAGGATTTTTATTTTATCTAGAGAATCTTTGCCTGGCGCAACCATATTTCAACTACATGGCTGAACAAGGTGAGAATCCCCTATGAGAATTGATTTCCATCCTTACTTCCTCTTAAAGGAATCATAGAGTCATTATTTTGAAGTAATGGTTCAACGTACTCGGTGGTATTCAGATAGTGGGATTTCGGGTACAAGATCTAACGGCTCACCTCTCGCTATAGGCAAATCGCTAAAGTCACGATTTAAAGTAGCTTCCTTAATGATTAGACGAGTCTTGTCTCTGGTGGTTTCATTTAAAAAATCAATCGTTTTGGGTAACCAAACGCCATCGACCTTTTTAAGGTCTAACAATCGGAACGATTTTAAGACTTCTTCATCCTTAGAAACATAATCAGCCTTGAGCATGGCATTGAAACTTTCATCCAAAAAGACGACGACTCCGTGTAATCCCAATGGATTGGCCTCAAGCGACTTGGGAGCTAGCATTAAAAATGCATGCGCGGCTCTTCCACGAACTTTTGTAACGCCTTCATAATTCCAATCATTCCAATAAATAAAGGGCATCATTAGGTCGAATACCGTTATGGTTACTGTTTCGTCGACCGGATCAAACCATTCATCAGTTGTTACTTTACTCCATGCGTTAGAAGGCTGGGTTCTCTTCAACGCGGAAGCATAAGGACCATTTTTGAGAAATAACTCCTCCCCAGGCTCTGAGTGAATACGGATCTGGGAGACAGGTCCATCTGCCACATTTGAGCTCCATAGAGTGCCCGTAACTTCCTGGCGTTTACCCCTCCTGGGAATATATTGAAGGGTGTATTTTAAACTGAAGTCTCCTTCCACCCACAATTGACGAAACGATCTGAGCCTCTGCTGACCTTCCTCATGATCAATCTCTCTTAGCAGTTCAATCTTAGCACGACGCAGGGAACCTTGTCCGCAGATTATACTAGGCAGCGCTATTGCAAAAACAGATATACAAAAGGTGAATCTTATTGCCGAACTCATGAGGTATTTTGACCTCAGAAATCTGGGCATGTTGCGAAAGAGGGCCTTAAGGGTTAACAGCTTTTTCAGCTTCTGCTTCTACATCCTCTATAACGTCTATAACGTCTTCGGCAATTGCCTCTGTTTCCGTCGCTACTTCCCCAGAAGAATCTTCACTGAGTTCGAGGACTGATTGAAGTGCACTGTCGGCCGAAGTCTCAGTCGAACTTGCGTCCGCAGCAGATTCAGCCGCAATTTCACTTAAAAGATTTTTACTAGCTTCCGCCGCAATCCTTTTATTAGAGGCAATGTTTATTAAATAGAGTATAAAGGTGAGGACGAAAAAAGAAATAACGGCGGTTCTCGTTATTTTCGTGAGCAACGATCCTGTTTCTGCACCCAGGGCTGCTTCCATAGCTCCACCACCCAGGGCTGCGCCCATACCACCGTCGCCTTTGGGTTTTTGAACCATCACAACTAAGAGTGTGAAAAGACAAAGTAGGATCAAAATTAAGCTTAAAAGGGCTATTAAAATATTCATGTTGCTGCTATTCCGAAAAAACGCGCTAATTTGCTCACCGAGTTCCTACAGTGCAAGTCAAATCCTGACTTACGATTCGACCCCCATTTCTTCAAGTATTCGGGAGAGATCATCATTTCCAAAATACTCGATCGTAATTCGGCCTTTCTTGGGAGCATGCTTGATGGATGCACGTGTTTTAAATCGTTTTGAAATCTTGTCCTCGAGTTCTTTTATCGCTCCTAATTCGCCGGCCGGCCTGGCGACTTTGACCTTGGTAGCAGGCTGATCACGCGAATCTTTAAGCAACCGTGCTAAGCGTTCGGTTTCACGAACACTTGCTCCATCCTCAACAATCCTTCTAGCAAGCATGTCGCGCTGAGCAGCTTCTTCTACTCCAAGAAGCACCTTTGCATGTCCTATCGAAAGGTGACCTTTACGCAAAAAACCCTGAATTTCTTTCCCCAGCTGAAGCATGCGAAGCGAATTGGCAATCGTGGCTCTCCCCTTCCCTACGCGTTCGCCTACCTGTTCCTGGGTAAGATCAAAATCGCGTAGTAAACTGGCGTAGCCCAAAGCCTCTTCAACCGGATTCAGTCCTTCACGTTGCAAATTCTCAATCAGGCTGAGAGTAGCAGAAGATGAATCGCTTGCTTCGACCACTCTTGCAGGAATGGTTTTTAACTTTAAATTTTTGCAGGCGCGCCAGCGGCGTTCTCCAGCGATCAGTTGGTAATTCTTCCCAACTTGGCGGACAACGATAGGCTGAAGCAGCCCTTCGGACCGGATACTCTCTGCCAATTCATTAAGCTGATCCTCAATAAAATCTCTTCTTGGCTGATAAGGATTGGGTTCAATAGAAGAAATTGCCAGTTCGAGGAAACCATTAGCAAAAACCTCCTCCACCGCGACGCCCTTCGGTGCCTTGACTACAGCTGATTTTTTGTGAGTTGAGCTTTTGGCAACTTTCTTTGCGGGTTCTGGATTGAAAACACCCTTTGAGATGAGACTGCCGAGACCTCGACCTAAACCTGTTTTACGTTTCGCCATGAAATATTAGTTGGGATTGTCGATGGGTAAAAAGAGTTCACGCCCAATTTTCAAACGATCTGGATCTGGAATTTCGTTTGCGTGAATGATGTATGAAACTTTTGAGCCAACACTACTTGCAATTTTAGAAAGGGTGTCGCCAGACTTTACAATATACGGGATCCCGGTTTGTGGATAGGAGTTGGGGTCAAATACAATGGGAGTTGAAGATCCAGATCCATCGCCACCCATGTTTGGAGATTTTTCAATTTCTTTAGCCAGTGCTCGGATCTGTTTGCTGATCTGCGTAAGAAGCTCCTCCCGTTGAGTTTTATTTAGGCGGTTTATCTCAGCATACAAAGAGGATAACTCCTGCCGAAAGGCTACATCACTCACCGAGGATGCACTTTGGGCTTCGACTTTTTTAATTCGTAGCTGGAGCGATTCATTCTCCCGCAGAAGTCGCTCAACTTCAAATCGCATTTCACCTAACTGTTCTTTGAGAAGAGCAACATCTTGCGCAAGGCTCGCCGTTCCAGTGCCACCTCCAGCCATACGTGTAGGCAGAGGATAGTTTTGTCCCAGACCCCAAAGGACAGGGACAACTAATAGAGTAAAATAGATAGTGATTTGCTTTATCTTCATAAACGAAACTCCTTCATCGGGTCAGTTCAAACCATTCATACTACGGTTTGGTATAAAGTTGAAAGACTCTTTTATGAGAAACTGGTTTCTTTGTTATTAAAGGATGCATAGGACGACTTTCAAATCGTGAACAAGGCTCAACCGGGAAGCCACGCAAAAAATCATCGGCTGCCAGCATTTTGCCTCCAGGCTTTTGCAAGCTAAGTAAATTCAAGACTCCTTCAGCGGTGGCAACGGAAACACCACCCGAGTCACTCTTCACGATTACACCCGGTTCTTGAACACAGGCCTCATTCGTCCAACTCGCTGTTCCTACCTTCAATAATTGCTGATTCAGCTCCGCATAACATCCCGGCCAGGGATTGAGCCCATTAATACGTTGAGCCAATTCGCGGGCGGGATGCTCGAAGTCCAATTGGCCATCCTGCTTCACTAACAACCGACAATAGGTGACCGCTGATTCATCCTGTTCTTGAGAACGAATGGATCCATCTAGAATAGAAGTAAGATGTGTCTTCAACAACCCGGGACTCGCATCCGCAAGTTTCTTTCGATAGCTTCCACCGGTTTCCAGATCATCTTTGGCCACGCTTAATTGACCGCAAATCGGCCCCGCATCCATTTTCATTACCAACTTCATAAGGGTAACTCCACTCTCAGCTACACAGGAAGCAACCGCGGATTCAATGGGAGAGGCCCCACGTAACGCCGGTAACAAAGAAGTATGAATATTGTAAATACCAAGCGGCGGACAATCCAACACCTTTTGAGGAAGCAAGTGACCATAGGCCATGACCAAAATAATGCTTGGGTTCAATTCCTGTAACTCTTCAATCGCTTCTTCATCAAAAGATTCGGGCTGAACCACAGGAATCGAACGTTCCATTGCCCAGCTCTTAACGGCGTTCGGCTGAACCTTTTTACCACGACCGCGAGCTCTGTCCGGCTGGGTATAGACCGTACCAATTTCGACCAGGCCGCTTTTACTTACCAAATAATCCAGAGTCGGCAGAACAATAGGATCAGATCCCATGAAAACCAATCGAACAGGTGGTAAGCGTGACATCAATTTATTCGCTGAGTTTAAAAAATCCGTAGAAGACGGTTAGGAAAATTTCTTCGGCGGCTTCTTGCCCTCCAAATCAAAAAGCAGAGGACATCCTTGCAGTTGAAATTCTTCCAACAGCTTACTTTGTAGAAACCGTTTATAGGAATCATCCAAACGCCCAGCCTGATTGCAGAACAATTTAAACTTAATCGGACGAGTGGATATCTGAACTGCGTAGTAAATTTTAAACCGGATCCTTGTAATCAACCGAGGAGGGTTTTGATCCAGGTAACGCTTAATAACCTGATTGAGTTTCCCGGTCGAAATCTGAGCAAACAGCTTCTTATAAATAGTAGCGGCTTGTGTTAATATATCGTCTACACGCAAGCTGGTTAGAGCTGATACAAAAAGAATCGGCGAGTCTGGCAGCGTGAAAATTTCCTTTCTGACAGATTCGGCAAATTTCTTCTTAAAGTCGAATAAGTCCTTATACCCCGGCAATGTGTATTGTTGGAAGGTCTCAACCGCCAGGTCCCATTTATTCACCAAAACAATGATTCCCTTTCCTTTGTTGAGAATCTCACCAGCAATTAATTTATCCTGCTTGGTCACCCCCTCCATAGCATCAAGCACCAAAAATACCACATCGCTTCGTGCGATCGTCTCCTCTACCCGCACTGCAGAAAAATACTCGACCGGATCGATGACCTTGGCCTTACGACGCAAACCAGCCGTATCGATCAAACTAAACTCAAGAAGATCTCCTGATTTATTTTCGAAATCCAGATCCTGACTAATCGCATCGCGAGTAGTTCCGGCAATTTCGCTGACGATCATTCGCTCTTCTTGCAGGAGTGAATTACACAGCGATGACTTGCCGACATTCGGGCGTCCGACAAAGGAAATTCGGATTCTTGACTCGTCGACCATCTCAGGCTTTGGAACTTCTCCCAATATTTCGACAATGAACTCGCGAAGTTCGTTGATCCCTCGACGGTGTTCTGCGGAGGTAAACATAACCCCTTTAAGACCTAGTTTATTGAACTCGTGGATTTTAAAATCATGCTCGGGGCCGTCAATTTTGTTAACAACTACCCAGGCCGGCTTGCCACTCGACCGCAGGTGCTCAGCAACCATTTCGTCAAGGGGAGTCAGCCCATCAAGCCCATCTGTCACAAACAGAACCATGTCAGCCGCTTTTATGGCGAAATCGACTTGTTGCTCCGCCGCAGTCTGGATCAAAGCCGGGGTCATTTCCGGTTTTATACCAATACCACCAGTATCCATCAAAATGTGGCCAGAATCCAGATCATAGGAAACAACATCTCGAGTTACACCAGGTCTATCATGAACAATAGACAAACGACGGCCAGCAAGAGCGTTAAATAAACGACTTTTACCAACATTGGGTCGACCCACAAGGGCGACGCTTTTATGCGTAAATTCCATAGGAAAAACCGCTTCTGATATCAACTCATCAGAAATAAACCAACTTAAAATCAAAAAGGGTTACTTTAGTTTCTCCAACGCCGAAGAATGCCCCAATCAAAGTTCTTGGACAAAAGCGTCGATCAGGTCGGTTGCTAGAATCAGGTTTTCGTAACTAGTTGAGTAACTGCAGCGAATAAAGCCCTCGCCACTTTCTCCAAATGCGGTCCCAGGAACAACCGCCACTCGGCGATCTTCGAACAATTTCATGGAGAAGCTTTTGGAATCCAGACCCGTCGATTGAATAGAAGGAAACGCGTAAAAGGTTCCATTGGGAAGATGGCAGGTCAGCCCAGAGGAATTCAGCTTTCGCACAATCAGATCACGGCGGCGCTGGTATTGCTCCTTCATGCGGGCCACGGACTCCGCTCCATTTTCCAAAGCTTCTACTGCCGCTTCCTGGCTTAAGATCGGAGCACACAACATGCTGTATTGGTGAACTTTCAACATGGCTTCGGTCAGCTCAGCATTGGCGCAGGCAAACCCAATTCGGAAACCCGTCATCGCAAACGCTTTTGAACAGCCGTGCAGCAAAATAGTCCGATCCCGCATGCCGGGAAGACTGGCAATGGAAGTGTGTTTTCCCTCGAAAGTTAGTTCCGCATATATTTCATCACTTACAACCAGAATGTCCTTTTCCTGGGCAAAGCGGGCGATCTCAAGTAACTGTTCCCTCGTTACCGTACCACCCGTTGGATTGGTAGGGAAATTAAGCAGGAGCACTTTCACTCCTGGTTCCCAATGATCCCAAAGGCGTTTTGGATCGAGAGCAAAATTATCCTCCTCCTTGGTGGCAACCTTCACGCCAACACCGTGGGTCATCAAAACCGTCGGATGATAAGATACGTAACAAGGTTCATGGTACATAACCTTGTCACCCGGATTTACCACCGCCCTCAGAGCAATGTCCAAAGCTTCAGAAACACCCACTGTGATAAGGATTTCTTTTTCAGGATTGTACTCTACCTCAAATTCTTTGACTATATACTTGGACACGGATTTACGCAATTTGAGCAGTCCAAAATTCGAAGTATAACTCGTCTTACCCTTTTCCAGAGCATAAATCGCCGCTTCGCGAATATGCCACGGAGTAACAAAATCGGGTTCGCCGATTCCAAGTGAAATCACATCGTCTACTGCTTGCACCAATTCAAAAAAATCGCGAATGCCGGATCGGGGCATATCGCGAACATGTTGGGCGACAAATGAGGTTGTTTCTTCGGCCCTGTTCACGGGCTAATCTTAGGTTTCTCAGAATCGTCTCCGAGCCCCGGCAGAAAGTAACCCTGCTCTTTGTAGGCTCGTAATAAAAAATAGGTCGCAGTCGAAAGCACACCTTCGATGGTCGCCAGGCGCTCTGAAATGAAGCCGGCGACCTGACCTAGACGTTTCCCTTTAACAACTACCTGCAAATCGTATCCACCTGACATCAGGTAACAGCTTTCCACTTCGTCGAAACGGCTGATTCTCTCAGCGAGTTTATCGAAACCGCCGCCTCTCTCAGGCTTAATCTTTACTTCAATTACAGCACGAACAACCTCGTCCATTTCGGCCGAAGGATTAAATACAGGGCGCCACCCAAGAAGAATATTCTTCTTCTTTAGCTCTTGCAGACAGGCGTCCACTTCCTCCTCGGAATAGTTCAACACTTCGGCCATTTGGCGGGTGTTAAGAGACTCCCCTTCAACAAGTAACTGTAAGACTTTTTCCATAAAAGCGTCCGACCTTAGAGAACTTAATTTATGAGTGCACGCACAATATCATTGGGGTGGAAAACAAAATGAAAAGCGTGACGATTGAGTGTGTTCATCTAAGCACGGTACGGTCCCGAACGACCTTCAGGGCAGCTTCCAATTGTTCGTCTTCGATAGTCTCAACCCCATGCATTCTAGTAAATTCATCCTTACCCAGGGTTTTGAGATACCGACGCTGAAACATTAGCTTCCTAAGGTTAATCTCCTCAATGAGCACGACCACATCCGGCTCAATACCGTGCTTATGGATAACTCGGCCACTCGGGGTAAAAAACAGAGCAGTGGTCAAGCGCATCGCATCTCCACTCTCGTATTGAAAAATCGTTTGAACAGATCCTTTCCCAAAGGGTTTCGTCCCTACCAAGGTTGCTCGGCCGATGTCTTGCAAAGCCCCGGCAACAATTTCTGAAGCACTGGCACTGCCTTTATTAACAAGGACTACGATGGGATAGTTGCCGACCCTTAGCTGCGACTGCGAGGTATAATGCTTATCGTGCGCTGGGTTTTTTGGGTGTAAACTACGGTCTCTCCTTCCGGGAAAAACTCACCGGCTGTGGATTTGCCGTCGACTTTTACGATTTGATCGCCCGGAAGAAGCCCGGCTAGCTCACCAGGACTACCTTCAAATGATGAAACGATGGTAACTCGATTATCAGACCATTCTACTTCGACTCCAATTCCGGCGTAACGTTGTTCCGTTTCGATTTCGAATTCGGCCGCTTCTTTATGAGGCAAGTATTCAGAATTTGCATCGAGAGACTCCAGAGCATCTTCAATAACATCGCCCTTGCGCAGCCGTGTTTCAGTAGAACCTGCCTTAACAGAAGAAACGGAAACTAATTTGAGATTGCTGTGAAATAATGGATGGTCGGTGGTACTCGACAAACGCATCTGACCCAAAAGGTCACTCGAGGTCGTTAGAGCAGCTAAAGAAATACAAGATGCCAAAAACACCGAAACAATTAATCCTCGTCTCATAATAGAAAGCGCATTTGTAATAGACTGCTTAATACCCCAATATTTCCCAAGTTTTTCAAGTCTTTCGAAATGAGTGATGCATTAGTACATCCCAATACTCTCAAACTGATCGAGAAAATGCGCGGCGGCGGTCCTGCAAATCATCAGCTTAATTATAAGGACTTCATTCAATTCGCTCTCTATGACTCGGAAATCGGGTACTATTGCAGAGATTCGGAGCGTGTCGGTCGTTTAGATGATACAGACTTTTATACCTCGCAAAGCCTTGGCCCCATATTTGGAGCGTTGGTCATTGATGCAGTTCGCACCTTACTCGAGGAACAAGAACCTGGACCCATCGAATTAAAAGAATGGACCCTGGTTGAGATTGGTTATGAAAAGGACCCAGGATGGTGGGAAGAGGGAGCATGTCCGTTTCGGGATAACTTGAGATTCGGACCGGACGATAAATTGAACTTCACAGGTAATTGTATTGTTTTCTCAAACGAACTTTTTGATGCGCAACCATTTCATCGGATTGCCTACCTGGAAGATCGCTGGATGGAGCTCGGAGTATATGTCGCTGAAAATCAACTTTCCGAAATAATCCTAAACGAACCCTCTTCCGAAGTAACCGCATTCATCAACCAATTACCGATAAATACACCTGAAGGTTATATTATTGATCTGCCGTTAGCAGCAAAATCGCTCGCCGATACAATCACCAATCTCAATTGGACCGGATTATTTATCGCACTTGATTATGGAAAACCCTGGGCCCAGCTGGCTTCTGATTTTCCTTATGGCACAGCAAGAGCCTATTTCAAACACAAGCAATCGTCCGACCTCATAGCTCAACCTGGGATGCAAGACCTCACCTGCCACATTTGTTGGGATTGGTTGGAAGAAAGCCTCGAGAGTTCAAATTTCCAAAACATCGAGGTCAAAAGCCAGGAAGCATTCTTTGTTAAACATGCTGCAAACAGCATTCAGCATATAATCTCGGCCAAACTCGGGCAATTTGATTCAAACCGACAAAGCCTGATGCATCTCATACATCCCGCGACCATGGGCCAACAATACCAAGTTCTTACAGGCTACAGGCCAGGTGGATCTTAGGCGTACTAAGTTGGCTGAGATTAAAGAAACAAAAAAAGGCCGCCGATTAAGGCGACCTTTTTAATCCTATCTAGTGTGTTAATCAAATAGGCAACGCTCCGGATCAAGAAACGTGCTTAGGGCCACCCATCAGGTCGCCCACTAAGGCTATCAATAAAATTCCGCCGAATATTCCGACTCCCGTAGGATTTTCACGAAGCATGTTTGCTGCTTGTTGACCAATATTCATTGAAGCGAGGTCAAAGGACATGAATGAAATCGCAAAAACCGCCAGGACTACGATGGTGAGTAAAGTTTTTAAAAGTGTCATTTTCTTGTTTGGTAATATGGTGAATCAATCAAATTTCATACTTAATTTACCAAATTTACTTAAATAAATGTACAGGGGTATCCCCTATTATATTATAGAGTTTCTCAACTTTCAGTAATGGTTATTTACCGGATTCGAGTGTTAATACTTCTAATATTCCTTTATTCTATAAAGCTTTAATAGGAAAGTAAAGTTTCCCCTATAGTCACATAAAATTTCGTGACTTCTCAAAACTTGCCCTTCGAGTAAATTTACCTGCAAAAGAAATGTAAAAAAAACTGTTATTTTAGCGATTCAGGACCGAATCACATCGGTGAAGGGGAAACTCACCTCACATCGACAAAAAGAATTCTGAACCGCTGCAAAGGAACTATAAACAAACCGCCGCCGCTTCCCAAGCCTTGACCCTGTCCCGTCAGAACTATTAATACGCTGACAACCCAATACTTAATCAATGTCCACGCTCGCAATCGCTCTAGGAGCTCTCGTTCTATATCTCATCGCCTATAATACCTACGGTAAATGGCTCGCACGTAAAATCTTCAAACTCGACCCCGAGGCGACCGTCCCGAGTGTTGCACTCAACGACGACAAGGATTTCGTCCCCACAGAAAAAGGAATCATCTTTGGCCACCACTTTACTTCCATTGCCGGGACGGGTCCCATTGTGGGTCCAGCCCTCGCGGTAATATGGGGATGGGTACCCGCACTGCTCTGGGTCCTTTTTGGGTCTATATTGATTGGAGCAGTGCACGACTTCGGAAGTCTGGTGGTCTCTATTCGAAACCGCGGTCAGACCGTCGGGGACATCGCCGGTCGTATTCTGACAAAGCGCACCCGCCTATTGTTTCTCTCTATCCTTTTCATGGCCCTCACCATTGTGCTGGCCATCTTCGGGCTCGTTATCGCCAACGTGTTTGACCTTTACCCTTCCGCGATCTTCCCGTGCATGGTCCAAATTCCCATCGCGATTTTAATCGGGGTCTCTCTACATAGAAAGGGCGTCAATATTCTCATCCCCTCCGTCATCGCCCTGGCAGTCATGTATATTTCTATCATATTCAGTGATTGGGGAATCTTCCACTTAGTTAACCATAGCCTTGGCGGCGAACCCGGTGTACTGAACGACGGTCTCAGCCTCTTCGCTTGGGTCCTGGTTCTCTTAATCTATTCTTATGTAGCTTCTGTTCTACCCGTGTGGACCTTGCTACAACCACGCGACTTTATCAATTCCCTCCAATTACTTTCCGCCCTTGCACTCGTCGTTCTCGGACTTGCAGTAGCTGCCATCATCGGTGGCGCTCCTATTGCAGCGGACGCTGGCCGCACCAGTCTGGAAATAGTTGCCCCCGCCTTTCGTTGGGCGCCTGAAGGTGCTCCCTGGATTTTCCCTTTTCTTTTCATCACCATCGCTTGTGGTGCCATCAGCGGCTTCCATTGTCTGGTTTCTTCGGGAACATCGTCCAAACAAATCAAATGCGAAACCGATGCTCAATTCGTCGGTTATGGTTCCATGCTCACCGAAGGCTTCCTCGCTACGCTGGTAATTCTTGCATGTGTTGCCGGGCTTGGACTTGGCGCAGTTGGCGCTGGAGGTGAAATACTCACTGGGAGTGCGGCTTACGATGCACGTTATGAATCCTGGATCACCGCACAGGGTCTCGGTGCCAAGATAGGTGCCTTCATCGAAGGTTCTGCCAATTTTCTACGTGCCCTCGGTCTCTCCTCCACATTCTCCGTAGCTTTAATGGGGGTTTTTGTTGCCTCTTTTGCGGCAACGACCCTCGACACTGCCTGTCGTCTACAACGTTACGTAATTCAGGAACTCGCTTCCACATTCGCATCAAGCTCAGATGCAGCTGATTCCGTAAACGGGCAAAGTTCCAGAGGCTGGAGTCCATTCGCCTGGTTAATTAATAAACACGGTGCGACCATTTTCGCTATTGTCCTTGCAACCTTCATAGCGGCCATCCCTCTGCCTGGCTCGCCATGGGGATGGGACACAGCTGGAAAAGGTGGCCTCATTCTTTGGCCACTCTTTGGCGCAACCAACCAGTTACTGGGCGGCCTCGCGTTTTTGGTCATCACCTTCTGGATGTGGCGACGCAATCTGCCTATTTTCTTTGTAGCTATTCCAACCGTCTTCATGCTCCTACTCCCCGGTCTCGCCATGGGAGTCGAACTTTTCAAACCCAACGGTTGGCTCGCGCTGCAACAATGGCACCTGGTCTTCATTGGCTTGGCAACCGTGGCCTTAGAAGCTTGGATGATCGTGGAAGCTTTCATCGCCTGGCCCAAAGCAAAAGGCGTTCTCGAACCTTCGCTTCCGCCCCTACCTTCAGTCGGAGCGGAACCTCAAACTGAAGGCGGCCGTTCCTGCTGACCAATCATGGAACCCGTCGAATACCCGATCGACGGTGAACTGGACCTTCACCAGTTTCGCCCAAACGAAATCAAGGAGCTCGTTACGGATTACCTCGAGCTCTGCCAGGAAAAAGGAATCCTTAAGGTGCGTGTCGTCCACGGAAAAGGGATTGGAACTTTAAGAACCACAGTTCACGCGCTTTTACCGAAATTGGATACCGTTAAGGACTTTCATTTAGCAGACGATCGCTCCGGCGGTTGGGGAGCAACCTGGGTCAATTTGCACGCGAAAGATTAATTTGCCTAACTCCTCCTACTACTTCCTTCGACCGTTTTCGCTGAAAATCATAAAGGAGGTGACAAACGTCTCTAGAATAGAAAGCTCGTTTTCTTTTTCAAAACAACTTCCTAACTATCTTTCGAATTCATGATCGAACTCCGCTACGGTGCCAATCCACACCAAAAAACGAAAACCGTCTCGTTCACTTCAGGCGAACCCTTAAAGCTCCTCAATGGTGCTCCCTCTTTTATCAACCTTCTCGACGCGATTACCGCCTGGCAGTTGGTCAGAGAGCTGCGTGAAGCCACAGGTCTCCCCAGTGCTGCTTCCTACAAACACGTGAGCCCTGCCGGAGCGGCTGTGGCCAAGGAGATCGATACAGAGTTCCAGGAATCCCAATTTCTTAAACACACCGACTTCTCCCCGCTCGCCAGTGCTTATGTCCGTGCCCGTGGTGGAGACCGCATGTGTTCATTTGGAGATGCCGCAGCGGTAAGTGACATCGTAGATGTTAGCCTGGCAGAGTTCCTCAAGACCGAAGTGTGCGACCTCATCATTGCCCCCGGCTACGAACCAGAAGCTTTGGAGATCCTGAAAAAGAAAAAGAAAGGAAACTTCCTCATCTTTGAAATCGATCCTGACTACGATCCCGACCCGATGGAAATGCGCGAACTTTTTGGCATTCAGCTTTCACAGGAACGTAACCACAAGGTCATTACACGCGAGGATCTCACCAATATAGTTTCCAGAAATAGAGACATGCCTGAGAGTATTTACCAGACGCTCCTCGTAGCCGCCATTACCCTGAAGTATACGCAGTCCAATTCTATTTCCCTTGCCTACGACGGACAAATCGTCGGCGTCGGAGCAGGCCAACAATCACGCATTCATTGTACCCGACTCGCTTGTGACAAAGCAGAAAAATGGTTCCTTCAACGCCACCCGAAAGTCAGAAGCCTACAATTCCAAGACAAGCTCCCCAAGGTAGTTAAGACCAATCTCATAGACCAGTACCTTCTCTGGGATTCTCTCAGCGCACGCGAGGAAGCCATGATGCTTGAGGGCTTCACAAAACGTCCTGAACGCATCAGTAAGGAAGAACGTGCCCAATGGATTAATACCTTCTCTGGAATTACTCTCGGCTCCGATGCCTTTATTCCTTTTCGGGACAACATCGACCGTGCCAGCCGAACCAATGTTCAATACATCGTCGAAACAGGAGGTAGCCTCCGGCAGGACGATGTCATCCAAGCAACGGACGAGTATGGCATGGTGCACATTCATACTGGCATCCGAAGCTTCTTGCATTAGAAAACCTCTTGAGACATGGAGCTTAAAGAGCATAAAGATCCTCAGGCTTTAAGGAGATTAATTGAGCCCAAGCTTCTAGAAAATGAGTCCCAGAACAATCTCTTCCTGGGATTGCTCATTCTTTATTGTGAACAACCAGAGCTTCAGGAGGACGACCACTTCTGGTTCAGTATTGAGGACAATGGAAAGATACAATTGGCCGGATGGAGAACGCCACCCTTCCCTTTCGGACTATGGGCGTCTGAAGAAATCTTCGAACCGGCGCTTGAATGCTTTTTAGCGTATTTAAAAGATAAAAATAAGGAAGTTCCCGGTGTCATCGCACAAAAGTATCTTGCCGATAGATTTTCCACTTTGGCCAAAGCAGCCTTTAACTTGGAATCCTATTTCACAATGGAACAAGGCTTATACGAATGCCGTGAAGTTGACCCATCACTATTGGGTTCAGGAACCCTCCGCCAGGTTGAGCCATCAGAGTTAGAGTTAATTACCGATTGGATGATCGCATTTTACGTTGATGTCCTGAATAGAGAACCACTGCGTTCTGAGACGAGAGAACGGATCGCGACAGAAATCGAATTGGGCATGTATCTTTTCTATGAGGTGGAAGGTCGGCCCGTTTCAGCTGCGGCATTTGCAAGACCCATGATAAACGGGATCACCGTCAACATGGTCTACACGCCCGACGAGTTTAGAAGACAAGGCCACGCGACTGCCTGCGTCGCGCAGCTCACACAAAAGCTCCTAAAGGAAGGTTGGAAATTTACGGCCCTTTACACCGATCTCAATAATCCAACCTCAAACAGTATTTACCAAAAGATCGGCTATCGACGAGTTGGCGAATCGGCTGAAATTCGTTTCAAGCCGGTCACTCGGAGATAAAGAGGCTAGCCCGGATCGATCCGGGCTAAGTCATTTCGGCTAATTTCCTTTGGGGATTATCGGCGAAGAAACTCAGCAAGAGAATTCCCAGCGGAACCACTAAGCCCACCCAAAAGATTCCACTGAATCCGGGGCCATGGTCCTTGAAGATCGTAAATAGAACCGGGCCTACCCCACTTGCAATAACGGCAATGGATCCATTAAGCCCATGTATGGCGCCTAGGTGTGTGCGGCCAAAAAACCGCGGCCACACATTTCCACTGAAGTTTGCATAAGCACCGTTGCAAGTCCCCATACCAAAAACCATCACCACAAAGCCAACTGGCTTTGGAAGAATTAACAGCCCTAAAGGAAAACATATCATTCCAGCTATTACGGCCATGAGGACATATTTTATTCTGACATAATCGCTGATGTAACCAATCAGAAAATTTGCCAACACTCCAGAAATTGCAGATGGAATAAATAACACCAACATGGTCGAAGCTTGAATACCGATCTCCTCTGATATCGCTATTACATGAAACGTATAACCTGTCCCAAATAAGGCCATCCAGGCAAATGCAGCTGCGAAGGCCCAGAAGGAAAACGTCCTCACCGCTTCACTTCGTGTAAAATCACGAATGAAAATCTTGTCCGGGTGAACCCGTTTCGATCCGGTCCCTTTCAGTGGACCATCCATCTCCAAGTCACACTCCTCCGGGTTGTCGCGAAAGAACAGGTAGCATACCAGTGTTACGCCCATCATCAGAAGGAGGCCCATGAGCAACCAGGAATTGCGCCAACCTACCCAATTAATAATCCAACTAAAAACCCAAGGCGTAATTGAAAAGGAAATACTCACTCCCATACCGCTTATCGACATAATCAAACCACGCCGCTCATGAAACCATTTTCCAATCATCGCCTGCGAGGCCATCGTCAGCATGCCTTGGGCAGTAAATCTTAACGAAAAGAAGCCGAGCAAAATAACCCCAAAGGGAATCCACCAGTGAAGACTGCCTGTTACTTTCTGAAGCCAATCAGAAATATAATCGGAGTAGCCCAAATAAACGAGCACCAGACCCAGACAAAATGAAACGAGGACGGCCGTTTTGCGACTCCCGAACAAATCGTAAGCTCGTCCACCAAACGGAAGCATCAAGCCGCTCATCGTAGTACCAAAAAAATAGGCGATGCTCAGTTGCATACGGGTAAGCCCAAGTCCTTCGATGAGAAAGTCCGTGAATACACCGACTCCCATCGTCTGACCAGGAATGCTACAAACGATTCCGAAGGTCCCAACCCCTACAATTACCCAGCCGTAAAAAAAAGGCCACCGCTTAGGACTGTGGGGGAAATCAGGGTGCCAGATGCCTTGGCCCGAGTTGTTAGAGTTGCTCAATCACAAAACAATTGAGACATCATTCCATTCTAGCCGAGAACAAAGATCACAAACGAAGGAAAATCTGCCAACTTCTATCCCAGATCGATCACCACCGGTGCCGAAGGCCGACACTCTTCCAACTTTTAGTTCCCCTTACGAATCCAGATCGTTCCTTGCGCCACACTCCACTGAAACTTTCGGGAGTGCTCGCGGATGAGAAAGGGCAAATCGATTTCGCGGACTTTGGCAAAATGGGTTGATAGCACCGCTTCCAATCCGTCTACCGTTCGCTGAGCGTTTCCATCCCGTTCGAACCCCCCGATCCAATTTGCCTTCGGTGTGTATTCTTCCAGCCATGTATAGGGCGATGTGATAACTAGCTGACCTCCCGGATTCATCAAACCAGGTAATGCTTCCAAAAATAAGGTTGGATCTTGAAGTCGGTCGATTAGATTTGCTGCAAGCAAAACATCAAACGTTCCAATGTCCTCAGGTAGCTGCATAGCATCTCCTTGCAAGAAACTCACGCGAGAACCATCGACCGCATCCGGAATGGTCGCCTCCAGGGTCGTACTAAGATCCCCCTCATCCGTTCTCTGATACGACAATGTTCCAAGCTCCTTCAATCGATTAGCCGCATCGATAAAGCTATGCGAATAATCGATCCCAATCACGGACCCACAAATGCGAGCCAGCTCGAAACTGGAACGACCAACAGCACATCCGAGATCAAGCGCACGAGCATTACTGGGAAAAATCCCCGAATCGACACACTCAACGACACACCTTACCGGGTAATTCAAAGCCGCGAGAGGTCCATTGGGATAAGGTAAAACTTCTTCTGACGAACCGTAGTGAAAGAGCAAGTACTCGGCTACGGCTTTGTCGGTTTCGTAAAAAGGTGTTTCAGACATAAGAATGTTATTTAACCAATTTGTAGAAAGAAAGAGGCTGACCTTTCAGAATTCCAAGCCTTATCCTTTCCAACCTTTTCTAGATCGATCGATTTTCCTGTAAATGGACAGCTCAATAAATACCGCGACCACTCATCAGCTATGAAAGGTCTCATGCGAAAAGTCCGTCGCAGTAAGTCTTGATCGGGTTACCCAAACTGGGCCATGTGATTTGTTAGTCTGGAGGTTATTATTATGTGGTTAAGGTTGTAGAGGAAGTCAAGGTTCTGGCGGAAGGAGGCCGTAGGCCGAGTGG
>Ga0115002_10004042_pt1 | contig 17989 bp, 16 predicted proteins | sample ArcticOcean_MG_C_8_FD_89576 | JGI IMG/M metagenome (GOLD analysis project Ga0115002, IMG submission 89576) | Marine microbial communities from western Arctic Ocean - ArcticOcean_MG_CB11_86 | ecosystem: Environmental > Aquatic > Marine > Oceanic | place: Arctic Ocean: Canada Basin | collected... | reverse complement strand
GATGTCAGCCAGTTTTCGTGTGTGTCGCTATTTTCGGCTCAAAGACCTGGGCAGCCATTCGCCCTCTCCGCTGTGCGATTTCTCCACCGCGCTGTGAGACCAGTTTGGTGTGTGTCGTTAAATGAGGGTGTGGTGTGTGTCGTTAAATGAGGGTGTCGTTAAATAAGGGTGGCGTTAAAGCTGGTTCAGCGCACGTCATAAAGGGCGTTGTTGATGCGCGCGATCAAGGCTTCGCGCGTAAAGGGTTTTCGAATCAGCCGTATCTGTTGCATGTCTTCATCAGACAACCCTGCATCCTTCAACACCTGGTCCGGGTATCCGGAACACAACAGCACGGGGGTCCTGGGGAAACGGCCCCAAATCGCGATCGACAGATCAATACCGTTCATTCCGAGTGGCATCACGACGTCGCTCAGGACCAAATCCACAGGCAAGCCCGCCGCGTCAAGCGAATCGAGTAAAGCGAGCGCCGAACCGGCGTCAGGCGCGGCTAGAACCTCGAAGTTGAGACTCGCCAGGAGACGCGCGGTAATCGCCCGAACACTGGCAGCGTCCTCGACCAACACGATGCGCTCACCGGCTCCGCGCTCAGATCGCGCAGTCGTCAGATCCCCGGTTGACGGCGGCTCCGGTAGATAGAGCGGGTACGCCATCATCTTTGCTTGTTGCTCGATCACGAATAGAGTCCTTGACGCTTACATAAACCATAGCTCGCGGACAGGTTCTCACCATCGAGCGGTCTTATTTGTCGAAAAAGCAAGCCAGATGGCGGTTTCCAGCGACCTAACTACTGAAATGCCGATCACACATCCACTCAAGCATCGTTTCCCAAACCGTTCCGCTAGGAATGTGACACTTTTGCGCAATTTGCACTGCGGCCGGCCCACGCATGAGCCGCCCCTCGCGGGTAAAGCGGAACCCATTCGCAGTCTTTTCCAGCAAAGACGGCAAATTGCTCGAGCGGACACGCGCCGGGTCGGAGCACGCATGGCTGAAGCTCGTGCGTCGATACGAACGCGACATCTACAACTACGCCCTGCGTATGACACCCAATCCGGACGATGCGATGGCGCGACTCGATGGAAACCAGCGCGCCACCATCGACCTTCATCTCCCGAACTGCGAATCTTGTTCTGAGGAGCTCGCGTCCATCTGGTCCATGCAGCAGGCCGCGAACGACTGGCAGACGGTCAATGTTCCCAACTATCCGCGTCGCTCATTATTCGGCGACGCGCCCGCGCCGTGGATCTGGCCATCGCTCAGCGTCGCCGCCAGCCTGATCAGTGTGCTTGTGCTCGCTGCGGTTCTCACACAACTGGGAGTGCGTCAAGACGGGTCGGGTATCGTGCTCAGTTTTGGGCCAGCCGGTGGTTCACAGTCAGCGACGACAGCAATCGACCCGGCCCCGGCAAGCGTCGGCACCGTAGCCAAGGCCGAGGACACACGTCAATATCTGGAGCAGCGAATAGCGCAGCTCGCCGACGCACAAGCCGCCAGCAACCACATTCTGATCCGCACACTGATCGATACCAGCCGTGAAGAGCGTCGACAAGATCTTCGCGATCTGATGCTCATACTCGATGAACGAAGCGGAACTGATCGCGACCGTGTCCGCAATCAACTTACCTATTTAACCCGGAGCCAGTTGCAGGATGAAGAACAATTGCGCCTCCTGCGACAGGCAATCCTTCCGAGCGCCAACCCGGGCGCGATGGACAACACACCGCAAATCTGATCACCACCGTACATCTGCACCCAAGGAAACAATCAATGAAACAACACGAAACAACTCGCGAGACAGCGGGCGCTGGCTGCTATCTGCTGTTCTCGTGAGTGGACTCACTCTGGTCTGCCAGATTTCCACAGCAGCGGAGGACGACGGCTACGCCAGAATCCGACGAGACGTGATGGTCATGGGCCAGATTCTGAAAGGCGCCCTGGACGCCGACCTAATTTGCCGCGGCTGCCGCGTGCATGGCACTTACCTCGCTAACCAGGGCATGCTCTTTCGCGTCGTGGCGCCGAGAGTGAGTCGCGTCTTCAGCGACGAGCGAGGGAGGAACTTTCAGATTGGTGGGGACAATTTCTCAGGCATCCCGGTACTTCGCCATCCCGATGGCATCGGTGATCTGGTCGAGGAGGTCTTGTCCGGGCTCGACATCGATATCGATGTCACAGCGGATGACCACGCCGTTGTCGTAACCGACGGCACCGGCGATGATGACGCGCACGACGCGATCAGTGACGTCATCAATCGGCACAGTGACGTCAAGCGGAAGGTCCGGCGGATTGTGCGTCGTCGCGGCGGCGACGCCACCGAACGATCCATCCGGGAACTCAATGAACGCAGGCGGGATGCCGAAGCGCAGGTCGCAGAGGTTCAAATTTCACTGCTGCACGAAGACGACAAGCGCAAGAAAGCTGACCATGAAACCCAAGTCGGTCAGCTTGAGGAGCGGATCTCGAGGATCACAGAGGAAACGGACGCGCTGCGTTCCAAACAGCAGGACCAAGTGAAAGAAGCTCGCGTGGTCATCTCCCGTCGCACGCAGGAAACAAAGGAAAGGCTGGCCGAAGTCCTGACCAACATCGAAGACACCACCCTACTTGCGCTTTGCGACTATGGATCGACTCTCAAGGGCCTGCCCCGCGGCGAGCGCATCACCCCGGCACTCGAGGGCTCGGACAAGACAAAGCCCGCATGCATGTCCTGAAAGCGCCTGCTGTGACCGGGTGTGCAAATGTCGAAAAGCTCAAGTCACAAGCGGTCAGCTATCGGTTCTGAGTCGGCTGCGAGGTCGCCATGCTGGCAGGCTGCCGGCAAGCCGCCTGCCAAATCGATGCAGGACCTCGCATTCGCTTTCGCGCGGCAGAGACAGGGCACCTCCCGGTAGCGGTAGTGCGACGCACGCAAGCGCGATTCGACCGGACCTCGCGCCCACGCGTTGCCAGGCCATTGGGACATGGGTCGCCCATAGGACACTATCCAAACCACTGGCTTACATCCTGGTAGCGATCTCGCACACGCGTTTAGTGTCACACACGAAAATCGGCTTACGCACTGTAGAACACCACGCACAACGGCACGCGACAGGTGTAGTCCCTACCACCAGCTGCGTAATCACACGCCCCCGGGCCCGGCCGCCCTGCGACGGGCACGGGCCTGGACTACACCGCCGAGGCAATCTCCTACAGACCTTTGGTGTCACACACGAAAGTTGGCTTACACATGTCAGCAATATCGTACGCGGTTGACGGCCGTGTTTCGCCGCCGTTAGGCTCGATGTCATCTTCCAAACCGCCTGGTGAGTCTATGAACCTGCCCGACTTTACTGCCCGTCTCGCTGACGATGCTCCCGACCTGGCCTGGTCGGCTGCGCTGTGTGCGCTCTGGCACGACGCCAACGACGACTGGGATAAAGCGCACGATTGCGTACAGGCCAACACGACGGACAATTGCTGGGTTCACGCCTACCTTCATCGCAAGGAGGGCGACCAGTCGAACGCTGACTATTGGTATCAACGGGCCTCACGAGACCGCCACCCCGGCAGCCTCAGCGATGAATGGCAAACCATCGCGGCGGCGCTCTGCACGTGATCCTCTGGGACCTGCCAACGCGCCTCTTCCACTGGGCGCTTGCCGTCCTCATCACGGCATCGATCACGACCGGTTTGCTCGGCGGATTCGATGAAATGGAGATCCACAAGCTAAGCGGCTACAGCATCCTGGCGTTGCTCCTTTTCCGCATCCTCTGGGGGATCGTGGGGTCCAGGCACTCGCGCTTCGTCAGCTTTGTCCCGTCACCCGGCAAGCTCGTCCGATACATCCGCGGCCGCAGTGCGGTCGGCGAAATCGGGCCCGGCCATAACCCCCTCGGCGCGCTCAGCATCGTCGCGATGCTCATCGTCATCCTCGCCCAGGTCGGCACGGGCCTCTTTGCCTACGACGACATCATGACCGAAGGTCCGCTCGCGACCATTGTCAGCTACGACACGAGCCGTTGGCTGACCGGTCTGCACAAGGACAACGTGTGGATCCTCGGCGGCCTGATAACGCTGCACATTCTAGCGATCCTGTTCTATACCTTTGTCCGCAAAGAATCGCTCATCCGCCCGATGATCACAGGCAAAAAAACTGACCTTACGCCAGACAATCCGGCACCAGCCCACTGGTCGCTCGCCCTCGCAATCGCGCTGCTCGCCGCTAGCACCGTCTGGCTCGTCGTTACGTACAACTAACCGCTCGGTCTGTCCATCAAGTGATTTCGCCCAGGAGATCGGCTACACTTGCGCCCCCGCGCGATACCTCGTAATTGATACCTCGCAACCGAGGCGATTCCCGCGCGATGGCTGGGTGGCAGAGTGGTCATGCAGCGGACTGCAACTCCGTTTACGCCGGTTCGATTCCGACCCCAGCCTCCAACGCCCCGCTCGACCAGGCGCGCCCCGCCCGCCTTCGCGGAATTCAGATACACTGCCTGAATGCCATCTACCCGGGTGGTCAAACTCAAGCATTACGACTTGTCATTGCAACCCACCCCAAGGTCTCACCATGTCATTCTACGAAGCGAGCGTCCCCAACTATCTGCAGATCCTGCGCGGACTCGACAGCGTCATGGCCAAAGGCAAAGACCACTTTGCCGAATCCGGCACCAACCTCGCAGATGTAGTGGAAATGCGCCTCACCGATGACATGCTGCCGTTTCGCTTTCAGGTCGTCTCAGCGACCCACCACTCGCTGGGTGCCATGCAAGGCATCGCCCAGGGCGCTTTCCAGCCCCCGCCAAAGTCCGACCAGGACTACGAAGGCCTGCAAACGCTGGTCAAAGAGACCATCGCCAGTCTCGACGGCCTTGGCAAAGAAGCGGTCGACTTCCTCACCGGCAAGGACATGGAATTCCGCATGGGCAGCAATGCCATCCCGTTCACGTCGGATGACTTTCTGCTGTCATTCTCGATGCCCAACTTCTACTTCCATGTGACCACGGCGTACGACATTCTGCGCCGCGAAGGCGTGCCCATCGGCAAGATGGACTTTCTTGGCAAGATGCGCATAAAGCGCTAGAAAAACCGCGTCCAGAGAAGGTGGTATCACACCCGCACTACTGGAACCGTTAGGTCGCATCGGCCCGCACGGTTCATCGCCGGCTGACCCTCTCGGCGATTCGCTGAAGAATCCAGACAGTCGCGTAGTGGTTGTACGGATCTAACCCGCCAACAGGGTTGGTAAGGGTTGGGGCCCTCTATTCGTTGCGGATTCGCGGAGGCTACGCCCCGCGCACTCACATCACATCGAAACGACCGTTTGGGTGCCCACCACCGATCCCTCCGGCGTTTTTCATCCTCTGGCCCCCACATGAGGCCTGTTGACTCACCACGCGCTCGTTAACTAATCTCCACTTGCGCGAGCTTCGCGCCCAACTTCAACGGTTCTCTCCGGCAGAACCTACTTCCGAGCCAAAGGGGGCATCCGTCCTCGAAGCGTCATCGTCAACCTGCCCTTGGACAGTTCGCCGGGGGAGCGCGCGCAAGGTGTGGAAAGACCGATGACAGCTCGCAACACCCTCAAGCGCCTCGTCTGAGCGCGCATGTCAAAAACAGGTGAGTCTTACTCAGCTGCGCGCCGGTCTTTCCTCCGATCCGAAGGAAACCGTTTCATGACAGATTCAAACGCAAGCGATACCTTGCGCCAGGCCGCCGAGGCTGCGCGCAAGGGCGATCTCACGACACTCGACACACTGCTCGACAAAAGCCCGGGGCTCATCCACGAACGCGATGACAACGGCGAGACATTGCTTCATCACGCGTGTCGCGCCGCAACCGGCGACATCGCCATTCCCCGAGTCGACGGCACGCCGGAGCAGCACCGCGCGGTGGGCACCATCATTGCCGCAGGGAGTGATCTCAACGCCACCACGCCGGACGGCTGGTCGCCACTACACACCGCGGCGATGAGCGGCCACGTCGACCTCGCTCGCCGACTTCTGGCCGCCGGCGCACGCCGTGATGGCAACTTGATGGGAGCGAGTGGCGGATCGGCACTCCCGGTCGCGCTCTTCTACGCCAAGACAGCAGTTGGTGAGGTACTCGCCGATCCCGCGACACCCGACAACCTTCGCCACGCCGCCGCGCTCGGGCGCGACCTTGGCCCGTACCACAGCGAAGGCGTGCTGAACGAACGGGCCGCGACCGGCCTCGACTGCTACAAGCCAATCGCTGCTTTCCCGGACTGGAACCGTACTTATGAGCGCCAGGAGATCCTGGACGAAGCGCTAACCTGGGCTGCGCGGAACAGTCAGATCGCATCAATGATGGACCTCGTCTCGCTGGGGGCTGACGTCAACAGCAACGCGTATCGCGGTACACCACTCCTGTGGGCCATCTACGCCGACAGCGTCTCTGCCGCGACCTGGTTGCTGGATCACGGTGCCGACCCGGATCTGCGACACGACTTTGGAGGTGCCGGCCACGGCGTTAACGCCTGTGCAATTCATCTCGCAGCACAACATGACCGCGTCAACTGTCTGCCCTTGCTGCTCGAACGGGGAGCGAACCCTGGCATCACGGATGACGCGTACAACGCCACTGCACGAGGATGGGCCGAGTTTTCAGGCGCACAGAACGCGCTAACGATACTGGCCGAATTCGGCGCCTAGCCGACCCGCGTACACGTGCCACCCTTTCGTCGTGACGAGAGAGAGGCCGTCCTCCACAAAAATGTGGCAACAAGCGCAGGATGAAATCGAGCAATAGTCAGCGTGCGGTGCAGGGATGCACCGCCATCTCCCGCAGGCCTCTTTTCTGCAGGGCTCTTTTCTGAAAGATCACGCGAGATTTGTTTACAAACCAACTCCCAAGAATTGTCAGGGTGACAATTTGGGACAGAAAACAGGTAACCGCAACGCAGAGTCCCTGGAGCCACCATCGCCCCTGCATCGCGGCACTTGTTGCGGACGATATGCAGATAACCCCCAAAGTGACACTATGGATTGAACGACAGCACGAGTCGCCCGCCGCCACAATCTCATACCCCCGGGTTGGCCGTGCTAATGTGGTCCCAAACAACATTTTCATGGAGCCCGCAACATGAGAGATCTGGACAACAAAGTCGCCATCGTCACGGGTGCCGGTCGCGGCATCGGCAAAGCCATCGCAATCGCGTTCGCGCAAGCTGGCGCAACTATCGTTGCAAGCGCGCGCTCAACCAATGAGATTGAAGCAGTAGCAAAAGAGACGGGTGGCACCGCAATCCCGTGTGATGTCAGCAGCGAGGACTCGATCAAGCAACTCGTGAGTAAGACGCTCGCAGCGCACGGGCGCCTCGACATCCTGGTCAACAACGCTGGCGCAGTTGCGCGATTGCCCGTCCATGAACTGCCGGTCGAAGAGTGGGACCTGGTCCTGAACGTCAATCTGCGCGGGCTCTTCTTAGCCACCAAGTACGCCCTGGCACCCATGCTTGAAGCGGGTAGCGGTTGCATTATTAACATCTCAAGCGGCGCCGGTGTATCGGGGCCACCGAATCGCTCCGCATACGCTGCGTCAAAGCATGGCGTCATGGGCTTCACGAAGGTCCTGGTCGCCGAATATCTTCGCAAGGGCATCCGGTCACACGTGATCCTCCCAGACGCGACCGTGTCGCAAATGCGGACAGAGGGCTTCCCGACCGAAGACCCGGACAGCCTGATTCAGGCGGAAGACATTGCCGACGCCGCGGTCTTCCTGGCGACGCAGAAGATGACCGCGCACACGCTGGAACTGCGCGTCAGTCAGGGACTGAAAACGCGCTTCACAGAACCGACCTGATGGCTGACACACCCAGCCCGCCTGATACAGACGCCGCGATTGCCCACGTCCTGGCCCACGGCTACTACATCATGGAGGACGCATTCGACGCCGACTTCTGCGATGACATTCTGGCTGAGATCCACGATCTGGAAGCCAGGGACGCACCGTTGAGTCTGCGCAACGACTTCCACGGCCATCGCACTGCGCGTTACTTCGACCTGCTGAATCACGGCGAGGTGTGGCAGCGCATCCCCGTCCACCCGGCCATTCTACCCGTGGTCCGTGGCGTACTCGGCGACGATTGCCTACTCAACACCTACGGCACCGCGATCATCGGACCGGGTGAGAAAGCGCAACAGATACATGTCGATGACGGCCCGTTCATTAGCGCGCACAACTCCGCGCTGCGAAACCGGCCGCGCCTCGTTGCGGGCGGACCACGCTCGCCAATCGTCATCAATACCATGATCGCGCTCACCGACTTCACAGAGGAGACCGGCGCCACCCGCTATGTCCCCGACAGCCCGCGCCTGCCCTACCCCCGGGAAGAGGATGCGGACAAGTGGATGGCCGAGAGCAAGGCCGCCGTGATGAGCAAGGGCAGCATCTTTTTCTTCGAGGGTCAGTGTTTTCACTCGGGCGGAGCCAACACCACAACAAACGAGCGACGTTATGGCGTCACCGTCGACTACTGCGCGGGCTATCTGCGTACGCAGGAGAATTTCCTGCTCACTCTCCCACACGACCGGGTCAGTCAATTCGACCGGGAACTGCGCAAACTCGTGGGCCTGTGGCTGAGCGAAGGCGGGCTTGGCCACGTCTACCAGCACCATCCCGAGGGCATCATGTCAGCGGTCGCCATGAAGAGCGTGCGGGCAAGCGATGTTACCGGCGCGGGCCGAACAAAGGCGCCGGAACCATGATCGACGACCCCGCAGAATTCGCGCGCACGCTCGCCGCGATCTACGGCTTCGATGTCGTGCAACCGGTCACCTACCCTCTGGGCGTGACGCTCTCGGCAAAGCTTCGACTCGCAGCGAGCGACGACAACCTGCCCATCGTTGCGGGCGAAATCGCCGAGCTTGCAAGGGCCCTCGTTGACGCGCCGCTTTCTATTCCTGACGCTGCGCCCTGTCTCGCCACTGCTTGTTTCGCAGACGAACTTTTCGCCTCGACAGGCAACCCGGCACACCGGCAACTGCTCATCGCGAGCGCCGATCGCTTCCACGCCGACCCGGACGTGCGGGTCGAAGACTTCTTTTTTGCCGGCGCTCTGCTCGGCCGCGCCGCGACGCTCATCGGCGACGCCCGCTACGCCGATTCGCTATTCAATCTCCTGCTCGCCGCCGATACCCTCACCGACGACGACCTCTACTGGCACTGCCACGGGTCACCCTGGTACTGGGGTCGCGGTAACGCGTTCGCCGCCCTTGGCATTGCCGAAGCACTGTCGGCGGTCCGCGATCATCCGCAGCGCCCAGAACTCATCGCCCGAAACGAGTGTCACCTGCTCGCGGTGCGCAAACTTCAGGCCACGTCGGGCATGTGGCACCAGGTCATCGATGACCCCAGCACCTTTGAGGAGTACAGCGCGACCTGCATGTTTGGTTACGCGATTGCGCGCGGCATCCACGGCGGCTGGCTGTCCGCCGACTGGCTGGGCGTGGTTGAAAGTGCTTGGCGGGGCATTGTCAGCCAGACGTCGGTTACCGGCGAACTCAATCAGGTTTGTGTTGGCACAGGCCCGCTCGATTCGCGTAATGCCTACGTTACGCGCGCCTACAGCACCGGATTGGATGATCGTGGCGGCGCGATGGCACTCTGGTTTGCCACGGCCATGGCAGCTCTAGTCTAGCGGGCACCGCGAGCGATACAGGGATGCACCGCCATTTTCTGCAAGACAACGTGAGGTTTGCTTGCAAACCGACGCCCAGCCACCGCGATCACCGGGTTGGTTACGCCGCCTACAGCTCAAACTCACGACTTGAAATGTACCCTTCTCTGTTAAACTTGCCCTGCGGGGACTCATTACTAAAGAGTCTGGAATGTTCCGAGGGAGAACAGGTCGTCCCGCTGGCGCTCGCGCCGGTGGGAGCACTCATTGCTAAAGAGGCTGAAATGTACCGAGTATCATTCAGGGCGCCCGCACCTCAATTTCGCCGCAGGCAAACGCGAACGGGCGCTTGGCAGGCCTTGCTCGGGGTTCTGTCGCGGGTTTGGATAAGAGGGTTTGACAATGGATCAAGCGGACCTCGCAGCAATTCGCGCCCATCCAGCAGGCGTTGACGCCGACGCAGCGCTCATCGCTGCCGACGCCGCAATGGCAAGCGACAACCGCAATCTACGAGTAGCAGCATTGCGGGTTCTGCAAGGTCTCGCGACCCGCTCCGACGCCGCAAGCACCGTCTCGGCGCGGACGAGCATACTCCTCATGGGGCTTAACGATTCGTCGCGGCGCGTTCGCGCAGAGGCGGCGAAGCTCGCGCCCGCGTACCTCGCGTCGCCAACCATCGCGCAACGCCTGCTTGATATCGCGTGCGATACCCGCGAGAAACGCAAGATTCGCTCGTCAGCCATTTTCGCGCTCACCGGCAACCGCATTCCCCACCGACGTCTCGTATCTGTCCTGCGCGGCATGCTGGAACACCAGCGCGATCGCGGCATAGCAACGATCGCGCTGCTTCGTGCCGAGGCGTGCCCCGCCGTTAGCAACCTTCTCCGCAGCGTCATTGCACGCGGTGACCGCCGGGAAGCGGTCCTTGCCACACGTGCGATGAGTGGCGATCGTCTGGCCAGCGTCATGGAGATGAACGAAGACGAGCGCGCGTCACTCTCGCCTGCCGACAGAGCCATGCAAGCGCTGACATGGTGGTGGGTCAGGCGGGTTTGAGCGAAAGTCCTGGGGCATGCGCTGCCTGGCTTCGCCTCAGTCGTGGCGCTTCAGGACCCGCTCGGTTGACGCTGGATAAAGTGCGAGCCGACCGGGCGGTCGGACCGGCCGCTCCACCAGATTGCCGCCGCGATTGGAGCACAACGCCCCATTTCGCCCGTGCACTTCGCACAGAACGTGCACTCGAACGTGCAAATGTGGGCGGACGTCGAGGCCGTCGGCAAGTCAGCATCGCAACGTTCACAATTAGGTTTGAGGATCAGCATGGCACGGGGCCATCCCAGTGGCTCGTCCCGAAATCGCCGCCCCTGGCTAGTTCCTGTCCCAAACTGTCATTCTGACAATTCTTGGGAGTCGGTTTGCAAACAAACCTCGCATTCTCTTACAGATAAGGAGGCTTGCAGAAAAGAGGCCTGCGGGAAATGGCGGTGCATCCCTGCACCGCACGCCAGTGCCTGCCCCAGAACAGAGTTATGGGACAGGCACTGGCTAGTCCGGGAATCTGCCCTCAAGCAAATAGAGGTCTGGCAAATAGCCCGGTCTTAGGCCAGCGCCGCATCGGTGCTCCGCAGAACCCGGCCCGCCCGGTCACCCCCTGTCAACTCGTCATCCCGCAAGAGTGCCTGTCCATTGCACAGGGTCAGCTTGTAACCCGTACCCCGCTGGATGAAGCGGGGCGCGCCGAACGGGAAGTCATGGACGATTTCCGGCATCCGCTCGGCGAGGGCGCTGACATCAAAGACGTTCACGTCTGCCCGCTTGCCAACCGCCAGCGTGCCGCGATCGCTAAGGCCAAGGACGCTGGCTGGCACGGAACTGATCCGGCGGACCGCTTCCGCCAGGCTGTAGACGCCGACGTCTCTATGCCAGTGCGACAAGATGAAGGTCGGCCAGCCCGAGTCGATCATCTGGCTAACGTGAGCGCCAGCATCACCAAGACCAGGCATCGCCCAGTCCATCGTGATCAGCCGCTCCAGTTCCTTGAGATCAACATTAAAGCCCCGCATGTGAAACAGCGCCCTGCCATCGGTCTCATCACTGATTCGCAGCCACGTTTCAACCGGGTGCTCGCCCGCGGCCTTTGCCAGATGATGCAGGCTCTCACCCGCATCCTGGGTGTACCTGGGCCTCGATTCTCCGCCCATGTAGAAGTATCGGCGCATGCCCGCAAGCACGTCATCGCCCTGTGCTTTGACTTCATCGATCAGGCGGCCGCGTGTCTCAGGGTCGCGGATCGCCACGAGTCGCCCTTCAAAGTCGAGTTTTCTGAGTTCGTTCCACGCCTCTGTGCGGAAGAAGTTGTTGGTCGCGAGCCCCCCCACACCGCCACCACTGCGCGGAACAGTGACCGACGTCACGTTCAGGCCTTCTGCCCGCATGGAGCCAACCCGTTCGTTCATGCGGTCAACCCCTATTTCGGCCGCAGAACTAAAGAGGGCGCCACGGGCGAGGCGGGCCTCGTCGCGAATCAGGTCCATCTCTTCGTCAAACTCGGCAAAACTAGACACGGTCTGCATGATGCCGCCGTGTTTGCCGACTTCTTTTGCGACAGCGCGCAGTTCGTCCCGATCTGCAAACGTGCCCGGAATCGAGCGTCCATCGGGCAGGACGTGTTGCGGCAGGCGGTTGGTCGAGAAGCCGACGGCACCCTCGGCGACTGACTGGCCAGCAATCTCCGCGATCTGGCGCATTTCGTCAGGCGTAGCCGGCTCTTCCACGGCGCGCTCGCCCATCACGTTGAAACGGACCGCACAGTGACCGACGAGACCGGCAATGTTGATCGACGGCCCAAGTTTTTCAAGCGCGTCGAGGTAGCCGCCATAGGACTCCCAGTTCCACGGCAGGCCGCTCAAAATCGCCTGTTTGGGGATGTCCTCGACCGTCTCCATCATGCCCGCAAGGAACTCCCGGTCCGCTGGTTTGCAGGGCGCGAAGGTCACACCGCAGTTGCCGAGCAGTGCCGTGGTAACACCATGCCAGGTGACCGACGTCACCTGGGGGTCCCAGCCGATCTGGGCGTCGAGATGGGTGTGCAAGTCGACGAAGCCCGGAGACACCACGTGCCCGTCCGCGTTGACCTCCTCCTTGCCCTTGCCTTGAACTTTACCGATTTCAGTAATCTGGTCGCCGTCAATGGCGATGTCGCCCTGGTACGGCGCGGCACCTGTACCGTCGACTATCTCGCCGCCGCGGATCACAACATCATGACTCATGGAACTCTCCCGGTTGCTCGTGCTTCGATTCACACGAGTGACACCAAAATGGATTGTGCGTTAACGCTGTATCGTAGTTTCTGGCTACTTGCGGGACTTCGTTTTCAATAGACTTCGCCGCAAAACCGCGCGACGCCTTAAGCGACGGGATCCCGCCGAGCATACGACAAGAGCACGGGATTGGCGAATCGCCTGAGTCTTCGTTCAATCCGAACCCCTCGCGGAAGATGGCATCCGGATTTCCCGAACCTTGAGCGCCGCTACACTTGTAACTGAAGGACTCTCAATAGCCCCGCGTGCGGTGAATCGTCATCATTGGCGCGTCAGATCAAAAACCCTGCGAATCACATCGGGGCAACTTCGCCGATGCAGACGGTAATCAATCCATGAGCGACGAGAACAAGATCATCGACGGCAAGGCCGTTGCCGCCGAAATGCGCGACCGGATCAGCTTGGAGGTTGAGGTGCTCGGGCGGGACCACGGCATCGTTCCCGGACTCGCCGTGGTCCTCGTTGGCGACGACCCAGCGAGCGAGATCTACGTGCGCAGCAAGGGCAAGATGACCCGCAACATGGGTATGAATTCGATCGAAAAGCGCCTGCCCGCGACCGCAACCCAGAATGAAGTGCTCGATGTGGTGCATTCGCTGAACACCGATGCATCGGTCAACGGTATTCTTGTGCAACTGCCAATGCCGGGTCATATCGACGAGAGCACAATCGTCCATGCAATCGAGCCCACAAAAGATGTGGACGGCCTGCACCCCGACAACGTCGCCAGGCTAGTCAACGGCAAGCCTGGACTCGTCCCGTGCACGCCCCTCGGCTGCGTGATGCTGCTGGAACGGCAGCTCAAGGATCTGACCGGCGCACATGTCGTCGTCATCGGTCGCAGCCAACTCGTCGGCAAGCCGGTCGCCCAGCTTCTGCTGGGCAAGCACTGCACGGTCACCATGGCCCACTCCCGAACCCGCAACCTGCCCGCGCTCTGTCGCCTTGCCGACATCCTTATCGCCGCGGTCGGCCAGCCAAAAATGGTCAAAGCCGACTGGGTGAAGCCCGGCGCCACCGTCATCGACGTTGGCATCAACCGCACAACCAACGCGGATGGCAAGACCCGACTGGTCGGCGATGTCGACTATGACGGTGTGCTGGGGACAGTTTCTGCCATCACACCCGTACCCGGCGGCGTTGGCCCCATGACCATCGCGTGCCTTCTTCACAACACACTGACCGCGACGCGGAGTCAGAACGGGATCTGACCCGCTCGCTCCGTAACACACATTGAGTGACCCCGGTGGCAAACGATGGCAAGCGCAACCGCACAAAGAGCGGGGAATACGCCAACTTTGAACCGCGCAGCGCACCCTTGGAGACATTCCCCGCAAAATGCGGCCATGTTAATCTCTCGGTCCACCTTCGCAGGCGCGCCGCGTCAGCCGACTGGCATCGGCTTTCGCGCCGCCCGGAGCCTTGAATCGCGTCACAGAATCGCCTGAAAAAAAGACAGAGCAGGAGCACATCCATGTCATCGAACCCCACGAGCCCCGTCTCACCCGCCGACGGACCCATCGCGATCACCGGTAGCAGCGGCTACATCGGGTCCTGGGCCGTCAAAGACTGCGTCGAGCAGGGTTATACCGTTCGCGCCCTGGTACGGGACCGCAACAACCCGGACAAAGTCGCGCACCTGACCGCGCTCAACGACCTGGGTCTGCGCGGATCTGTCGAGATCCACGAGGGCGACCTCTTCAAGCGCGGCAGCTATGACGATGCCTTCAAGGACTGCTCTTCAGTCATCCACGCCGGTGCGACGGTTGGCTACAACCGCGAAACGCCGCAAGAGGTGTATGACGGTTGCTTCACTGAGAACGATCACGTCATTGAATCGGTCAAGAAATCAGGCTCAGTGCGTCGCTTCGTCTTTACCAGTTCATTCGCGGCGGTCGGCCATCCGCGTCCCGAAGGATATGTCTTCACCGAGAAAGACTGGTGCGGCGATAACATCGACGCTTACAACGGCCGGTGGACCGAAGACCGTATTCCGGAAAACCGGGATCTCGCCTACGCGATGGCAAAAGCCAATACCGAACGCATGATCTACAAGGACGCCGAGCAAGACGGTTCCTACGCGGCGATGGCCATTCTGCCACTGCACGTTATCGGGCCGGTCATGTGTGCCAACCACGACCAGGGCTATAGCTGGCAGAACTGCATTCGTTTCATGATGCAGGGCAAGGCTTACAAAAAGTCGAAGGGCGGCCGCATGCTATGGAACAACGTCGACGTACGCGACACGGGCAAGGCGCATCGATTGGCAGCCGAAAGCGCCACGGCAACGAATGGGTCCCGCTACATTCTGTCCGCACGAGACCGGGCAGGCGAACTCTTCACCCACGAACTGCAGGCGCGCCTGCAGGAACTCTATCCCGGCGTTGCGGGTATTGGCGGCGAGGAAATGAACGGCGACGTCCCGGCCGCACACACCTTCGACTCACCCCGCTCGTACTGCCTGCTCGCCATGCAGGAACTCGGCCTTGAGCCCCGCGAGATCGACGACACATTGCGCGCGACGGTCGATTCGTACTACGAAGTCGGGATTCTTCCCTGAGACGGCAACAAGCGACGCTCGCCCGGTGCACATCGAGCACCCGGGCGAGTTCCACTTCGGGCCTGGCGCCCGGTTAACTCAGCGTCCCATCCCACGCCATCAGTTGAAGGCTCAAGTCCTGCGGCGACAGACCGCACGCCAGCCCCAGTACAGAGCCGACGTATAAAAAGTGTGGCTGCAGCGCAGCGAACAGGTGGCCACCTGCATCGACCAGCTTGCCCGTACTCGGATACGGCGCGCCCAGAACTTCGGCCGGGTATGTGCCCATCAGCACTTCGCATCCTCGCCCCGCAGCAAGGAAGTCGACGAGGCCGCGATAATGCGGCGCAGTCGGTCCGGTGCCGCAGTGGTAGAGCTGCAGAATCAGCACATCACGCCGCGTTGTTGCCGCCCTCAGAAAGCCCTCATCGAGACCCGGAAAGAGCGTGAGTTGAGCAACCCGTTGCTCGGCCTCTCTGACGGCATCTGACGTCAGTCGAAGGGGCGAGGCCAGTCGTCGGTCGGGACGCAGTCCCTGTGCAGCTCCCGGAACCAGGCCTTGATTCGAATAACGAGCCACAACGCGCCCGAATGCAGACGACATGCACGTGTCGTCAAAAGCCATCGGTTTGATATCTTCGCCGCGCATGATACTTGCTTCGGTATTGTCGACCCGCGAACGAAATGACACATAGACACCCGCGTCCTCCGGGTCGCTCGCGAGGAAAGCGAGCGCCGCCATGAGGTTTATCGACGCATCTGACTGCGGATGGTCCGGTGGATAAAAAGCGCCGGTGAAACACACCGTCTTCGCCCAGTCCGCAGACAGGACGACCGCCGCGGCGACCGACCAGGCCATCGTATCCGTGCCATGGGTCACGAGCACCGCGTCGATCGCAGGGTCTGCCTGCGCGTCGGCAATACCATGAGCGATGGTGAACCAGTCTACCGGCCCCAGGTCTTCCGAATGGTTGGATAAGACCGGCCGCGCGACCGTCACCACGCCGAGTTCGCCTGCGGCGTCCTGAACTATCCGCTGAAGCCGTCCGGCCGATTCGTCCACGAGAGGCGTGTCCGCTTCAAACACAGACCCGATCGTGCCCCCCGTCGTTATCACCGCAATCTGCAAAATCAACTCCTCGACAATCAGTCCCCTGTCCCAGTTGGGCGGGCTGTGTCTATACTGGCTTTCCAGTAGGTATATCAGCACACACAAAGGTGCGGACCGGGCCTGCTCACTCGCAGGCCCAGAAAATAAAGCAAAATCAAAGAGAGCACAGCATGGAATTTGGCGTACAAGTAAACGTTTATCGCACCAATTGGGACGACGTGAAAGCGTCGGTCGAAGCCATGGATGCGGGCCCCTGGGACAGCGTGTGGTTCGCCGACCATTTCATTCCGCCCGGCGCCAACCACGATCAGGAAGCACTGACCGCTTTTGAGGGTCTGTCCGCGATCGCGTTTGCCGGTGGCATGACCAAAACGTTGCGCCTCGGCAACCTTGTCCTTGGCAACACCTACCGCAACCCGGCGCTTGTCGCCAAGATAGCCGGCACGATCGACACCATGAGCGAGGGGCGTTTCACCCTTGCAATCGGGGCTGGCTGGTACAAGCGCGAACACGAGGCGTACGGCTGGACCTTTCCATCCATGAAGGAACGCCAGGATCGATTTGAAGAGGCCTGCGAACTGTTGCGGAGCCTGATCCACAACACCGACCCGGTGGACTTCAAGGGCAAATATTACGACATCGACAAGGCACGCCTGTCTCCCGGTTCATACGATGCGGCCAAGCCGATCCCCATCATGGTCGGCGGCACCGGGCCCAAGCGGACCCTGCGCACACTCGCCAAGTATGGCGACGTGATGAACCTCGACGGCTGGGCCGGCGGCGGCATGTCACTTGAGTACTATCAGCACAAAGCTGCGATCCTCGACCAGCATTGCGAGGACGTGGGCCGTGACCCGGCCGAGATCCGGCGCACCCTATTAATGCCCTGCTACATCACGGACGAAAAGGAACGCATCGAGCGCATCCAGAGCACTCTGGGGGCGGGCACGGTGGCCGGATCACCCCAGTACATCATCGATCGCATCGGCGAATTTGCCGACGCTGGCATCGCCGAGGTGATGTTCGGCGGCATACACTCAGGCAATACCGATCTGCTCTCACAATTTGAGACCGAGATCCTCTCGGCGTTCAAGTAGGCAGCGATCCCGCCGCACTTCATTCAGTCCCGCGAGACGCCTGACCTGGTCGCAACCGGCGTCAGGGCCGCCGCAACATCGGGTCTACATGATCCCAGGGCAGCTTCGCGTCCTCAAAGACAACCATCTCGGGCTTGAACAAAGACGGATCGTCCAACGACGCCGCGCGGAAAGAAGAAAAGGTGCCGCAGAGACCGCTGCGCGCCGTGTTGCCAGAATCCGCCTGCATGTCATAGAAGGTGAGTTCACCCTCAAGCCGCGTCGCGTCAACCGTCACCGCGAATGCCGCGGCATGGCCGG
>Ga0115002_10004040_pt1 | contig 17999 bp, 20 predicted proteins | sample ArcticOcean_MG_C_8_FD_89576 | JGI IMG/M metagenome (GOLD analysis project Ga0115002, IMG submission 89576) | Marine microbial communities from western Arctic Ocean - ArcticOcean_MG_CB11_86 | ecosystem: Environmental > Aquatic > Marine > Oceanic | place: Arctic Ocean: Canada Basin | collected... | reverse complement strand
CCAACCTCGGTAATTGTCTCTGAGCGATATATCATCTTCAACTATTGCAATTAACTTCATATGCCTAGGCTGCACCAATTACGAAAGTAACATTGAGGCAGTTTGCCATCTTTTTAGTTTCATATCTTAATAGGAGTGTTTTTTTACTCTTAGAGGGGGCTTAAGAGGTGCGGTTGATTCCCATGATAAGAGAACTTGTGGGCTCAGCAATCACCGTATGCCGGTAACATCATGGAGCATAGTTCAGGGCAAATCAGAAAAAGCCCTAAGGTCAAGACACTAAGAGACCATCAGGCCTTTTAATTTATTGATGGCATTGGACTCTATTTGCCGAATCCGTTCAGCAGATATGCCATACTCAGAGGCCAATTCATGCAATGTTGCCTTTTTTTCAACCAACCATCGCCGGGTGACAATATCATGGCTTCGGGTATCTAATTCAGATATTGCTTCAGCCAAACGATCATGAGTATTGGACTGCCAGTCCATACGCTCAACCGTTTCAGCAGGATCGCTATTCAGGCTTGGCAGGTATGAGACAGGAGCGAAATTTTCATCATCCGCCGAGCTTGCATCATAGGACAGGTCTCGTCCCGCAAGTCGCTGCTCCATTCTAGTTACTTCCTCAACACTGACACCAAGATTTTCTGCAACCATCTCTGTTTCCGCTTTTGATAGCCATCCGAGATTTTTTTTTGCTTTTCTGAGGTTAAAGAAAAGTTTTCTCTGAGCTTTCGTAGTAGCAACTTTGACTAGCCGCCAGTTTTTTAAAACGTAATCATGGATTTCTGCACGTATCCAATGAACTGCGAAAGACACTAGCCTCACACCAACATTTGGATCAAAGCGCTTAACCGCCTTCATCAGGCCAACATTACCCTCCTGAATTAGGTCGCCGAGCGGGAGTCCATACCCGGAATAACCACGTGCAATATGCACAACGAATCGTAGGTGCGAGAGAATTAGCTCTTGAGCCGCATTAAGATCATCTTCCGAGTGTAGCCGCTTAGCCAACTCAATTTCCTCTTCCTTTGTCAGGATTGATACAGCACTAACGGCTTGGATGTAGTGATCCAAACTTCCAATAGGCCCGCCAAGAATCAGCGTGCTATCCCTAAGAACAACCTCAGTAGTCACAGAATTTAGTCTCCTTTTTGATAGAGGGATTTTAGCACTCTCTATGCTAGAGTGCTAAGAAAGTGATAAAAACCATAAAAATCAATGTTTTATTCTGGGTCCGCATCGCGAAGATGTCGTACGGTAGCAATGGCCGCGCCCGACCAGCCTAGAAGAGCGCCTGTTCCAAGCAGCACGAGCGTTTCTTTTAGGCTAAGTCCAATAAGCCGATAATCTGAATTGTAGAGTTGAGCCAGCAATGTTGCTGACGAATTCACAAGACTGAGCGCAACCCAAATAGTGAAAACAGCGATGATACCGCCGCCAAAGCCATACCAGAAGCCCGAGTACAGAAATGGTCGACGAACATAGCCATTGCTTCCACCTACGAGCTTAATAACCTCTATTTCATTTTGCCGATTATTTATTTCTAGCCGGATCGTATTGCCGATGACTACGATCACTCCAAATCCGAGCAATATAGTTACTATGTCAACCACTCTCAGTATAAGGTTCAGAATAGAGCGTAAGCGTTCGACCCAAGCAGTATCTAATTGTACTAAAGCTGTTTCTTCCATCGCCTCAAGTGCCATGGCGAGTTCTGATAGATCACTATTTGGTCCGTCTGTTGGACTTATGACTAGAGCATGAGGTAATGGATTTGCTTCTAGCATTTCCAGCGCCTCTCCAAAACCAGAGTAACTTTGGAATTCGGCTAACGCTTCAATTCGGTCGATTAGGATGGCGCTATCCACATCCGATCTTTGTTCAATATTCCGGGCTAGCTCATTGGCATTTTTTTCATCAACGGTCATTTCCAGGTAGATAGTGAAATCTGCCGCAGCATCCCAAGACTCACTCATGACTGAAAGGTTATTGACCATAACCCGTAGTCCAGCAGGTAGTGCTAGAGCTATACCGATAACTACTATGGTCATCAGGCTTCCTAGAGGCTGCTCAGTAATACGCGTAAACGCACTAATAAAATTTTTATAGTGCAACGCTAAATATCGAGATATAAAGTTCATGCTGATAATTCAATGTCCATGTGGTTGAGGCATTTCTACTACTCGCCCTTGGTCGAGCCGGAGCCGCCGATAATGGAGTTTGTCTATGAGCTCAATATCATGGGTTGCTATTAGGATCGTTACACCTACTTGGTTGAAGCGTTCAAATAGCCGCATGATTTCTAGAGAAAGATCAGGGTCAAGATTTCCAGTTGGCTCATCGGCTATAACCAAGGCAGGCCTGCTTGCAATTGCTCTTGCAATACCGACACGTTGCTGCTCACCAGTAGAAAGTGATAGCGGAGAAGATTTTTCATATTCTAGGAGACTAACTTGGTCTAATGCGGCTCGGACGCGGCGGCTTATCTCGCGATGTCTCAGAGGGCCAATAAGCAGTGGTAACGCAACATTATCGAATACGTTTCTGTCTCCTAGAAGCTTGTGATCTTGGAAAACAATGCCGATTTTTCGTCGGAAGTATGGTATTCGTCGTCGAGGAATGCGGGATGTGTTTTGATTGTCTATGAGGACAGTTCCTCTCGTGGGTCGCTCTATCAAAGCAATGAGCTTTAGTAGGGTGCTTTTGCCAGCCCCAGAGGGACCAGTGATGAACGCCATATCACCTTTTTCTAAGTGAAAACTAGCTCCGGAGAGCGCTTCCCGACCGGAGGCGTAACGTTTTCCAACGTTTTTGAAACGGATCATATGTCAGGTTTCTGCAAATAAAGCATTAGCAAAAGCCTGCGCTTCAAATGCGTGTAAATCTGAAATGTTTTCACCTGTTGCTAGGAAGCGAACGGGCAAGATCAACTCCCTTGCAATTGATAAAAGTATGCCTCCTTTTGCCGTACCGTCTAGCTTTGTTATAACAAGGCTGGTTATTCCGATGGCTTCTTGAAACATCTTAGCTTGTGTTAAGGCATTCTGTCCCTGAGTTGCGTCGAGTACGAGCATTATTTCATGGGGCGCTGAGGGGTCAACACGTGAAATTACCCGGCACATTTTTTTAAGCTGATCCATTAAGCTAGTTGTTGTATGGAGACGGCCAGCGGTATCTGCTATAACGACATCGATGTCGCGTGCACGAGCGGCGCTTAGCGCGTCGAAAATGACGGCAGCAGGATCGGCATTAGGAGCTTGAGAAATGATATTGGATTCCGTGCGATTTGCCCATTCTGTTAGTTGTTCAACAGCTCCTGCTCGGAACGTATCACTGGCAGCGAGCAGTACAGAATGCCCGCATTCCAAAAGGTTTGAAGTCAGTTTGCCTATAGTAGTGGTCTTTCCCACGCCATTCACACCAACTACGAGAATAACGTAAGGCTGGTGTGCCTGGTCTATTACCAAGGGCGCCTCAATTTTTACCAACAGATCACGTACCTTACCCTCGAGTAGGGTGGCAACATTAATTTTTTGCCCGCGATTGGCCGCAGCCTCTTGCTTTACTTCATTAAGCAGCCACATCGTGGTATCTACGCCAACATCGGCTAGGAGTAGCTGTGTTTCTAGTTCCTCAAAGACATTTTCTGCAGTTGTACCAACGAAAACTCCACTCGAGTCTGAGTTAAGTTTGATCCTGCTAAGTTTTATCGCTGACTTAACTCTGTTTAGGAATTTAGGGATTTTTAGGCTAAATGATGACGTCATAAGTTTGATATTAGATTTAATACCCTCACACTGAGGCGTAAAGTTGTTACAGGATTATACTGGGCAATGACTCTTCCTCAACGCTAAAGACAGAGAGACTATCCGTGCGAAAGAATCGTTCATCTGCTTTTGATAGCGTCCGGATTGTTGGAGGGCAATGGAGGGGGAGAAGAATAGAGGTATGCCAAAACACATCAGTTCGACCAACGCCGGATCGAGTACGGGAGACCCTGTTTAACTGGTTATCAAGCGCACTTCCTAGCGCGCGCTGTTTAGACTTATTTTCTGGCACTGGTGTACTGGGATTTGAGGCTTTATCCCGCGGGGCTGATGAAGCATGGTTGATTGAGAACGACCCGAGGCTCGTGAAATCTCTGGAGGAGCAGTCGATACTTCTCGACGCAAATGCGCGGGTAATAAAGGCTGACGCTTTGGAAATCATTTTAAAGGCACCAAGCAAATTATTTGATATTATTTTCGTGGATCCACCGTACACGATGGATTTATCCGAGGTTCTGTTGCAGTTATCGTCTTGGGTAAGCCCTGACAATCTAGTTTATGTAGAGCGTCAGGCCAAGCCCCGTATGTACCCGATCGAGCAATTGGCAGATTCTCATCCCAGTGCGATAGTAAGAAAACAGGGTCTGGCTGGCCAAGTTGCATACGGACTATTAACGCTCAAGAAATGACGTTAGGACATTGTCAAGCGTAGAATGTATTCAATATTGACTTTGTATCGATATCGCTTATGACTGTCAGTGCCGTCTATCCAGGGACCTTTGATCCCTTCACGCTAGGCCATGCAGATTTAGTGCATAGGGCCGCGCTTATCTTTGACCAGGTTGTTGTTGCCATTGCAGCTAGTCCAGGCAAGATGCCGTTATTTTCGCTTGATGAACGGGTAGCGCTTGCGCGTGAAGTGCTAAAGCCTGTTTCGGGGGTTGTTGTGACTGGCTACGATGGGCTGACTGTGAATTTTGCCCATAAAAATAATTTACAGGTAATCATTCGTGGACTACGAGCAGTTTCAGATTTCGAGTATGAATCTCAGCTTGCAACCATGAACCGTCATCTGACTGACAAAGTTGAGACCGTGTTCCTAACGCCTACGGAAAACTTCGCCTACATATCATCTAGCCTCGTTCGGGAAGTTGCGCAGTTTGGCGGTGATATTAAAAAATTTGTACATCCCTATGTAGCTGATGCACTTAAAGCTAAATTTGTAAAGTGAATTTATGATGCTGGAGTTAGTTAGAGGCAGATTTTTTTTATTGGTAGTTATGCTAAGCGTGATTGTTTGTACACGCTCAAACGCGCTACCTAATAGAGCCGCGGTTGCCAGTGCACATCCGTTAGCAAGTGAGGCAGGGATAGAAATTCTTGCTCGTGGGGGAAATGCATTTGATGCGGCGGTGGCAGTTAGCGCAGCTTTAGGTGTTGTGGAGCCCTATGGTTCAGGGTTAGGTGGCGGCGCTTTTTTCCTGTTGCACCGTGCCTCCGATGATAAAGACATCATGATAGACGGTCGTGAGGTGGCGCCTGCCGCTGCCCGAGTGGATATGTATCTTGATGAGAAGGGTGAACCGCTTCCAGGCGCCTCACGTGATGGACCGCTAGCAGCTGGCATTCCTGGTTTGCCAGCTGCGCTTGTGCACTTAGCCGAAAACTATGGACGTTTGCCGCTTAGCGAGTCTTTGCAGCCAGCTATTCGGTTTGCGGAGCAAGGGTTTCCCGCTTATGACTGGCATGTGAGCCGATTAGAACGGCTTGCAAGCGGCATGAATGATTCGGCGCAAAGGGTGTTCCTTCCGGCTGGCAAAATACCTGTCGTAGGCAGTGCAATCTATCAGGTGGACCTTGCTGAGACATTACGTTCCCTAGCGCATGAAGGACATGATGGCTTCTATAAGGGACCAGTAGCGAAAAAATTACTTGAAGGGGTGCAAAGAGATGGCGGAATCTGGAGTGAGCAGGACTTAGCCAGCTATCAAATTGTTGAACGTGAACCTCTTATAGGCTCGTATAGAGGAGTGACTATTCTATCTGCGCCACCTCCGTCGGCCGGTGGAGTCGGACTAATTAACATGTTCAATATGCTTTCTGGATATGATATTAAAGGTGTAGGCACCGTCACGCGGGTGCATCTTTTAGTGGAAATTATGCGGCGTGCATATCGTGATCGTGGGCAATATCTCGGAGATCCAGGTTTTGTTGATATGCCCTTAGATATGCTATTGAGCCCGTTTTACGCAGTAGGTCAACGTACAAATTTGCGTCTTGATCGGGCCACTCCAAGCACTAGCTTGCCTGGAGTGCAGCCAATACAACCAGCGGGGGGAAATCAAACAAGCCACTTTTCTATTTTGGATATGGATGGGAACATCGTGGCTGCAACGCAATCGATCAACTTTTCCTATGGCAGTAAATACATGGCTGCTGGTACAGGCGTTCTTTTGAATAATGAAATGGACGATTTTTCAAAGAAACCCGGCGCACCAAATGGTTATCAGCTATTAGGTTCAGATGCCAACAGTATCCAGCCAGGTAAGCGGATGTTATCGAGTATGACACCGACCATTTTAAGAAATGGTGAGGGCGTAGCAATTCTGGGAAGTCCCGGAGGTAGTCAAATAATTACAATGGTTTTTCTTTCAGGGTTGGCTTGGATTGAAGGGGCTGATGCGAACGAAATGGTGTCTCGCCCGCGTTTTCATCATCAGTATTTTCCAGATCAGATTTTTTTTGAGAATGCTTCTCTTTCAGGTGCAGAAAGAGCTGCGCTGGAGCTAATGGGACACAGGTTGGAGTTAAATCAGCGAACAGCGGGCAATGGCAACCTTCAGATAGTCACATGGGATCGCATCACGCATGCTGTGCATGCAGCATCAGACCCGCGTGGTATTGGAGAGCCTCGTTACTTCAAGCCTTAAAAATATTTTTTGCTTATAGGGCTGATTAGTTCAATTAGCGTTGACAGTTACTACAGTAATAGGTTGATCGTTGGTTGATAGAATGCACTTTGATGTATTCCGCGCATCGCGGACAAGGCTGACCTTCTTTGCCGTAGACTGATAGCGATAATTGGAAATATCCAGGTCGCCCATCACTTCCGACAAAATCTTGAAGTGTCGTGCCACCCTTCTGGATTGCAGCATTTAGAACTTGTTGGGCTTCCTCTACAAGGCGTGTTAGCCGCGTTAAAGAAATTGTTTTAGCCGATCGAATTGGGTGAATACCTGCTTTAAATAACGATTCGTTTGCATAGATGTTGCCTATGCCAGCTACGATACGGCTATTCATCAAAAGCTGTTTTATCCCCACGCGACGATTACGAGAGATATTCCAGAGGTATTTGCCTGTAAAGTTGGGTCCGAGAGGCTCTGGACCCATATTCCTTAAAAGCCAATGTTCTTCAGGCTGGTTAGAGTAGTGAAGACTACCAAATCGGCGTGGATCGTTGAATCGAAGCAACTCGCCAGATTTGAATAGAATATCAACATGATCATGTTTCAGGGGTGTTGAGGGATTAGCGAGGTAACGTAGACTACCTGACATGCCCAAATGCAAGACCAAGGTGCCTGCTGTTGTTAATATCAGCAGATACTTGCCTCGTCTCGTGATGTTAACTATTAGCTGATGCTGCATTCGATCAGCGAGTGTGGGGTCGACCGGCCATCGAAGACGCGGCTCGTGAATTAATATTTTTTCTATGTTTTTTCCGACTATTAAGGGCGCTAGTCCCCTACGAGTCGTCTCGACTTCCGGTAATTCAGGCATTATTCAAGTTTATGCGACTAAATTAAATGTCGCCAGAAACAGCTTTGACAAGAGAGAGCCTTAGGCGCCGGAGTGGTCCGCACCCTTATTTAATTTTGGTCTCTTTATATAGGACATGCTTCCGCACTCTGGGATCATACTTTTTGGTTTCCATCTTTTCGGGATGAAGCCGTTTATTTTTTGTGGTGGTGTAGTAGTGTCCTGTCCCAGCAGAGGACATGAGTCGAATTTTTTCTCTCATTAACTCATACCCCTAGATTTCACCGCGTTCGCGAAGGTCTTTCACTACCTGATCAATTCCAAGCTTATCAATAATTCTGAGTCCTTGATGTGAAATTTTAAGCTTGATAAAGCGCTTTTCGTTTTCTAGCCAGAACCTTTGAGTATGCAGGTTTGGCAAGAAGCGTCTCCGCGTCCTGTTTTTTGCGTGAGAAACATTGTTTCCCGACATTGGATGTTTTCCAGTGATTTGGCAGACTCTTGACATGAGATCGGGTCCCATAGCGGTACGAGGATAAGGCCGGGCACTATACCTGTTGATTGGGGCAGGTTCCACCCTTACATGACTACTATTTATCAGGCAATGGTTCTAGCAGTACTCTTTTCGAGCTAATATTTTTGTGAAAACATAATGATATAAGGCTGAATGCTTTGAAGCTATTCGCTACCGGCGTAGACTGTTTGCCCAGCCGAATATTATGTTCTGTTTCTTGGTTCGGAATTTGTCCATGCAAAAAAATGAGAATCACAATGGATTGAGGATAATCCTCGGTGTTACCGGCGGCATAGCTGCGTATAAGAGTCTTGACCTGGTCAGACAACTCAGAGAGCGGGGTGCCGAAGTTCAAGTGGTGATGACCCAGTCTGCTAAAACATTTATATCGCCATCAGCCTTCCAGGCTGTTTCGGGTCGGCGGGTTCGAGATGATCTTTGGGATGAGGCCGCTGAGGCCGCTATGGGGCACATAGAATTAGCTCGTTGGGCTGATTTAGTGTTAATAGCACCGGCGACTGCAAATGTCATGGGTTCATTAGCGGTTGGTTTGGCTGGAGATCTTTTAACGACGTTAGTTTTAGCTGCGCAAGTTCCTGTTATTTTGGCTCCTGCGATGAATCAGGCTATGTGGGCTAACCAGGCCGTACAACAAAATCGAACGCTACTGGAGGGTCGTGGGATTCGTTTTCTAGGGCCAGCCGAGGGTGAGCAGGCCTGTGGAGACCAAGGTCTAGGTCGCATGGTTGAGCCGACAGATATTGTTCAAGCGGTTTTTGAAGCGCCGATTCAGGTTGCTTCGCAGTCCTTGAAAGGGCTCACAACTGTCATTACTGCAGGTCCAACGCGGGAGCCTATAGACCCGGTGCGATATATTACAAACAGAAGCTCGGGGAAAATGGGGTTTGCTTTAGCTGCTGCAGCGCAACAGGCTGGTGCTCATGTGATCCTCGTTAGTGGTCCGGTATCAATCGATACGCCGCCTGGTGTTGATAAGATTGAAGTAGAAACGGCTGAAGAGATGTATGAGGCTGTGCATCTGCGAGTCAAAGAGGCTGATCTATTTATTGCCTGTGCAGCCGTGTCTGATTATAGACCTGTAACAGAGGCTAACGAGAAATTAAAACGAAAGGAAACAACTTTGAGTCTTGAATTGGTCCGTTCACCTGATACGTTGGCAAGTGTTGCTAAACTTGATAATGGTCCTTTCACAGTTGGTTTTGCTGCCGAGACCCAGAACGTCACAAAAAATGCTCGCGCCAAATTGATTAAAAAAAGACTCGATATGATTGCAGCAAATCGTGTCGGGCCTGATTGTGGTTTCGATCAGGAAACTAATTCGCTCAAAGTTTTCTGGAAAGACGGGGATATAGAATTGGAACAGGCATCAAAGCCTGTAATAGCTAGAAGGTTGGTCCAGTTAATTGCTGAGTGTTATCGCTCTGTGCCCTCAAAACGCAGCGCATCTCAAGACGTATAAATCTCAAACCTGGAGCTGCCTATGTCTAATTCATATTCCCGGCCTATTCGGCTCAAAGTGCTTGATGAACGACTTGGGTCAGAGATTCCTCTACCCGTGCGCGGCACGAATGGTTCAGCGGGAGTTGATTTGCGGGCGTGCTTAGATACAGCGTTGGAACTCAAGCCTGGGGATTGTGAGTTAATTCATTCTGGCCTGGCTATACATATAGAAGACCCACATTTAGCAGCGATTATCCTTCCTCGTTCGGGGCTTGGTCACAAGCACGGAATTGTGCTTGGGAACCTAGTGGGTCTGATTGACTCAGATTACCAAGGTGAGTTATTAATATCTTGCTGGAATCGTGGAACCAAGACGTTTTTTATAGAACCTGGAGAACGTATTGCCCAGCTTGTAGTAGTTCCAGTGGTTCAAGCAGAGTTTGAGTTAGTAACGTCTTTTGAGGAAAGTAGCCGTGGTGTTGGCGGTTTTGGGCACACTGGAAGCAAGTGATAAGGGTGATTACGCTGATTTATCTGGGGTTGCGCCATAACGATTCCTATACTCGCGTACGGCGGGAAGGAATTTTACTAATTCGCCGCTGCTTTCTAAGTGATTAACCAGATCACTAAGCGACACAATACTTTGTACTGGTACACCGATTCTGTTTTGAAGTTCCTGCACTGCTGAAAGTTGACCTTCGCGTCCAATCTCTTCTCGGTCTAGTGCCACGAGAATGCCTGCTGGTTCAGCACCTTCAGCATGGATTATCTCAACTGCTTGAGTTGCCGCTGTTCCAGCCGTAATAACATCGTCTAATATCAGTACTCGGCCTGTAATATCTGCGCCGATATTTGCACCTCCCTCACCGTGAGTTTTCGCTTCTTTGCGGTTATAAGCAAAGGGATAATCAATGCCATGGTTTTCAGCCAGTGTGGCAGCGGTAAGTGTAACCAGACTGATTCCCTTATAGGCTGGGCCAAATAGCATATCGAACTTAATATCAGTTTTGCTCAGTGCAGATGCATAGCATTGCCCTAAACCGGCTGCTGCATGGCCAGTATTGAAAAGACCGGCATTGAAAAAATAGGGGCTTATACGCCCTGACTTTAATTCAAATTCTCCAAACCGTAGCGCACCATACTTTAGCGCTAAATTCAGGAATTGCGTTTTATAATTTTTCATGATGAATAAGCACTGATGTCAATATCATACAAGGCTTCAATAAAAGGAGAGAGATATGTTTGTGTTCTATTTGCTGGTTTGAATTGAATTGTTTGGTTCGGACCATGGCGCAACTGCCAGTAAGAGCAGCATTCCAGGCACTGCAAATAGTGCGCACAGGAGAAAAAAGTTGAAATAACCAATTGTCTCTACTATGAACCCAGTTGTCGCATTAGCAAAGGTCCGTGGTACTGCCATAAGACTCGTTAGCAGTGCGAATTGCGTTGCGGTAAAGCGACGGCTAGTTTGTTTTGCCATGAAAGCTGTAAGGGCAACCGTTCCTAAGCCAACCCCAATATATTCGACACTCGCTGCTGCGATTAATACATAAAGATTGTTGCCGATTTTGGCAAGTACTGCATATCCAAAAATGGAAATTATTTGAATAAACCCAAAAATCCATAGAGCGCGATTTATGGATAATCGTAACATCAGTAGTCCGCCAAGCAGAGCTCCAGTAATGGTAGAGCCAAGAATTACGAATTTGGCTATTACGCCTATTTCGGTCAGAGTAAAACCAAGATCGATGAAAAAAGGGGTTTGCAGTGCGACAGCCATGTTGTCGCCAAGCTTGTAAAGAAACATAAAGCAAAGTATGAGCAGGGCTGATTTAACCCCATCCCGGCGGAAAAACTCTGTGAAAGGTTCAACAATAGCTTCTCGGACAGTACGTGGAGCTATTCGATCATCAGAGCTTTCTGGTATTAGCAATGTAGTGATGATTCCAAGAATCATAAATATTCCCACCAGCCAGAAAACGGTTGTCCATGGTAGAAAATCTGCTAGTACGAAACCAAGTGAGCCTGGAACCAGTGATGAGCCACGGTAAGCATTGATAAAAATAGAGTTTCCCGTGCCCAGTTCATCATCGGCAAGTAGTTCTCTACGATAGGCATCAAGCACTATGTCCTGTGTGGCGCTAAACAAAGAAGTTAGAAAGACTAGCCAGATTACTGCGGTCAGGTTTTCATTCGGGTTAAAGGCCCCGAACTGAGTTATGCATAATAGAAGTAGACATTGGCTAGCTAACGCCCAACCGCGTCGTCGACCAAGGAAGGGTAAGCTAAAGCGATCTAGAAATGGTGCCCACAGAAATTTCCATGTATAAGGCAGCGTAACAATTGCAAAAAGGCCGATCGTAGCGAGGTTGACGCCTTCAGTACGCAACCATGCTGGTATAAGTTGCACCAACACATAAAGAGGCATTCCAGACGAAAAGCCCTGAAATACACAGATGAGCATGTGGCGATTCAGAAGAATCTGCTGCCAGGATCGACGCTCTGCTTTAGAGTGAGCAATCAAGATACGGCCTTGTCATAGATAAGGTAGTTCTAAGTTGTAACCGACAGATAGCATGCGCTCTATTTAAGGCAACAACACTAGCCATTATGAATCCTATCAAGCTTAACTTGGTATCAATGTAGTTGAAATTATGACGTTAACCAACCACCTAGAATTAGGCTGTCAAGTTGAGAATGAGCCATGAGCACTGTTTTATGTGGCTTAGAGGAGATTGCAGATCCCGGTAGCCGACAGTTCACCTGGGGTGAAGGTTTGTGGTCACTTGAGTTTTTCGTAGTTAGAAAAAATGGTGACGTTTCCGGGTTCGTAAATCGGTGCCCCCATGCTGGCCACGCTTTAAATTGGCAAAAAGATCGTTTTCTAACCCAAGAACATGATTTGATTATATGCAATTCGCATGGGGCACGTTTTCGGATTGTGGATGGCGTGTGTGTGAGTGGTCCTTGCATTGGCTTAGGTCTTAAAACGATAACCCTCGGTATTAAAGAAGAGCAGATTGTGGTTGAGGCGCAAGAATTGGATGATTTGTTAGGCCAAAGAATGAAAGAGTTTATCTCTGCTGATTAAGGGTCTAGGAATTAAATTTACTTCAAACGAAAGTAAAGCTCTGTCACATTATGACCAAGTTTTCTGCCGCGTCTCTCAAATTTTGTGGGTGGTCTATAAAGGAGCGGAAGACTTTCGTCTTCGGTTGAAAGAGAGAATTGCTTATTGTTTTTTAATACCTCCTTTATGTGTAGAGCATAATCATCCCAATCAGTTGTGATGTGCAGCACTCCATCAGCCTTCAATACACGGCTTACATTCTGAATAAAGGAAGCTTGTACAAGCCGTCGCTTATGATGGCGTTTCTTCGGCCAGGGATCGGGAAAAAACAGGTTAACTGCATTGAACTGACAATCCAGCAGCATTTCGTCAAGAACCTCAACAGCATCGTGTGGAATGATTCGCACATTGGCAATATTTGCACGTTCGAGCAGTAGCAGTAAGTGTCCAATTCCGGGTTCATGCACTTCTATACCAAGGTAATCTATGGTCGGATTATTAGCTGCTAAGGTTAGTAACGCCTCACCATCACCAAAACCAATATCCAGTACTCGGAGAGCTTCGCGTTCAAATATATATGGCATATCAATTGGACCTCCAAAGGGTATCCCCCAACGAGGTAATAATTGGTTTAGTGCTTTCTGTTGGGCGTTTGTCAGTCGACCAGAGCGATTAACAAAGCTCCGCACTTTTCGATAAGGTTGTTCGGTCATAGCAGAGATTCTAGGCGCATGGAAGCAAACAGTCTTGCTTCGTGCTGTAGAATTAATGCGGTTTCCTATAGTGGGGGTAGTTCAATAGTAGAACCTGAGCTTCTCAAGCAGTCGGTAGAGGTGACGGTCACCCATCGGAGCGATAAGACAATTAATAGTCTGTGCGGGCGTCGTATAATGGTATTACCCTAGCTTCCCAAGCTAGAGACGAGGGTTCGATTCCCTTCGCCCGCTCCAGTTACGAATTTAAATCAGGTAAAGGTATGGTGCGAATAGTATTAATACTGTGTTGCGTATTTGTTAGTGCTGTAGTTGCGGCGGCAATTTTGCAATCTGTTGAAGTTAAATATGAAGGAAAACGTTATCAACTGGTATCTGAGAGTCAGTTGAGCGCACCTATAGAGGCCGTATTCGATGTGTTGGTTGACTATGATCAGTTTGAGAAAATTTCTAGTATTTATGAGGATTCTGGATATATGGATTCAAGTCCTGATGGAGACACACTGGCTTATACGATCATAAGAGGTTGTGTTCTGTTTTTTTGTAAAAGTTTTCGCCGTATTGAACGACTTGAATTAAATCCACCTGTTTTTATTCGTGCCATTGTTTTGCCGGAGCAAAGTGATTTTCGGTACTCGGTTTCCGAGTGGAAACTGGAATCTAGAGACGGAGGAACTTTCGTTATATTTTCTTTGGAAATGGAACCTGATTTTTGGATACCTCCCGTCATTGGACCCTGGGTAATTAAGAAACGTTTAGAGCAAGATGCGCGTCCTGCGTTAGATAGAATCGAAAGGATAGCGCAGGAAAAGACCAGATTAAGCATCGCGCCATAGTGAATGAGTTTGCAACGCAACTAATCAGTTGGTTCAACCGATTCGGTCGCCACGATTTGCCTTGGCAAACAGATATCACTCCCTATCGGGTGTGGGTTTCTGAAATCATGTTGCAACAGACTCAGGTCGTTACCGTTATTTCCTACTTCAATCGGTTCATGGAAAAATTTCCGTCAGTTGAAGTGCTGGCGGCCGCCGAACTGGATGATGTGCTCGTGCTTTGGGCTGGACTTGGTTATTACGCAAGGGCCCGCAATTTATACAGGGCTGCCAATCTCATAACAACGAATAAAAATAATTCTTTTCCCAAAACAATCGAGGGGCTTATGGCCTTACCGGGAATCGGTCGCTCAACGGCAGGCGCAATAGTAGCGATTGCTTACGGCAAGCATGCACCGATATTGGATGGCAATGTAAAGCGGGTGCTGGCTCGTTATTATGCGGTGGAAGGGTGGCCCGAGCAGACAGCAGTCAAAAAACAGCTTTGGGAGTTGTCTGAAAAAAGCACACCGACGAATAGGGTTGCTGACTACACGCAAGCTGTAATGGATCTTGGCGCGACCGTGTGTATGCGTGCACGGCCTCGCTGTGACGAATGTCCCGTGAACGGGAGCTGTGTGGCTAGAAAAAGGGATCTACAAGAGTTTATTCCTGGACGAAAGCCCCGTAAAAAACGTCCACGCCGGGAAATCAGAATGCTGCTTGTCGAAGATTTTCAACAGAGAATTCTTCTTGAAAAACGGGCGCTGAAGGGGATTTGGGGAGGGCTTTACAGCTTGCCTGAACTTCCAGCGGGGGAAGATCCAAGTCTTTGGTGTGATCGGAATCTTGGTGTGCAGGCTGATACGCAAACGGTCCTGAAAACCTTGGATCATTCATTCACTCATTTTGATCTAAGCATCCATCCTCTATTGGTCCGAGTCTCTAACATATCATATGAAACTCTCGCTCAAGAGGGATGGCTCTGGTATAACCCGACTGAAGAGATTCAGGTCGGTGTAGCATCGCCCGTTGCAATCTTATTGAGATCGCTCCTATCAACAGAGGAACAGAAGAAATGAGCCGAACCGTTAACTGCGTATTGCTGGGCATCGAATCAGAAGGGTTAGATCGACCCACTTACCCTGGAGACCTTGGTCAAAGAGTATTTGATAATGTATCTAAATTGGCCTGGCAACGTTGGCTCGGACATCAGACCATGCTGATAAATGAGAATCGATTAACCCCAATTGAGCCTAAGGCGCGTCAGTTCCTTGAGCAGGAAATGGAAAAGTTTTTCTTTGGCGAAGGCTCTGAGAAACCATCGGGATTCTCCGCAGAATCACAAGATAAATCATGAGCTTCTTAGTCAATCGATAGCATTTTTTGTTGCGCTATCGATTCATGCGGTTCTCGATCAGTTCATCTACAACCGCAGGCTCTGCTAAGGTTGATGTGTCACCAAGTTCATCGTAAGCATTCTCGGCAATCTTACGGAGAATACGTCGCATGATTTTTCCCGAGCGAGTTTTTGGAAGCCCCGGTGCCCATTGGATATAGTCTGGGCTCGCAATCGGACCAATTTTCTTTCTGACCCATGCAATAAGCTCCTTGCTTAGGGATTCATCAGGCAGTTCTCCTGTATTTAGAGTGACATATGCATAAATACCCTGGCCTTTTATGGCATGAGAAAATCCGACCACGGCTGCTTCAGCAACCTTTGGATGCGCTACCAAAGCGCTTTCAACTTCAGCGGTACCCATGCGGTGTCCTGAGACGTTGATAACATCGTCCACACGACCGGTAATCCAGTAATACCCATCCGAATCTCTTCGAGCGCCATCGCCAGTAAAATACGTACCAGGAAATTGACTGAAATAGGTATCAATAAAGCGCTGATGATCTCCATAGATACTGCGCATCTGACCAGGCCAACTATCGAGTATGACCAGGTTCCCCGCTGCGGCCCCATCGAGAAAGTTACCTTCGCGATCTACAATGGCTGGCTTAACGCCAAAGAATGGAAGAGTGGCAGACCCGGGTTTAAGCGCTGTAGCACCAGGTAGCGGGGTCAACATAATGCCGCCAGTTTCAGTTTGCCACCAGGTATCAACGATTGGACATCGCTCTTCACCCACTACTCTGTAATACCATTCCCAGGCTTCAGGATTTATTGGTTCACCCACCGTTCCTAGTAACCGGAGTGTCGATCTAGAACATCGTTTTACAGGACCTTCGCCATCTCGCATCAGTGCACGAATGGCGGTCGGTGCAGTATAGAAAATATTGACTTTGTGTTTGTCGACAACTTGCCAGAAGCGGCTGGTATCAGGGTAGTTCGGGACCCCCTCAAACATCAGAGTTGTTGCACCATTGGCTAATGGTCCATAGACGATGTAGGAGTGACCGGTTACCCAACCAACATCTGCAGTACACCAGTAAATATCACCATCATGGTAATCGAACACATGTTGGTGAGTCATAGCGGCAAACATTAAGTATCCACCAGATGTGTGAAGCACCCCCTTTGGTTTTCCTGTTGAGCCAGAGGTATACAAAATAAAGAGAGGATCTTCAGAATTCATTACCTCGACTGGGCAGTTTGCGTCTGCTGAAGCTGTGATTTCGTCGTACCAGTGATCACGGTTATCTGTCCAGCCTATTTTACCGCCTGTTCGTCTTACCACGACTACTGTATGCACATGATTTTCTGGCAAACCTTCTAACGCCGCATCCACGTTTGCCTTGAGCGGTATTTTTTTGCTTCCCCGTAACCCTTCGTCAGCTGTTATAACCACGTTAGAGGCGCAATCTTCAATTCTTCCCCTAAGAGCTTCCGGAGAAAACCCACCAAAGACGACAGAATGAACGGCACCAATTCGAGCGCAAGCTAGCATGGCTACCGCCGCTTCAGGAATCATTGGCATATAGATAGTGACCCGATCACCTTTCTTGATTCCTAGACCGCGCAATGCGCTGCCAAGTCGACACACGCGGTCGTGAAGTTCTTTGTAAGTGATATGCGCTTCTTCGCTGGGGTCATCACCTTCCCAGATGATGGCTGTTTGTTCTCCGCGTGCTTCTAAATGTCGGTCCAGACAGTTCGCCGCAACGTTGAGTTCTCCATCCCCAAACCAGCGTATATGTAAGTCTGATGCGTCATAAGAAACATCTTTTATTTCTGTGAATGTCTTAATCCAATCTAAACGCATCGCCTGTTTTCCCCAGAAGACAACAGGATCTTCGACGGATGATTTGTAGAGGTTTTGATATGTTGATTTATCTGTCCAAGCTTCGGCGGCAACGCTATTTGCTACCGGATAAATTTTTTCTTCACTCATAGCTTTTTTTATCCTCTATTAACCCTCAGTTGAGGTGTTTCTGAGCTTTTGAATTCTGTATCTATGATTATAGCGAGGAAAAACACTAGGCTGATGGTCTTGACTCGCCGTAAGTCGTACCGGTCTAATACGGTCACCTTTTAAGGCCAGGTAGCTCAGTTGGTAGAGCAGCGGACTGAAAATCCGCGTGTCGGTGGTTCAATTCCACCCCTGGCCACCATTTTATTCAAAAACTTACGGCAGTCTATCCGGCTGCCGTAAGTTTTTGTGTGTAATTTTGGTGTAACGATGTCGCTTATAGGGCGGGGCCGAAAGCTTCTTTGAGAATGACTTTGTGAAGATATTCTGTATTGGCTCGTGTCATGACGATCCCTCCCTCGGTCATTGTTTTTTTCGAGGACGCTCTATGGCGCTGCACAGGAAAAATTGTCGGCCTCGTTGACGCTCCCGGTGCCGTCGTAACGCGGAACCTGCGGGTATGGGCACAATGGGCGTGTGCGCAAGACCTCTCCGTTCTCGCGCTGAGTCGCCAGCACGGCCGATGGCGCTCTACCATCTT
>Ga0115002_10004038_pt1 | contig 18010 bp, 18 predicted proteins | sample ArcticOcean_MG_C_8_FD_89576 | JGI IMG/M metagenome (GOLD analysis project Ga0115002, IMG submission 89576) | Marine microbial communities from western Arctic Ocean - ArcticOcean_MG_CB11_86 | ecosystem: Environmental > Aquatic > Marine > Oceanic | place: Arctic Ocean: Canada Basin | collected... | reverse complement strand
GGAGTGAAACACACTAATAAAAATATATATTTTGAGGATGACGTTTGGTGGTATGCTGGTGCTAAAAGCAGGAGAGAGGGAGAGCGTCAGACTTTGGAATCACATATTAAAAAAAATAAAACAAGAATGTTTGTTAATGGTAAGTATGTACCTAAGTCTCATCCTTTACACAAAGCAGGAAGATTCAAAACATTTGAAGGGGCAGCCTTCTCATCTTTAAAAGGTTACGAAAAAACTCCAGAAGGCCATGTATATATTATATCTAATCCTTGTTGGGAAGGATGGATAAAAGTTGGTATGGCAATTGATGCAGAAGATAGGTGTAACCAGTATCAAACATCTAGTCCTTTCAGAGATTATAAATTATGCCATACTAAATACTTTGAAGATAGGAAAAGCGCAGAACATTTAGTACATAAAAAATTAAAAAGGCTTTCAACTAAACATAAAGGGGAATGGTTTAAAGTTTCAGTTGATGAAGCTACTAAACTTATAGAAGCTATATGAAAAAACTTGACACAGTTGTCGATGATATTTACGAAACTCTTTCTTGTTTGTGTGATTCAAAAGATCTAGAAATACCAGACGAACATATTGAAGAGTTTGGGGAACGGATGAAAACAGTATTGAAAAGCTGGTCTAAGCCTCACAAGGACAAGACTACTCTTCGCATGTCTATTATTGGTAGGCCCATGCGTAGGCTGTGGTACGATTCGCGTCATGGAAACTCAGCCAATAGTTTCAATCACCCTTCTGTCTTTATCAAGTTTCTTTATGGACATATCTTAGAAGAACTTGTCCTACTGCTGGTTAAATTATCAGGGCATAAAGTAGAAGACGAGCAAAAAGAAATTGAAGTGGACGGAGTTAAGGGCCACATGGATTGTAAGATAGACGGAGAAGTAGTAGATATTAAGACCGCCTCTTCCTTTGCATTCAAGAAGTTTAAAAACGGTACTCTCCACGACGACGATCCTTTCGGATACATGGCACAGTTATCAGGATACGAGACTGCTGAAGGAACAAACGAGGGCGGGTTCTTAGCTATGAATAAAGAAAGCGGAGAGCTTGCTCTGTATCAGCCTGGGCCTTTTGTAAAAATTAATATTAAGGATAAGATTAAAAAGGTTTTTGAAGCTATAGATATTGACACACCACCAGAAAAATGTTATACTCCAATACCCGAAGGTAAGCGTGGAAATATGCGGCTTCCTAGAGGATGCGTCTATTGTCCTTATAAAATAGAATGTCACTCTGACGCTAACAATGGGGCAGGTCTTAAGATATTTAAATATTCTACAGGGTTAAAATATTTTACTCGCGTAGTATCTATGCCTAAAGTTTTAGAAGTAACTTCTTATGAACGGTAAGAAGGCTAGGAGAATAAGCCGAAGAACTAGAATTCTTTTAATAGAGTGGGTTAAATCCCTGTTACCAGAAGAAGAAGCTGAGAAAGTAAATCTACAAAACATACAATATTTGTTGCCTAAAGAAACCCGTTACTTTGCAAACAATAAAATTTATTTAAATGCCTATTCATTTAAATGGATTAAAAAAGGAATTAAAAGAATATTAAAATTATTTCCAGCTACAGAAATTGAAATTATAACTATGGAAGATATAAAATGCCATCTGAATTTTACAAAGAAGACGAGACAAACGAGAACTACGGATTACAAAGTATTATAATTTCGATGGCTAATTTTTTCATGTCTGAAGGGGATGTAGAAGGAATTGAAAATACTTATTTGGTTGCTTTAAAAGAAGCAGTTGAAACAGAATTAGAAATAAGGCAAGGGACAATCCATTAAAAGAAGACCTAGAAAAATAAGACCAAGTTATGATTCCAAGTGGGAAGAGAATCTGCATGGGGATATATTAAAATCATGGCAACATCATGGGGATAAGATTCATTACATAATTAAACATTATTACGAGCCTGATTTTATTAAGACGTTTGGAAATAAGACTATTCTGCTAGAGGCAAAAGGAAGGTTTTGGGATTTTGCAGAATACAGTAAGTATAAATGGGTGAAGAAAGCATTACCAAAAAACATTGAACTGGTATTCTTGTTTTCTAATCCTAATGCACCTATGCCTCAAGCCAAAAAGCGTAAAGACGGTACAAAGAGAAGCCATGCTGAATGGGCAGAGACTAATGGGTTCAGGTGGTTTACGGAACAAACGATTCCTACCAGAGGATTTTGAGTAATGTCTTTTGATAAAGCTGCTTATATGAAAGAATATTATCAAGCTAATAAAGAAAAAATAAATGCTCGTCATAAAGAATACTATCAAGCTAATAAAGAAAAAATAAATTCTCGTCATAGAGAATATAATCAAGCTAATAAAGAAGAGATAAATGCTTATAGAAATGAATACAATAAAATTAATAAAGAAAAAGTAATATCTTATAATAAAGAATACAGAAAAATTAATAAAGAAAAAATAGATACTCGTGAAAAAGAATATTGGTTAAAGGAAAAATATGGCATAACTTTAAAAGACAAAAAGGCTATGTTAAAAAAACAAAATAATAAATGTAAAATTTGTTCTCTTAAGTTTAATGAAAATAACTTTAAAAGTAAGTCTTGTATAGATCATTGTCATACAACCAATAAAATAAGAGGTTTATTGTGCCCTACTTGTAATTCAGGACTTGGATTTTTTAAAGACAATACAAACCTATTAATAAATGCTATTACTTATTTAGCAGGAGAGAGGAATGAAAGCAGTAGAGGATAAGATTGAGTATAAATTTAACGAGGACAATACTATAGAACAGATAAAAAGATACATCGACAGAACATATGAACAGCACTATGCTAACGGCAAGTATCAAGCGACTGATATGATAATTGATGCAGGACACGGTGACGGGTTTTGTATTGGGAACATTATGAAGTACGCAATGCGGTATGGAAAGAAGCCAGATCCGATCACGGATGAATATAAAAATCAAGGAGATCTGCTTAAAATTATTCATTATGCTATCATTGCATTACATCTATGGACTAAGGAACACTAATGGATAGAAAGGTTGAAAGAAGAGAAGGGTTTTTAAGAAGAAGAAAAGCAAAACAAAATTCTAAAAGTAAACGATTAAATAGACTAAAGAAAGATGCTTTGAAATATAAAGAAGGTTTAAATATGAAAGAAGTTCACAATGAAGATTGAGCTACCTACTAATTATCAACAATTTATACACTTGAGTCGTTATGCTAGATGGAACGAAGAGAAGGGAAGAAGAGAAACATGGAATGAAACAGTTTCTAGGTATTTTAACTTCTTTGAAAAACATTTAAAGAAGGTTCACGGAACCGACATTACAAAAGTACGACCTTCCTTAGAAAAGGCTGTTCTTAATTTAGATATTATGCCAAGCATGAGAGCATTAATGTCGGCAGGAAAAGCTTTGGAACGTGACCATGTTGCAGGATTCAACTGTAGTTATCTAGCTGTGGATACTCCAAGAGCCTTTGACGAGACTCTATACATCCTTATGTGCGGCACAGGCGTAGGGTTTAGTGTCGAGAGGCAGTACGTGAACAAGCTTCCAGATTTACCAGAAGAGCTATTTGATACAGATACAATAATAAGAGTAGCCGATTCTAAAATAGGATGGGCAAAGTCTTATAAGGAGCTTATCTCTCTATTGTACTCTGGACAAATTCCAAAATGGGATGTATCAAATGTACGTCCACATGGAGCGTCACTAAAAACTTTCGGAGGAAGGGCTAGTGGGCCAGCACCATTAGAAGATTTGTTCCACTTTACCATTAACATTTTTAAAGATGCGATAGCTAAAGGATATAGGAAGCTAGTATCTATTGATTGCCATGATTTGATGTGTAAGGTTGCAGAAGTTGTAGTGGTAGGGGGAGTAAGGCGAAGTGCTTTAATCTCTCTCAGCAACCTCTCAGACGAGCGTATGCGCAATGCTAAGTCAGGGGCGTGGTGGGAGGATAATCAACAAAGAGCGCTGTCTAATAATTCAGTAGCTTATACTGATACTGCTGATATGGGCGCTTTTATGAAAGAGTGGTTGTCCCTACACGAAAGTAAGAGCGGTGAGAGAGGCATTTTCAATAGACAAGCTTCCGAAAAACAAGCGGCTAAGAATGGCAGGAGAGAACCCTATTCAGACTTTGGCACTAATCCCTGTAGCGAGATTATCTTACGCAATAAACAGTTTTGTAATTTAACGGAAGTTGTTGTACGAGAAAACGATACTTTAGAAACCTTGCAAAACAAGGTAAGGCTGGCTACAATACTAGGAACTTTCCAAGCTACGCTAACTAATTTCAGATACTTGAGCAGGGCGTGGCATAACAATACTAAGGAAGAGGCTCTTCTTGGTGTTTCGTTAACAGGCATTCTTGATAATAAAAAGATGGTGACTGGTAGCATTAAGCTTGATCAGCTAAAGAAAATAGCCATAGAAGAGAATAAAAAGTGGGCCAAGAAACTAGGTATCAATCAATCAGTTGCAGTTACTTGTGTTAAGCCTAGTGGAACTGTGAGTCAACTAGTAGATAGCGCATCAGGGATACACACAAGGCACAGTCCCTATTACCTCAGAACTATCAGAGCAGACAAAAAAGACCCATTAGCGCAGTTGATGGTGGATCAAGGGGTATATCATGAGGATGATATAACTAAACCAAGCCATACTTATGTATTTTATTTCCCTATTAAAGCACCAAAGAATGCAGTAACTAGAGATGGCCTGACAGCTTTAGAACACTTGAAGCTTTGGAAACATTATCAAGATAATTGGTGTGAGCATAAACCTTCGGTAACTATTTCAGTTAGAGAAAAGGAGTGGTTAGAAGTTGGAGCATGGGTGTACAAACATTTTGATGATGTGTCTGGTATATCCTTTCTTCCTTATGTAGATCACTCTTATCAACAGGCCCCTTATCAAGAAATAACTAGTAAAGAATACAAAGAATGGTTAAAGAAAACGACTACTTCAATTGATTGGACAGTTCTTCCTGAGTATGAGAAGGAAGACATGACTGAAAATATTAAAGAGCTTGCGTGTTTTGCAAGTACATGTGAAATACTATGAAAAATAAAGAAGGAAATATTTTATCATTTAAAATTTTGATTGATTCAAAAGGAAATCTTGTAACTGAATTAAGTGGATTGTTAGAAAAGGATGCTCGTAAAATATTTAACAAGTATGATCTTCCTATTATTGAGAAAATAATAAGAGAAGGCAGGGCAAAGCTGGAACCCCTTCATAAATTTTTAGAAGAAGAGCTAGGTAATATAGTATGCGAATAAGGAAAAGAATAGTGTTAAAAGAATATATACAAAGATTGAAAGATAAATTTAAATGCTTATATTCAAAAACGACACCCAATGAAAATCAATCGAAGTGGAGCTACGATGCAAACGGTTCTCACATTACGGAAGAAAGCCGTCAATTCAACAAAGAATACGACATAATAATAGAAAACGTGCAGAGGCAAATTAAAGAAGAAGAATTGGATATTGAACAAGTATTAGCTGATGATCTCGCCGCACAAGCACGTCGGAATGGCATCCTGTAAGTTTTTATCAGATCACTTTATTGAATAAGCCGTCAATATCGACTGAGCTTGATCGGCACAGCTGCCGCAACCAGAGGTGACACCCAGGTGTACTCTGAGATCATAGAGATTGTCTACACCAGCGATTGCTGCCTTGCGGATTTGCTTGTCGGTGATGCCTTTGCAGATGCAGATATACATACTACTACTGGCCTCAAATATGCCTCTTAGAGCGCGTGTAAGCCCCTCCAAGAAGCGGTTTAAGTTTAAGCTAACTCCTACCCCCTATTTTTAGTAGATCGTAGCCGTAGCTTAGAAAAGGTTTGAGCTAAATTAGCTTGTTTCTTTGTTCTAGCCGAAGCTTTGCTTCCTTCCCTTAAAACTTTTTTAGCATAGGCTGATGTTGACATTCCGGTCTTTTTAGCCTTTGCTGAAAAAACTTCTGGTCTTTTGACGGCTCCTTGTATCCATTTTTTAGCCATTATTCTCTTGATACTCCCTTCATCTTTTCAAACGTCCGAAGTCCTCCCAAGCCTAGCATTCCCATGAGTACTGTAGATAGCTGGCTGAATTCAAACTCAGGTAACTCTTGTTCCATTCCAGCTAATGCGAAACCAAACTGAAGAAGCGGAGATAGAATAAAATGATAAGCTAAAGATACTCCACAAACCCATCCAACAAAGGGCCTCCACCCTGCTACAAAGATACTCTTGTGTGCAGCTTCGGCCTTGTTCACTTCAAGCTGTGCCATATTAGCACTGTGTATTGCTGTTTCTAACTCATGCTGTAGCTTTACCTTTAGGTCTTTGTCAACTATAAACTTATCTAGAATACTAGCAACAGGCTGTATTAATTTGTCAAGGATCATTTTGTTCTGCCTTCATTTACTTTATCAATTCTTTGTTTTGCTTTATCAATGTGATCATTATACCACCAATCTAATATCGGTGGAAAGATCCCATGTATAAACATAACTATACAAGCTAGCAACGATCTTGCGCTTTCTTTCCAAGTAAAGCATAAGTGTTCTACATAGCTCATGTTAACATCTTTTGGATGCTTAAAATTAAATGGAGGCATTATCCCTGTGGTCATTTCATTCTATCTCTTTTAATATTTCATCTATCTTCTTTTCAAGCTCTTCTTTTTCTATTCTAATTTGCTCTAGGTGTTTTTGTAAATCCGCATTATCTGGATTTTGAGAAGTCAATCTCAGAAACTCATAATACTCTTTTTCTAATGTCCTTTTCTTTTCTATATCTATTCTGAGATGTATTTGGGAAACAGACTGATTCATTTCTTCTGCACTAACATATCTATCATCAACAGCCCATAACCCTACAATGATGGCCAGGATGGTAGCTATAGAACCAAGTGTTAATTTATTATTCATAATTTTGTAAAGTCCTTTCAACTTCCCCAATTACCCATCCTGGTAAATCTTCTAAAGATGTATCTATAAAAATATGATTTTCTGCCACCTTTTGTAGATACAACCCAATAAGATCTTCGTAAAGATTTCTAAACTTTTCTCGCTTTATCCAAGGCTTTTCTTTCTTTGCCCGTTCTTTGCAATCTATTTGATAAGCGTTGTCAAGATCTTCTTCAAGGTAGAGGAGCATTATATTCTGGAGGAACTTTAACAGCTTTTGTTGAGGGTGGTTTACGATTAGAAGGTTTTAAATTAGATAATATTTTGACATCAGGAACATAGTCTGCTTTAGAAGCCATCATTGGAAACAGTTTCCCTAGTTCAGATTTTAAAGTCAGCGCCCTTTTTGGGACAAGGCCACCTAATATAAATGCTTCTCGTTTTTCTGGATCTTCTTCATCTATAAAAGCTGTACCTGCTTGTACATTATAAGGAAGCCCTGTCATTTTATCTATTCTTTCATCAGGTTCTTTTGGAACACCTGGGACATCTTCAACGATTCCACCTTTTGCATTTTTACTACGATTAGGCCTATCAACCCACTCTTCACCGCGACCAAGCCCTGCTTGTAAAGCTAAAATTTCATCTCCAAGAGGCACACGTTTAAGTACTTGTACTAAAGCGCCCTCTGGATCATTTTGGGATAAGTTTTCCCAAACTGTACCTACACTTCCTTTAAAGGGAAGAGGGGAAAACCCTGTTACCATATCCCACATCCATCCTAAACTAGGCGCAACATTAGAAAGAGGATTATGGCTTGTATTTGTGGACATAAGCTGCGCCCCTTTGTCAATATACCAAGGAGTCCAGTTTCCAGAAAATTGTCCTGATTTCATAACAGTTTCTAATTTACGATAATTTTCAGCATATGTTTCAACACCTTTTTTCTCTAATCTTTTGCCGGTAGGATCATTTAAAAAATCTCTAAATGTTAAAATACCATCATATATAACCAGCGAACCTAACATTCTAACAGCTAATGCAGCATCTCCTGATTCCATCCTATTAACTAAAGCATTAGTTTGTGCGCTTTTAGCCTGCGCCCAGGATAAGAACTGCCCTGTAGCGCGAATCGCAGGGTTCTTTGATTGAGTAAACCCGCGCCTATTTCCAAGTTGAGGAAGAAGGGCATCCCTATCTGCTGCTTTTACCCCAAACCTATTTAAATAAGTACGAGCAGTCTTGTCTTTCCATGCTTCATCTACAGTTTTAAATTTTCTAATATATACTGCTACATTATTCTCAATTCCTATATCGGCTGCTCTAGCAGCTAGTGATTGAGTTTTTCTTTTTCCTAATTTTGTTGCAATTTTAAATGCCTCTTCTATTCCTGAATTATAAGCAAATTTTCTAGCAAATCTAGTAAATGATGCCAGTCCGTTTATTTTAAACCACATTTGGTTCATGGCATAAGTAGCAGCTTGAAGGTTTGAACCAGGATTATTTTTCATCGTATAAGCCTTTAACTCATGTTCTAAAACGTCTACATCTCCAAACCCATCTTTATGGAATCCTTTCCCTTCTTTTTTACTAAGAGTTCTTCCCATTCCTCTTAAACCAGACATAACTCCACTATTTTGAAATGGCTGCACTAGATCCCCTAAACTAGAAATAACAACTTTTGGTAGATAAGTCAAGTTGGCTAATGTAGTACTTATAGCATAAACATTATTAGCTAAAGTATTAGAAGAAACCCGATTACCGGCATGTAACCGCCCATGATAAACATCTACCATATCATGTATAGTTCTCATTTCTTTATCTAATAACTTTTGTAAGCTCCTTTCTTCACTAGGAGAAGAAGCTTTATCCATTGCACTTTTAAAGTCTTTAGTAATACCTCTTTTCATAGAAGTTATTACTTCTCCTCTTGCTCCAAATGTCCTAGCAAATTCTACAGAGGGTATAGTTGCTTCTATATAACGATGCATAACTTTTTCTATGTCCCAAATCATAAAATCTTCTATTTCTTTAATAGCATTAATATCTTTAAGTTGTCTATCTAATTCAATATTTTTAATAATACTATGCATACGCATATTAGGATTACTATAATCATTTCCTACCCATTGTCCAGCATTCTTTTTACCAGGAGATCCTGTTCGTACAATTTGATCTATGTGGCCTTTTGCATTTCTAACAGCCCTTGCTTTATCTGCTTTTGTAAACTTCCTTCCTTCTATTCTTGCAGTAGCTTTTCCTTGCTCTATAAAAGCCTTTTCATAAGCTTGTCTAGCAGCAGGTAAATTTTTCATTATTTTAATATGATCGTGAAATTGAGGAATTCCATATTGTTCTAATCTTTTTGCAAAAGGAAAAACAAGGGAAACTTCGTGCCATATCTGCTTTAATTGTGGAGCAATACCTTTAGAAGAAACATTTGTTATCAAATCAATTTCAGCCGGATTAAACCCGGCCTCTTTTAAACCTAATGTAGCTTGTCGGCTTCCTGTCTCTCCATATATCCCTCTTGTATATTTTCCAATAGCTTCTCGATAAGCAACCACCTCTTTATTATACCCCAACAAAGAAAACTTTGTATCTCCTAAAGTTTGACTTTCAAGATATGTTCTTCTGCTGTGGTGTATATCTTGTCTTATTAAAGAAGACCTTGTTTCTAAGGCTACTTTAGAAGCTCCTCTTACGTCTGCTCCAACTTGATTAAAAAGCATCCTAGATAAAATCTCTAATCGCCCTCCAAAAGCATTAGCCCTTGTAGCTATTGTAGCAGAAAACATAATATTCGCGTGCGCCCTTATAGTATTTTTAATAGTGGTGTTTACTGCCTCTTGCCCTGCTTCTTTTATTAAAGGAGAAAAAGTAGACGTAACTATGTTTTTAGATAAATGTCCTCCTGCTGCACCTATTAATGCAAACATTGTGGGATTAATATTGTCTTCTTCTGTATAAAGATTAACAGTCGCACCTGTTCCGTATCCTCCTGCTGCACCTATTAATGGTCTAATAATTGCCCTTCTAATAGAATCAGCAGTAAGAAGACCATCATCAGACAGTTGAGATATTCCTGAAAATAGCCCATCCCCAAGTTCAATAGCTTGATCTGCGGTGTTTAACCCTAATGCTTTCTCTTCTTTATAAACCCTAGCCCTCTCTTTTCTTAAAAGCTTGAATTTTTCATCTGATAAAGCACCAACTTCTTTATTAGTTCTCCTTAGTTTTTCCTCTTCTATTCGTTTAGTAAGCGCAGCACGATAAGAAGGAATTTCATTATTATTAGGAATATTTCTAACATCATCTAATAATGATTTAGGCATGTCAGACCGTTCTCTTGCTGCTAATAAAGATTCATGTATAGCTATTTCTTTATCAGGAGGCAACGGGCGCTCAACAATACGGGGGCGCATTTCTCTTTGATAAGCTAGGACAGCACTTGAAGGGGAGATTTCATCTATAGGTTTATAAGCTATTCCCGTAGTATTACGAAGAACTTGTTCTGGAGTATCACGAATAACTTGTTTTGGTATTTCTGTTTCTGCTTTAGCACCAAATAAACGGCTTCTTGGGCGCACCACAGGGAAAACAGCCCCTATACTTGCCCCAAGCACAGTACTCAAAGCAATACTTGTAGGGTCTATATCTTCCCCTCTAGAAGATTGATAAGCAGCCGTCCTAATAGGGGCCTCTGCTCCAAAAATACCAGCAGACTTTGCTCGAATACCAAGCTTTGCTAATTTTGTTGCTTTTATAGGAGCAGCCAAAAACATAGTCCCTAAGAACGAAGGGTCAAACATCATGCCTATGCCTTCTCCCCATAAAGCCGCTGTACTTGCTGCATCTTCTTCCGAAATATCAGGGTTTTCTTCTTTAATTTTTGAAAGTCTTTCTTGGTTTATTCTTTTGATATTTTCTCTGTAATCTCCTGGCTGTAGCGCGGCTTTTCCCATGCGAAAAATATCGCCTCCTAACCAAGTAGAAGTACTCATACCATATTCAAATCTTCTTGCGGCAGAAGGGCCTATTTCTTTAAAAGGTTCAGAATATAATGATTCCCATACTTCGTCTTTAGTTGCCATCACGATTTCTCATTGAGTATTATAAAGAGGATAACTATTAACTCTCTTTGTCCATCCGTTGATAAACTGGTCTAGTTTTTTATTAGACTTAACTATCTTTTCAAATTCTTGTACTCTTGCTCTTTGATACACCTCTACACTTCGTGGAATATTTATATTTTGTAAAGTTTCTAAAGTTAGTTCTCCAATACGGCCATCTACCTTTTCTTTTCCTCTATAACCAAGAGTTTTTTGTAACAGTTTAATAGCGTTAACAGAACCCCTCATCAAACTATGATCAAAAACTACTCCTTGTAATTCTTCTGGTAGCTTATATAATTCTGGATCTTCATAAAATTCTCCTCGTATAATTTCTCTTACCTGATTATAAGATAAAGCTTTCAAATCATCCTTAGTTGGTATACGCAATCCTTTTTTTCTTTGAATATTTTGATAAGTTTTTAAAGTAAGACCAGAATTGTTAATCTCCTTTATATTTCCTACTGTCTCTGTAAAATACTCTCCCCCTTCAAACTCAGAAGTAATTTCCCACATTTGATTAAATAAAGGTGACTCAGGTAATGACTTTTTTTCTGGAATCTTCCTTAAATCAATAGGCTCCAAATCTTCATCCCCTTTTTCAGGGTCTACAAGTAACGATGGTTCATCCCCTTTTTTAGGAATTGCGCTTAAATCAGTAGGCTCCAAATCTTCATCCCCTTTTTCAGGGTCTACAAGTAACGCATTGCCCAATGTAAAGGCATTAGATGGTTCATCCCCTTTTTCAGGGTCTACAAGTAACGATGCTTCTTTATCATCAAGTAATGCAGGTACTTCTTCAATAGGTTTTTTACTGGTTCCAAAATTAGCGTCATAAGCCTCAATTAACAAATTATGAGCAATAGGCTGCTCCCCTTTCATATCTATACCAGGGACTCCTATAGAACGAATCATTATATCTATACTTGCTTTAAGCTTATTAATTCTTTTCTCTTCGTATGTATCTCCCTTATATTGTCCTCCTGTTTCTACATATTGATCTGGCCCTAGTTCTCCTTCTGCCGCCCACCATCTTACTCCAGATATTATATCTCTTTCATCAGTTTCTTCACTATCTTTAAAAGCATAATACTCGCCTATCGTTATTACTTCTCCACGGCGTTTCGAAATACTTTCTCTTTCTTTTTGTACCTTCCCTCTCTTTGCCCAGGGCAATGCAAGAAAGCGTTGCTCTGCTTTCCATTCTTCTTGTGTTTTCTTGTGTAAAGGAAAAACCTGATCACGATATTCTTCATATTCTTCTCTTCCCGCTATCGGAGACACATCAGAATCTTTTTCTAATTCGTTTAATTCCATAATTAACGGAACATATCTTGAACTCATAATGGCAAGATGGTCTTGTACTTCTATCGGTAAGTTCTTATAATTTGCTATAGCTTTTCTAGCTTCCGTATTTTCACTCGGAATAATATCTTCAGAAACACCTCTTAAAAGAGAAAGTTCTTCCGGCTCTTTTCCTAATACAAATATTTTATCTTCTGCTAGTTCTTCTTTTTTTCCTATTGTAAACTGTAAAAAAGAGCCTCCTGCATTTTCTACAACACTCTTTAAAACTTCACTTTGATGTTGTCTTGTTTGAGGAGTAAGTTTAACATATAATTTTGTTCCAGGCAGTGGAAGAATCAGAGGATTTCCTTCTTTGTCATTTTGTAATGCTTTAATATATAAAGGAAGCATAGTATGATTCATAGCCTCTGTTCCAAATATATTGACTTGATCTGGATTTAAAGTGTTTAAAAGATTAGTCACAGCTTCAGCATGGTCTGCATCGCCAGGTAAATCTGTTATATATTTTTGAAGTTTTGCAGGAAAACCCCTAGCAAAATTAATTTGATCTTGTGCATTATTCACTTTTATACTCTCATAAGGGTTTACAATTTCTGTTTTATCCTTTAAAGCTACATCTTGATCTACATCTTGATCTACATCAAAAGATTCCCTCTTTAAATTTGTTTCATCAAGTGCCATTCGTGTAAACTTTTTCATGTCTTCTATTGAAGGTTTTAACAAGCCTGTTATCATATTTGCAACTAACACTGGCGCTTTTCCTCTCCATGATTCCCATAGTTGGGTTCTATATTCAACACCCTCTTTCCTTTCTATGTAGTTTTTAGTCATATATAACATCAGTTCTGAAGTCATGTTCTCTTGAAAGCCAGCACTAACAAGGTCATCATACAACTCTTCTGGCATGTTTTTACCGCCAACTTCTTTAGACAATTCAGAAAGCACAAAAGGAAGGGCCGCTCTCGCCGCTTTTGCTACTTCATCTATTGTCATATTTCGTGAAGTATAGAAGGCAGTTCTATCAGTACTACTAAACTTCCCTTGATTTTCCCAATAGGACATAGTAGCTTCTACAGTGTTCTGCTCTACTTGCCACGGAAGACTGGGATAATGCCGCGCCCACATGCTTCGATTCAATCCAGGCCGACCTTCTGTTCCCCTCATAAAATCATTAAATCTTGTTTGCCCTATAATATTGTTTCTTAAGCTTTCTATACTTGGGCGGTCTTCCTTCTTAAGTTTAAGCATATCCCGCATATCCTGCTCAACCATAAGTATACTAGGTAAAGGATCATCATCCTTCCTCTCACTTAGTATTCTTTCGTATATGTTCCGAAAGCCTGGTGAAAGCTTTTCACCTTCTTGATATAGCTGCCATAAATTTGCTCGCTCTGTCTCGTCATTCAATTTTATTCTGGCCTTTATATTTCTAATCTGTCCAGTAGGAGTATCCCAATATTGTTCTATAGCATCTTGAGCTATTCTGGCTACTACTTCAGGAGTAACAGGGGCTGTTGCCTCGGCTATCATTTCATTAAATGTTCCAGTGTCCATTCCCCAACGATCATCATCAGGGTTCTCCTTTACCTTTTGCCGAAAAATTTCAGCATTTACACCCATAATATTAAAAATAGATTCATCAATGTACTCTTGCTTAGATTGTCCCATAAAGGCTCTTTTAAGTTTTCTAAATAAAGCCTGACCAAAATTAGAAGATCTAGGCCCATATCTTTCAACATTTTCTAAAAATTTCTTTTCATCAGGAAAGTTTTTATAATATTCTAAAGCTGTATGATATTGTTGTTGTTCAATTTTAGCAGTTTTCCTAAGAGCATTCTCATAATTGGTGTATATTCCTCTAAGATTAGAAGCTCTTTTAATAGGCTCTCCTGTAATAGGATTTTTATCAGGCCCTATAGAATCTTTAAACCAGTCCTTATTTAGTTCGCCTTCCATTATTGGATCGGCTGCCGTTTTTGCCCGATTATAAAAATATTCTGATTCACCGCCCTCAAACTGTTTAAGATCTTCTGTTGCATTAATAACTTCTTTTTTGAGCTTATCGTGATCTTTCCATTGCCCATATAACTCCATTCCCTCTTGAGTTCTGAGAAAATCGTGTACAGGCTCTCGGAAGGGAGCAGCTACTAGTTGGCCTAAGAATTGTCCTGCAATAGGAGCAACAATACTACTTATCATTCTCCGCTTGTCATACTTCTCACGCTGCTTGTAGTACTCTGCTTGTGAATCTGGCTCCTCTTTTTTACCTGCCATTAAAGAGCCGAAAACTTTCATTAATTGTTCTTGGTCTTGCGCCATCTGTCCGTACTCCTTATGTTATATCCTGTTCAGGTCTAGCCATTAGCCCAACAGGTACGGGCATTTCTTCAATCTTTTTAGAAATTTCAGAAGGCAATGATCCTTTAGAAACCCTGCTCTTTTTTTCCATTTTTGTTAAATTTTCTGGGCTGTATTTTTTACCAAACATTCTAAAATTATCGTCGTCTTTTTCAGGCTTTCCATATATTTCTTCTTCTGTTAAATCTTCATCATCTTCATCTGAAATAACTTTATACTCAATATTAGCCCGCTCTGCTAGAGCCATTAATATGTAAACCGTTGGCTCTGCTAACATAAGCATTAAATCAGGATTCCATTTTCCTTCTGTAAAACCTTTGTAAAGAAATATCTCTGCTATATTTATAAGAGGAACATCATCAGATATAAGTCTTAAAAGACCTAAATAAGTTTTTTCTTTTACAAAAGTTGCAAATAAATATTCTAAGGCATCTGTCCTATCAGTATATTCAGGAGCCTGTTCAAAAGGATAAGGATTATCAGGATTATTAGTTAATGATTCTCCTGGTATAGGTCTTTCTAAAGACATTCTATCCTTTGCTACTGCTTCTTGAATTTGAGGATTAACTCCTTTTTCTGGTCTTAACCCAAGTGATTGTAAATCAGCCATAATTATATTATCCTATATTAATTATTATCCAGCAACACCAGCAACACGAATACCATATCTAGCCATTCTATTTATATAATCTGCACGCCCATTAATACTTCCAGAAGGATCAGTATTTGTACCATTTAAATAAGACACTCCTCCAAAAGAAATGCCCCCTGCTCCTCCTGTTGCTATCGGCTGCCCTACAATATTATAAGCCAGCGTTGGATCTGAAGGTGTAAAATAATCTACGCCTCCTCTTTTAGGAGGTTCATATTCAGGAGGAGGCCCTGTAATCGCGTCCGCTATAAGATTCTGCCCATATGAAACCGCTAAATCAGCAGGAAGATTTAAAACCCGCCCCCTTGCTTCGGTTACCTGTGTGCCAGCGTATCTCTTCATTGCTTGCCCCCAAGTGTCTTTAGGTGGAACAGTAGGAACCCCAAGACCAGGGCCGCCACTACTATAGAGCGCGTCGTCTAAAGTTGGCATTGCATTACTTGGGGCTTTTAGTAAGCTATCAGATTTCATTTCAGGTAGACGAGTCCCTTGAATAACTTCTGCTTCAGGTACAGGAGAAAACGATTCACCAGCAGCAAAAACAGGGTCGTTAATCCCAATATCAATCAAACTTTTTTTCGTTGCCTCCTTAGATATTTCAAAGCCCCAAAAATCTGTATTTCGTGTCGCTTGAAAAGATTTGAGTGGTTGCCGATGCCAAACTCCTGCTGAATCCATAGTAGCAGAAGTGCCGAATCTGAAATTAGCTAAATCGTCGCCTACTAATCCTTGCATACTGGCCGTTACATTTTCAGGCATATTATAATTTTTTACAAAGTCTTCTGGAGTCATGCCTACGGCTTTAGCTTGATCTGCAATAGTTGAACCAAGAGAAGGATTAATTGTTACAGCTTGTTTCCAAGGATCTACAATACTTGTTACATTTTTCATTACTTCGTTTGAATAAGTACCCCAAGCTTCACTTAAAGTCATGTTTGCTAGTTTTTCTCCGCCTACTTTAACGCCTAGCTTACCGCCAATATACTTTCCTGCTGTACCTATAAAATCAGTAATGCCCTCTGTGACAGTACGGTAAATATTTCCTCCTGTCTGTGCAAACTTTAAAGCAGTATTTAGAACGGCCCCTGCACCTCTTATAAGAGCAAAGTTGCTTCCTATCATTGTACCCGCCATCCCTGACAATCCTTTCATTAAGGCTCCTCCAATTCCAGGTAAAACAAACATAAGAGCTATTTGTCCAACAATACCAATCTTGTTCATAAATTTGCCAACTTTCCCAGCAACCTTTTTAATTCCTTTGCCAATTTTTTTAAAGACACTTTTAATGCCTTTCCAAAGACTACTAAATATTCCCATAATATTCCACCCTCAGTATTCCTGTCCTTCGTCTATGAATATACCCATTAAATCTTGCAGATCACTACCGCTCTCCCAACCTAAATCGGCAGTTGCAGTAATAGTATCACTAGATAGAGCCGATGATAACATCCTAGAAATCCTGTCTAATTGATTCTGGCCTCCTTGCCAACTAAAAGTAGCCTTATCCCTCAATTCCTGCCACAAAGCACTTTGAGCATCTCTAGTCAAAGAAAAAGAATTCTGTGCATTTTGTTGATTAACGGCATTTTTAGCGGCTGTATCTATTGTATTTGCTTTTCTTCTCCAAGCTATATTTGATTGTTCTATTGCTTGTGCATTTGCAGCATTCCATTGATCTCTTTGAAACTCTAAAGAAGCATTATATTGATCTATTTGTGCGCTTATCTGAGTATTAAACTTATTAGCTTCTAAATTATTTCCAGCCTCAACAGCAGCCATTCTGTTTGATTCTGATGTATTAAATTGTGATATAGCATTACTTTGTTGAGAATTAAATTGAGATACTTGAGCAGCAAGGTTTCTCATAAATTGATTTGTTTGGTTTTCAGAAGTAGCATTAAACTGTAAAGATGCGTTTCCTGCTGCCTGATCCGATAAGATTCTTTGCTGTTTAAGTTGAGCGCTTAAAATATTAGTCTGCTGTAAATTATTTAGATTAGCCATATCCATCTGTAAAAAATTTCTAGCGTTTTCTACAGCAAGCCTAGTTCGTTGATCAACTGTTGCCAAGTCTAAAGAGGCTAAAGCCGTTGCATTTTGTATCGCTGTCTGTTGATTTGCATCATAATTTTTTACTGTCATAGTCTGCATAAATTGGCTATTAGCAATCTCCACTTGTTGATCAGCATCAAACTTTTTAATATCTAGATTAGCATCAATCTGAGCATTAAACATCGCAGCCGATTGCCTATTATTAAGATTTGCAAGTCCTACCTGTTGTGCAAGCTGTGCATTAACTTGCCCGGCTGCCATTTTCTTTTCATATGTTTGGAGCGCATTAATATTTGAAGCATCCATACTTTCTGAATCGGCTTGATTCTTAGCAGATAAATTAGCTAAATCTACTTTTTCAGCCGCGCTTAATTGAGCCATCTCTGCACGTTGCCTTAATTCAGTATTTTGAGACATTACATTAACGTACATGCTTAGTCTTTGAAGTCTAAAACGATTAGCTTCTGTAAAGTTTGCAGTATCGGTAGCCGACCTATCAGCCAGTTCAGACATTTCTAGCTGCTGTTCATTGCTCATATTAGCAAGATCCATTTGCTGCGCTAAATTAGCGTTAGTCTTCTTAAAGTCCACAAGAACATTAAGATTAGTTAATCGC
>Ga0115002_10004037_pt1 | contig 18014 bp, 11 predicted proteins | sample ArcticOcean_MG_C_8_FD_89576 | JGI IMG/M metagenome (GOLD analysis project Ga0115002, IMG submission 89576) | Marine microbial communities from western Arctic Ocean - ArcticOcean_MG_CB11_86 | ecosystem: Environmental > Aquatic > Marine > Oceanic | place: Arctic Ocean: Canada Basin | collected... | reverse complement strand
TCATGGGCTACTCCACATGTGGTGTGCACCGACAGATTGTCTGCCCGTGCGGGTTTGAAGTTCCACTCACCTGCTTCCTTTGGGCCGCCTCAGACTCGTGCGGTATGCCGCTGGAAGCAGGTAATTCTGATCGGCAGTCAATATAGCGATGTCCATGCGCGAGGCAAACCCTTTTTGACGATTCCCAATCGTTTGTTTTTCTCGCACAAAGGCCTTTGCAGACAACTGAACCGACGATGTGACCTGTCGTCTCCAGAACGCTACTATTAGTCTAGTCGCGGTTTTCAGGTTAGCCGCGTTTCAGCCCGTCCTGAATGACGTAATTCAAGTGGTCCCAATTGCCGGCAAATTCCTGCAATCCTGGCGTTCGATGTTCACGCCCGAGTGAGGAAAAGATGCGCGAGTCGATGCAGCAGGAAGTGGAGGGGACTTCTTCCCAGAAAGAAGATCCTGCCCAGGGAGTGACGGTGAAAGCCTTCCTGATGGGCCTGGTCTGCTCCGCCATTGTGGCTGGGGGGACACAATACGGCGAGATCTATCTGCGAAGCTCCCGTATGTCCGATGACTTCAGCTACGGCGGCGCGGTGTTCGTCTTCTTCTTCCTCGTCGTCTTCGTCAACGTCATCCTCAAGCTGATGGGTCCGAGAGCGGCCTTTGTCCGTGGTGAACTGATCCTCATCTACGTAATGATGATGACCTCTTGTGCTGTGACCGGGATGGGGCTGACGCACTATCAGATTCCCCTGATGGCGACCCTGTCGTACTTCACGACACCGGAAAATGCCTGGGCAACGCTGATCACTCCGCACGTTTCAGGTTGGATGGTGGTTGAGGACCCTCTTGCAGCCAAACACTTCTTCGAGGGACTGCCACAGAACATGCCGCTGCCCTGGGGGGCCTGGCTCAAGCCATTCTCTTACTGGAGTGTGTTCTTTCTGTCCTTCTACTTCTCCATGGTGGCGATCATGGTCATCCTGAGAAAACAGTGGACTGACCATGAAAGATTGATCTACCCCATTATCAGGGTTCCCCTCGACATGGTTGGCGATGACGACAAACCATCGCTGCTGTCGGGATTCTTCAAGAGTCCTGCCATGTGGGCGGGTTTTTTCGTCGCCGCCTTCGTTACCTCATCGATCGGTATCAGCGCCTACTACGACTTTCTCCCTCAGATCAACGTCCTCTACCCGGGGACATCGATCAGCATGCTGCGCGATACGATCAACCTGCGCTTCATGATCAGTTTTCCCGTCCTTGGCTTTGCCTACTTGATCAATCAGGATGTGGCATTTGGGCTGTGGTTCTTCGATGTCATCGCGAAAATCATGGATGGCGTGTTCAACACGGTGGGGCTCTACCTACGCCTGCGTGTCAACGACTATGGCGGCACGTCAGGGATCTTCTCCTCCACCGCCATTGGCGCGATGGTGACCCTCGTGCTGTATGGCGGCTGGGTCGGGCGATCGCACCTGAAGGATGTGTTCAGGAAGGCCTTCAGGGGTGACCCCGAGGTAGACGACTCCAATGAGATTCTCTCCTACAGGAACGCCGTATTCGGCTTGATCGCTGCGGCGATCATCATGCTCGTATGGCTAAACGCAGCGGGCCTGCCCGTGTGGGCAGGGATTCTGTTCCTGTTCATTTCCTTCGTGATCTTCATCGCCATTTCCCGCCTTGTCGTGGAGGGTGGACTGGCCGCCTGCAGAGCCCCAATGATCGCGCCCAACTTTATGCTGTATGCAGTGGGCACGCCGGCGCTGGGAGCGAAGGCCGTGACGGCCCTCGGATTCACCTATGGCTGGGCCTCAGATATTCGCACATTCCTTATGGCGGCAATCGCGAATGCGTTGAAGCTGCTCGACGAGCCCTGTTTCCGGAGACGCAAGCGTTGGGTCTTCGGTTGCATCTTCGCGTCCCTGATCGTGTCGATCATCGTGTCTTTTGGGTTGATGCTGCGCCTCTCCTACGATATAGGCGGCGTCAACATCCACTCCTGGTTCTGCCTCGGGGCGAACCTGCTGCCTTTCAATATGGTCTCGACCGTCGTCAGCCGTCCGATCGAGGTCACGTGGCCCATGTGGATGAATATGGGTTTCGGTGGCTCGATGATGGGGCTGCTGACTTTCCTGCGTTACAAGTATCTCTGGTGGCCTCTACACCCGCTCGGATTGACTGTCGCCGGCAGCACGGTGATGGACTGGACGTGGTTCAGCATCTTCCTGGCATGGTCGGTCAAGGTCATCGTACTACGCTATGGCGGACCAGGGTTGTATCGAGCGACCCGCCCCTTCTTTCTCGGCATGGTTCTGGGTCAGTTCGTGTCTGCCGGTGTGTGGACCCTCATCGACGGCTTCAATGGGATGACGGACAACATGATTTTCGTCATTTGAGGCAGCGAAGATTCTGCTGGCGATCTCATAGAGCGCCTGGACCTAGAGCGCCTGGATCCGGCGCAAGTATTCGTTGAAGACCAGAAAACTGTTCTCCACACAGTCGAGAGGCACCGTATCTGGCGTGTCCTCGGGACGATGCCATAAGGGCAACTGCTCTTCGTCATAGCCGCGGCTGTTGAGGTCTATCGTCCGAACGCCTGCATCAGCAAACTCCTTGGCCTCACTGCGCACGGCACCCGGATACTCAAATCCAATGGGATAGGCGGGATCGAATTCATTGTGGAGGCGCAGATCACCGTGGATGGATTCCATGGTCTGCCGCAGCTGCTTGTCTAGCGTGTGCACATACAGATTCGGGCCATACGTCAAAGAATCGAAGTTGATACAGAACTTGATCTTGTGAAGCGTGCCTGATGCTTGCCGCCGCTCGAAATAGTGCTTCGCCCCAAGAAGGTTGTATTCCTCTGATCCGGTGCCCATGAACGTCATCGTTCGCTTCGGCCGCGTGCCCGAGAGCGCGTGCGCGAGCATGAGCACGATGATGAGAGTCGCCGTGTTGTCGTTGGCGCCAGGCGTATTGTATTGCGTGTCGGCGTGGGCGAAGACGAGGATCTCTTCGTCGGTCTCACCATCAAGGGTGCCGACGATATTGCACGTCCGGGCATCGTCGATGAATTCGGCCTTGAAATGCAACCGCACCGGTGCCTTACTCGCGACGGCGGCTTCGGCAAAGGCTGCATCCTGTTTGCCAATACAGATCGTCGGGATATGCGCATCGTGACTGGCGGGATCGATCACACCGGTCACGGCACGACCATACGTGCTGATATTCACCTGCGCCCTGACCACCTTAGACGTGGGATCGACGATCGCGAAGGGATTGGCACCCTCTTGGTGAATGAGAATGCCACGTGCCCCCTCCTGATCGGGCCACGCACTGCCAAAAGCGGGGTAACACTCGATGCTGCGCCCCCCGCAGTAGAAGACCGGGTCCTCCAGCAGACGCCAGGCACGCAGATCAAACCAGTCCAGTTCTGTCTTCGGCATGGCGAGGGCCATCTGCTGACGAATCAGCTCAGCCGCACGATCGTAGGCGGCGCTACCGGCATAACGCGGACCGATCTGTGTGCAAAGTGTGTCGAGCATCTGCGCCATGTAACTGGCTCGATCTTGTGGCCGCGCTACGAGATGTCGGCTATTCGAACTGGCGGCGAATGCTGTCAGGGGGGTGAGGGCCATGGAAGCGGCCAGGGATTTGCCAAGGAATTCTCGCCGTTTCATGTGCCGGCTCCTTTGAGTTTCATTGCCATATGCCGCTCACGGCGCCGTTGCGCTCGATCATTCGATCGAGGGATAACAGGTTGAGCATCAGATGGCGCGGATGATGGAAGTTGCCCTTGCGTGCGGTTTTCGGCTGGTAGGTGACCTTTCGATCTCCCCCCATGATCCACATGGGATAGCCGTGTTGACGCAGGGGAAACTTATCCTGCACATAGTGGAAGGTGCGATCGAACCACCACGCGGGCCATTCGAGATCGGTGTGTTCCATGAGGATCATCGTGCCGATCAGAACCTCTTCCTGGAGCCAAAGAACCTTGTCAAAGGTGAGAGCGCCATTCACCTCCATCGCACGAAAGAATCCACCGTACACATCATCCCAGGCGACTTCGATATGTCGCTTGAGTCGCTCGGCAGCCAGGTCGAAGAGTGCCGGGTCTTGCCGCCGAAGTGCTTCGTGCAGAATCATCCAGAATGTTTCGATGGCGTGACCCAGATAGACGAAGTCTTCGTTCTCGTCATCGCGGCGATTGAAGTTATGGTCAAGGGCTTCATTGTTGAGACGATATTCCGGATGCCAGAACCTGTCGGTGACGTTCTCCAAGGCATTCGACATTCGAGCTTCCAGCGCCGGGTCAGATCTCTTTTGCAGGAGGGAATTCAAGAGAACGATCGTCACCATTTCAAAGCCACCGACTCGCATGCCGGGATAACTGACCGGTATGTAGCCCTGATTGATGTCTCTGTCAGGATCGTTGTACATCTTCGTTCCCTGCCAGAATACGTCGATCGCTAGATCCATGGACTCTTCATCGTCCGCCGCCTTGGCATATTCCTGGAGCCCTTCGGCGAGGAAGAGTGCTGCGTAGCCCATGCGATCGGCATCCGCGGTGATTCGGCCTTCACGATCCATGCTGGTGACCCAGTTGCCATCTTTATCTCGACCATGCTTGATGACGAAGTCCTTCGTCATCCGTGCCATCTCCAGGTGCTCATCACCACCGAAATGATTGTAAAGGAAGGAGTGGGTCCATAATCCTCTTCCCTGGTACCACATGCTCTTTTCCGTATTCAACTGCGTGCCATCATCAGCGACGGCACACATGAAACCACCTAGTTCGAAGTCGAATCCACTCGTTCGCCAAAAGGGCACGTAGTCGTCGAACAGATCGCGCCGATACTGTTCCCGCAGGTCGGCCAAAGCCATCCCTGCAATGTGTGAGCGATTGGACCGCATTGCATCCGCCTGTGGTTGCACATCCGCTGCCATCGTCGTTTCCCCGTGAGAAGGCCGAGGTAAGAAGACCCCGGATAAATTGGTAAGTGGTGCCAGTGCCAGGCCCTTGAGGACATCGCGTCGTTTCATCGCTCAGCCGCCCGCAATTCGCCCAACCAAAGACTGCATCGTCAGGAAGGCGCTTTCGACACAATCCATCGGCACATTCGCCGCGTCATCTGCAGGCGTGTGATTTGCAGCCAATGTCTCGTATCCACGGCTGTTGAAGTTGATCCCCGTGATGTGAGAATGCAGATCCTTGAAGGGCGCCGCATCGTTCATCCAACAGGGCGTATCGTCATAGATCGGATCCGTCCCCAACTGCAACTCTTCGTGTACAGCGCGCACTGTCGCCATCAGATCCTCATCATGGGTCGAGGCCCACAGATTTGGACCATAGGTCAGGGAGTCGAAGTTGATGACACAGCGGATGTCCTTGTGGGTCCCTTCCTGCACACGGCGTCGCACATAGTGCCTGGCTCCAACCAGTCCGTATTCTTCGCTTCCCGTAAGCAGAAATGTCAGGGTGCTCTGGGCCGTGCTTTTGGCGAAGACATGGGCCAGCATCATCGCCACGATGGCGGAAGCCATGTTGTCGTTGGCCCCCTGGGTGCCAATGATGGAGTCCGCATGAGCCATGACGATGACTTCGTCTGCAGCCTGTCCGGGTATCCGAGCTACGATGTTGTGTGTCGGGCAGTCGGTGCAATGCACCACACGAAGACGAGCCTGTACGATGGCGTCGGTCTCGGCGAGCATCTGCAAGAATGGGACGTCGCGAATCCCCACGACGAACGTGGGTGGGCCGAGAATCGCATCGCCATATAGATACGAAGGTTGCACCGCCACATCGGTGCTCACCTGAATTAGCGCATCCATGGTAGCCGTTTTCACATTCTGGATGCCAAAGGGTGTGCTCGTGTCCTGGGTCAGGCGAATACGGCCATCGAAGCCTGCCGCTGCGGTCCCCGAACAATTCTGCGCAACGCCGACGGCGAGCCGATTTCCTTGATGATTGATTTCGGCAGAAGGAACAACCGCCCAATAGTCGAGGTAGCGATCGAGTTGCACATCCGCATTCGAGGAAGACAGATCCTCGTGGATGATGCGAACCACCTCCTCGTATTCCGGTGTGCCTGATGGATGAGGCCCGATCTCAACACATAGACGCTGCAGCATACGCTCGGCATACTGCATTCTACTGCGGGGGGTCTCCATGTCGTTCTATCCTCTTTGCCGACTAAACGGCATTAGACAGCGCTAGGCGTGAAGGGTATTGGTTGGATTAGCCGGGCACAACGTGCGAAGCCGTCCAAGACGCATTTCATCGCGCCACTTCCACGACCCCTTCCGCTTCGGCAGATCCCTGCCCGCCATTGGCCGTCATTCGGTAGAGATAGCTGCCCCCGGCCAGAGTTCGAAGCCGCGTCGGCCTCGCAAAAAACGCCTACTCATATCGGCTGCAGCCTGTGCGGGGGGGAGGAAGTCTGCTTGTGTCGATGGGACGCCGGACATGACGTTCGGGTTCGAAACCCGAGTTTGATTCGCCGAGTTAAGCTCGAGTGCAGCTCGCGGGTCGAAGTCTCATCAACAAGCGCCGATGGGCGGGAGCTTGACCACCCGGTCTTGGCCCCTTTATCTGTGCAACCTCGAATTCGTCCGACACTTCGACCATTAGAGTTTTGCCACATCGGAGCCAGAACCCCGTGAGCTATCTGAAAAAGAATCATGTCCGCATTGACACACCCATGGCGCCACCTGCCTGGGCATTGATGGAATGGGAATTGATTCGCACGCAGGAACGCGCCTGTGGCGAATTCTTCGAGCGTTACTTCGACGCGCGTGGGTATCTGGAGTGTATCCCCCGGTGGGGTGGCAACGACGGGCCCGATGATGCCATCGAGAATCTCGTCGGCTGGCCCGTCCTCTATGTACTCGGTGGGGGTGACGACCTCCGCGCCATGTGTGAGTTGGGCTGGGAAGGCCATCTGAAGCAATACACCGAGGCGAAGACGACGCAGGTTCCCTTCGCCCGCGATGGCATGTATTACCGCGAATTCCCAGTCATGTTCGATTGGGTCCACAATGGCGAGGGTCTCACGACATTCAACCTGCACGGACTCATGGACCCGACAGCACGGGAATTCGATCGTCGTGTTCGGCGTTTCGCCGGGTTCTACATGGGGGACGATCCGCAATCGCCTAACTATGACAAGCAGCACAAGATCATCCGCAGTCTGCTCAATGGCAGCCGGGGGCCCATGCTGCGCAAGGCAACGGCCCTCGATTGGGCCGGCGATCCGATGGACGAAGTGGAAGAACGCTTCAACGCACTACACGGCGAGCGCAACTTCGCTGAAATGCTCGCCCACTTCGAAGAGTACACAGACGTTGCCGGCGATCACCCTTCCAACATGGTCGCAACAACCCTCGGGCTGAATGCCTACGCTCTCACCGGGGAAGACAGTTTCCGCGACTGGGTGCTGGAATACGCCGAGGCGTGGCGCCAACGAACCATTGAAAATGACGGCATCATCCCCACCAACATCGGTCTCGATGGCACGGTCGGTGGGGAGTGTGATGGCAAATGGTATGGCGGTTGTTATGGTTGGGCATTTACTGTCGTCGTACCGCAGACGGGTGGCCTGTCCAGTCGCAACACCCACTATCTGGGCATCGCCGGCTTTGGCAATGCCCTGTTGTTCAGCGGTGATCAGCGCTACGTCGACGTGTGGCGTCAGATGATCGACAAGATCAACGGCAACTCGAAGGTGGTCGATGGCGAGCAGCAATACCCACATATGTTTGGCGACGAGGGTTGGTACGACTTCACCGCAGCACCCTACTCACTCGGTGCTCTCGATGTCTATTACTGGTCTATGGAGCGCGATGACCTGAAGCGCCTCAATACGGAAGGTGGCTGGCTCGGCTTCCTTGAGGGCAATGCGGATGACTATCCTGAAGCGGCTCTGCAGCGAGATTTTGAGCGCGTGCGTGGACAGATGGAGAAGGTGCACGCCGATACAACCACGCCCGACACGCGACTGTCAGACAATCCGAACCCGCTGAATCCGGCAACGACCGGCTCTCTCGTGGAACTGATGCTCGGCGGCATGGCGCCAAGGCATGGCTGCCCACTGCATTGTCGTCTGCGTTACTTCGACCCCGAGAATCAGCGACCGGGCATGCCCGACGGCGTGGGCGCGCTGGTGGAGAAACTCGAAGCCGACTCGACGACGGTGACACTCGTCAATACGGATCAGGTTTCGAGTCGCCGCGTCATCGTCCAGGGCGGAGCGTATGCTGAGCATCGATTTGGCAGCGTGTCCATCAACGACGAACAAATCGCCGTCGACGGCACTTCCTTTGCCGTAGAGCTGGCTCCCGGAGCCGGAGCGACGCTAAAGATTGAAACGCAGCGCTATGCAAGTCAGCCAAGCTTCGCTTTCCCGTGGGATCGCACTTAGCCTGAGACCGCACCGACTACGTGCGTCCCATCGTGAGGTCGACGGACATCGGGTGCTCGTCTAGGTGACATTGAGAATCCCCGAAGGAGTCGAGTAGCCCCCCGCGACGTGCTCGTCCAGCCATTGCTGCTCGTCATTACGTGGCAAGACCAGCGCCGGCTCACCCTTGCAACTCAATCGATACAACAGCCGCCCATCATCAAGTGACAAGATGTTGGATTTGATGGGCGGCGAGTTGTGCAGGGTCATGTAATTGTCCCACAGCGTCACGTCGCCGGAAACGTGCGGATGATCGTAGCGGAATTGCGGTTGCAGCACGTGGGCCTCGAGTCGATCCAGCAAGACACGTGACGCCTCCATGGACAGGCCGTCCACTTCGATAGGTGGTCGCACACCAGGCCGCGATGCCCAGATTGGACTGTGCAGCGACTTAACACCAGACCGCGGGTTCGTGCGCACCAAGGTTGCCAGCCAACCTTCATCCGGCGCGTTCAACCGACGACGCACCTGCATCTGATCCAAATCGGCCTGTTCCCCCGCATCCAATGCCGCAAAAGCTGCCGCTGTATCGGCGAAGGCGGTCTCACCATTGAGTGGCAACCGTGTGCGCAGACGCATGAGCTCGGCATCGGAGTCTTCCAGATAAGGATGCGAGCCACCGGCAGAATCGGTCACCCACGTACCAGATGCGGCATCGCGAGAGACAGGCGACCTATGCACGAGGAACATGGAGACATAGATCGGCAGTGGTTCGTATTCGATATCCGTGTGCCAGGATCCGCCCCCCGAAACTCGCACCGGCCCTGCGTCTTTCCTGTCGCCGCGAAAATTCGACGCCACCAAAACCGTCGGCGATTCGTGCGGCATGCAGGCCAATTCACCAGGGAAAGCGGCGTTGATCGCCGCTGCCGCCCTCTGCTCGAAAGGAACCAGTTCGAAAGGCCCGTCACTGTCGCCGTCCGACTGCGCCGGTTTGCCGCCACGCAGAAAATTATTGGGATGAGGAACGGGGGCTCCCCAGTGATTGGCAAAACGCTCGAAGTGGGCGAGGGAAAAGCTCGACAGATCCTGACCGGGAATACTCACGATGCCGAAGTTGGCCAGTGCATCCAGGAGAAAAGCTGCCTGCGCAGCACCCAGTTCAGGACGCAAGTCCACGCCGACGAAACGACGTCCTGCACCACTAGCCGCCAGGGGACCTTCACTGCGTGCTTGGGAGCCGAACAGTTCTTTGAGTTCGTCGTCCAATTGCTGGTGCCCGATCTCTCGGTTCATCTCAATAGGTCCTTTCACCTACGCACCCTGCACCTACTCAGTCCAAAACGAATACAAGCGCGCCTGGTGTAGATAAAATCGCAGGCGAACCGGTTGTTCGAAGACCAGATCATGCTTGGGCTTCCACTGCACCTTCGCTCTCACCCGATCACCGACGAAGGGCTCCGGTAGTTCTCCCGGCACCCAGAACCCCTCGTGAGGTCGTCGCGTTTGGGCATCAACGATTTCTACGTAGATCTTCCCCCACGTTGCATCGGCGTTGATATATACATCCTCCCCCTTCAACTCGAAAGGTTTTGTCAAAATCTGCCCCGCCTCATCCGCGGCAAGGGCGGCAAAACGATCGGGGGGCAGCTTCGCCAGAGACAAGGCACCGCTGTCGTCGAAGGCCTCATCCTGCACGCCGAGTCTGAACAACTCTTTGTTGCGGTTGAACTCACGATATTGCTCACGACTGCCGGGCAGACGCAGCGCATTGTAGTAGCACCAGATCTCGCCGTCGTCACGCACGACGGGTGCGCCCGCTGGTAGAAGTTGACTGGTGCCGTAGTTGTCTCCCTGCCACGGCTCGACGCCGATGAATACCTCTCGATTGGCGACACGTTCCCATTGATACAAATCGCGCGAAACAGACATCTCGATCTGATTGATACGTGTGTAGTTCGTCGCCGGAGGTGGGATCGCACCGATGGGGTTGAAGACCGTCGGAAATCCCACATAGAGTCCCGCATAGGGCAGCACAGCCATATTGTAGATCTCGGCCTTGTAGTCCATCTCGTCCACAAGAGGCGGGGAAAGATAGGCAGGGCTGTCGACAAACTCTCGCACGCGGTCACGACAATTCTCCCAATCCACTTCGTCTGCATGAAAAATCAATTGCGGCTCGGTAAAGGTGCGGAAGTCCTCACTCTTCGAAAGCCACACAGACCGGCCCCACTCGGTGCCAAGTTTCACGAAGGCCAGATACTGCTGCGTCTGCGGATCGTAGGTGAATTGTGATTCGTCCTGGCTGGGGATCGTGACCTCCAGCAGCGTCCAGTCGAAGCCATCGGGCGATACACCCAACTGTCGCCCATTGTGACCAAACAGTGCCTTGTACCGTCTTGAAGCATCTTCTTCCGCTTCATCGCGATGAATGTGATACATCCGTGGCTTGGCCGGATCACAGGCAATGTTGTTGTCGCGAGATCCCTCCCACTCGTACAGCCCTAAGGAGGGAACGTCCCAATTTTCGCCCTCGGATGAGGTGGCATAGAGAGTATGCGACCCCATATACCACCATTCCCACAGATTCTTCTCTGGATTCCACAGCGGCGACGTGCGGCTCTGCACGCCGCCCCGAATCATGGGCCCGCACTTCTTGGGTTTCTCAAGAACACGATACACGCCATCCTGCGTCTCCAGCGCTCCATCGTCGATCAGCAGTTGGTGATGAGTCTTTGGGTCGATCAGTTCCATCACTTACCTCTCGTCGAGTCGATCTTGGCCAGTTCCAATAGATCCCCCACGCCATATTGCCAGATCGACACTGTCCGGTCTGACAGAGTTCGAGCCAGTTCGTCTGCGGACACCGAATCCGTCAGGAAGATCGAGTTGCGCTCGTCATCGGCATCACCCCCCTGCCAGATACCTGCCACCTGGAATCGAGTCTCGCCAGCTGAGAGCCAACTGCCCGCATAGTAGTCGGGCCCCGCTACGAGTTCACCCTCTCGCATGGGGCGCCGCTGACCGAAGGTGAGATACGCGCCGACCTGCACTCGTCCCGCGTCGACCCCCTTGACGGGACCACGTCCAAGCAGTGCCGTTCCATCGAGGTCCAACCACAGGATGCCGTCCTTCTCCGCCTGGGCAGTCACCTTGTAGAGTGCGGCTCTGCCATCGTTGTAGATGCGCAGCGTCCGGCGCACAAGTGGCTGACTGACCAGATCAGGGGTTATCGTGACACCGACCCGATTTGACTTGTAGTCCACGGCAACGATTTGGCTCGTCAGATAACCTACCTCGTCACCAGGCCTCCATTCTCCTATCTGGACATCCCGGGTCGTTTCACCAGCTCGTACTGTCTGTACTCGGACGCCGATCGGTCGGTGTGTCGTCGTCGTGCTCGGCGTCAACGGGACATTCAGGTGCAGTCGATCCACCGCACCCGCGCGCTCCACCTCAAGTACCAGTGGCGATGACGAGACCAACCGCACCTTCTGCACAACGGGCTCGCCTTGATAGGCATCGAGGACACTCAGGAAGACCGATGCCTCTCCATCCTGTACCGACCGCCTTGCCAGCACGTAGTCGAGATGCCAGTCCTGTGGACGGGCGGGTGATCTTCCGCGCCCGCCGATCACTTCGAGTGGACCATCTACCGGCACCAAGTGGATTCGTAGCCCGTCCCCCTCGGGCAGATCGCTGCGCCATGTCCACGCCGCCGGCTCTGACAAGTTGACGCGCTGGATGTCGGCGAGAAAACCGGGAAAGTCGTCACGTTCACGACCCCAGCGATCTGTCCAGGTAGCAAACTGCTCTACCCCGGCACCGGCGAGGGTCCCTGTCTCCTGTCGGATCCAGTCCAATGGCGGTGACTCCACGGGAACCAGCGGACCATGCCAGCTCTGATCGTGTTGCTCGCCACCATCGACGGCAAACAGATCGACCGTGTAGAACTGGTCATCATCCACATCGACAAGCACCACGAGGCGTTCGTAAAGCTGGGTCGGCTTGGCCCCCTCTCGCGCCGGCTGTACACGCTCAACCGGATAAGGGTCGTGACTCGCACTGATCACATGCACACCATCCACACTGGCGAAGAGACGTCCCATGCCGCCGAAGTCCTGTCGTGGCTGCGTCTCGTCTACGGTGACCGTGTTGTGCGCCATCGAATTGGAATCCCACTGCCAGCGATAGTCCCAGGACACGGGATACCCGAGGTCCGGTAACCAATCGACACCCCGCGCAAACAACCCCAGCGAAAGGTGATCGCATTGTCGATGACCAAGGAGTGAACTGTAGTTGAGCATCGCCGCTCGCCGCTGTTGGTCTTCACCTGAAGAGAGGATTCCGATGCCATACCCATCCATCAGGCGCGAGCCACGGTCGATGTGGGACTCGGGCATCTGTAGCGCAGCAACGATTTCATCAGCCGGATAGGGTTCGAAGAGCTCGCCTTCGAAGGGCTTACCGTCCATTCCCGTTGCCGCTCGGGCGAGACGTGGGTCGTTGTAGCGCCTGAAGGCAAACAGATTCTGCGTCGTCAGCATGGAGTGCCAGTGGGGGTCAACACGGCGCAGTTGTTGAATTCCGCCTGTGTCCCCGATCGAGGGCAGGTAGTAGTCGAGCATCGTCACATCGACGAACCAGTCAAAGATCATCTTCGCCTTGGGCTCGCCGAACAGATCGGGATAACGATCGACAGGAAACCGGCCTGGATGCCTCTGACGAATCTCTGCCATCGCCTGATCAACCCGAATCAGATCCAGCTTGATGCGATTGTAGCTGGGACTCTCGTGTCCGCCGCCATCGCGCGTCAGGCCATTCACCAGAAGGTGCGCAGCATGGCCCTCACCATGAAAAGTGTAGTCCACCATATCTGTAGAATTCGGCGACGAGGTAGAATTCGGCGACGACGTGTAGTCGTCGAGCACGAGTGCACATGCGAGGGCTGCCGCCTGGTGATGGCCTTCATTGCCCTTGATGGCGCCATTGAGGAGCCCCGTCATACCGGCACGCAGCAGATAGTGCTCGATGTAGGCGCGCAGATCCGCAGCGCTTTCGACGGGCAGCCCCTTGCCCTTGAGAAAGGCGAGCATGTCAGGATCTTGATCCATGTAGTTGAACAGACCGTCATAAGCGTAGACGGCTCCCTCAAGGCAGAAGGTCTCCCAGATCAGATCCGTGATCATGCCCCCCGTCTTCCAACGATAGTGAGGATCACGCCCATTGAAGAGAGCGTAGAACAGCCGATCCTGACGATCGTCATGATTCGGATATTCACTGGCGAGACGTGCCAGCAGGATCACACCCTTGCGACCGTAACTCGCATCTCCCGTAATCGCATACGCCTGAGACAGGGAGCGCAACCCGGGGATGACGGCCGATCCATAGGCCATGTGGGCGTATTCTCGCAGGAAATAGTACCTGCGGCCATCGATCACACAGCCACTGCCATCGTCAGGAAAGTCACCCGATGTCATGTCCCCCGCGGCATAGTCATTGCTCGGATACCATTCGCCGCCGAGCATGCACTGGATCTTGTACGGATGGTTGATCGGGTCGATCGTGTACGGGCACCAAGGATCGATGGCTCGCACATCCGTGCCGTGCACGGGGCAGATGGCACGCGCTTCGTGTTCCATGGCCCGAGCGATCTTCGTCGTCGGCTGCAACAACCACATGAACTCGTCGCTCTGCGCTGCATACGCCTCTGCCGGACCATAGTCGGGCCCGATGTAGTAGCGAAAGCCGTCTCCGGTCTTGATCCGCTCGAAGGCTGCTTTGGCCCAATCGTAACGCGCCAGATTCTCGCGCGCCGTGTCGACGCGTTCCGGCGTGTAGTAAGTAGGCCCATCCTTCGACGAGACCATCGCGGTCATGCCCATGATCAATCCTCCTGTGATCCAGAATACCCTCATCACGCTCACCGATGTCGGAGCCCTCGCAGGTTTGCCCATGCTCTGATGTGGCATGCGTTCCCGCTATAGACTTATTTCTGCCGCGCCGGATGTATGACGCGAGCTCGGCGCTACAAGCTGAAGGACCCGGCACCCTACCACAAGTCCACGCCCTATTGGAGAGCACAGAGACCGTGACTGAGGATACCGTAAGTGATGCAGATCAGGAATTCTTCCACCGCGAAGGATACCTGGTCCTGCCTGGATTGATCGATGCCGACTACAATACACGACTGATCACCGAGCTGGACGAACAGATCGGACATCGTCAAGCGAAAGATCATCGCATGATCGTGTCCTACGAGCAGATGGGACTGCTGACCTCTCATCCACCGGTCATTCAACGTCTGCAGGCATTGATGGGACCCCGCTTCGCCATGCACCACATTCATTCTGCACGCCATGAGGCCGGCAATGGCGGCGTCAACTGGCATCAGGACTACGAACAGTATCCGCAGACAAACCGCTCCCACATCATGGTTCACATCTTCTACTATCTCAATGGTCTCAACGGTACCGTGGGCGACCTACTCGTGCTGCCGCGGTCTCAGAGTATCGTCGTCCCCAATGGCGGCATGGGACTCTTCGGCACACAGGATCTGCCAGGCTCTCTCGTGGTTGATGATCTACCACCAGGCTCGGCTATTATCGTGCACTCCGCCCTCTGGCACGCACGCCGTCCAAAAGGCGGGGGAGAAGATCTGCCGCGGCACTTTATCGATATCTCCTATTGTCAGCATGGAGTACTCTGGCCAGCCTATTCTCGTATCGGCGAGATCAATGCCCACGCCATCGAAGCCGGCCTGGGGCGGGATGGCGCCTATGACTTCCTCTACGATTCAGATCAGTTCTTCGAACGCCGTGAACTGGATGAAGCCTTCAAGGAACGCAACCAGGGCAGTATCGCTCTGCAGATGAAAGGTGTTGGTGTCTGATGGCAGAACGCGTCGTCCTACTCACAGGAGCCACGGGCAAAGTGGGCCAGGCCTTCATGCGTCGTTTTTTGGCGGACGGGGCATGGAAGGACGCCCAGATCCGCGCCCTGTGTCACAATCGCGTCGTCGAAAGCAGTGACCGCGTGCAAGTCGTGGGCGGTTCTATCTCAGATCGCTCTGTCGTTGCCGAGGCCGTTGAGGGGGTGTCTCACGTCGTGCATCTGGCCACGTGCAAGGAGACACCCGACGACGTGATGGACGTCGCCGTCAAAGGCATGTTCTGGTTGCTGGAGGCCTGTCGTCAATCACCGAGCTTCGAGCAGTTTGTCCTGATCGGTGGCGACGCGGGAATGGGGCACTTCGTCTATCCCCATCCGGTTCCTGTTGTCGAAACGCAGAAACACAGCGCCTACGAGGGCTGCTACGCCCTGTCGAAGGTGCTGGAAGAGGTCATGCTCGAGCAATACTACTTACAGTATGACTTCAATGGTTGCTGCCTGCGCGCACCGTGGATTATGGAGAAGGATGACTTCAAATACACCCTCTCCTTTGGCAAAGACGTCTTCGGCGGACCCCGCTGGCGTGATCTGGTGGGTGCGAAAAAGGCAGAACAGTATGTAGCGGATGGCTCGGTGCCTGTCATGCTTGACGCCCATGGTGAACCCATGCTGCGCAACTTCGTCCACGTCGACGATCTGACAGAGGCCATCGTCGCCGCTCTCGGCCATCCAGCAGCACGACAACAATTGTTCAACATCTGCATGGATGAACCCGTCGACTATCGCATCATGGCAGACTATCTCTACGAAACCCGTGGACTGCCCAGTGTCGACGTATCGACGCCCTTCCATCGGACGTGGCTCGACAACAACAAGGCGAAGTTCTGCCTCGATTGGCGCCCTAAAATCGACCTGGACGATCTCATCGACAATGCCTGGGACTACAAGCGCGCCGACGATGACCCGCGGAAAATCTGGTATCCCGGATGAGGGCCTAAAACGATATGGAGCGACCTGTCACCATCGGCATGCTGAAGGACGTTCCAGTTACGTGGGATAGCGAGCGAAACTGGTCTGTCCTGTGTGAGCAGTTCGACCGCCACGGCGCCGATGTGGATGTCTTGGTGACACCCGAGTGTTACTACGATGGCTATGCCGTCACGGAAGAAGACTGGACGGTGGAACGTTTCTGTGAGGTCACGCTTGCGGTAGACGACAGTCGTATCGAGGCTCTTCGACGTATGGCGAAGAGCCAGAAGACGGCCATCGTCTTCGGCTTCACTGAAAAGCTTGACGGGGGTTTCTACAATTGCGCCCTCCTCATCGACGCCTCAGGCGAGATCGTCGGCAAGTATCACAAGACCCATCTCCTGAGCCACGACCATCGTTTCCATCGTGGCAATCACCTCGACACCTTCGATGTGGAGTTCGGCCGTGTCGGTATGGTGATTTGCGCCGATCGTCGCTGGCCCGAATCGATCCGTACCCTGCGACTGGGTGGCGCCGAGATCTGCCTGATGCCGACCTACGGCATGTGGGGCGAAGAAAACGAGTGGTGGATGCGCACACGATCCTACGAAAATCAGATGTTCATTTGCTTCACTCATCCCAATGTCAGCCTGATCACGAATCCGAGAGGAAAAGTGGAGGCGAAGCTGGAATCGAACGTGACAGACGTTTTGGTCCACACAATCGATTTGTCGCTAGTTCATGAGGGCAACCATCTGGAGAATCGACGCCCCGATCTGTATGGACCCCTAACCGATGTCGACCACAGATCGGCGCAGAAACCCTTTATTGCACCCAAACTGGTCGGTCCGAATCCTGACGATGGAAGCCATCAAGACACAGGCCACTGAATGACACGCGATCTGGCAGATAATCGATGACAGCCCCCAATTCCATCTTGGTCGCCGCGGCGCAAATAGACACCAATGCAGATCTTCCCAGGAATCTGTCGAAGATCGAGACGCGAATTCGCGAAGCCGCTGCGGCGGGTGTTCGGATACTTCTATTCCACGAAGGTTGTTTGACGGGTTATCCCGATGACGAACGGGTGCAGACACTGGACTTCGACTGGATTGCGCAGGCAGAGTCGACGATTCAGAGTCTGGCACAGGAGCTCTCTATTGCCGTCCTCCTGGGAACAACAAGTCGGCGGGACGAGCAGATCTTTAACGATCTGCTCATCATCGATGCCGATGGTCGACGACTGGGTCGCTATGCCAAGACCTGGCGTGCCGGCGAGCCCTGGTTTGCCGCCGGCAGTGGCCCCGTGATCTTCAATGTCTGTGGCGTCGAAGCGACGGCCATCATCTGCCACGATCTGCGATATCCCGAACTCACGCGACTGGGTGTCGCCGCCGGCGCTCGCATCATCTTCATCGCCAACAACGAGTCCGGCCTGACCGCCGAATACAAATTGCTGGGCTATCGCTCGATGCAGATCTCACGTGCCACAGAGAATCTTACCTATGCCGTGATGGCAAATGCACCGGCAGATGCACAGGACATGGATCGCAGCAATGCTTCCCACGGCAATTCGATGATCGTTGATCTGTGGGGCGACGTATTGGACGAAGCAGGTTCATTTGAAGAACGACTGGTTGTGGCTCGCCTGGATCTCAGCAAAGGCACGGGTGGCCCTGCCCGTCGCACGCTGGGTGAAGAGGGTGGAGCAAAGCTCTACGGCACGGACTGCGAGCATCCCGCCTACGCCGAGTGGATCCG
>Ga0115002_10004035_pt1 | contig 18026 bp, 17 predicted proteins | sample ArcticOcean_MG_C_8_FD_89576 | JGI IMG/M metagenome (GOLD analysis project Ga0115002, IMG submission 89576) | Marine microbial communities from western Arctic Ocean - ArcticOcean_MG_CB11_86 | ecosystem: Environmental > Aquatic > Marine > Oceanic | place: Arctic Ocean: Canada Basin | collected... | reverse complement strand
GCTTCCCGTGAACGCGGCACGGCGCCGGCCGGCCGGCGCCGTGCCGCGTTCACGGGAAGCTGCGGTTGTGGCGCTACCGCTCGCGTTGCGGCACGGCACTCCGTCCGCCGAGTACGAGCGCGATTGTCGCTAAAACCAGCGCGGCGATTCCGACGTTCGAGGTACCGGCAATTACGAAGAGCCCGGCGTTACCTGCTGGCGCAGCTATCGGCGGCGCAGTGGTTTCGGCCGTCCCACCGGACGAAGGCGTTTTGACGATCGAGCCGCTCGCGTCGACGACGAACCAGACACGACCCCCGGTCTGGTAGAACCAGACCGGGGGTCGTGTCTTCCTGGTAGAAGTAGAGCGCTGCGCCATCGAGCGCAACCTGGGGGACCCGTCGTCGCGGGTGATCAGCGAGAGCTCACCACTCACACCAGCTCCGAGGTTCGGCGTCTCGCCGTCCGGAACCGTCAGCGGCGGCGATGCGACCGCGCAACCGCCGTTGCAGTTGCTCACACCCGGGGCGTCGGGCGTGAAGATGTAGAGTGTCAGGCCATTCTCCCCGGCGACCAGGGCATCGCTGAGCACCGAGTTGGTTCCGAGTTCGATCGTCGCCGGCGTTTGTGCACCCAGCGTGGCGGGCATCGCAATCAAACCGACCGCGACCAGCATCGCGATGGCGCCTGCGCGCCATCGAGTCATCAACTGCAGCCTAGTTTTCGCACGTGTGAGGTGGGAGCGCACGCGGCGGAGATTAGCGAGTTGTAGTGCCTGCGATGCTGTCAAAGTGTTAAGCGGGAAATTACCGGGACCTGAGCGCGCCGAGCGGTCAACTCCGAACTTGAGGCCTACTAGCTGCGGTAGAGCTTGACCACATCGATCTGGCCCGGCTGGCAGGCGTCGATACAGAGGTCGCAGAGCGTGCACTCATCGAGGTTGTCCTCGACCGTTCCGACGCGCCCGGTGTCGTCGATCGCGAAGATGTCGACGGGGCAGACCTCGACGAGTTGCTTCGTGAGCACTTCGTCCTCTTGTACAGAGTCGTCGATGTCGACGCGGATGAACATCGCGGTCATTGTGTGCCCTCGATCCGTTCTTGCAGCAGGCGGGGAATGTCTTCGATGCGGTCAGCGACGGAGATGCCAATCGCCTCGAGATTCGCGATTTTCTCGGCGGTGGTGTCGGCCTTGCCCTCGACGATGGTGCCCGCGTGGCCGAAGCGCATGCCGGGCATCTCGTCCATGAAGCGGCCGGCCATGAACGCGACAACCGGCAGCGTGCTGCCGCTCTCCGCCATGTAGTCAGCCAGTTCGTACTCAGCGCGGCCGCCGGGTTCGCTGTAGATCGCGATGCCCTTGGTTTCGGGGTCAGCGTCGAACAGCGGCATCAACTCGGCGTAGGTGGAACCGATGATCGCGTCGCCGCCGATGCTGACCGCCGTGCTGACTCCGAGGCCCGCCTCGGACAGCGAATTCGCAATCTCGACGGTCATGCCGCCGGAGCGCGACATTACGCCGATCGAACCGGGAACGAACGCGCGTCGTGCCGAGTCGACCGCGCCACCGACGCCGCCGACCTTGGCCTTGCCGGGCGAAATCACGCCGAGGCAGTTCGGGCCGATGATCCGGACGCCCTCTTGCTGCGCGTACTCAACGAACTGCGCGACCTGCTTCCGAGGAATGCGCTCGGTGACGACCACGATCAGTTTGATGCCGGCCTCGATCGCCTCGTTCACCGCGTCTGCCGCGAAGGCGGGCGGGACCGAGACCACCGAGGCGTCCACGCGCTCACGCTCGGTGAAGGCGCGGACGGTGTCCTCGACCGGTACGCCGTGCACGTCGCGGCCCTTGCGGCCGGGCGTGACGCCACCGAGGAGCTTGGAGCCGTAGTCGAGCACCTCGCGCGCCATCGTCACGGCCTCACGGCCGGTGATGCCCTGAATGATGAAGGTCGTGTTCTCGTCGACCAGGATCGACATCGTTAGGCCTCCATCTTTGCGACCGCGCGCTCGGCGGCTTCGTGCATCGAGACGGAGCGGTCGACGTACTCGACGCCGTACTTCTCGAGCAACGCGAAGCCCTCGTCTTCCCACGACCCGGGGATGCGGAAGATCGCGATCTTCTCGGCCGGGTCGAACCCGGCGTCCAGGCAGCCCTTGATCACGCCGCGGGCGACGATGTCGACGCGCGTATTGGAGACGACGTTCATCATCACGGCGATCTTGTCGATCTGCGGTTGCTCGCAGATCAGCTTAGTCAGCGCGGCGGCCTTGGAGACGGAGGGATTGCCGCCAATCTCACAGTAGTTGGCGGGCTTTCCGCCTGCCGCGCGCACCGCGTCGAAGAGGGTGAGCGAGCCGCCGCCCGCGCCAATGATCAGGCCGAGGTTCCCGTCGAATTGGGTGAGGTTGCCCGCCACGCCTCGAGGGTCAGCCGCGTCGACCCGAGCGGCCGCGATCTCGAACGCGGTTGGCGGTCGTGCTTGACGGTTGTCGTCGTCGGGGACGCCAACCTCGTGCAGGAGCGCGCGGTGTGTGTTGCGCGCTTCAGACTCCATATCGAGGTGGGCGTCGAGCGCGATGATCGAGCCGTCTTGGAGCTTCCCGATCGGGTTTATCTCAGCGAGCGTCATGTCCCGCTCAAGGAAGAGCCGTACGAGGCCGGCGACGATTCTCGTGAGCTGTGTGAGGTCGCGGCCGGTCACCCCGACCGAGGCCACCGCGATCTTCGCGGTGTAGTCAGAGAACGGGCGGTTGGCGGAGAAATGGGTGCGGGAGAGGTGTTCCGGGTACTGTTCGGCGACCTCTTCTATGTCGATGCCGCCCATGTCGCTGAAGATGATCAGTGGGCGCTTGGCACGGCCGTCGTAGGTGACGGCGGCGTAGTACTCCTGCGCGATGGCGCGCTTGTCCTCGACGAGGACGCCCACCGGCATCAGACCGTTGATCGCCAGCTCGAGGATGTTCGTCGCGTGCTCGCGCGCCTCGTCTGGCGTGTCGGCGAACTTCACGCCGCCGGCCTTCATGCGGCCGCCGCTCAGCACCTGTGACTTGATGACCACGGGGCCATCGAAGTCCGACATCGCTGCCGCCGCTTCGTCGGCGGTCTTGGCGAGCCGTCGCTCGGGCAGCGGCACGCCGTAACCCGATAGGACCTGTTTTGCTTCGTACTCGTAGAACCGCACGTGCGTCCCCTATCCCGGTCGGCACTATGCCACGACCGTAGGTTACGAGGGATGCGTCGCGCGTTGAACAAGGCGGGGCGAGGCGGCAGACTCGGACGACTTCGCCATGCCGTCACCGGGGGTCGCATGAAGCGCATGTTCGGGTTTGGGCTTGCCGTCTTGGCCGTGGTGTTGGTCGCTTGCGGCTCGGACTCAGACGGGGACGGCGGTTCGAACCGTAACGACGAAGGTTCGCGCGGTGACGAGTCAGGCGATTCCGGCGCCGATCAGTCGGATCGGGACGACCTTGGCTACCTCACGCTCACGCCGCTCGGATTGTCGCGGATCGATGTCGAGTCGGGCGACGAAGGTCAGCTGCTCAGGTTCTGAGATCTGGCGGACACGCCGGGGCCGTTTACTCTGCCGCGGTTGGATGACGACCTCGTGTGGTTTGCGGTCGCTCCCGGGCACCTGATCGCGATCGATGCGGATTCCGGCGATGTGAAGCGGGAGTTGAAGTTTGGGTCGACGCAGACGATCACGGACTACGCCTTCACCGACAACCTGCTGTGAGTTCAAGCTGGATTTTCTTTCGGTAATGCCATCCTGCTGGGCGTCGATCGACGGTCCGGCGATCTCGTCTTCAACGTAGAACGGCCACCCGGAACGACGATTGGCGTGATGGGGGTCGGTGACGACGGAGTCTGGCTGATCGGCGGTGATTCTGAGTTGAGTGGCGGCGTCTCGAGGGTGGATTCGGGGAGCGGATCGTGACTGGAACCTTCGATGCTGGGCTGGTCGCGCAGTACATCGCAGTCGGTGCCGGCAGCGTCTGGGTGGGCGGCAGCCAGTTCGCCTTCGAGGGCAAAGAGGGTGACGCGGTCGCCCGACTGGACCACGAGACCGGTGAACTGGTCGCGACGATCGAGATCGGTGGCACGCTACGTTCGATCGTTGAGTACCGCGGCTCGATCTGGGTCGCTGACTGGGCTGGTCTGGCCTTCTCGGGTGTCCAGGTGCATCGGATCGATCCCGCGACGAACGAGATCATAGCCACGATCGATGTCGGCGAGCCTGGCACGAGTGGCCTTGATTTGATCGTTGGCGGCGGATTCATTCTGGCGATCAATAACGCGGACCGGCAGAGCTATCTGATCGATGCCGACGAAGCCGAAGGTGCGAGCATCATCATCGGCTCGTCCCAGAAGATCTTGTCGCTGCGAGCCGTAGTGGCACGACGATCGACGCGCAGGTCGCCTGGATCATGGCAGAATTCCTCGGCGCGAAGCCGAAGCGTGTGCTTGACCTCGGATGTGGACCCGGGCTTTATGCACAGCGACTCGCGCGCCTCGGGCATCACGTCTGCGGCATCGACTTCTCGCCTGCCTCGATTCGGTACGCACGCGAGCAGGCCAGCGCCGCGGGTCTCGCGGTCGAGTATGTGCCTGGCGATGTCCGCGAGGCGGACTTCGGCGGCCCATACGACCTCGCGATGTTCCTTTTCGGCGAGATCAATGTGTTCCGCCTTGAGGAGGCGGCCGCGATTCTCGAGGCGGCTTCCCAAGCACTAGCACTGGGGGGCGGCTTCTCCTTGAGGTTTTGCCGTTCGATGCGGCCCAGGCTGTCGGCGAGGGACTGGACCGCGCTCAACCACTAGAGACCGGTCTGTTCTCACCGAGGTCGCACGATCTCCTCGAGGAGACGTTCTGGAATGAGGAGACGGCGACGGCGATCCACCGCTGGTACGTGATCGATCGGGAGACAGATGAGGTCGATCGGTACGGGGATACAGTGCAGGCCTACCGCCCCGAGGAGTACGTCGTGCTTCTCGAGACGGCCGGGTTCAGCGACGTCGAGCCGAGGCCGGAGTGGCCGCTTTCCGAGGAGCAGCGCGAGCAACTGGTGCTATACGCGGCAACTGCTCGGTAGCGACGCGCGGTCGAGCTAGTCGAGGCCGTATTGGGCGGCGAGCTCCGGGTCCGTCTCGGCGATCAGGCGGGCGTAGTTGACCATCACCTGCGCCTGCTTCCAGGTCGCGTCGTCCTGCATCTTGCCGTCGACCATCGCGACGCCGGAGCCGTCCGGGATCGCTTCGAGGATCTTCAGCGCCATCTTCACCTCGTCGGGTGCGGGGCTGAAGACGTTGCGCGCGATCGTGATCTGGCTTGGGTGGAGCGACCAGGCGCCGACGCATCCGAGGAGGAAGGCGGATCGGAACTGATCCTCGCAGCCCACCGGGTCGCTGATATCGCCGAAGGGGCCGTAGTAGGGCAGGGCGCCCGCGTTAACGCACGCGTCGACCATGCGCGCCATCGTGTAGTGCCAGAGGTCTTGTTGGCTGGTTCCACGCGGGGCGTCGGGGTTGTTAGCATCCGGATCTGCTCGCACGACATAACCGGGGTGGCCCCCGCCGACGCGTGTCGTCTTCATGCGACGCGACGCCGCGAGGTCGGCTGGCCCGAGGCTCATGCCCTGCAGGCGGGGACTGGCGAGGGCGATCTCCTCGACCTGGGCGACGCCGCCGCCGGTCTCGAGGATTGCGTGCACCATGATTGGCTTTGCGACCTGGTGCTTCGCCTCAAGCTGGGCGAGTAGGCGATCGACGAAGGCGATGTCCTGTGGGCTGAGCACCTTCGGAATCATCACGACGTCGAGCCGATCGCCGATCTCGGCGACGAACTCGTTGATGTCGTCGAGGAACCAGGGACTGTCTAGGCTGTTCACCCGCGTCCACGCGCCGGTGGTGCCGAAGTCGTTGTTCTTCACCACCTCGATGAACCCGCGTCGAGCATCGACCTTCTGATCGGCCGGGACGGCATCTTCGAGGTTGCCGAGCAGGACGTCGACCTGCCGCAGCATGTCGGGCACCTTGTTGACCATCTTCGGGTTGGCGGCGTTGAGGAAGTGGATCATCCGGCCGGGGGTGACCGGTATTTCGCGCAGTGGTTCGGGCGCGCCGATCGCGAGCGGCTGGAAGAAGTCTCGAGGGCTGCGGAGCATGGGGTACCTCTAGTCACGCGCGCCCGGCGGCGGGTGCGAATCGACGCTATCGATGCTGGTCCGTCAGCGTCAACGTCGCCCGGCAGTGTCCTAGCCTGCCGTGCCTGGTGGGGTGTCGATCACCGGCGCGTCGCGGACGAACGAGTGATCGAAGAACCAGTTCAGCAGCGAGGCTGGCACGAGGAGCGCCACGCCGCCCGCTCCGAGGACGATCGCGTTGCGCGCGGGGGTCCAGGCGACGGCATCCACAAGCTGCGAGAACTCCTCGGCCACGGCGCTGCCGTCCGAGCCGACGAACGCGATCGCGAACTTCAAGAGGAGCGCACCGAGGAAGACCGAGATCGCAGCGCCGACCATCGCGAGGCCGAGCCCGGAGAACCTCGAGAACCCCTGGCCAAGGAAGAGCACCACGCCGGCCAGCAGCAGCGCGAGGATCGCCAGCGGCTGGAGTAAGCCATCGACTCGGTTGTGGTTCGACTGGCTGAGGAGTTCCATCACGCGACGGGTCCCGCCGGCGGTGGAAAAGGTGGTTGTCTCGATCGGCGCGCCGTTGGGAGGCTGGAGTACCTCGATGCCTTCGGCGTAGATCGCTGTGGCGGTGCGTGACAGCAGGCTTGCCCGTATCAGCTCGAGGTCGCCGCTCGCGGCCTCGGTCGTGGTGAGTTCGATGCCGGGTACGAGGAAGCCGGGCAGCTCGATGCCGCCGCTCTCACCGGGCTGCGCGGTAGCGATCTCCTCGGCGTGTAGATCGAGCAGCTCATCGAGCGAGGTCAGGACCGCGACGCCTCGTTCCTGGACGGGGAGTGCGACGGTCGGCTCGGTAGCCTGGCTGGCAGAGAGCGCGGCGAGCCAGAGGGCGGCGATGACTGCGAACCCAACACCAGCGAGCCAGACGGCGCTCGACCGCGCGCCGCTCGAGCGGCTCTCGAAACGTGAGAAGTCAGCGGTCGGTGCTGGCGGGAGGCGCCCGTAGGATCCAGCGTCGGTGATCACCGGCGCTGACTGGTCGGGCGAGCCTGGAACGGACGGGTCGTCGCTCACGCGGTGGTCTCCACATTCGTCCCAGCGAGGGTGTCGTGCACCGGGCGGCGCCCAACACTGATCAGAATCGCTGACCCGACCGCAGTCAAACCGACGACGAGCGTGACGAGAACGAACAGCCAGCTCAGCCAGATCGCCGCGAGCAGGTAGGTGATCGCACTCAGCCACAGCCAACCGGGGAGGCTGAGCGGGTGTAGCGCGAGGCGGATCAGCCGCGCACTCGGCCAGGCCTGCGGCGCGGCTGCAACGACGAGGCCGCGTTCTCGCTGTCCCGGAGAGGCGTGCTGATTGAGCACTGAGGAAACAAGCCATGCCAGCCACGTCGGAGCGGGTGTGAGCAGTAGCGCTGCCGCGATCGCCGTGTCACCCGCGCCCGCATCGAGGGCACCCCAGCTGGTGCGCCAGAACAGGAACCCGAGGGCAACGACGAATGCGGCGATGCTGGCGCCTGCGAGCCAAGCCATGTCGGCTAGCATCGCGAGCAGGCGATCTGTCCGTGGGGCCCGCGCCCGCGCCTGCGGCGAGTGGCGAGCCGGAGTGGTGCGGCCGACGGGATCGATGGTAAAGGCTCCGAGGTTCGCCATTCCGACGATCATAGCGGTCGAAGCGATCTGGCCGCAGTAGCACACCACGCCGGTCAGCCTTGGCGGTCCGGCGTACGGTAGATCCATGCGGAATAGGCGGTTCTGGCGGCGACTGGCGGTCCCGCTCGCGTTCCTTGGATCGCTGCTGTTGGTGCTCGGCATTCTGGCCCTGCGGGATGCCGAGGCAGGCGACACGTTCGATGTCGTGCGTTGGGAGCGGGCGACGATCGCGAACAAGTGGCTGCACGCCCTCGGCAAGCCCTTTCGCGACGACCTGGAGGACAACGAGGCGATTCGCCGCTACTTCGCGCTCGACGACCTGAGCACTGACGAAGCACGCGAACTCGAGAACGCCGTCGAAGCGGTGATCGAGGGGCGGATCGATGCGGTGCTCAGCGACCTCACGATCGAGGGGCGCTTCCCGATTCCGGCGTCGGTGTTTCCGCCGGTCGATGTCGAGCTCGCGCAATCGCCGCGCGTGTTGGTGATCTCGCCACGCGACCACATCGAGCGGATCTCGAGCAACCTGCTGCGGTCGGACTTGGCCGAAGGCGAACTGGTCGAGATCGAATTCGAGACCGAGGAAGACGACGAGCTGTCGGCGTTGGTCGTCGGAACCGGCGGAGTGGCCACTTACCCGGCCGTGGTCGCTGAAGGTTGGAGCTACCGTCGGACCCTCGAAATCTCGGCGCACGAGTGGGTGCATCACTACCTCGCGTTCTATCCGCTGGGACGCAACTACTTCGACTCGAACGATCTCCAGACGATCAACGAGACGGTCGCCGATGTCGTTGGTGATGAGGTGGCGGCGGTGATCCTCGAACGTTGGGGCGATCCGACTGTTGCACCGCCGACCCTGACGGCTGTCCCGACGGCGACTCCCGAACCGACGATTGCACCGGACTCGCCGTCGGAATCGCCTCGAGTTGACCGCAACGAGGTGCTTCGTGATCTCCGCATCGAGGTCGATGACCTGCTGGCTGAAGGCAAGGTCGAGGAGGCAGAGGTGCGAATGGAGGCCGTGCGGCTCGAACTCTGTGACGCGGGGTTCTGCCTGCGGCGGATCAACCAGGCGCACTTCGCGTGGTTCGGTACCTACGCTGCGCGGCCGGACGCTACGGATCTCATCGGTCCGCAAATCTTCGTGTTGCGGGAACGCTCGGAGTCGCTAGCAGAATTCCTGGAATCGGTACGCGGTGCTGACTCGCGCGAGGCGGTTGAGCAGCTAGTGCTCGAAGTTGAGACCGGCTAGTCGTCGGTGGCTGGGGGGCGCGGCTCGGACTCGGAGCGGATTCGCTAGCGGGAGGTCACTTTGCTGACGATCGCGCGAACGCGAAGCGTGGCCTGCTCAAGCTTCCCGCGATGACGACGTTCGACCTTGATACGCAGGTTGCCGGGGCGGGTGCCACATTGCGTCGAAGCGGCGCTGCGCTTGACGGCGGGCTTTACGACCGTGTCGTGAACAGCTTGTGTCATTCTGAACGATACCCCTGTGCGACCCACCATGTTCCTCGCATCACGCAGGGTCAAGTCGGCGTTTCGCCGATATGCCACCGAGGCTTCACCGCTGCACCACTCATCGCGATAGGTCGTCGAATGCAGCGGCAGCTCGCTGCGCGAGGACCGGGAACGTCGCGCGTATGTCGCTATCCCAGAGGGATTCGAAGCGAAAGAACAAGACCGCCCAGCCCCATTGCAGTTGCGCAGCGGTGCGGTAGTTCTGGGCAATCGCGGCGCTGTCAGTCTTGACGCCGCGGGAGTCCAGCTCCTCGACGTAGACATCGAGCAGACCGTCCTCGTGCGTGCGCCGCTCGTCGGGGCTCAGGCCCAGCACGAGGAAGCGAGAGATGTCACGGAGCGCGGCGCCTGATCCGCTGCCCTGCCAGTCGATGAGGTGGGGGCGTCTGCCCTCGGCAGTCGGGAAGATGACGTTGGCGGGGTGCGGGTCACCGTGAACGAAGGTCTCGGGCCCGGCGGAGAGTGACGAGAGTTGGTCGGCGACGTTCGCGACGTAGCGGCTCGTTCGCTCTGTGACGTTGCTGTCGAGGTGTTGCTCTAGGAAGGTTGCACCAACCGAGGCCCAGCGCTCGATTAGTCCGGGGGCGTCGGAGAAAGACTCTGGAGGGTGCTGCGGGCCGATTGGCCTCCAGCGATGCGCGTGGAGGCGCGCCAACTCTCGGACGACGGACTCCGCCTCAAGGATACTGACGCCCGCTTGGAGGTCGCCCGCGCTACCGGGAGCGAGGTCTTCGAGGAGCAGCGCATGCGCCCCGCTCTTGTCGTCATACGCGGCGACGAAGCAGCGAGGGACCGACACCCCGAGGGTGGGAGCGACGTCGCGGTAGAAGTTGACCTCGGCCGCGTAACTGGCTTTGAGCGGCTTGCGCTGCGTGGCGTCATCGAGGGACCGTTTCCAGACTAGGGGTGGGGCGAAGCCAGTGGTCTCGTCCTGCATCCGCGGGATGACGCGGAGGACCTCGGACGTGAGCGCGCCCGCGACCGGACGGAGCTCGATCGACTGGACCGCCGCGCTGAAGCCGTGACGCGTGAGGATGGCGGCCAGCCAGGTCGGCGTCAGTTCGGCTGGCGTCTCCGGGATGACCCCGCCGGGCGGATCGAGGGAAGGCATCTACTGGCTCCCTCGTTCGCCGTTCTGGTTTTGCTAATTGTCGTTGCGGACGACGACGAAGATCTGCGCCTGTGCTTCGCCGAAGATAGCGTCGCGCACGGTCACGCGGATCGTGTAGATGCCGTCGTCGACCGATGTGGTGTCCCAGGTGGCTAGGCGGCTATTCGCGACGGGGGTGCTGTGGCGTTCGATCAGCGTCCATTCCGTTGGGCTGAACCCGAACCCCACCTCGACGACGAACTCCTCGAGTTCGAACGAACCGGCAGTGCCGGTGACCTGGATCGCGCCGCTGACCAGCGCCTCCGCGATCGGGCTGTGGACCTGTACGACCGGTGCGAGGTCGTCTTCGACGCTGTCCTCGCCGTTGTTCACTCGAACGGGGACGGTGTAGTAGAGGCTGCCGAGCCTTGCGTCTTCCATCACCGCGCGCAGCGTGTATTCGCCATTCGGGATGAACGTCGTATCCCAAACAGCCAGTGGTCCCGCGACGAGTTGCCGGGTGGAGTTGTTGATCTGGACCCAGCTCGTGGGTGCGGGACCGCGACCCCATTCCACGATGTAGCGGATGAAGTCCTCGGAGCGGGCCGCGCCACGAATCGAGTAGTTGCCGTTGATCTCTTCGTTCGGGCGCGGGTTGGTGACAAGTACCGGGAGCGGGCCGCCACTCAGTTCCTCGCTCGGCGCGAGCAAGCTGACGATACCGTTCGATGCCGCCCAAGCCTGGAGGCCGTCGCCCCAATCCTCGATCTCATCCTCGGGGAGCACGAGGCGCACCTCGTCGGAGACGAAGGCGGCCGGCGTGTTGTCCTGGGCGAACAGCCCGGTGCGTATGTCGATCTGTACCGTCTGCCACCAAGTGTCCTCGAAGTCGGTGGCATCGCTATCGTTCCGAGGGAGCACCGATTCGCCGAAGAGTGACTCGTAGCGATTGATCTGGGGGCAGATGTCCGAGGGCACGCGGCCAGAGGGCCAGCAGACCTCGCGTTCGACCACGCCCGGCGCCCTCCCGAACGGGGTGGCCGGCAGCTTCAGGTAGTCCGATGCGAAGACCATGAAGTTTTTCCAGAGTTGCGTCGAGGCGCCGGCGGAGCTGATGTTAACCAGCGGCGAGTTGTCAGCGTTGCCAATCCAGCTCCCGCTGACGAGGTAGGGCGTGTAGCCGAGCGTCCAGGTCTCACCGATGTTGCGGGAGTCCTCGAAGGGCTCGCTGGTCCCGGTCTTGGCGGCTGACGGGCGGCCATCAGGCAGCGCTAGGGCGTGGCAGACGCCGTAGGTGATGCACTGGTTCTCGCCGTTCGAGAGGATCGAGGTCACGAGCGACGGGAACTCGGCGGCGACGACGCGGCGCTCCTCGGGCTTCTCGTACTTGTAGAGCGTCTCGCCCGCAGCGTTGGTGACCTCGAGCAGTGCAATCGGCTCCAGCGTGCGCTCGCCGGGGTCGACCTCGGTGACCACGATCTCCTGGCCGCGCATGACGCCCTCGGCGGCGAGTACACCGTAGGAGATCACCTGGTCCAGCAAAGTGATCTCGCCGCCGCCCACGGTGAGTGAAGGACCGTAACCCCCCGGGTTGTCGAGCGCGGTGTGCCCCATCTGCTTGAGGACGCTGATGGTGTTGCCGACGCCCGCGAACTCGATCGCCTTCACGGCGGTGATGTTCAGGGAGTTGCCAAGCGCGCTCGCGGCGGTCATCGGACCCTGGAAGGTGCTGATCGGGTCGCGAGGCGAGAACTCACCGCCGGTGCCGGGATCGATGATGGTGTACGGCGCATCGATGATGCCGGTGCCGGTGCCCCAGCCTTGCATAAACGCGGTCATGAACGTGAACGGCTTCAGCGTGGATCCGGGTGAGTTCGGCGCGACCGCGTTGTCGTTCCGCCCCTCGATGTCCTCACGGAAATAATCTCGGCTACCGACATAGGCGAGGATCTGGCCTGTGGTCACGTCCATGGCGACAAACGCACCGTTCTCCACCATGGACTGCTGGGTGACCTGTTGGATCTCTTGTTCGAGGATGCGCTCCGCTTCGCGTTGGAGGTTCATATCGAGGGTGGTGATGACCTCGAGGCCGTCTGCGACGAGCGACTTCTCCCCGAAACGGACGCGGATTTCGTCGGCGATGCGTCCGAGGACGAAGTGCGGGGCGAGGATGTCGAAGCGGTTGGGCTTGAAGACGAGCGGGGTAGAGCGGGCCGTCTCCGCCTCGGCAGCGGTGATGACGCTGTTCTGGACCATCAGGTCCAGAACCTGGCTCTGGCGGATGCGAGGCGGGCTGCCGATCGCGAGCTGGCCGCTGATCGGGTCGATGTGATCGAAGGGGTAGTAGACGGCGGGTGACTGCGGGATGCCCGCCAGGAGCGCGGCCTCGGGGAGGGTGAGCTCAGCGGCCGTCTTGTCGAAGTAGCCTTGCGAGGCGGCTTCGACGCCGGTGTAGATACCGCCATATGAGATCGAGTTCAGGTACCAGCTCAGGATCTGGTCTTTCTCGTACGCCTCGGTCAGTTCGAGGGCGATCACGGTCTCGCGGATTTTGCGATCAACCGATCGCTCGGCTCGTTGTTCGAGCGGGATGTAGACGTTCTTCGCGAGCTGCTGGGTGATCGAGGAGCCACCGGAGCCTTCGAGGAAGTCGCCTCCGTACGGAGTCAGGTTCTCGAGCGCGGCGCGCGCGAGACCGCGCGTGTTTAGGCCGTTGTTGTCGTAGAAGGACGGGTCTTCGACGGAGACGGTCGCGAAGATCAGCGACCGCGAGATCTCCTCGATCGGGACGGGGCGGCGGAGGCCAGTGAATTCGTCGACGAACTCGTAGAGCAGCTCGCCGTTGCGGTCGTAGACGCGGGCGCCGCCGCTGGGGAGTGCTGCGATCAGGTCTTCGGGTGGGACGACGGTGTCCGCGATGTCGGTGTAGCGGTTGTAGCCGTAGATCGCAGTGCTGCCTGCTACCGCGCCACCGGCGAGCATCACAAACAGGAACAGCCCACCGAGGATGACGAGGAGCTTGGAGCGCATGCTGACGCCACTCTTGGCTCCAGCCTCGAGTTCTGCGCGTACTCGGACGCGGCGGCGCATCGCGCTGTGGCGTCGCTTAGCCATGGGACAACTCTCGACGGGCTGTCTCGCGACGGCGGAGGATCACGAGGTGGGACAGGGCGAACCGGCGGAGCGGATTGCCCTCGGCCCAGTACGAAACGCCTCGGACGATGCGTGCCGCACGAGGCCAGCGCACGGCGATGTTGTCGTAGCCAGCAAAGACATAACCTTGGTCGACGATCTCGAGGTCGCTGCCCTCGAGCAGGCGTCGCCAGTCACCGTGGCCGTAGACACGCGCGTGGGGGACTAGGCGGTCCCGAAGGAAGCGCGGCAGCCAGTTCACGAGCGGGATGTTGCCGAAGACGTAGCGCTTGCCGACGTAGATGCCGTGGGTCTCGAACGGATAACCGCGGTTCGGCGCGAAGATGACGCAGCGGCCGTTGTCGGTGAGCACGCGCGAGACCTCGCGCAGCGTGGCACGATCGTCGTCGACGTGCTCGATGACCTCGTTCATCACGATCACGTCGAGGGAGTTATCTGGGAAGGGAAGCGACTCACCGGCGCCCGCGAGGAACTCGGTGCCATGCCAACCGCCATCAGCCGAACGTTGCCGGGCCTCGGCAAGGCGGGGTGGATCGACGTCGAGGCCGATCGCGGCGGCCCCCTGGCGGGCGAACGCGCGCACGTACTCGCCGACGCCGCTTCCGAGGTCCAACACACGACGGTTGTTGAGGCTGACGTAGCGTTCGATCGCCGCGAGGCGGCGCTCCTGGCCGAAGCGCCAGACGAAGCTTGGGTTCCCAAGTCGGGCGGCGTCCGGTTGGGCGTCGGGGCCGGTGTAATCCGTGGCGGCAGAGGGGTCCACGGTGGGGGCGCTGGGCGCGTTCGTCACGAACTCGCTCTCCTTCGACCGCCACCGAGGGTAGCAGTGTGGGCGCGCCCGTTGCCCGCCAGCGCGGGGCACGGGATCGATCGTACGTTCCTCCACCGCACCGAGTCGAGCGGACCGCTGCACGTCGCGAAATAGCGCGTGTGCAACCGTTCCTCGGGCAATCGCTGCGGTGGTGTGGTGGGAGAGACACATCTATAGTAGGCCGCCGCGGGGTTCGGACATTGGTCACAACCCTCCGAGCCTGAGTTGACCTCACCCAAACGAACGCAACTGCTCTTGAGTTCCCGTCGTCGGAGGCTGTGATGGCGCTCTCTACTGATGAAGTGCGGCATATTGCGCACCTCGCACGCGTCGCGCTGTCCGACGACGAGGTGGAGCGGATGCGCGACCAACTCTCTTCGATACTCGACCATTTCGATGTGTTGAGTGAGATCGACACGGACGGCGTCCCGCCGACGGCACAGAGCTTCGAGTTGACGAATGTCGAACGAGCGGACGAGGTGGGGTCGTCGGTTGAGCGCGAAGAGGCGCTCGAGGGTGCACCGCGCCGCGAGGATGGCTACTTCCGCGTGCGCGCGGTGCTGGATTAGCCATGGCCGACGACTCATCGATTGACCTCGACCGTCTGGCCCACGAGCATGCCGATGCGCTCCGCGCTGGCGAGTACACCTCGCGCGAGCTGACGGAAGCGACGCTGACTCGCATCCGAGCGCAGCAGGACCCGCTCAACGCCTACATCACGATCACTGAGGAGCTCGCGCTCGAGCAGGCGGACGCGGCCGATGCTCGCCTGTCTTCGGACTCCGCCGCGCCGCTGACTGGCGTCCCGATCGGTGTGAAAGACCTGCTCTCCACGCGCGGTGTGCCCACCTCGGCTGGCTCGCGAATACTCGAGGGTTACCGCCCGATCTACGACTGCACGGTGGTCGATCGGCTGCAGAACGCTGGCGCCGTGATCGTCGGGAAGACGAACCTCGATGAGTTCGCGATGGGGTCGTCGAACGAGCACTCGGCGTTTGGGCCTGTGCGGAATCCCTGGGACACCGACCGGGTGCCGGGTGGGTCCTCAGGCGGTTCGGCGGCAACAGTGGCCGCGCGTGGCGTGCCACTGTCCATCGGAACCGATACCGGCGGCTCGATCCGACAGCCAGCCGCGTTCTGTGGCCTGCTGGGCTTGAAGCCGACCTACGGACGTGTGAGCCGCTACGGCGTGGTCGCCTTTGCCTCGTCGCTCGAGCAGGTCGGGCCGTTCGCCCGCGACGCGCGCGACGTTGCCGAGCTTCTCGGTACGATCGCGGGTGCGGATCCGCTCGACTCGACGACCTCACCGGAACTGGTGCCGGATTACACGGCGGGTTTCGAGCGAGGCTTCGAGGGCCTGCGCGTCGGCGTGCCAAGCCAGTTCTTCGCCGAGGGCCTCGATGATGGCGTGCGCCAGGCGGTCGAGACCGCGATCGACACCTTCGAGGCAGGGGGCGCGATCATCGACCGCAGCGTGGAGCTGCCGACTTCGCCAGCCGCGCTGCCTGTCTACTACATCATCGCGCCGTCCGAGGCGTCGGCAAACCTCGCCCGCTACGATGGGGTGAAGTACGGCTTCAGCTTCATCGAGGGTGAGTCGGTCGACGAGGAGATGTCGGAGACGCGCGCTCGAGGGTTCGGCGACGAGGTAAAGCGCCGCGTCATGATCGGGACGTACGCGCTCTCGGCGGGCTACTACGACGCCTACTACCTGAAAGCGCAGAAGGTCCGGACGCTGATTCGCCGCGAGTTCGAGGCGGCGTTCACCGATCACGACCTGTTGCTGACACCGACGACGCCCTCGGTCGCGTTCGCCCTCGGCGAGAAGCTCGACGATCCGTTCGCGATGTACCTCAACGACCTCTACACATTGCCCGTCAACATTGCGGGCAACCCGGCACTGAGCATCCCCTGCGGTTTCGACCAGGGGCTGCCGGTCGGCCTGCACCTGATCGGACGTCCGTTCGACGAGGAGACCCTGCTCCGCGCGAGTCACGCGTTCGAAGCGGAAACAGACTGGCACCGACAGGCACCAGCATCCGGTTCCTAGCATCCGATCGCCCTCGGACGGTCTGCTAGGCTGCCCCGATGACGAGCGACGGTAGCGGCAGCGCCAACGGCGAATCTGCCTCAGAGCAGGACGAGAGTACGGATCTCACGCTCTCGATTCGCGGTGTCCGGACCGAACCGGGCGACGTGTCCGGTGAGATGAAAGTCATCCTCAACACGACCCGAGGAGAGATCACGACACACCTGCGGCCATGTGAAGGCAAGACTGGCGCCGTGGTCTTCCTGGGTGGCGCCGGTGGTGGCGTGAGCGGCCCAGCGAACAAGGTCTACGAGCGCCTCGGGGAAGCGGTCGTTCCCGACGGCGTGACTTCGCTGCGGGTCGAGTATCGCGCGGCCGGCGAGTTCGAAGAGTCGGTCGCAGACGCCCTCGCGGGCGTGTCCTTCCTCAAAGGGATTGGCGCGACTGAGGTGGCGATGGTTGGCCACTCCTTCGGCGGGGCGGTGGCGATCAAGTCAGCGGAACTGGCGGAACTCGTGACCGCCGTAGCCGCGCTGTCGTCGCAGCGGTTCGGCACGCAGACGGTCGAGGAGTTGAAGAAGCCGCTGTTACTGATTCATGGCTCGAACGACGAAATTCTGGACCAGGCGGCCTCGAAGGATATCTTCGAGCGCGCGGAGCAACCAAAGCGGTTGGAAATTCTCGAAGGCGGCGGGCACGGGCTGCTTGAGGTTGCTGACGATGTCCACGATCTGCTTCACGAATTCATTACGCTCGCAGTGGGGGCATCGTCGACGGAGCCGTAATCTCGGGCTGGAAGCCTGCCACTCGCAGGGTGCCCGGCCAGTCGCACCGTGATCCGGCCGGCCTGATTCTGTTCGAATTGGCTACGTAAGCTACTAATGTGTGAGTGGTGGTGCACTATAATCCCAGCGTGTGGCAGGGCGCGTGTTTCGCCGCTGCGACTAGCCTACCGAAGAGCTATGAACACCAGGAGCTCCTCGCCACTGCTGGCGGCGAGAGCGCACAGTGGGAGAGTCGATGACCCTAGAAACGCCAAGCTTTAGCCCAGGCCTCGAAGGTGTGTCGATTGCGGAATCTGCGGTCTCGCTTGTTGAGGGCGAGGTCGGACGGCTGACCTATCGCGGTTATTCGATCGAAGACCTCACCGGTCCAGACGGGACCTTTGAGGAGATCGTCGCGCTCCTGTACGACGGAGAACTTCCCACCCAGGCCCGCATCGATGAGATGCGGGTGTTGTTTGAGCGTGAGCGAGTTCTGACCGATCAGCAGATCGAGATCGCTCGTCTCGCTGCGGTCGGCACGCACCCGATGTTCGCCCTGCAGGCGGCGGTCGCCACGCTGGGTCCGACCGACAACGACTTCGAGCGCAAGGTCGACACTGTCGTCGACCGCGGCCTCTCGTTGATCGCGAAGGTCGGACACCTCGTCGGTGTGATCGCGCAGGCTGCGGCCGGGCGTCCGTACGACGGCCCGCGGGCGGGTGAGTCGCACGCGCGGATGCTGGTACGGATGGTCACGGGCAAGGATCCCTCCGATCTGCAGGTGCGGGTGATGGACGCGCTGCTGAGCCTCCAGGCCGATCACTCTGCCGGTAACGCTTCGACATTCACGGCACGCGTGGTCGCCTCGACTAAGTCCGAACCGGAAGCGGT
>Ga0115002_10004034_pt1 | contig 18026 bp, 10 predicted proteins | sample ArcticOcean_MG_C_8_FD_89576 | JGI IMG/M metagenome (GOLD analysis project Ga0115002, IMG submission 89576) | Marine microbial communities from western Arctic Ocean - ArcticOcean_MG_CB11_86 | ecosystem: Environmental > Aquatic > Marine > Oceanic | place: Arctic Ocean: Canada Basin | collected... | reverse complement strand
ATTTTCAGGAGTGGGTGTGCCTGTAATTTCGAGTATTGTGGGGTACAAGTCGATGCCGATCACCGGTTCTTCGCAGACCGTACCTGCGGTCGTGACGCCGGGCCATTTCACGATCATTGGTTCGCGGATGCCGCCTTCATACAGCATACCTTTAGAACCGCGTAGTGGATGATTGTCGGTCACTCCGCCTAAGCCGCCGTTGTCTGAGAAGAAGACAACCACCGTGTTCTCGGTTAAGTTGAGGTCATCCAGTTTTTTCAAGACGGTGGCGACGCTGTCGTCAACGCTTTCAATCATGGCAGCGTACTTGGCATTTTTGTGATGATCGGTTGTTGGCAGGGCTTTGTATTTTTCGATCAGGTTGTCTTTCGCTTGAATGGGCGTATGGACGGCGTAGTGGGTGAGGTACAAGAAGAACGGTTTCTTGGCATTGGTATCAATGAACTTGACGGCTTCGGAAGTCAGTGCATCGGTCAGATAAATGCCCTGCTCTTCGACTTGTAAATTCGGGTAATTGAACGGGCTGTGATACCCGCCGCCGCTGGGGCTGCCCCAGGTGTTGCCGGCGATATTTACGTCAAACCCTTGGGTTGTCGGGTCGGCCCCGAGATGCCATTTCCCCATCGTAGCCGTGACGTAGCCGTTTTTCTGGAGGGACTCAGCGACCGTGATGAATTTTTCATCTAACACTGTTTTGTTTTCAACGGGTTCGAGTTTGCGGAATGAATGATTCCCGCGACGTGGATCACCGACGGTAAAAATTCCGTGCCTAGGCGTGTATTGGCCCGACATCAAACAGGCCCGGCTGGGCGCACAGTTGGGGGCGTTGGCGTAGGCTGATAAGAAGACTGTTCCATCTTTCGCCAGCCGGTCGATATTGGGCGTTTGGTAATACCGTTTTTTACGACCCATGTAGTCGTACATATAACCGACGTCGGTCCAACCCATGTCGTCGATGAAGAAAAAAACAATATTCGGCGGAGTGGACTGTTTATTCTCGGCAAAAGCACCTGCCGGAATGGTCAGCAATAATGCAGACAGAATCAGGAAGTACCGGGCCGTCATTGAAAAAAACTCCGTGTCAGCGCAATTTGATAGGAACAGTGTTTGAACCGATGATTAAATCCCCGTTGAATTCAACGGAACTTCCGTCTTCTTCGCCCAAGCCAGCCACAGGTCGGTCAGATTTTTGACACGTATGGGGTATTTCGCCGCCAAGTTGTTCGTTTCGGTTCGGTCTGCTTTCATATTGTACAATTCCCAGTTCTGTGCGGTAACGCCCCAAACGAGTTTCCAATCACCTTGCCGAATCGCCCGGTTTCCGTACAGATACCAACATAGGTGGTCATGGCCAGCACGTTGTTTTCCTTGAAACACCGGTAATAAACTTTTTCCTTCTGCGGGGGGAATCGGTTTACCGTTTCTGGTTTTGGGATACTTGGCGTCTGCAAGTTGTGCAAACGTCGGTAGAAAATCGACAATGTGGCCGACTTGGTCAGTCTTTGAACCGGCGGCAATTGTGCCGGGCCAACGGGCGATCATCGGGGTGGCAATCCCCCCTTCGTAGGTCCAAACCTTGTAACGGCGAAACGGCGTGCATTGGGCCCAACCCCAACCGGGGGCGCAGAAATCGTAGGTATCTTTTGCACCGGGTAAATCGACGTTGTAGGCGGCATGTCCGATGCGAGATTTTTCGTCGCTGTAGCTGGGGTACGAGGCACATCCGCCGTTATCCGACAGGAACATCACCAACGTGTTGTCTTCAATGCCCGCCTGCTTGATTGATTTCAATACTCGCCCAATGCCTTGGTCCATGCTATCGACCATCGCGGCGTAAACTTCCATGCGGCGTTTTTCGCGGGTTAAGTCTTCGACATTTTTCCACGGAGTAATATCGTAATCGTACCGGAAATCGCCCAGCCGTTTGTCGGCCGAGGACAGCTTCCAACTGGCATCGATGATTCCCAGTTCAACTTGTTTTTTGAAGCGTTTTTCTCGCAGTTCGAAATATCCGCTATCATACTTCCCACGGTACTTGGCAATATCGGCGGGCTTGGCGTGCAACGGGAAGTGCGGAGCCGTGTAGCACAAATGCACAAAAAATGGTTTGTCGCCTTTCGAGAATCGTTCGATTTGCTCTACCGCGTGGTCGGTGAAGGCGTCGGTCATGTAGTAATCGTCGGGAAATTGGGTGACTCGTTTCTCGTTGTGTAAGAACGGCCGTAGCTTTCCTCCTCCGTAGAATTTTGGATCGGCCTGTGCTGGGTTAAAATAATTACAACATCCGCTGGCAACACCGTAATATTCTTCAAACCCGCGGTCGGTAGGACGCCTGGGAAATGTAGAACCCAAATGCCACTTCCCGGTCAGCGAAGTCCGGTAACCGGCTGAACCTAACACCTCAGCCAGCGTGGTGGCGTCTTCGTGCAACATTCGATTTTTCCGGCGGCGTGGATGCAGGCCGGTGATCAGCGCGGCACGCGTGGTGACACAGACGGCACAATTGTAAAACTGCGTGAACCGCATGCCGTCGGCTGCTAGCTTGTCTAAGTTCGGGGTTTCAATTTCACCGCCGTAACAACCGATGTCCGAAAACCCTAGATCATCACAGAGAATCAACACAATATTCGGACGGCTGGGAGCAGTTTCTGCCGACTGACATTGTTGAACGTTTCCCAGAAATGAAACAACGAGGACAACCACAGAAAAAAGACAGTGATTCATGGTTACAACCAGTTTTATTTTAGAGAAGAAACGGAGCGAACCAGTTCCCCTCAGGGTACCCACACCAATTTCGAGAGACAAGCGACTTGAGGGTCTACATCTTAATTGATTGATCTGAAACAGATGGTCTCAATTCGCTCCTAGTTTTTTTGACATCGTTCGACTAAGATTTTTTTAGAAGTTTCTGCGTTCGCATCTTCTGAACAACTCGTTTCAGATTTAGTTCAGCCTAAGGAGATGCACCATGCGGAATTTGTGTTCAATTGCAATCATTGCTTTGTCAATATTTGGGATGAGTGCTGTCGGGGAGGCTCAGTCGAATTCGGGGGCCATCGTTCACGATGCCGAGTATTATGTGCTGCACGCCCAGAACGGTCAGCGGTGGGACGCTGAGGACAAAGCTATTACGGCCAAGCTGGCCGAGTTACGCAAAAAGCACGGCCAACCGCCGAACTTAATTCATATTATGTGGGACGACACGGCTTACGGCGATGTTGGAATTCCCGCTATCCAAAAAGTTCGCGGCCTGCATACCCCTAATCTCAACAAGATGGCCCGCGACGGAATTCTTTTCACCCGCATGTATACCGAAGTCGGCTGCACGCCCAGCCGGGCCGCCTGCATTACGGGGCGATACGCCAAACGCAGCGGCATGTACAACATCGGCATGCTGGGAGAAAGCCACGGAATTCGCGGCGAAGAAGTGACACTGGCCGAAGTGCTTTCGGAAGCCGGTTACGCCACTGCTTTCCACGGAAAGTGGCACTTGGGTGATATTGAAGAAAGTTATCCACACAAGCAGGGCTTCGACGAAGCATTTTTCACCGGTTACAACCAGATATTATCGTTGAATACCAGAATTGCCGAGGGGGCTAATGCATCTATCGGACTGTTCGAAGACATGCTGCCCGCCGATCCTTATAAACTCGACAATACGTTTATCATCAAGGGTTGGGTGCAGGTCGCCGAGGGAACCAAAGATGGAAAAACCTTACAATGGGGCGATAACTCTCACGAGAATTACATAAAAACGGACCCCGAAGCTCAACGGCGAACTTTGGACTTTATCGAACGCAGTGCCAAGGCTGGAAAGCCATTCTATGTCGCCAACTGGCCGCTTCTCACAAGCTTCATTCCCAACCCCAAGAAAGTTTCTCGCTCGCGTAGCATTCTTCAAGATGGCCTGGAGAGAAACATCGACCCCTTTGTAGGCCGAGTAATTGCCAAACTCAAAGAGTTGGGCATTGCCGAGAACACGTTGCTGGTTTGCATGGCCGATAACGGACCGATGTCGCACAACCCGCCTCCTGGGTTAGGAATGGCAGAAACCATTTTTCGCGGCGGCAAGGGCGACTTCCTTGAAGGAGGCGTGCGTGTTCCCGCTCAAGCTTGGTGGCCCGGAATGATTGAACCCAACCAGATTGTCGGTGACATCATTCACGAAACCGACCTTTACACCACGTTCGCCAGACTAGCTGGCGCCACAAAAAACATTCCCACAGACCGCATTGTTGACGGCGTCGATCAGACATCATTGCTACTCAACGGCGACACTTTTAGCCGCCGCGACCATGTTTTCATTTACGCGGGACCAAACTTAGGAGCGACCGTCAAAGGCAACTACAAACGCCATTGGATTTCGTCCGACTCAGTTGGTGAAGGCAGTGGAATCCCTGCTGCGTTCTACTTCCTGTTGGCCGATCCGCGCGAGAAGACGCCGTTGATGGCCAACATGATCCACTTAAAAAGCCCATTTAACCGCATGAAGCTTCGTCACGAACTTTGGAAACGAAAGTATCCAGATTCACACGAAAAACACGGCATCCCCTGGACGGGCATCGCCAACGCCACACCAGAAGTAAAAGCCTTGGCAAACCCAAGAATCAATCGCAAAAAATTGCCCTTCGACCCGCTCGAATACATCGAAAAACTAGGGGAACTTCCCTTTGACCCGAATTTGGATCCTGGTTTGGGGAATTGAGAATGAACAAAGTTTTCAAACCGGGCTCGCCAATTTGGTGTCTGGTTCTTGCGTGTTGTTTTATGGTATTCAATGAGTGTGGCGCAGAGGAGAAGCGTCACATACCGTTGGAGGGACAACCGAATTTCCGCGACCTCGGCGGTTACAAAACGACCAATGGTAAAACCGTGAAGCGGGGCGAAGTGTTTCGCTCGGGTGAGCTTCCACGATTAACCCACGCCGACCTGAAACAGCTTGAGAAACTTCATCTAAAAACAGTCGTCAATTTTCTAACCGAGAAAGAGACAAAGGCTCGAGGATTCGACCGGTTGCCTGCTGGAGTCAAAGAAATCAGCTTACCGATTGCAGGTGAGTTGGGGAAAGATCAGATCGAACTTTTGTTGGATGCACGTAAAACCGGGGATTTTTCCAAAATCCCGGCGTCGTTTAATCCAGAAATCCATCGAATCTTAATTCGCAACGCACAGAAACAATACGCCCAATTTTTGCGAGAAGTGGCCGATCCCACGAAGCGACCGATTGTGTTTCATTGTTCGCACGGAGTACACCGTACGGGAACGGCGGCTGCCATTTTACTTTCAGCACTGGGAGTTCCTTGGGAAACCGTGCGGAAAGATTACCTGCTTTCGAACCGTTACCGGAAACACGAAATCGAAAAACGGTTGGCCCAACTGCGGGCTTTAGCGGCGAAAAATCAAAACGTTTCCGAAAACGAAATCGACACAACGAACATGCGGGCCTTCTACATTTTAGAAGCCGCGTACATTGATGCCTCGCTCGATGAGATTGTGAACCGTTACGGCTCTATAAAAAAATATCTTACGAATGGTTTGGGAATTTCGAAAGAAGAGATCCGAAATCTTCAAAACCAACTTCTTGAGTAACCAATCACCGATTATTCCAAACCGGAATCAAACGTTTTGCATCTTCACCGCAGACGGCGGACATTTCTAAGCCGCTGGCTTGTGAGATGTAGAAAATCCGACCGTTGGAAACCGCTGAGCCTAAACATTCGCGGGAATCGACAGCGGGACCGGTGGCAACCAGTTTATGGCCGTTTGACAAATCGAGCATGTCCATGTTCGGGCCCATTAAATACGGTTCAGAGAATGTGAACCGGGTGCAACTGTAGTTTAAGTCGAACTGATACAGGATTTTTCCGGTCTGTTTATCGAAGGTTTGACAAAGGGCGCCGATGGCATTTGAGAAGATAAACTTTTCGCCGACGGTGACCACATTCACCGCCGAGCGCACCGGGTCGGACCGCCAAACCAGCGAACCATCCTTGGCGTCTAAACACCAGATGTAACGTTTGTCAGTTCCTTCGTTAGCCGGGTTGTAACCGCCTAAGTACAGCCTGCCATCCTTGGCTGTCACCGTACAACCGGCGGTGACGTAGTGTTTGGTGCTCATCCAACGGACCTTGCCATCTTCAGGATTAAGGCTGGCCGTCAATCCGTTGATCCCCGCAGGCAGCCCACGTCGACGGCGTTTGCTGGCCTGGTATCCAAAGAATGTCGAGTAGTACAGCTTGCCGTCCATCAGCGCCAGCCCACAATCATTTCCGCCGGAACCAAATTCAGAAAAGTCTTTCTTCCAAACTTGCTTACCCGTTTCGAGATCCCAGGCCCAAAGCAACGGGCGGTTGTCTTTAGGGTAGTACGGATTGTTGTGGCTGTAGATGAAGCTCATCACTTCCGATTTGTCGTCGGTCTCTTTTAGCCCACGCCAGGCAAATGCTTTTTCTGATCCACTGGGGGCATAACTGCCCGAGCCGGAAGCGTAGATGACCAGATTGTTGTGCAACACGGGCGGAAACTGACGGCTCCAACTGCGCGATCCAGTAAACGGCGCTTCCCACAGCAGCTCGCCCGTCGCCGCATCCAAACAGCGCAGTTGTGGATTCGTCATGCTGGCTTGTGGAATTAATAATCGCTCTTTGTGATACAAGGGCGATGTGAACGATAGGTACACCCCCGGCGAATACCGTCGCCACAATAGTCGGCCCGTTTCTTGTTCGACGGCTAAAATTTGCCCTTCTGCCGTGTGTGTATACATTCGCCCGCCGCCGCAGACAGGAATGTGTTTCACGGTCCCTTCCACTCGGCGGACCCACCGCATTTTGAGAGGCGGCTTGATGCCTTGGCTGTTCGAATTTGTACAACCCATGTTGCCGTAGTTGGTGCTCCAATTGAACTCGGGTGACGTGTATTTCCCGGTCAGTGAGCTACGAATGTTGGTGATTCCTAAATCATCGTTCGGTAAAACAGCTTTCCCGCCTGGCGAGAGGACATACAGATAACCGTCTTCACCCCCGAAATAAATCGATCCATCACAGACGGCGGGTGGAGCCGTAATTGGTCGGCCGAAGGGCGTCTGAAACGACCATACTTTCCCTTTTCCTGAAAGCGGAACGACGTAAAGTTTCCCATCAAGACCGCCGTAGACTGCGTTTTCTTTCAGCAATACTGGCGGGCAAATAGAGGGGTATCCGCCGAGCTTTTGCGGTTGTTCTTCACCGGGAACGTGTTTGCACAGGCCGAACGATTCTTCGGGGCGAGTGCGGTAAACGTCGTCGCCGCGCAGGCTGACTGAACTGAAACTTAACAATCCGGGCGAGTCGATATAGGTCTCAGTACCAGGTACTGCGACTGCTTCGATGGTGTCGCCTATGAGAGTCAGTTTTTCAACGCGGCCCGCGTTATCTCGTCGGTGCCATTGAATGTACGCCGAGCCGTCTTCACCTAAACTTAATCCGAATGCCGCCGGGTATTCTTTTCCGTGGAAACTAGGAATTTCAGCAATGGTTCGCAGTTTTGGTTTGTCGCCCGCATCATCTATAAAGACAACTCGTCCACCCGCAGGCACAACCACTGTTTTATTAAACAGGGCTAAATTGCGTGAACAACAAAAATGATCGCGCCAAGTAACACGCCCCTCTTTGTGCTTGTACCATTCTTCCCCACTCCAGCGATCGCCATCGAAGCCGACGACCTCTTTCACAAAATCCCACGTCCAGGCAACCGTACCGTTCGGCTCAACCGAATAGACCTGCGACCCCAGCGTGACAAAGTAAACGCGTTCTTTTCCGACGACAGGCGTACTAAATATTGGGTCTTGGCAGTCAACCTCGTTGACGACCGAACCATCGGCCCGGTTCAGCACATAGTAGTAACCGGCCATCGTGCCGAAATGCAGATAAGGCCCGACGATTGCAGGGGAACTAACATTATTGCAGTTTTCGAGACCGCCTTTGGTGGCAACTTTCCAAATAACTTCTAATGTTTTGGCATCAATGCAAAATGCGACCCCGGAACCATCAACGACATAAACACGGCCATCGGCAACGACGGGCGATGTGTAGATGCCATCGGTTAACGGGACGGCGCCAGCTAAACCAAGCTGGGAACCGACCGACCGCGCAGGAACATTTCCTGAATGACCGGCATCGAATTTAAATTGCAGCCAATCTTCCGCAAACGCTGAACCAGCCCAGACAGATAAAACCTGCAGAAGAACGGTTCCACATCCGACAACGCGCAGCATGCTGTTCATCAAGTCGTTCCTTTAATTTAATTCCAGTCAACTAGGCTTCGACGATTTCGCCTTTAGTGCTTTCGATAAATCCAAGCACGTCAGTGATTTCTTGCTCGGGAAGCGAGAAAGATGCCAAAGTATCTTTCAAGTGCCCTATAAAAAGTTCCCAGTCACTTTCGCTAACGCCCATTCCACGGTGTGTTGTCGTCATGTTTCGGCCGGTGTAAAGTAATGGGCCACCAGCGTTACAGCACAAAAAATCAATCAGCAATTGTTTCTCACGAGCCATGCCGTCGTCGCCGCGATTTTCCCAAAACCGGCCAAGCTGCGCATCTGTGGTGAGCCGCCCCAATAAGTTATCCGCCACAGCGGCAACCGCATCGTAGCCGCCAAGTCGTGTGTAAAGCGAAGCGTCTGAACTCGACATTGCAATGGTTCCTTCCAGCAAAATATTTTTAAACGATTCCAACAAATCAGAAAATACAAGCTCCCTCGACAGGGTCTCTTAAGGATAGGCTAATGAGTGATCAGCAAGGAAGCAAGACCGCGAAGCAGGCACCCAAAGTAGTGTTATGAATGACACAATTATGGTGATAGGCTTTAGTCAGCAATAGACAGCCTGCGATTGTTCGATGACAGACGAGACGAAATAAGACTCGACTGAGCCCGGCTGTTAACTGTCCTTCTTTTGCAGGATCTGGTTCAAGAGTTTCCGAAAATTTTCTCCAAGGACGAGACGTCTTTCTCGTTCGGTCATCTCGACCCCTACGATTTTTCCTAGTTCCGTTCCCAGTGAACGCGAAGGCAAATGGCTGCCGAAGACAATCCGTTCGGCTCCGACTTCCCGTAGGCCCATCTCGATGAATCCGGCGGTGGCATCAAAGCCGGATGTTTCGATGAGGATGTTGGAAACATTCTGCACGGCTCGAATGCCGCGTTCCCATTCACCGCCTGCATGCGCGCAGATAAATTTCTGATTTGGGAACCTGGCTGCCAGTTCGGCCAGTTCTGCAGGAGTCGATTCACCCGGGCCTTGCTTGCCGCCGGTTTTGTACCAGGTGTGCTGAACGATGACGCCCTTGTATTTTGCGATGCGCTCGACGAGGGGGTTGAAGTTTTTGTGCGTGCATGTCATGGCACCCGGTCCGCCGCCGGGAAAATAGACGCCCAGCATTGGTCCGTCGCGCAACCAGCGGTCCAAGGCGTCGAGCGATCCGTTCAAGTTATTGGCGTTGAGCTGAATCATGCCTAGCAACAGCTTAGGCCAGCGGTGCAGTGGCTTCAGAATAATTTCTGGACGAGAGCGAAGCGTTTTTTCTAGCTCGGCATCGTTTGTCGTACCAATGCCCACATGGGGGAAGTAGCAAAGTTTCTCAAAATGCCCCTTTTCAATTGTCGGCAATGTCCGCTCGATGTCGGCGATTAGTCGACTGCTGCCATCGGAACCGGGATGAGAATGTGACGGAGTGAAGTAAGAGTCCCAGATTCGGTATCTCTTCAGCGTCTCGGGTTTGGGCAACCCAAATTGTGTGGCGGCGCGGTTCATGAATTCTGTATCCGTTCTGCATTTTTCCACAACAGCGACCGCAGTTCAGTCGCATCAAGGTCCGATTCGAAAGTGTGAATTAAAGCCGATTCTGGAATTAAAAATGGGGCATGGGTGCCGAACATTAACCGGTTTCCCGCACCACCTTTCAACAGTTTCGCGATTCCGTCGGTCGATTCAACACGGGATGTATCAAAGAAAATCCCCGGCGTCTTGGCCAGTTTTCCGAACAGTTGGTTTGGACGATAGTTAAGAATTTGGACCTTCGCCCGGGCGTTCTTTCGCATCAGGTCTGGCAACGGTGAAAGGTCAACATCGGGCACTTGTAGCATTGGGTGCTGGGTCCGGGTGTCTTCCAAAATGGCGGCAATTTGAACGAACACCTGTGCCTTGGTTGCAAGTTTCAGAAGCTGGTCAAACTTTGGGTCAGCCAACGTGTAACCGTGGTAGTTTGGGTGCAACCGAATGCCGGGCATTTTGTGCTGCTCGACACACCGCCGGAGATCGTCTTCCCAGTCCGGTAGTTCTGGGTTAACCGAACCGATGGGAACCAATTCCGGATACAGCTCGCACGTTTTGGCCAATCGTTGATTGACGCCAGCGATGTCGCGGTGCAGGATTCCTTCAAAGCTTCCCGCCCAGGCTTCGGTGATTCCGAGCGTGCGAAATTTTTTGACTAAAGTGGCGGATTCATCGAGTGGCAGCCGTCGAAACGGCCACTGAAACAAGCTGATATTTGTATCGACGATTTTGGCTGGCAGTTCCGCCTGCTCCTTTGAAAATACCGATTCCAAACCAATCATGGATGCCGCCCCTAAAGTTACGGCAGTGCTTAAAAGTTCGCGACGGTCCATCATAAATTCTGCACTCCCAGGCGCTTTCGCGCAGACACGGCTTAGTTCAAAATATCTTTCACGACTTTGGGCACTTCGAAGCCAGTCAGCCGCTCTTCGAGGCCACTACGTTTGAAAAACAGTTTCTGATGATTTAGCCCAAGTAGGTGAAGGATTGTGGCATGGAAATCGTGGACGCTGACGGGGTTTTCGACCACAGAGTGGCCAAACTCATCGGTGGCGCCGTAGCTTGTGCCACCCTTGATTCCGCCACCGGCCATCCATGAAGTAAAGGCCTGCATGTTGTGATCACGACCGGTGTAGATGTCTCCCGATTTTTGAGAAGTCGGCGTGCGTCCGAATTCGCCGCCCCAAATCACCAAAGTTGAATCGAGCAGACCCATGCGTTTCAGATCGCGAAGCAGACCGGCTACCGGTTTGTCCGTGCGTTGGCAGGCGGCACGATGATTCGTTTCGAGGTCGACGTGGCTGTCCCAGGGCTGCTCCTCAAGGAAGAGTTGCACGAAACGCACGCCCTGTTCAACCAGACGGCGGGCCATCAGGCAGCGCCGTCCGAATGAATCTGTACCTTTTTCGCCGATGCCGTACATGGACAACGTTTGCTGACTTTCATTCGAGATATCAAGCGCCTTGCCGGCCGACAATTGCATGCGTGCTGCCAAGCCGTACGATTCGATTCTGGCGTCGAGTTCACCGTAGTGCCGACGTTCGAGACGGTGAATTTCATCGAGCCGTTTCAACAAGTTTCTGGCGGAATCGGTGACATGGGAAGGTTGTTTGAATTGCTGCTTGAGATTCAGAATCGGCGAGCCGGTCGGCCGAAAGCGAGTCCCCTGAAAAATCGGAGGAAGAAATCCTGACGTCCAGTTCCGAGTGCCGTTTTTAGGCATCCCTAACGGATCGTTCAGCACGACGTAGGCAGGGAGGTTTTGATTTTCTGAACCCAGTCCATAAACCGTCCAGGCCCCGAAAGTCGGGTAGCCCATAAACAGTCGACCGCTTTGAATTTTGTAAAGGGCGTTGTCGTGGTTCGGGTGGTCGGTCCACATCGAATTAATTAAGCAAATGTCATCTGCCATTTTTGCTGTGTGTGGTAGCACATCAGCCATCCACATACCGCTTTCACCGTGCCGGGCAAACTTGTATCGTCCGCCCATCATCACGCCAATGTTTGCTGTACTTTGATTGCCAAGGTCTTCGACATTCCCCGGGTAAGGTTTTCCATCCATTCGGTTCAGAACCGGCTTCGGGTCGAACAAATCCATTTGGCTCGGTCCGCCGTTCATAAACAGATGGATGACCGATGTCGCTTTCGCCGGGTGATGGACTGGCTTTGACTTGAGGTTGAATACTGGCGACTCTTCCGGCGCAGGCGATTCAGCAGCAAGAGCCGAAGTGCCACCGAAAAGATCAGTACACAATAACTGCGTCAATGCTGCACCCAGCAGGCCATCGCTGGTTCGTGCAAAGAAATCGCGGCGGGAATTGAGTTGCGGTTGGCTATTGTTCATTTCAAAAATTTCAGTTGTAGTTCCATTAATCGACGTACACAAACGCGGCTGAATTCAGAATGGTGTGACAATAAGTCTCAAGCGCCTTGAGCGGTTTTCCCTGCCAAGCAGCCTCGAATTCCTTCAGCGTTTCGATTCCAATGTCACGCTCATTATCGCTTGGTGGTCGGCTCAGCGCCAACCTGTAAACGGCATTCACTTGGGCCCCGTAACCTGTATCACCCTGGCGACCGACCATTTTTTTTACGCGTGCCGCGAAGGCGTCCGCCAATTCGCGAACGTGCCCGTTATTCATCAGCATCAACGATTGCGGCGAGACGGTTGAGACATTGCGGGATAGACAGTTTGGTCCCATCTGAGGGTAATCGAAGACATCCATCATCGTCGGAATTTCTGTGCGACGGTATTGCAAGTAGACGCTGCGCCGCCAGTCTCCACTTTCTGCAGGGTTCACACTGACGAGTCCGTCTCGGTTCACCGAGACCGTGTCAGGTGGGCCGCCGGCTGTGTCGTCGAGCCTGCCAGAAATGAATAACAGCGAGTCCCGTAACGCCTCGGCATCCAAACGTCTGAGAGACATATGAGACAGCAACCGATTTTGAGGATCGATTTTGTGCCGACCGTCGGTGATACGGCTCGATTGTCGATAAGTGCGAGAGTTCATGATGGCGCGGTGCATCTCCTTGATGCTCCAACCTTTTCGAATAAACTCCAGCGCGAGCCAATCGAGCAGTTCCGGATGCGAGGGACGTTCGCCCTTTACGCCGAAGTTGTCGAGGCTTTTGACCAGCCCCGTTCCGAAGTGATGTTGCCAGATGCGGTTAACCATCACGCGGGCCGTCAGTGGGTTATCCGGCTCTGTGAGCCAGCGCGCCAGTGCAAGACGACGTCCGGTTTTATGGGTTCCACTTGGAAAAGGCGGTTTGACAGCGAAGGGCGTCCGTCCATTGGTTAAAACCGAAGGCACGCCGGGACCGACTAGGCGGCCAGGCTTGTCGTGTTCTCCGCGACGAAGAATGTAAGTGGGGGATGGACGGCCTAAATCCCACAACGCTCGAATCGGCAATGCAGGCTCCATCTGCCAGCGAACCTCTTGAATTTCTTTGTCAATCTCTAGAATCAATTCACGGGCTTCCAAGACGGACTTCGGCTGTTTTGAATCTGGAATCAGTTCGGCTCGCTTTAATTTCTCGACTAGAATTCGTTGAGGTAAAGTTCGATTGTTATCGGCGACCCTGAGTGCGACTACCGTTTGCCTGTTATCGGCTTCTGACTGATCGGGATAATGGTGGCGCAGAACCTTGAGTTGCAATTCAGCTACTGTTTTTCTTTTTCGCGATTCGAGTTTTTTGATTTCGGCAGCGAGTGGAGGATTGGTAGCGGCAACATTTTTACGATGTGACGGGGTGGCAATATTCAATGAGCGAGTTTGAAAACTGCTCCAGTCGTGTTCGTCAAAAGCCCCCTGAAAGACTGCCTTAAAACGGTAGTAATCGCGATGAGGGATCGGGTCGTATTTGTGGGAATGGCATCGCGCACATTCCATCGTCAATCCCATCAGGCCCGTACTGACAACGGTGATGGCATCGCTGATGACTTTGATGCGTTCGGGAACAAAATTCATGGTACGGGAACCGGTCTCGTCGATCCCCATGCGTAAGAACCCGGTGGCAATCAGATTATCGACCATTTTTTGAGTAACGACCGACGCGTTTTCGTAGTCGAGCAATTCATCGCCAGCGAGTTGTTCGAGTAAAAACCGGTCGTAAGGTTTGTCGTTATTGAACGCACGGATGACGTAGTCGCGGTATTTCCAGGCCACCGGACGGATCGGGTCAGCGGAAGTTCCGCCTTCTGAATCGGCATAGCCAGCCACATCCAACCAGTGGCGGCCCCAACGCTCTCCATAATGATACGAAGCCAGAAGATGGTCGATCATTTTGCGGTACCAATCGGGGGCTGCACTGCCGCTCCATTGCTTCTGCTCAGCGCGGTTCGGCGGCATTCCAATTAAGTCGAAATAGGCGCGGCGGATCAGCGTATGGCGGTCGGCTTCGGCAGAAAATGTAAGCCTGTTATCCGTCAGTTTTTCACGAATGAAATTGTCAATCGATGCATCTCCCCGCTCAGCTTTCGGTGGCTGAAATGCCCAATGCTGTCGGTCTTCAGCAGAAATCAACGGGTCCGGCTCAGTGCTAGCAATGTCGGGCTGAATTTCGCCAACAGGGGCTCCTGCTGCAATCCATTCACGGAGAATTCTAACCTCAGAGTTCGGCGGGCGTCTCACGAAAAACTTAAGTAAAAGTTTGCGCGGCGGGCAGGCGTGACTTTCAATTCGCTGAATCATCAGGCTGTCGCTCGGCTTCCCTGGAATGAACGCCGCACCACTCTCGCCGCCTTTCAGCATTGAGACCGGGCTACGCAGATCGAGGCCGCCTTGCTGAATACGCGGGCCGTGGCAGGTAGTGCATCGCAGCAGAAGTATCGGCAGCACGTCATGCTGGGTGAGTTGTTGTTTCGTTAGCTGCGATGGTTTGTTGGACTTCGAACCGGCGGCAATCCATTCACGAAGCAGTTCGATTTCTTTGTTGGTTAGCTTCGGCTCGCCTTCAGGAGGCATGTCACCCCCTTCGACCATAATCCACAATAAACTGTCATCGACGGACTCAGCGACCACCGATTCTTCTGATTCGCCACCTCGACGAAGCCCATCCATCGTGGAAAGGTCGAGGCCGCCTTTTCGAACTTTAGCACTATGGCACTTGCCACATTTTTTGGCGAGAAATGCTTGGATGTCTGCTTCAAAGACCGGTGATTTCTCAGCTGCCTGACTCGGTTGAACCAATACCAAGCAAAGCCCTAAAAGGGTAATCGTTCCTCGAAATAATCTCATACGAAAACCCTGCGGAGCTTTCGCGTCGACTTGAGGTACAGGAACCGCAGCAAGCTCTGAATCAATCAAACCATTTAACCTTGAAGAGACGTCGGGAACGACAAAACCATTTTTGTGAGTTCACCTATTATATCCAATAAGTGTCTCGTTTGGAATTATAGGGCTGGAAGAGTCGAATCGGTCGAAGCTCTCCGGAACTTCTATATTAGATCGATTTCCAGGCTGAATCGTATTTTCAGATCGATTTCCAAGAGTAAAACGTGCGAAAAAAGCGTTGAGAACGGTCCGTCGAGCCGTCATAATCGAGAAACACATAATTTTTCGTTAAAACTCCACTTCTTGGCGGTCAAGACTGCGGATTTCGACGCCTGAGATTCTAGAGGGGCCGTTTTTCGGTTGACGTGCCCCGCAAGTTGCGGCACATGCCGTTATGCTCGGAATGAAAACGATGCTCAGGAGACAAAGTCTCTCTTCAAGACGAAGATTGCACAAAGAACGTCGATACGGTATTGAATGCCTGGAAAGTAGGCTGCTGTTAAGCAGTACGGGCAATCAACAGGTAACCGATTCCCCTGCTCCAGAGCAAAGCCCGGCAATTGCCGTCAACCCCAACAACCCTAATCATGTCATCGTCGCCTACAGTCAGTTTGCAGACGAGGATTCCAATCTCAATTTTAACTTTGATACAGAATCGATTGGCGTTCGCGTTTCAGAAGATGGCGGAGACACTTGGACCAATTCGGCCATTCGAATGCCAGCCGGGTTCGACCAACGAGTTTCTGATCCAGTCGTTCTCTTCGATTCCAACGGAAATTCTTATGTGGCCTTCTCGGCCTCGACCTTTCGCGGGATTTCCCAAAATAGTTCTCAGCTCACCGAACTACAAATTATAGATGGGCTGCAATCGAGTAATGGTATTTTTGTCTCGAAAAGTAGCGATGGCGGACAAACTTGGTCGGCCGCGATCGATGTGATCACAGATATTCCCGACGCCCCGATTTTCGGCAATCTAAGCTGGCATGCCCCATACAATCGCAACCCGCAATTAGCCATCGATTCATTTGCCACGGCACCGGATGGCACCAATAACCCAAACCTCGGAAACCTCTATATTACCTGGGAGCGTTTTTACAGCGATGGTGACTTTCCGGGGCAACCGGAATTTCGAGGCGGCGGGGAAATTATGATTGCCGTCTCTGAAGATTCCGGTGCCAGTTGGCAAGTCAAACGGCAGGCTGGCCCGGACTCGGTTTCAGTGATACACGATAATTTCTTATCGCAATCGATTCCGAGAATTGCCTCCTCGTTTGTCACCCACCCCAGCCTAGCCATCGGCCCGGAGGGGGATGTTTTCGTGGCCATCTCTCAGGCTGGCCTGTTTGCCGTTTTCCAATCGACTGATGGCGGGGAAAGTTTCATTCCTCCCGACACTTCGGGAACGGGCCGCGGAAGGCCTTTCGGATTCATAGAATCGGGAACTACGGCTACCGCTGAATTGTTGGCCGGCCTTGATTCTCGGGTGATTGCCGCCCATCCCACAATTCCCGGCGTCTTGTTTGCTGCCCAAATCTCTCCGGCCATCGGCAGAGGCGGCGTGCTCGATCCGGCAGATGTGCTTTTATCGTGGTCGCCAAATTCGGGAGAAAGTTGGTTTATCGTCAGCTTAGAGGAGGCAATCAACGACGACAATTCAGGACGGCGGATTCTCGATAATGTTACCAAAAACGACGTTATCAGCACGCAGGCTTCGCTTGAGATGACCTTTGACGAAAACGGCAATTTGTTTTTGAATTGGTACGACACACGACGATCCGCCCCTGGCCAACCGGGGTTAGTCGATTTGATGGGAACAGTCGGTACGGTTGAAACAATCAATGATGAAACGGTTCTCTTCATCAAGCCGAACTTCCGCTTAACCGACCGGTCTTTCACTTTGGAGGCAGGCTCCTTTACTCTGGGAACAACAGAGCATGCAGACCTTGGACGCCATACGGCATTAACGTCCGCAGCAGGCACGATTTACTCGGCCTGGACCGACAACCGCAATGGAAATCAGGATATCTTTTTTGCATCGTTCAGTTCCGAAAGTTTACCCCCCACAGAAAATGATCGATTTGGTCCGAATGGAAGCTCCGCCGCACCAACCGAATTGGGAACGGTCTCTAAAAAGTTCGTGCCTCAACTTACACTTTCGCCGAATGAAGAAGACTGGTTTAGTTTGAGTTCGCTTTCGGGCGACAATTTGATTGTCACCTTGTTTCCATCCGAAGATTTCGAGCAGATAGCCACTTCGTTTCAACTTGAGATTTGGAATTTGACAGGCGATGAAATTTTAGCCACGGGAACAGTGTTGGCCGACGAAGCTGGAATTCGAGCCATCGTGAGTGACATTCAGGCGACCGAGTTTCTTGTGCGGGTTGCTCCCACTGAAGAATTTCTGCAACAGCCAGTCGAAACAAAAATCAATTATTCTCTCGATTTGGAATCGCTCGCGGCCAATTTGGGTGCCTCGGTTTATGAAAAGATTGACGGCACACTTTCAGCGGATGGGACGAAATCCTACCTAATCACGGCTCCTGCAGCCGGGTCAATCGATGTGACGTTCTTTCCTGGTCTCGACTTCTCCGGAGAAATCCAACTGCAAGTTTTCGATTTGGAGACGCTGTCACTATTAGAAACCGGTGTTTCAATTCCGAATTCCGTGGTCACCGAAACTCGCGAATTAGACGACACCCTACCTACCGCAAACCAGTTGGAGTTTAACCAGTTCGGTTCAGTTGAAGTCTTAGGTTTCATCGGTGACGACCCGGAAGATGATGGTGATATCGATTACTACTCCATGCAATTACAATCGGGCCAGTGACCTTACCCCCGTGACTAGTACCAGTGATTATGAGAGAATCCATCCCGGGCAAAGCCCGGAAAGGATTTTTTAAAATGCCTCAGAAACGTTATGGTGTTGACCAGATTATCCCAATGT
>Ga0115002_10004030_pt1 | contig 18035 bp, 16 predicted proteins | sample ArcticOcean_MG_C_8_FD_89576 | JGI IMG/M metagenome (GOLD analysis project Ga0115002, IMG submission 89576) | Marine microbial communities from western Arctic Ocean - ArcticOcean_MG_CB11_86 | ecosystem: Environmental > Aquatic > Marine > Oceanic | place: Arctic Ocean: Canada Basin | collected... | reverse complement strand
TAAGTGTTTTGGACCACTATCAGTAGCAGTTACATATGGCAAGTTAATTTCTGTTTGAGTCGATGATGATAATTCAATTTTAGCTTTTTCAGCTGCTTCCTTTAAACGTTGAAGCGCCATAGGATCCTTACGTAAATCTATTTTTTCTGAAGACATAAAATCATCAGCTAAAAAATTTATGATTACTTGATCAAAATCATCTCCACCTAAATGAGTATCTCCATTAGTAGATAATACTTCAAAAACACCATCACCAAGTTCTAAAATCGAAATATCAAAAGTACCTCCTCCAAGGTCGTAAACAGCAATTTTTCTATCAGAGCCTCCTTTATCAAGTCCATACGCTAGAGCTGCAGCAGTTGGCTCATTAATGATACGCTGAACCTTAAGTCCGGCTATTTCTCCCGCTTCTTTTGTTGCTTGTCTTTGTGCATCATTGAAATAAGCAGGAACTGTTACAACTGCTTCTGAAACACTTTGACCCAAATAATCTTCAGCTGTTTTTTTCATTTTTTGTAAAGTCATAGCTGATAGTTCTTGTGGACTATATAATCTTCCATCTATGTCTACTCGTGGTGTGTCATTATCCCCTTTCACCACTTTATAAGGAATTGTGCTCAAATCACTTTTAGAATCCGAAAACTTGTTTCCCATGAAACGTTTAATAGATGAAATAGTTTTTGTGGGATTTGTAACGGCTTGACGTTTAGCGGGATCGCCTGCTTTGATTTCACCACCTTCAACAAAAGCAATGACAGATGGTGTAGTTCGTTTTCCTTCAGCATTTGGTATTACAACAGGTTCGTTTCCTTCCATAACGGAGACACAAGAGTTCGTAGTTCCCAAATCAATTCCTATAATTTTACTCATTACTAAGTTGTTTTTGTTATGTCTTTAACTATTCAAGCTTTATGCCAATATTAATTATGTGACATGTTGTCATTTATTTTTAAATAATCTATAAAGGTTTATCTTGTCAAAACTATGATTTATAAAAAAGATCTTAATTTTAACTAATTAAATTCTAAAAATGTCAATATCTAAAAAACAATATTCACGTGTAACAACAAATAGCCTTTCCGAAATGAAAAGAAATGGTGAAAAAATTGCTATGCTAACAGCCTATGATTTTACATTGGCTAGTATTATTGATAGAGCTGGAATAGATATTATTTTAGTTGGTGATTCAGCATCTAATGTTATGGCTGGTCATGAAACAACACTACCTATTACTTTAGACCATATGATTTATCATGCTGCCTCTGTAGTTCGAGGGTGTAAAAGAGCGCTAGTTGTAGTTGATTTGCCTTTTGGCACCTATCAAGCAGACTCAAAAGAAGCACTTCGTTCAGCTATAAAAATAATGAAAGAATCTGGAGCGCATGCAGTTAAATTAGAAGGAGGTGAAATGGCAAAAGATTCTATAGAAAGAATACTCCAAGCTGGTATTCCTGTAATGGGACATCTTGGATTAACCCCCCAATCAATATATAAATTTGGCACATACACTGTAAGAGCAAAAGAAGATAATGAAGCAAAAGAGCTTATGGAAGATGCAAAACTATTAGAAAGCCTTGGTTGTTTTGGTATTGTTTTAGAGAAAATTCCTTCAGAATTAGCCGAAGAAGTTGCTAAAAATATTTCAACCCCAATTATTGGTATTGGAGCTGGAAACAAAGTCGATGGGCAAGTTTTAGTTTTACATGATATGTTGGGAATGACTAAAGAATTTAGTCCAAGATTTCTCAGAAGATATCTAGATTTAGATAATCAAATATCATCCGCAATAAAATCATATTCATCTGATGTGAAATCAGGAAATTTCCCAAATAAAGATGAGCAATATTAAAAGTGGATTTTAATAAAAAAAATATTTTATTTGAAGACAATCACCTAATTATTATTAACAAACTATCGGGATCCCTGGTTCAAGGAGATAAGACTGGAGACAAACCTCTTATTGATAAAATAAAAGAGTTTATTAAAAAAAATAAAAAAAAACCTGGAAATGTTTTTTTAGGGGTAGTTCATCGCCTAGATAGACCCACAAGTGGAATTATTATTTTTGCAAAGACATCAAAATCTCTAACGAGGTTGAATAAACAATTTAAGGATAGGAAAATTGAAAAAAGGTATTGGGCTATTACAGAAAAGAATATAACATTTACCTCTGGAAAACTAGAAAATTGGATAATTAAAAATTCAAAACAAAATAAATCATACATACATAATAATAAGATTCCAGGAAGTAAAGAAGCAAAACTTGAATATCATTTAATTCAAGAATTAAAAACATATTTACTAATTGAAGTTGTTTTAGAGACAGGCAGACACCATCAAATAAGAGCTCAACTTTCTGAAATAGGTCTAACAATTAAAGGCGATTTAAAATACGGAAGCAGAAGAAGTAATAAAGATGGAAGTATAGACCTTCACGCTCGTCAAGTTATTTTTATCCATCCGGTAACTAAAAACCTAATAAATATCATAGCTCCACTACCTAAAAGACAACCCTGGAACCCTTCTCTTTACGATTGAAGTGTTTGGACTTTTCTCTTATGATTTCTCCTAAAGGTCTATTAAAGATATGACTCTCTAACCAAGACAATATATCTAAATACAAAAAAGATCTTCTTTCATATGGATCTTCTTCATATTGTTTTAATTCCTTGTATAAATCAATAAAAGCTTGCTTAAGATCATGAGGGAAAATATCTCCAAGTCTTTTAACAAAACGAATCATAGCCTTTTGTACTTCATGCAAATCATTCATTTTAATGAGAAATTTATATGTCTCTCTTAAATGTATATCCAAATGATAATCAAAACCTGCCTCATAGTGAGCAATTACATTAAGCACCCTTGTAAAACACAATAAATCTTCACGCATTTTTAAGTGTCTGTTTGATATAATACGATTCAGGTATAAAATGCAATTTTCATAATCTTCTAAACCAAAATATGAACATGCAATTTTATAATAAAATACCATTATATGATGAGAATCTATCTGGGATTTAAATTTATCAATCCCAGATAGAACTTCAGGAACAATTTCTTTTGCCTTATCAAAATTGCCTTGAAAATTGTAATAATTAAACCAATTATTATAGATGTAAAGAAAAATTAAAGTCTGTAAATTTTCATTATCAGGAAACTCTGGATCTTTTATTTGGTTAATCATTTTATCAAGAGTCAACTTAAATTTTTCAGGATATTTAATTAATGTTAATGACTCCAATAAATAATTATTTCCTTTTAAATAAAAAACAGGATGTGTAGATATCATTTTTGGATCTTTTTCAAACATACCAACCCATTTAGAAGAGAATTTGTAGCTTGATAAAAAATCCTGAATTAAAAAACTATACCAAACATGAGCTTTGTAATACCATAGTTTTTCTCTAAATCCTAAATTTTCAAAATCTATATTCGGGAGTCTCTCATAAAAAAACTTTGTAATTTCTCTAAATTCATCATCACTTTTTGCATAGCCAGCTTTAATCAATTTTTCATATAAATGAAGAGATAAATTCGACAACTTACTAGCTAAATCATTTTGTGATATTAATTGATCTGATTGCGAGACCAGTATTTGAGTTCTATTGCTAAGACTTCTAGTTATATACTGAGATTCAATAACCTTTTCAAGTTCTACAATTTCATAAGCTGTATACTTTTCTTCATTTTTTAAGGCTATATTTTTAGATTTTTCAAGTAATTTAAGACTTTGCTTGTATAAACCTTTTTGGTATAAAATAGTTGCAAAGTCTAATTGTTCTCTAAGTTGTAGTCTAATATTTTTATTTGCAGGGTTGAGTCTAAGACTAATCAAAATCTGCTTGTATAAATGAGCTTTCAAGTTTGAAAGCTGTTGTTTGGTAACAATTTCTTTTTTTAAAATCAATTTTTCATCATAACAATCAGATTTTTCTAATAGATTAAATAGCTTTAAAAACTTAGAGTCAAAGTTTGATCCCATTCTGTTAACAAAAAGCTTAAATTGTCTTTTTTCAGATTTTGTTAATGATTTAATTAAAATAAAAAGATGTTCTTTTTGATCCGTAGTCATTGTATTAAAAAAAAATTTAAGTTACTGAAAATGAGATTTTTATCTAATAAAAAAACCATTCGAGCATTGTAATGAATTTAATGAATTCTTATAGGGTAAAGTTACAAAATTTATTTTCGTAATAAGTTAAGCAACCTAGAAATAATGGCTAAGGATATCGTTTATGTTTTTGACACGACTCTTCGTGATGGAGAACAAGTTCCAGGCTGCAAACTTGACACCAAAAACAAGTTAATTATAGCTGAACAATTAGAAGCTTTAGGAGTTGACATTATTGAAGCTGGTTTTCCCGTTTCAAGTCCTGGCGATTTTAAATCCGTTGAAGAAATAAGCAGACTTATTAAATACACAACTGTTTGCGGTCTTACAAGGGCTGTAAAAAAAGATATTGATATAGCTGCAGATGCATTAAAATATGCGAAACGTCCAAGAATTCACACTGGCATAGGAACTTCACCTATGCACATTAAATATAAATTTAATTCTAATAAAGAAAAAATTATTGAGCGAGCTATTGAAGCTGTAAGTTATGCCAAGTCCAAGGTTGAAGATATTGAATTTTACGCTGAAGATGCAGGTAGAACAGATAATGAATTTTTAGCTAAAATATGTGAGGCAGTTATAAAATCTGGAGCAACTGTACTTAATATTCCTGACACAACGGGTTATTGCTTACCTGAAGAATATGGGTCCAAAATAAAATTTTTAAAAGAAAATGTATCCGGAATTGATAAAGTGACTCTTTCTTGCCATTGCCATAATGATTTGGGCCTAGCAACTGCAAATTCTATTTCAGGAGTATTAAATGGAGCAAGGCAAATTGAATGCACAATTAATGGAATTGGGGAAAGAGCTGGAAACACATCCTTAGAAGAGGTAGTAATGGTTATGAGACAACACCCAATTTTAAATATTGATACTTCAATTAATAGTGAATTATTATATAGTATCAGTCAATTAGTTTCAAAAAGCATGGCAATGCCTGTTCAACCAAATAAAGCAATTGTTGGAGCTAATGCTTTTGCTCATAGCTCTGGTATTCATCAAGACGGTGTAATCAAACACCGAGAAACATATGAAATAATTGATCCAAAAGATATTGGTGTTACAGAATCAACTATTTTACTTACAGCAAGATCTGGAAGAGCAGCTTTAGCTTACAGGGCAAAAATTATAGGTATAGATCTTGATAAATATCAACTTGATAAAGTTTACGAAACCTTTCTTACTTTTGCAGATAAGAATAAAGAAGTCAGTGATAAAGATATACCTGATATTATTAAAGCATCTAATTTATAAATGTAATGTCTAAAACTCTTTTTGATAAAGTTTGGGATTCTCATATAGTTCAACAAGTAATTAACGGGCCTGATATCCTTTTTATAGATCGACATATGGTTCATGAAGTTACGAGTCCAGTAGCTTTTTTAGGTTTAGAAAAAAGAGGTGTGTCTGTATTATACCCTGAAAAAACCTTTGCAACAGCTGACCACAATACACCTACAATTAATCAACATCTTCCTATAAAGGATCCGCTATCAGCAAAGCAATTAAAAACGTTAGAGAACAACTCTGCAAAACATGGGATTTCATACTGGGGCTTAGGTCATAAAAAAAATGGTATTGTTCACGTTGTTGGTCCTGAATATGGAATTACAGTTCCTGGAGCTACTATAGTTTGCGGGGACTCTCACACTTCTACACATGGTGCATTTGGAGCTATTGCATTTGGAATAGGAACATCAGAAGTTGAAATGGTTCTTTCAACACAATGTATCATGCAGATTAAACCAAAAAAAATGCGCATAAACATAAATGGAGAATTAGGAAAAGGAGTAACACCAAAAGATGTAGCTCTTTTTATAATCTCAAGGTTAACAACTTCTGGTGCAACTGGATTCTTTGTTGAATATGCAGGAAATGTGTTTACTTCTATGAGTATGGAAGGAAGAATGACTGTTTGTAATTTAAGTATTGAAATGGGTGCTAGAGGTGGAATGATTGCGCCAGATAAAAAAACACTTCATTACATTAAAAACAGGGAATTTACTCCAAAGGGTAAATCATGGGATAAGGCCATGGATTATTGGCAAACTCTGTATTCTGAAAATGATTCTGTTTTTGATAAAGAATATCACTTTGACGCAATTGAAATAGAGCCAATGATTACTTATGGAACAAATCCAGGAATGGGAATAGCTATTACAGAAGGTATACCAAAGGCTGATACAATTCAGGGTGGTGCTAGTACATATCAAAAATCTCTTAACTATATGGGGTACAATGAAGGAGAAAAAATGATCGGTAAACCAGTTGATTTTGTTTTTCTTGGAAGCTGCACAAATGGCCGAATTGAAGACTTTAGAGCATTTGCTGAAATTATAAAAGGTAGAAAAAAAGCTCCTAATGTAACTGCTTGGCTAGTTCCAGGATCTCATAAAGTACTTACTTCAATTAAAGAAGAAGGAATTCTAGATGTTTTGAAAGAATCTGGATTTGAACTTCGTGAGCCAGGATGTTCCGCTTGTTTAGCTATGAATGATGATAAAGTTCCTGCTGGAAAATATGCTGTTAGTACTTCAAATAGAAATTTTGAAGGAAGGCAGGGACCTGGATCTAGAACTCTTCTAGCTAGTCCCATAGTAGCTGCCGCTGCTGCTGTAACTGGAAAAGTCACTGATCCAAGAATATTATTTTAATTATGGCATACGAAAAATTTAATATTCTTAAAAGTAAGGGGGTGCCTCTTCAAATTGAAAATGTAGATACAGATCAAATTATTCCTGCTCGGTTTTTAAAAGCAACAAAAAGAGTTGGTTTTGGAGATAATTTATTTAGAGATTGGAGATATAATCAAGATAACAGTCCAAAAAAAGATTTTGTTCTCAACAACTCTTTATACAGTGGTAAAATATTAATTGGAGGAAGGAATTTCGGATCAGGATCATCAAGGGAGCATGCTGCTTGGGCAATATATGATTATGGATTCCGTTGTGTTGTGTCCAGTTTTTTTGCTGATATTTTTAGAAACAACTGTTTAAATATTGGTGTATTACCAGTTCAAGTTTCAGTAGATTTTCTATCAAAAATTTTTAAAGAAATTGACAATGACTCTAATTCAGAATTAGAAGTTAATCTTAAAGAACAAAAAATATCAATTATTAAATTAAGAGAATCCGAATCTTTTGATATAAATCCTTATAAAAAAAATAATATGTTAAATGGTTATGATGATATAGATTACTTAATTAATATCAAAGAGCAAATTCGTATTTTTGCCGATAACACATTTTTATAAAAAATTATTTTGGAATTAAAAAAAATTCGAAATATCGAAATAATGGACACCACGCTACGTGATGGTGAACAAACATCTGGAGTTTCTTTTTCAGCTTCAGAAAAACTTACTCTATCTAAATTACTATTAAATGAATTAAAGGTTGATCGAATTGAAGTTGCTTCAGCTAGAGTTTCAAAGGGCGAGATGGAAGCTGTAAAACAAATAAATGACTGGTCGAAAGAAAATGGATTTCAAGAAAAAATCGAGATACTTACTTTTGTTGATGATGGAGTTTCTCTAGAATGGCTTGTAAAGTCAGGCGCAAAAGTTCAAAACTTATTAACAAAGGGATCCTTAAACCACCTTAATCATCAATTAAAACAAACACCCAATGAGCATTTTAAGAAAATTGAGCAAAATTTTATTGATGCAGAAAAAAATGGAATATTAACAAATGTTTATTTGGAAGATTGGAGTAATGGAATGCGGAATTCTCAAGAATATGTTTTTGATTACTTAGATTTTTTAACTAATCAACCAGTAAAAAAAATTTTACTTCCTGACACGCTAGGAATTTTAACACCAAATGAAACTAAAACTTATATATCAAAAATAATTAAACGCTATCCAGAACAACATTTTGATTTTCATGGACATAATGATTATGATCTAGGTGTTGCTAATACAATGGAAGCTGTAAAAGCAGGAGCTCACGGAATACATCTTACAATAAACGGAATGGGGGAAAGGGCTGGAAATACTCCATTGGCTAGTGCTGTTTCGGTTTTGAATGATTTTTTACCTGAAGTAAAATCAAATATTAGAGAAAAAGCTTTATACAAGGTTAGTCAGATAGTATCAACGTTTACTGGCTTTAGAATACCTGTAAATAAACCAATTGTTGGAGCTAATGTATTTACTCAAACCGCAGGAGTTCATGCTGATGGAGATAGTAAAAATAATTTGTACTGCAATGATCTATTGCCTGAACGCTTTGGTAGAAAACGCTCATATGCTCTGGGTAAAACTTCTGGAAAAGCCAATGTTCTCAAAAATCTTCAGAAACTTGGACTAACGTTGAATAAAAATGATATAAAAAAGGTAACAAAACGAATAATTGAGCTTGGTGATAAAAAGCAAAAAGTAACAGCCTATGATCTTCCATATATTATTTCAGATGTATTGGATAGCAAGAATATGCAAAAAAAAGTTTTTGTTAAATCATATGTCCTAACTCATGCTAAAGGATTAAAACCAACTACATCCGTGTCTTTAGAAATTGAAGGAAAAATAATCGAAGAAAACGCCTCTGGTGATGGTCAGTTTGATGCTTTTATGAAAGCAATTCAGAAAATCTATAAAAGAAAAAAACGTGTTTTACCAGAATTAATTGATTATGCTGTTCACATACCTCCTGGAAGTAACTCAGATGCTCTCTGCGAAACTAGCATCACGTGGAAGAATAAAGATAAAAAATTTATAACTCGTGGGCTTGATTCAGATCAAACGGTCTCAGCAATTGTAGCTACAGAAAAAATGTTAAATAATTTATATTAAACAGATGAAATTAAAAATTGCTCTTTTAGCTGGAGATGGTATTGGTCCTGAAGTTATTCAAGAAGCAGTAAGAGTATCAGATGCTATTGCTCAAAAGTTTACTCATGAAATTAACTGGACACCTGGTCTTACAGGAGCTACTGCAATTGACGCCGTTGGTGATCCTTACCCTAAAGACACCCATAATATTTGTTTAGAAGCTGATGCTGTTCTTTTTGGAGCTATAGGGTTACCCCGATTTGACAACGACCCATCTGCAAAAATTAGACCTGAAGATGGGCTTTTAAGAATGAGAAAAAAATTAGGTTTATATGCAAATGTTAGACCTACATTTACTTTTCCCTCTTTAATAGATAAATCTCCCTTGAAAAAAGAAAGAATAATAGGTACTGATTTAATTTTTATACGTGAATTAACTGGAGGTATTTATTTTGGAGAAAAAGGTCGAAAAAATAATGGTGATATTGCTTATGACACATGTACTTATACTAGAGAGGAAATCATAAGATTAGCTAGAAAGGGGTTTGAGTTAGCAATGACAAGATCTAAACGTTTATGTTGCGTGGATAAAGCAAATGTTATGGAAAGCTCCAGGTTATGGAGGGAAACAGTTCAAAATTTAGAAAAAGAATATCCTGAAGTAGATGTTTCATATGAATTAGTCGATGCGGTTGCGATGAGATTGATCCAATGGCCTAACAAATATGATGTTTTAATTACTGAAAATTTATTTGGTGACATCCTAACTGATGAAGCTTCTGTAATTTCAGGTTCAATGGGTTTAATGCCATCTGCTTCTATCGGTGATGGAAATGCTTTATATGAGCCTATACACGGTTCTTTTCCTCAAGCGACTGGAAAGAACATAGCTAATCCCTTAGCAGCTATTCTCTCAGCAGCTATGATGTTTGAGATGAGTTTTAATTTAATTGAAGAAGGTAGGTTAATTAGAGAAGTGGTTAATAAATCTCTAAAGCAAGGTATAGTTACCGAAGATATTTCAAGTGGTGAAAAATCATATAAAACATCCGAGGTTGGAGACTTTTTAGTTAAAGAAATTTTGAATAAATAAAAACATCAAAGAACTGGACTACCATTTAAAATTTTTTTATCAGGCTTCAAAAGAGTTACTCCTTTTTGAGTTGAAACCCCCAATACCAAACATTGACTTTTAAAGTCAGAAATTTTTCTTTCACCTATATTTACTACAGCAATAATTTGCTGACCTATTAAATCAACAGGTGAATATAAATCTGTTATTTGAGCTGATGATTTTAGTTTTCCTAACAAACCAAAATCAATCAATAATTGATATGCAGGTTTTTTTGCTTTTTCAAAATAAACAGCATTTAAAACCTTACCTATTCTTATATCAACGGAGTTAAAATCTTCAAAATCAATTATATTTTTCATTTACTAAAATTGGAGATCTATTATTTTATTTTTATTAATTCAACTTCAAAAACTAATATAGAATCAGGTGGAATTACTACACCAGCTCCTTGACTTCCATATGCTAAATTACTGGGGATCACAAATTTAGCTGAAGCTCCCTCACTAATAAGACTAATACCTTCATCCCAACCTCGAATTACTTGACCAACACCTATTAAAAATTCAATAGGTTGGTTCCTTTGATATGAAGAGTCAAAAACAGTTCCATCTAATAACATTCCCTTATAATGAACCGAGACATTATCCCCTTTACTAGGTTTTTTGTTGTTCCCTTTTTTATTTATTAAAAAGTACAAGCCCGAAGAGGTTTTTTCCATTCCTATTATGTGATCTGCGAGCTGATTTTTTTGGACATCATTAGTTATTTCTTCTTGTCTATTTTTTTTAATCAAAAAATTTTCAAATGCTTTGACGGAATCCCATTCATTTGCTTTCTCACCAATCCTTATAATTTCAATCTTATTAATAAAGTCATCCTGTTTTATTTGATTTACAATTTCTTGCCCCTTCTCAACATTTCCAAAAACTGTATGTTTACCATCAAGCCAATTTGTCGCTATGTGTGTTATAAAAAACTGACTTCCATTTGTTCCAGGACCCGAATTTGCCATAGATAAAACACCAGGATTGTCGTGTTTCAGTTTATCTGTAAATTCATCATCAAACTGATAACCAGGACCACCAATACCATTGCTTTTAGGGCATCCACCCTGAATCATAAAGTTTGGTATTACTCTATGGAATTTAAGACCATCATAATAAGGTTCTCCATTTTCTTTGAAATCGTTCTTGATATTTCCTTCCGTTAAACCAACAAAATTACCCACAGTTCCAGGAGTTAATTCATACGCTAATTCAACGATTATATTTCCCTTTGAAGTATCAAATTTTGCATACAATCCGTCTTTCATATTTTTCTGTATTAAAAAGGTTGCAAATATAACTATATGATTATCATTAAAAAGTTTTAAAGAAATCTAATTTGCAATTTCAGATAAAAACTTTATTCTATATAATCTAATTTCATCTTCTTCAAAGTCTTCTTTAAAATTATTTATTGCATTTTCAATTTTATCTGAATCAGCTTCAATAAAATAGTCATATAAATCTTCTTGAGAATCTTCATCTAAAATTTCTTCAATCCAATAATCAATATTTAACTTTGTGCCAGCACTCACAATCGTTTCCATTTCGGAAATCAATTCTTCCATTTTCATTCCCTTAGAGGAAGCAATATCGTCTAGAGGCAGCTTTCTATCAATATTTTGAATTAAGTAAAGCTTCAAAGATGAATTAGAACCTGTACTTTTAAATATTATATCATTTGGCCTAACAATATCATTATCATTTACATAATCATTTATAAGCTTTAAAAAAGAATTTCCATACCGTTTAGCTTTACCTTCGCCCACACCAATTATATTGACTAACTCAGCTCTATCTAATGGATATTTAAATGCCATTTCCTCCAGTGAATTTTCCTGAAAGACAACATAAGGAGGAACATTATTCTCTAATGCTATTTTTTTTCTTAATTTTTTTAAAAGATTAGCCAGGTTTTGATCAATCTCACTAGACTTTATAGGTGTGTTTGAATGGTTGTTATAATTATGATCAGATGTCATCATATAACTATGAGGAGAGATTAAATATTCATTTCCTTTTTTTGATATTTTTAGTATACCATAGGTTTCAATTTCCTTTTTTAAAAACCCTGAAATAACAGCTTGACGAATCAAAGCCATCCAATAACTTTCATCTTTATAATTTCCATTTCCAAAAAAGGATTTTTGATCTGTTTTATGAGATATTATTAGGGCGTTGGGTTTTCCTGTTAAAACTTTTACTAATTCTTTAGGTTTATATTTTTCTTTTGTTTCCCTCACAATATCAATCAATAAAGACAATTCTTTTTTAGCTTCCTCCTTAGGTTTAGGATTTCTAAAATTATCATCATTTTCAGCTCCTTCACCATTTAACGGATCAAAATCTTCACCGAAATAATGAAGAATAAACTGTCTTCTGGAAATTGAAGTTTCAGCATAAGACGCCATTTCATTTAATAGTGCGTAACCTATTTCCTGCTCTGCCAAAGGCTTTCCTGACATAAATTTTTCAAGTTTTTCAATGTCTTTATGAGAAAAAAATGCTAGACAATAGCCTTCACCTCCATCACGTCCTGCTCTTCCAGTTTCTTGATAATAGCTTTCTATACTCTTTGGTATATCATAATGAATTACATAACGAACATCTGGTTTATCTATTCCCATTCCAAATGCAATTGTAGCAACAATCACATCACAATCTTCATTTATAAATTTATCCTGATTTGTTATTCTGGTTTTAGAATCTAAACCAGCATGATAAGGAAGAGCATTAACTTTATTCACTTGCAAGATTTGAGCTAATTGCTCAACTCGTTTTCTTGATAAACAATAAATAATTCCTGATTTACCTTCATTTTTTTTAATAAACCTGATTATATCAACATCAACTTGATCAGTTTTGGATCTAACTTCATAAAAAAGATTTGGCCTATTAAATGAAGCTTTAAAAACTTTAGCGTTTTGTATTTTAAGGTTCTTCATTATATCCTCCTGAACTTTGGGAGTTGCAGTGGCTGTTAAAGCTATTATGGGTACATTTTCTTTTATTTTATTAATTATACCGCTCAAATTTCTATAATCAGGACGAAAATCATGACCCCATTCTGAAATACAATGCGCTTCATCTATTGCAACAAATGAAATTTCAACCTGTCTTAAAAAAGATATTGTGTTTAGTTTAGTTAATGATTCTGGAGCAACATATAAAAGCTTAGTAACGCGATTACTTATATCATTTTTAACCTTTTCAATATCAGATTTACTTAGTGAAGAATTTAGAACATGAGCTACACTATCACTTGAGGATAATCCTCTTATTGCATCAACCTGATTTTTCATTAAAGCAATCAATGGAGATACAACAATTGCCGTTCCTGAATTTATAAGTGCAGGCAACTGATAACATAGAGATTTTCCTCCCCCAGTAGGCATTATTACAAAGGAATTTTTCTTCTTTAAAAGGTTTTCTATAACACACTTTTGCAAACCTTTAAACTTTGAAAATCCAAAATGTTTTTTTAACTCTTTTTCTAAACCTTCTCCTTTCATCGAGATGGATGCTTAATCATAAAATAGCTACATTTGCTTTATTTAAATATACAATTTTCTTTTAGAAAATTTTAAAAGTTATTCAATTTGACATCAAAAGAAAAAATTATTCACAGAGCAAAGACAACTCTCTTAATCGAAGCTGAGGCAATTCAAAATTTAGTTAAGAATGTGGATGACAACTTTTTTAAAGTTGTTGATAGTCTTAACAATTCCAAAGGAAGAGTAATTGTTACAGGAATTGGAAAAAGCGGTGTTATTGGAATGAAGATTGTAGCTACAATGAACTCAACTGGAACACCCTCAGTTTTTATGCATGCTGCGGATGCAATACATGGTGATTTAGGAATCATTCAAAAAAGTGACTCTGTTATTTGTATATCAAAAAGTGGTAATTCCCCTGAGATAAAAGCATTAATACCATTTTTAAAAAAAGAAAAAAATCTGTTAATTGGCATGACTGCGGATGCAAAATCTTTTTTGGCTAAAAACGCAGATCTTAATCTTATTACTCCTGTTGAAAAAGAAGCTTGCCCAAATAACTTAGCCCCAACGACAAGCACTAGTGTTCAGCTTGCTATGGGAGACGCCTTATCTATGTGCTTATTAGAATTGAATAAATTTGAAGCTAAAGACTTTGCCAAATATCATCCAGGAGGAAGTCTTGGAAGGATGTTATTTCTAACAACCAAAGATTTAATCTCATCACAAACTTTACCTACTGTTTCTCCAAAAGATTTAGTTAAAAAAGTAATTAATGAAATATCATCAAAAAGACTTGGAGCTACTGCTGTAATTGATAAAAATCAAGTTATAGGTATAATTACTGATGGAGATATTAGAAGAATGCTAGAAACGTGTGAAAATTTTAATAAAGTCATTGCTTCAGATATAATGACTAAAAACCCTTTTACTGTAAAACATGATACTTTAGCCTCAGAAGCAATAAAGTTAATGAATAAAAAAAGTATTAATCATTTAATAATTACAGAAAATTCCAACTACATTGGTATAGTTCATATTTTAGATTTTATAAAAGAAGGTATTAGTTAATGAAAGATCCTAATCAAATGTCATTTCTTGACCATCTTGAAGAATTGCGTTGGCACCTTATCAGATCTGTACTATCTATTCTCATTTTCGGAACATTAGCATTTATATTTAAAGATTTTATTTTTAACACTCTTTTATTTGGTCCAAAAAACACTGATTTTATCACATATAGATGGTTTTGTGATTTAAGTCAAGCATTAGGTCAAGGAAATAGTTTTTGTGTTCAGGAAATGCCATTTAGAATTCAAAGTAGAACAATGGCTGGTCAGTTTTCTGCTCATTTATGGACTTCTATTTTAGCAGGTTTTATAGTAGCATTTCCCTATATATTATTTGAACTCTGGAAATTTATTAGTCCTGGACTTAATGAAAATGAAAGAAAAAATGCCAGAGGATTTATTTCAATAGCCTCAGTTTTATTTTTTATTGGTGTGTTTTTTGGATATTACATTATTACCCCTCTCTCTATAAACTTTTTAGGAAATTATACAGTAAGTAATGAAATTTTTAATGATTTTGATTTGTCAAGTTATATTGGCTTATTAAGAGCCTCTGTACTGTCTGCTGGATTAATTTTTGAACTTCCAATAATTATTTATTTCTTTACTAGAATTGGTATTGTTACTCCCATATTTTTAAAGAAAAATAGAAAGTTTGCATTAGTTATTTTATTAAGTTTGTCAGCAATTATAACACCCCCTGATATTGCAAGCCAAATTATAGTATGTATTCCATTATTAATCTTATATGAGGTTAGTATTTTAATATCTAGGATAGTTTATAAAAAACAACAACAAGAACTTAGTAAACTCTAAATCAAATGGAATTAAGGGCTGAAAAAATAGAAAAATCCTACAGAGGAAAAAAAGTAGTAAAAGGAATTTCTTTGAATGTAAATCAAGGAGAAATAGTTGGACTTCTTGGCCCTAATGGTGCAGGCAAAACTACTTCTTTTTATATGATTGTGGGTCTTATTAAACCAAATGCAGGAAGGATTTATTTAAATAATGAAGAAATAACCAAGTTTCCAATGTATAAAAGGGCTCAAAATGGTATTGGTTATCTTGCTCAAGAGGCTTCTGTTTTTAGAAAACTTAGTGTAGAAAATAATATTTTAAGTGTACTACAAATGACAAATCTTACTAAATCAGAACAAATTAAAAAAACTGAATCTCTTCTAGAAGAATTTGGTTTAACACAGATAAGAAAAAATAGAGGAGATCTTCTCTCAGGTGGTGAAAGAAGGAGAACTGAAATTGCAAGGGCCCTTGCTACTAATCCTAAGTTCGTTTTATTAGACGAGCCTTTTGCAGGTGTTGACCCTATTGCTGTTGAAGATATCCAAAGAATTATAGCACATTTAAGAAAAAAAAATATAGGAATATTAATTACTGATCATAACGTTCAAGAAACACTTGCAATAACTGATAAAACATATCTAATGTTTGAAGGAAATATTATGAAAGAAGGAACTCCACAGGAATTAGCTAAAGATGAATTGGTTAGAAAAGTTTATCTAGGTAAAAATTTTGAATTAAGAAAAAAGAAAGTTGATTTATAGTGAATATAAAGATTCGAACTGTCTCAAAAAAAGGATACTACGATAAAATTGTAAGTACTATTCAAGAAATAAAATCTAGAAAAGGTAAAATAATTAATAATAAATTTTAAAAAAGCAAGGATAATCAACATAGAGAATTAACCTATTACATAAGAGTAAAAAGTGAAACCTAATCAATCTTTTAATAGTTCCAAAAAAAATCAAATTGAAAAAATGTTTGACTCAATTTCTGGAAAATATGATTTTTTAAATAGGTTAATTACTTTTGGTAATGATATAAAATGGAGAAAAAAAATATTTCCTATTGCAAAAAAAAATAATCCAAAAAAAATTTTAGATATTGCTACAGGAACAGCTGATGTCGCATTAGAACTATCAAAAATTGAAGATTCAGAAATAACAGGAATTGATATTTCTAATAAAATGTTGGATTTGGGAAGAAAAAAAATTAAAATCAGACTACTTTCAAATAAAATTTCACTAGAGTGTGAAGATGCTGAAAATCTTCCTTATTCTAAAAATAGTTTTGATTTAGTAACTATTAGTTTTGGTGTTAGAAATTTTCAAAATTTAGAAAATGGGCTTAAAGAAAGCAATAGAGTCCTTAAAAAAAATGGGGTGTTAATCATCCTTGAAACATCTGTTCCTAAGAATTTTTTAATAAATTTTATATATATTTTATTCATAAGATTATACATACCTTTCATTAGTTCAATTTTTTCAAAAAACGTATCAGCGTACAGTTACCTCCAAAAATCAGCCGAAAAATTTCTTAGTGGGGAAAAATTTATATCTGTTTTAAAAAAATGTGGGTTTAAAAAAATTAACACTTATCCTCAAATGCTTGGAGCAACATCAATTTATACTGCAAATAAGTAAAGATTAGTTTGTTTTACTTTAATTAAATTTTAAAACTTAGTTACAATGAAAAAAACAATAAATTTTAAAACAAAATTTAATAAATTTTCGGATTATTGGTCTCCAAAAGTTATTGCTAAAATGAATAATTATCAATTCAAATTGGTAAAAACAAAAGGCGATTTTATTTATCACAATCACGATAAAACAGATGAGGTTTTTATTGTAATTGAAGGGAAATTAAATATTGAGTTTAGTGATAAAACAGTTGAAATTAATAGTGGTGAAATGATAGTTGTTCCAAAGGGGGAAATGCACAGACCCTATTCTAAAAATGAATGTAAAATAATGCTGGTAGAGCCAAGAGATGTTATTAATACTGGAGATGCTGGTGGAAAACTAACCGCTCCAAACAATCAATGGATATAATAAATAACCCAACAATTAATTTAGATGTCAAGCTTGAAATAAAATCCAATTTCTAGTGGCTGAAAGTATTAAATAAATTAATATAATTATTGGAAATCCAGCCCCTTGATAAAGATAAACTAGGAATAATGTAATTATAAAAAGAATTAAAGGAAAAATAAAAATATTAATTCCGGATTTAGGTTTAATTTTTAATGAAAATAATCGCCAATTACTATTCATCAAAAAAACGGATAAAAAAATCAAGAATATTAAAACATGAGCAGATTTAAACAAAGGAGCTATAAATGAAAATGATGGATGAGCTATCATTAATGGCAGGCTACAGAAAAACAAGGCGTTCGCTGGGGCAGGTAGTCCGAAAAAATCTGAAGATTTTGACTGAAGTAAATTAAATTTGGCTAGTCTAAATGCTGCACCAATTGGAAGTAGAAAAGCTATTAATGCTAGAGGAGCAATTGAAAAAACAATGGTTTCAGAAAAAATATTTATTTTAAAATCATCTACAAGAACCCCACTTCTTATAAATAATTGATAAACTACTATCCCTGGCGTAAAACCACTAGTAATAATATCAGCTAGAGAATCAAGTTGCAATCCTAAATCACTTGTTAC
>Ga0115002_10004029_pt1 | contig 18037 bp, 15 predicted proteins | sample ArcticOcean_MG_C_8_FD_89576 | JGI IMG/M metagenome (GOLD analysis project Ga0115002, IMG submission 89576) | Marine microbial communities from western Arctic Ocean - ArcticOcean_MG_CB11_86 | ecosystem: Environmental > Aquatic > Marine > Oceanic | place: Arctic Ocean: Canada Basin | collected... | reverse complement strand
TCACTCACGCCTACTACAGGGAGTTTTCCACCACGGTCGTCTCCGACAGCGATCAGGAGTTAGGCACCATCACCCTCAAACCAGCGAACTAGTCGAAGGAGGTTTCTATAAATCCGCGCGTTCGACCAGCTTTTTGATGCTCAGCCCCTGCACGATGATGGAGAATAGCACCACGCCGTAGGTGATGCTCAGGATCGTCGCCTTATACTCGTTTTCCGGCAGAGATAGAGCCAGCGCGACCGCGATTCCACCGCGCAACCCGCCCCATATCAGCACCAGCACCGCCCCCTTCTTGAAGGTTTGCCAGCGCGACAGGATTGAAATCGGGATGGAGACACTTAATGCGCGTGCCACAAGGACAACCGGAATTGCGATGAGCGCAAACCACAGATGTTCGAAATTATCCGCAATAACAAGAACTTCAAGACCAATAAGCAAGAACAAAACCGAATTCAAGATCTCATCCATCAAGGTCCAGAACTGCTCGACTCCCTCGCGGGTGTGATCACTCATCGCATATTTCACACCGTGATTACCGATAAACAGGCCGGCAACCACCATCGCGATAGGACCGCTGAGATGCAAAAAGATCGCCAGTGAATATGTGACCATAACCAGGGCCAAGGTAATCAGGACTTCGAGGCTGACCTCGTTGATGCCATGCATGGCACGATAACCGATATAGCCCGCAGCGAACCCAAGTAACGCGCCACCAACGGCTTCCGTGAAAAACAACTGTGCTATTGTCAGAGCATCCATCTCCCCGCCCTGCCCCGCGCTGCCAACCGCGATGGCAACGACCACGGTAAAGACGACGACGCCTATCCCGTCATTGAACAGAGATTCGCCGGCCATCGTCGCTTTTAGGGTGTCCGGCACTTTCACCGTTTTAAACAGTCCAAGTACGGCAACGGGGTCTGTTGGGCTGATCAACGCACCAAACACCAAGGCCCAAATAAAGGGAAAATTGACCCCGGCCATGCCAAAGACAAACCACATAGCCCCGCCGATGAGAAAGGTCGACATCATCGTACCGATGCAAGCCATCGTCGTGATCGTCCAACGCCGAGCCTTGAGCGCCGACATATCGGCGTGCAGCGCGCCGGCAAACAGCATGAAACTTAGCATGCCGTGCATCAATGTCTCATTAAAATCGATCTTGCGCAGAATTCCGGTGACATCCTGCGCGATATGGAGCGACGGGCTGATCAGATCGACGACAATAATGATAAGGGACGCCACAAGAGCGATCACTACCAGGCCGATGGTATGTGGTAGGTGCAAATAGCGGTGATTCAGATAGCCAAATAAAGCGGAAAGACCGACTAAAATGGAAGCTATGGCAAAAATGCTCATTGGTTAGACTACTTTTATTGAGAACAAGGTTCCAACGAGCCTCAACAAATTTCTAACAAAATTTCCCAAGCGCCTTTATGAGTGGCTTTAGCAGAATACACTTGAAATCAATTTTCAATATGGTCTTTCTGTCACCCTTCACCGATTGCGTTATCTTTCGGCCATTTGTTATTGAACAAGAAGCTGTTGCTGATCTGTCGCCAACACTCTCTCGAATTCTAGCCTTGGGAACACTCTGAAGTATGCTTTGTGAACTTCGGTGGAGTGGATGCAATCAATATTCTTATCAAAGATTCAACACGAGTTTTTTAAAGACCAACGGTCTAAGTATAGATCAACGGTCCTAATTTCATCGGATATGTGATTTATACCGTGGCACGGAGTTTACCTTCCTCGGCCATCATTTCGTCCTGACAAGCTTCCGCATATTTTAAGTCTGGATCTAACACCACGGCAATTGACCGAACCTTCATATGCTCAGGGACACGTCCCGGTGGCATAATACCTTTATCACGCAATTCCGTTGCTGCTTTACGCAATCGATTACGTGTCATAGCAATACCGTAATCAGGTTGAACTAAGTTTTCACGAGTACGATCAACAATATGACCCATTGATTCCTGCAGACTGGCATCCTGCATCCCAAACCCAAATACACCAGAATAGGTTTCTCCGCGTTTCTGAGCTTCCCGATCGATTAGATAGTCATTTTCCTTGTTCTGGACTGGCCGAAATGTACCAGGAATGTTTTCGGTGTGGACGCCCTTACCGTCGAGACAGGCCTGACGTTCATCTCCGGTCAGCGGTCGATTTGGATGATAATCATAGCTCCAAGTCCAGCAATACTTATCATTAATAGGCACCCAGAAATGACCGTGTTGGGGATGATCTGCGCGGGGCGGAATCATTGTGAAACAAGGCATCACCCACTGTGTGATTCGCCAGTAATGTTTACCATCCTCGGCATTACGGCGGGCGCCGACATATAAACCGCCTGCAGATGGAGAAACCTCAAAGAAGGGCTTGAGATCTTTCAAATTGTAATTGTTAGCTTTAGCGCCCTTAAATAGTGGGTCTCGCTCCAGTTCCTGAGAATGTAGCCACGACACATGACTGGAATCGATTCCTCCTTCGAGCGCCTGCAGCCAGTTGCATTCCTGTATACGTTTAGTCGTCACTGTTTGTTCAGCAGCAACCGTCGCAAATTCCCACTCTGGCTCTGGCGGACGGTTTTCCGGATCACCCATGTGAGTCCATAGTACATCACCGACCTTTATCAGCGGGTAGTTTTGTAACTTGACAGATTGGCAGTAGCCACTTTCAGAAGGTTCCGAGGGCACATCAACGCATTGGCCGGTATGATCATATTTCCAGCCGTGGTAGGGACAGCGGATGCCATTTTCTTCAACCCTACCAAACCAAAGGGATACCCGTCGATGGGCACAAAATTCTTCCAAAAGCCCATAGCGGCCCTCAGTATCACGGAACGCAATCATCTTTTCGCCAAGGAGTTCCACTCGCACTGGTGGACAATCGTTTTCGGGAAGTTCCGATGCCAGAATAGCCGGCATCCAATACTGCCGGAAAAGTTCGCCCATGGGCGTCCCTTTATCAGTCTGCGTCAGTAGGTCGTTCACTTCCTTACGAAGCATAGTTTTCTCCTATCTCTTATCAGGCCAACCCTATGTCTAATATTAAATTTGAGCCTTAGATAGCGCGTTCCTTCGCGAACCTGAACCTCCGGATTGTTTGAAGTCGAAGCACCGGGACTCACTCGCTCAGCCCAATTTCCTAGAAGATTCTTCACCCAAATTATCATAAACACTTAATGTCTTTAAGGGGCCGCAAACTAAAATATTCAATCCAGAACGTCAATGCTTGCATCCATCCCACAATTCGAAAACTTAGGAATGCCAGCCGTTGACACCTACCCCCCCAAAGGGCAGGAATCTATCAGGTTGGATCCTGCAAAAAGTATTAGGAAATGAGAAACTAACAATGCCCTTTGCAAATATAGACGGACTCGAAACACGTTATGAAGTGTTGGGTAATGGCCCACCCATACTGTTGTATGCACCGGGTGGTTTTGATGCCCGCATCGAGCAATGGACAAACCTCGGCGTCTATAAGCGCATCAAGCTGCTCGATCATCTGCCAGCCAAATACAAGTGCATCTTGTTCGACCGCCGCGAAAACGGCCAGTCAGGCGGCCGCGTGGAACGCATCACCTGGCAGCATTTCGTCCGACAAGGCGCCGGTTTGCTCGACGCGCTGGGCATTGAAAAGGCCCATATTATGGGTGGCTGTATGGGCTGCGCACCGGTCGCGGCTTTTGGCGTTGCTCATCCCGAACGTACGCTGTCGATGGTACATTACTGGCCAGTGGGTGGCGCAAAATATCGCATCAGCAGTCATCAGCGCTTTGCCCGGCATCTGGCCTTTGTCGAGGAAAACGGGCTGCAGGCGGCGGTCGAACTGGTACACAGCCATGACAAGAATTTTTCCGGCGACCCGCGCGGCGGTCCATGGGGACAGCCAATCCGTAACTCGGCTGACTTTGCCAAGGCCTACGCTGAACTCGATCAAGCGCGCTATCTGCTGACCGTCACCGCCATGTATCGCGGACTGTTTGACCGTGACACGGCACCGGGGGCAGAGCCGGAGGAACTTTTAAATCTCAACATCCCAACGCTTGTTGTACCGGGCGCCGATGATTTCCACGCAACATCCGCCGCGCGCTATCTTCAGGAATGTATTACTGGGTCTGAATACTGGGACATTCCGGTCGAAGAGCAAACCGAAGACAATGCGCCGCAACGAGTGATCAAGTTTCTCGACTGCGTCTCAGCCGCCTAGCAACAGTCGCCTTCACCGGCGTCCTCAAGGGATGGCAACAACCATTTGATTGGCACGTCACGATCGGTCACATCAGCAACCTTGGTAAAGACTTTCAGGCGATATCTCGTCTCGTCTTTCCAGAAGATCATATTGGTCTCAAAGGGCGGAAAGCCCGGCTTTATCCCTGGGTCTTCTGACACCAGAATGATCTCGTTTTGATCGACGTCAAACCGCTCGCGCAAAATGGCTTCAACGCGGGAGATATCCTGGAGATTATCTGTGGCCGGGGCAAGCCGTCTGAACATCGATCGACACCTGACACTATCGGAACGCTATCGGAAATGGCCGGTTTCCGCGGGAGGCAACTTGAAAAACTTCCTCCCACCTTGCCTGCACAGTGCCGCTTTGATAGTTCTTAGTCAACTTCATCCAAAGGAGATTACAGCGTGGTAGAAAAAGTAAACGCAGCCGTCCGAGTTGCGCCTCAAGTAACGGAATTCCGGGAGTATGACATGCCGGATATCCCGCCAGAAGCGGCTCTTTTAAAAGTGGAAGTCGCCGGTATTTGCGGCACCGATGTGAAATTCTATTCCAAACCTCCTTTCGAAGGCCCGGTGATTATGGGCCATGAAAACATCGGCTATATCGCTAAAGCCGGAAAGATTTTCCAGGAGCGCCGTGGGCTTAAAGAAGGAGATATGGTTTTTGCCGAACATTATGTCGGCTGCATGGATTGCGAATGGTGCCACAAGGGCGAATACCGCCTTTGCATGTATACTGACTGGCGCAAGTTCCCCGAGGGACTGCGCTTTGGTTACACGCTGGCCGAACGCGCGCCGCATCTATTTGGCGGCTTCGCAGAATATATGTACCTGCCGTGGAACTCAGTGCTGCACAAGGTCCCCGATGGGCTTTCTGCAGAACATGCCGGAGTCGTCACGCCGATGGCCAATGGCATTCAATGGGCACTGTTCGATTGTGGCGTCGGCTATGACAGCCGCGTCTTGATCCAGGGCCCCGGCCAGCAAGGGCTGTGCAATACAATTGCTTCTAAAACCGCGGGCGCATCACTGATCGTCGTCACCGGAACCAGCAAGGACACCAAGCGCCTGCAAGTCGCGAAGAACCTCGGTGCCGACGTCGTGATCAATGTCGAAGAGGAAGACCCTCTCGAAAAGATCATGGAAGTCACCGGCGGCGAAGGCATGGATGTTTCGCTTGACTGCACGGCAGGGGCCGGCACCATTCCTGTATTACTCGGTATCGAAGCGATGAAGCGTAAGGGTGGCACGTTGCAGATTCAGGGCGAAGATGTCCCGGTTTTCCCAAATTTCCCACTTGGCAAGATCGGCAATAAATACATCACCGTCAAAGCCGCCCGGGGTCACAACTACGAAAGTTGTGAGCTGGCACTGAAACAGCTGAATTCTGACCGGTTCGACATTGGTCAGATCACCACACATAAATATAGCCTCAAAGATACGCATGATGCGATCAATGCGGTTGGCGGCAGTGGCGACGTTATCCACGTCTCCATGATGCCGTGGGACTGACCACAGGCAGGAACTGAACATGGGACGGGAATCCAGTGATGATACGCGGATTCCCGTTACCGTTCTGACGGGGTTTCTCGGAGCCGGAAAGACCACCCTGCTTAACCGCCTCTTATCCGATCTTTCGGGACGACAATTCGCGGTTATCGTCAATGAGTTTGGCGATATCGGAATCGACGGAGATCTCATCGAAACCGGCGACGAAGAACTCATAGAACTTAATAGCGGCTGTATTTGCTGTGTCGTCCGGGGCGATCTGATCCGGACGATGCGCTCCCTGCTCACTGAAAAGCCTGGACTCGATGGTATCATTATCGAGACCACCGGGCTGGCCAATCCGAGCCCTGTTATTCAGACCATGGTGATTGATCAGGTGATTGGCGCGCAATGCCGTTTGGATTCCGTGCTGTGTGTTGTCGATGCCGTTCACATACTCGATCAACTTAAACAGAATGAAGACGCGGCTGACCAGGTCGCTTTTAGCGACCATATCGTTTTGAACAAAATCGATGACGCCACGGCACGTATCGCCGACATCGAAAGCCAGCTTCGCCAGATAAACCCGTTCGCGCCCATAACCCATGCGAACCGCACCGATGTTCCGGCCAGCATTGTCCTCAACCGGCACAGTTTCGATTTGGAACGGGTTGAAACACAGCTACCACTCGACATTGAAGATCACAACCACACACATGATCATAATCGCAACGACCATATTAATCGCAGCGGCATCACCAGCGTCTCATTGACCTGCGACACACCGCTGGATGCAGAACGGCTCGAAGAGTGGCTGCAAGAACTCTTGTCGCGGCGCGGCAATGACATTTTGCGAACCAAAGGCGTGATATCGATTGACGACAATGACAGGAAGCTGGTGCTGCAAGCCGTTAATATGATGATCGAGGGTGATTTTGGTGGCGAATGGGGCTCGGAGCCCCGGCAATCGCGACTGGTCTTCATTGGCAGGAACCTTGTATCAGATGAGCTGCGTGATGGATTTGAAAGCTGTCGCCCCGCGGTCATCGCGGAAAAATAGATCACCGATAAAAAAGAGGGTGAAAAGTAAAGGAATTCCCGCTATCACCTCCGCATATTTTATCGTCAATGATTAGCTAAGCTGAGGCTATAATGACAGATGCCGCTATCCTGACCTTGTGCAAAAAATCCGAAGTCTCCGAGGACGAGGGCTTCAAGGTTGAAAAAGATGATTTCTCCGTCGCCGTGTTCCACGTTGAAGGCGAATTCTTCGTAATGGACGACCTCTGCACCCATGGACCGGGATCGATGTCACAGGGTTTTTTGGAAGGTCACATTATCGAATGCAATTTCCATGCAGGCTGTTTTGATATCCGTACGGGTGAAGTTGCCTCGCCACCTTGCATGGTCCCCATGCGGACTTTCAAAGTGGTCGACGATCCCGAAGATGTGGTTATCGAATTACCGTCAGCTTAAAGAAACCAGCAAAACAGGGAAGCAACTCATGACCAGAATACCGCCGCAAAGTCGCGAAGAAATGGATGACGCGCAGGGCGCGATTTACGACCGAATCGTCAGCAACAATGGTCGTGTCGGCTTCGGCCCTGCCATTGGGTATGCCTATTCTGGCCCGGTATGGGATCTTCATAACGTCTCAAGTTCGTTTCTTCTCGACTCCCCGATAACCAACGCCCAGGTCCGTATCGTCTCGTTGATGACTGTAAAGCACTGGAACGCATCCTATCCATGGAGCGCCCAGTCCAAGACCGCGATGGGTGCTGGTCTATCAAAAGAGATCATCGAAGCAATCAATGATGGCACACAGCCGGAATTCGAAAATGATGACGATGCCGCCGTCTATGCCGTGACCAAAGAGCTGCTTGATACCGGTAATTTATCAGACGCAGGGTTCAAGACGGCGGAGGCCGCGCTGGGCAATAAACGCGTGATCACCATCGTCCATACCATCGGGCATTTCTGCACAACCGCAATGATGGCCAATGTCGTTGGCTGCGTCCCAGCAGAGAATGCGGTTTCGGTGTTGAAAAGATAGCAGCATTTAAAAATAAAAGACTTCAACCCGAGCTATATTTTCCTAAATATTTTCTCTGCTAATTTGATATAGGAGTGCTGACAGAACAGATCTTGTTAGCCATTTTTGTATATACTGAATTTCGTTATTAGTACTCGGGGAAGTTAAGCCACCATATTTCAATTGGTTATTTCAGAATGCGTATCGCGATTACGGAAAAATGTGCCGCCGGGTAAAATGGTTCAATCGTTGAAATTCTCGCGCATTGTCGAGCCGCTATAGTCTTTCTTGGAGAGCCCGCGCCGTTGCAGTTCGGGCACGACATGCTCGACAAACTCCGTGATATTGTCTGTCGCGTGATATCCACGGCCAAGAATAAACCCGCCATTCGCGCCAGTCTCAAAATGCATCATCTCCAGCTTGTCGACGATCTCTTTCGGCGTCCCCTCGGCACTCATAATTCTTTTAGTCATGTAGTCACGACCGAGCTCGCGGACTGTCATGTTGGGTTCCGTGGTTTTTACAATTTCCTCAAACGTGCCGAGATTGCCGTTCACCTCTTTCACCTGATCGGCAAAATCCGCCAGCGTCATATCAAGTTCAGCGGTCGCGAAATCCACACCAAACCATTGCGACATCTCGATCAGACCAGCCTCAGGGGGTATTGCATCGAGGAACGCTTTCTCTTTGGCGTTCGCCTCTGACTGAGACTCGGCGACCTGAACCCGAACCGACCACAGAATACCAAGGTCACGGGGCTTGCGGCCAAAGGCCGCCAGTTTTTTATCAAGGGCGGCACGATGCTGTTTCATACTGTCCACCGTCCGCCGTGTACTAAACTGCAGATCGGCATAGGTCGCAGCGAGGTCCATGCCTGGCCCTGATTGTCCTGCCTGAATAATAAGCGGCCGCTGTTGTGGCGATGGCAAGGCGGGCAAGGGGCCACGCACATTGAAATACTCGCCCTTAAAATCGATCCGATGGACTTTCTCGGGATCAACAAACACGCCGCTCTCGCGATCCATCACCAGCGCGTCTGGTTCCACGCTATCCCACAGTTCACAGGTAACTTGCAGAAACTCCTGAGCCCGACGATAGCGTTCATCGTGGTCCATCATCTCCTCGAAGCCCCAGTTCGCCGCCTCACCCTTATAGGCAGAGGTCACCGCGTTCCAGCCGATCCGCCCACCCGTCACATGATCCAGCGCATTGAACGTCCGCGCGCAATGAAACGGGTGATGATAGGTCGTCGACATGGTGAGTGCATAGCCAACGCCTTCCGTCATCCGCGCCAGAATGGGGATCATCGCTGTCATATCGTGACGCGGCCATTTCACACCATTGCGGACAACGGCATCATAATTGCCGCCGTAATCTTCGGAGGTGCCTCCGGTGTCGCCAAAGAACAGCAGATCAAACCGGCCACGCTCAGCGGTCTTTGCAATGTCTTCGTAAAATTCTGAGGTACTGTAATAGGGATAACCAACCCAGGAGCCCGGCATACGCCATAGAAAATCTGTGTGAAGAAACGAAAGGTCGGCGGCTAGATGGATCGTTTCGCGCTCGGACATTACTATCTCCTATTCGATTTTATGCGGATGGACAGACCCCATCACGGGTGTCGCATTGATCAATCCCCAAATATAGGATGGCGATAAGGGCAGCTCATTCGGCTGTACGTCAAATGATTCAAGTGCTGAGGCTACGGCATTCGCCATCAGCCCACCACAGGAGAGTATACCGCCTTCACCGCCACCTTTGACGCCCAGCGGATTAATCGGTGACGGCTTTTCCTCAAGCATGATCGCCCGAATATTGGGGAAGTTGGAGGACTGCGGCACCAGATAATCGGCAAGCGTCCCGGTCACCACCTGGGCATTCTCATCATAAATCATATGTTCGAGAAACGCCCCGCCGAGCCCCTGCACCATTGCGCCGATCGCTTGGCCATGGAGGGTCATCGGGTTCACGATCCGGCCGACATCTTCAACCATCAACATATCGATCAACTCCACATGCCCGGTATTGGGATCAACCGTCACATGCGCCGCCACGGAACCATAGGCATAGGTGTGTTTATGATTATGGAAGGTTTCTTCAACTTCTGGCACATTGTCCATCAACTCACCGAAAGCAACGGCGCGGCCATCTTCTGCCTTCACCGTGCCATCCACGACGTCAAGAGAGTCTACAGGACAGTTGAGCCTGTCCGCTGCCGCATCACGGATATGTTCAACCAGCTTTTCGACAGCAAGCAAAATAGCCGAACCACCCATAACCGTAGATCGCGAGTGATAAGAGCCAAACCCCTCGCTCACATAAGTCGTCGAGCCATGGAACAGCTTCACTTGTTCAATCGGCAATTCCAACGCATCGGCGGCAATCTGCGTCAGCACTGTCAACACACCCTGTCCAACCGCCGTCGACCCAACAAAAACATGAACGGAGCCATCTCGTTGAAGCGCGACCTTCGCGTTCTCGCTCGGCCCCGCCGCGCCGCCTTCGATAAAGCATGCAACGGCCAACCCGTGATATACTCCATCGATTAACTGCCCGCGCAGCTTTTCTTTGTCCGCCCAACCAAACTCCTTGAGACAGCGATCGAGCGTCATCAGATAGTCGCCGCTATCAAATTCTTCCTCACGTTCAACGGGGCGAATTGTAGAGATCGGATACGGCATCTCCGCTTCAACCACCAGATTGCGGCGGCGAAAATCCACTTGGTCTATGCCAAGCTCTCCGGCAACGATATCAAAGAACCGTTCCCGAAAATAATCAGCCTCGAAACGACCAGGCCCCCGGTAAGTCCCGATGGGCGCCTTGTTGGTAAGCATCGCGTGCGACTGGATATCGACATGAGGGACGCGATACGGCCCCGACATGAACTGAGCAACATTGCGCGGGCTGATGGTGCCGTTGGTCCGGTAATAAGCCCCGGCATCAACCCACACCTCTCCCCGCAGACCGAGGATCGTCCCGTCGGACGCGCAAGCAATCTCGATATCGCAATCCATTTCCCGGGCATGTCCCATGGTAAGCAGATGATCGCGCCGGTCTTCGATCCATTTTACCGGCCGACCGGTAAAGCGCGATGCAAAGGGAATGAGAAAGTCTTCTGCAAAAAATTCACCGCGCGCACCAAACCCGCCACCGACATCGCTCTCAATCATATCGATAGAGGTTTCAGACAGGCCCATCATCGCCGCGAGTATCTTGCGGTTGGCGAACGGTACCTTCGCCGCGCCTTCAACCGTCAACCGTTCAGTATCAACGTCCCAATCGGCAAGAATACCGCGAGGTTCCATCGGCAAAGCCAAATGACGCTGCGTCGCGAATTGTGCGCGCCGAACATAGTCAGCCGTCTCGAACACCGAGGCGACATCGCCCTTCGTCGCTGTGTACGTTATCGCTTCGTTGCTACCCCAGTCATCGAACAACAATGACTCACCTGCCACGGCGTCGTGACGATTTGCAACGGCTTGCAGTGGTTCAATATCAACAGCAATCGCCGACAAGGCATCTTCCGCCCGCGCGGGATTATCAGCGAGAACAACAGCCACCGCTTCACCTACATAGCGGACTTTGTCGCGCGCGATAACCGGCTGACCAAGCGGTTTCAGCTCGTCCATCGGCATCAAGCGTAGCGGCACCAGCGGAATATCATCGCCAAGATCCACCGCTGTAATAACAGCATGGACCCCCGGCATCTTCTTGGCCGCTGATGTATCGATGGACCTGACCAGACCATGCGCGATCGGACTGCGTAGAATGACCGCATGGAGTAGGTTTTCGCGCGTAATATCGTCGACAAAGCGCCCTCGACCCGGCAACAGCCGTAAATCTTCAAGCCGCTTTACCGGGCTGCCAACATACGCATTCCTAATCGGATCGCCAGGACTCATGACCCGTGCTTCCCTTTATTTGGCGCTGAGACAACGCATCGTATTGCCAATGAGCCGGGAAATCTAGCCACCGCCCCGCTGAGTGACAAACGTCTGTTGATCTCTAGCGGTGTGTATTTTCCCAAAAAACGATTCGAATTACCGTGCAAATTTTAGACGGTCGCTGTCCAGCAGGCAGGCAACCCTTTTCAGGTTAGATCAAAGCCCCGGAACTTAAGGCTAACCGCCAGAGGCTCCTCAAGAGAGTTGCCTTTTATTTAGACTCCCTACTCCGCGGCTGGCGGTGTAGCATCCTTAGAGATTTTCGCTGGCGCCCTTAGTGATCAGGCCTGTCGGCATCGTTGAACGCACGACGATCACTGCAAAAACATATCTATAGCCGGTGCAAAACGCCGCTTTTGAAACAAGGAGACTATCGATGAAACTATCAACACTCTTCACGGGGCTCGGTCAGAAAGCCGTCCGGACAGGTGCTTTGGCACTTATGGCCGCCACTGCCATCTCAGCTACCGCTCAAGCGCAGACAAAAGTCCGCGTGACTCTCGACTGGGTACCACAATCGACCCATGGCCCAACGTTCATCGCCCAGTATCAAGGCTATTTCAAAGCCGAAGGGCTCGACGTCACCATCGCGCCGGGCAAAGGCTCCGCCGATGCGGTGCGCAAGCTTGTTGCCGGAACCCACGACATTGGCTGGCCTGACATCAACGCGCTGATCGAATTCAACTCAAAGAATCCGGACAAGGCGATCAAAACAATCATGATGCTCTATGAGCAACCGCCATTTTCGATCTGCGCGCTATCGAAATCCGGCCTCAAAAGCCCGAAGGATTTAGTTGGCAAAACACTCGGCGCCCCCGTGTTTGATGCGAGCTACAAACTCTTCCCCGCTTTTGCTGCTGCCATCGGCATCGACCCTAATTCAGTCAAGAAGAAGAACATGAACCCACGCTTGCGTGAGCCCATGTTGATCCGGGGCGACGTTGACGCGATCTCCGGTCATTTGTTCTCAACCCTTCTTGCGGTTAAAGCCGCGGGTTTGAAAGAATCAGATGTTGATTGCTTCCTCTATGGCAATCACGGCATGGAATCCTACGCCAATGGCATCGCGGTATCTCCGTCATTTGCCAAGAAGCACCCAGAAGCCGTCAAAGGCTTTATCCGGGCGACTTACAAAGCCGCCCGCGACATGGTCTTACGGCCAGAGATGGCGATTGCTGCTGTGAAGAAATTCCAGCCGCTGGTCCAGAATGCAATCGAAGCCGACCGTCTGCGGATCGCTCTCGATTGCTGCATCCTGACGCCAAACGTCAAGAAAAACGGCTATGGCAGTGTCGATATGGGACGGCTGCAACGCTCGATCAATCAGGCCGCCGCCGCCTATAAGCTGAAGAACATTCCTAAGGCTGCGGACATGTTCGATGCTTCCTTCCTGCCAGCTAAAGCAGACCGTTTTATCCACAAATAGGCGGATAACTAACAAGAAAAGGCGCGGGGCACGTTTTGGCGTGCCCCGCCATATTTTGAATGGCTTTTATAGAAATTGAAGACGTCGACCTCGTCTATCGCAACAGCTTTGGACATGAGGTTTCCGACGGCACACTCGCGCTCTCCGGGACCAACCTGACAATGGAAAAGGGCGAGTTTATTGCCCTTGTCGGCCCCAGCGGTTGCGGTAAATCAACATTGCTCAAAGTCGTCTCAGGGTTGATTCGGGCGAATAAAGGCAAGGTGACCGTCGCCGGAGAAACCGTTACCGACCCCCTCAAAATAGTCGGCATGGCATTTCAGAATGCTTCTCTGCTGCCGTGGCGATCGACGCGTGAAAACGTGTTGCTGCCGCTCGAAATTGTCGAGCCACACCGCCAGCGCTTTCGGGCAGAAAAAGCCCATTACGAAGATTTAGCAGACAAGTTACTAGAAACGGTCGGTCTCGAAGGGTTTGGCGACCGGGCACCATGGCAGCTCTCAGGTGGTATGCAGCAACGCGCCCAGCTGTGCCGTGCGCTGGTTCATGAACCAGACCTGCTCCTGCTTGATGAACCATTTGGCGCCCTCGACGCGTTTACCCGTGAAGAATTGTGGGACGTACTGCAGGCGCTATATACAGATCGAAAATGCACCGTAATGTTGGTTACGCATGACCTTCGCGAAGCGGTCTATCTTGCCGACACCGTCTATGTAATGAGTGCGCGGCCAGGCCGAGTGATCCTCGACAAAAAGATTGATATGCCGCGCCCCCGAAAACTCGAAGACCTTTATAGCCGCGATATCGCAGACCTTATTCAGGAACTGCGGCACCACATCAATGTCGCCAGAACAGACGAGTAGGAAGCTGACATGAAAAACATATGGCTTGAGCGGCTATCACCCTGGATCCTGACGATTGTGCTGATCCTTCTCTGGGAGGTCATAGTCAAAGGCTTTGGCATCTCCCGCATCGTGATGCCTTCTGCGAGTGAATCCTTTTACGCGATTTATGAATTCCGCGTCGGATTGTGGAAAAGTTCATTGACCACCCTCTATTCTACCGTCATCGGCTTTGGCATCGCGGTAGTCTTCGGCGTTCTGATGGGTGTTGCTATCGGGATATCGCGCCCGGTCTATGTCACTGTGTACCCGCTGATGGTGGCGTTTAACGCGATTCCCAAAGTAGTGGTCGTACCGATCCTAGTCCTGTGGATTGGCTCCGGGCTGCAAACATCCGCCGTGACCGCCTTTATTTTGTGTTTCTTTCCCATCGTTGTGAATATGGCGGTTGGTCTGGCGACCATTGAACCCGAGCTCAAAGATGTCCTGCGGGCGCTCGGGGCCAAAGAGCGCGATATCGTCATCAAGGTCGGCATACCGCGTTCATTGCCCTATTTATTCGCATCGCTGAAAATAGCTATCACGCTGGCTTTTGTCGGCGCCGTCATCGCGGAAACCGTGGCCGGTAGTGAGGGCATTGGCAATCTGATGCTGGTTGCCAGTTCAAACTTCAATACACCGCTGATGTTCGCCGGAATTATCGTTATCGCAGCGATGGCGACGGGAATGTATGGCATCTTTGCTGCGCTGGATTCCCGCTTCACGGGCTGGGCAACACGCGGCAGCATGAATTTCGCAACCGCTGGCGGATGATCTTACCCGCCAGTTGGTGCGTACGGATCACCCCAGCTTGTCGAGGACCCAATCAATTTGGTAGGCGACGACCTGCGTCCAGTTATCGACACTGCAATGGCCGGAACCACCAACCTCATCGTCGAACAGACGCAGGGTTTTATCGGCAACCGGGATTTCATCGAACAAACGCTGCGCCGAGGCCACCGGCACCATGTGATCGCGAGTGCCATGGGTTACCAGCATCGGGCACGTAATGTTAGCAAGCTTGCCCTCTAAATTGAAGTCCGCCAGAAAGGCGCGCGCCTCTTCATCGGAATTCGTTCCGGTGATCCATTGCAGCTGTTCATGCAACGGCGGATACGGATCATAAAGATCAGCAAGTACATCATATAACGCGCCCCACACAACGCAGGCCTTGATGCGGTGTTCAAAGCTCACGGCGCGCGGCGCGTAATATCCCGCCATAGAGCCCCCAATCAAACCGATCCGGTCGTGATCAACATCGTTGCGGCCCATCAGATAATCCACCGCCGCGGTAAAGACACGTTCGTAATCGGGTATAGTTGGAATGCCATGAACCCGGATCGACTTTCCCTGCCCCGGCCCGTTGAAGACCAACACCCCAGCACCCCGGGCCGTCATCTCCTGAGCGCCACGAAACAACTGCTCCTCCGGCAAAGCGTCGGCGCCGGTTGGGAAGATGATCACCGGTGCTGGCGTGCCACGTGCCGCTGTGCGCGGCGGCAGAAACAGTCCTTCCAGCTCATGACCATCAAACGGGATGGTGATGCGTTCGTAAGGATGCGGCGTGAGATCGATACCCGTATAGAAACACTCGATACAGCGTTCATACATTGGCAGTTTGCGCGGGTCTTTGCCTGACAAAACCCGTTCGGCGGAGCGATAGTATGTAAAGGCCCGCCAGTAGGCGCTGCCAGCGGTTACGTCGTGGCCAGCGTCGGCGGCTTCATCGGCAATCGCCTTCACCCGGTTTCCCAGGTCATAGAACGCATCGTGCCAGTCCTCAGTGTTACCGGCGCGTATTTTTCGCGCTGCATAGAACAGCTCATTGGTATCCGCACCACCTTGCACGGCCTCGTAAAACAGCCATACGAGATGAAACGAGAAAACGACGGATTCTCGCTGATCATTAGCCCAGTACTGGAACATCAAACTACCCCTGCTTTATTGGTCAACAAACTATAGGCCGGGATTAGGCATCGCGAACAGGGTTGGTCTCGCAGTCGAGGTCTTGTGCTCCCTCTAGATCTACCAATTCCTCCCGGAGTTCTAGAAACATTGGTGAGTGAGGTGCATCAGCGAGAATGGTTCCGAACAATTGATCACTATGTCCGCTTTCTGGAGTCGAACGGACACCAGACAGGTGCATTTGTTGCGTCCGCTTATAGCCATTAACGGACATTCGCTGCTGCCATCAATTCCGCTGTAACAGCTCATAAGCACGTCTCAGTTCTGCAACCAAAATGATTGGGGAGGTGTGTAGCTAATGATTTTTTAGAAGTTTTTTAATTATTTTATTTTACCCGAAAAACTGTCAGGATTCCATACGGACGTTTGGGTTTAAGACTTCTGCAACCACGCCAGCTGTTATTATCGTTTGATACATGCAACTGGCACGCTAATTGCCTTCAATAATCCAGGAGCACTCTTTGGAGTGTTCTGCTGTTGGCGCATGATTCCGCCATGTCCTCCACCGTTCAGGTCGGTAGGCAGCTTCTTGCAAAAATGCGAAGCGACTGGCCTGCCTCTTTCGGCATTGCAAGTTTTTTTAGCGGAACCGCCACTCGGTTCTTGCACTGCTCCGCCGAGTCGTGGAAAACATCCTGGTATATAGCTTGCATACAGCATCGGCCCTGACCGCTCCGCTCGCCGAAATACTGGTCAGCGGGCAAAAAGTTTGAGACATGCCTAAACGTACAGATATCAACAGCATCCTGATCATTGGCGCGGGACCGATTGTTATCGGCCAAGCCTGTGAGTTTGATTATTCCGGCACCCAGGCCTGCGAAGCGCTAAAGGCCGAGGGATACCGGATCATTCTGGTGAACTCCAATCCGGCGACCATCATGACCGACCCGGATTTGGCGCACGCCACCTATATCGAGCCGATCACACCGGAATTCGTTGCGCGCGTTATCGAGGCGGAGAAGCCCGATGCCTTGTTGCCAACGATGGGGGGGCAGACAGGCCTCAATACAGCCCTCGCTTTGGCGCAGGATGGCACCTTGGCCAAGTATGACGTCGAGCTAATTGGCGCCAGCATGGATGCCATCGACAAGGCCGAAGATCGCGAGCGCTTTAAAGGTGCGATGGAGAAGATTGGCCTAGAATGCGCCAAGGGTTCGGTCGCAACCACCATGGAAGAAGCCTGGGAAGCTCTCGAGCTGACAGACCTTCCCGCGATCATCCGGCCCTCCTTTACACTCGGCGGTACCGGCGGTGGCATCGCCTATAACAAAGAACAATTCCGCGACATCGTGCGTGGCGGCTTCGATGCCTCGCCCTCGCATTCAGTTTTGATAGAGGAGTCAGTCCTCGGCTGGAAAGAATTTGAGATGGAGGTCGTGCGCGACAGCGCCGATAATTGCATCATCATCTGTTCCATTGAGAACGTCGATCCTATGGGCATCCACACTGGTGATTCCATCACCGTTGCCCCGGCTTTGACTCTGACGGACAAAGAATACCAAATCATGCGCAACGCCTCGCTGGCTGTCTTGCGCGAGATCGGTGTCGATACCGGCGGCTCAAACGTCCAGTTCGCGGTTAATCCCGAAGATGGCCGGATGGTCATTATCGAAATGAATCCCCGGGTATCGCGCTCCTCGGCGCTGGCGTCGAAAGCAACCGGCTTCCCGATTGCCAAAGTCGCCGCCAAACTTGCCGTCGGATACACGCTGGATGAGTTGGATAACGATATCACTGGCGTTACCCCGGCCTCGTTTGAGCCAACCATCGACTATGTGGTCACCAAAATTCCGCGTTTCACGTTTGAGAAATTTCCCGAGGCCGAAGCCTTACTCTCGACCTCCATGAAATCAGTTGGCGAAGCGATGGCGGTAGGCCGGAACTTTACCGAGTCGCTGCAAAAAGCATTGCGATCAATGGAAACTGGGCTCAATGGGTTAAACGAAGTCGAGATCCCACGGCCTGAAGAGTCCGAGCCGCTGGATGATGATGCCGTCCGGGCGGCGCTGGCGGTGCCATCACCCGACAGACTTTTGGTCGTCGCGCAGGCTTTCCGGCACGGGCTC
>Ga0115002_10004027_pt1 | contig 18039 bp, 14 predicted proteins | sample ArcticOcean_MG_C_8_FD_89576 | JGI IMG/M metagenome (GOLD analysis project Ga0115002, IMG submission 89576) | Marine microbial communities from western Arctic Ocean - ArcticOcean_MG_CB11_86 | ecosystem: Environmental > Aquatic > Marine > Oceanic | place: Arctic Ocean: Canada Basin | collected... | reverse complement strand
TTCCTCGCTGAACGAACGCCGAGTTCGATTGCTTGCCAATTGCTGTTTCTTGCTCATTCAAAGTTCCTCCAAAAATAGTTTACGCTCGAATTCCAGTGTCCACTATTTCTGGGGAACTCCAGGGGGCCGAGCGGATGACTTGCCGCCGGAAACAGCAATCTGCGCTGCCGGAAGCGTTATTCCCTGTAGAAACCAGTAGTAACCGAATTGATTGCGCAAAAAAGACGGAGCGAGCGATGGGCGGGTACGGTTCGGGAAGATGACCGGGAAGAGATCGGCGGGAAGTCGTCGGGAACTGACGGCCCCCCGCATTCATTTCGGGGAAACTTCTGGCTTTCTCGAAAGGCACTGACACCAGTGGGTCAGACCGGGTTGCCGAACTGAAAAATTGAGACAATTGTGTGTTCAGTCGAATGACACAGGGACTACAGAATGTCTTCCAGTCGACCGGACCAGTAGGGCGAATGCATTATGTCCGCCTCCAGTTCCCTGTTCGCGACCAGGAACTGCCGAGCCTGTTCCAGCATCAGCTCGGGTGTCTTATGTGAGCAGGCTGTTGTTCCGTCGGTCAGGCCGCATTCACAGGCCGACCACCCGAACAGCCGGGCCGCTTCCAGAATGTCGATATCCCGCGTGAGAGTCAGCGAACAGTCGAGCACCTCGCACAGGAGAACCCAACCGTCGTTGTCCGTGTGCTGAAGCAATACGGGGATCATGAATTCAACCGGACCTCACGAGTGGACCTTTTGCCCCCTGGGGTCATTCACACGCCTGCGTCTCGTTCATTCAAGCCGCCGGGCGATGTGCCGCACGTGACCTGATGGGATGTCAAAGAGGACCCCCACCCAAAATGCCGCGTCCATCGGCCAGGTTTCCAAGAATGACTGGCAGGATCTTCACAGCAACGATGAAAGCGACAATCAATACGCCCCAGGCATACCCCCTCAAGTAATTCTCCATCGACTCACCGCCGCGATAAAGGGCACCGCGGCCAATCTCGTGGAAGACATTGAAATTGTTATTGTTTCTGGAGTCGTTCATCGGGTTTCTGTTCTTTCCAACCCACAGTACAAGTGAATCAAAAACGGACTCCCAGAAAGCATTTGGGTTTTCGATGGCCTATTGACGGCAGCGATCCTGTCATGGCATCTCGCCAGATCGTGCAGTCAGCCAGCCCCTTAGCGGGGCCTGCGTCTTTCTGGAAGTCACGTATTGCGCAATCGCGTGCACCTAATACCCGGCTGAACGCGCCGAGATTGTGGATTTGGGAAATTTCAGAGATTTTGAAACCCGTCATCGTCGTAAGCCCAATAGACAACATCGCGGAAATCAGCCGTAACTCACTTGGTGGATGACGGTTGCACTCGGAAATGGCTGCCCCGTATTTTTTTGATCTATTTTTGCGCAATCGCGCTGCGGAGAGCTGGAGTGACCTGCTCCCCCTTAACCGAGACAATCTCTGATAGCTAAAAAAAGGCCCGCCATCCCACATGGGACAGCGGGCCTTCGGCTTTAAGGCCGGATGTTTCCATCGTGAACGCTGGTCACGATCAGCACACCCGCTGCGATCATGAACACCATCCAACTCTCGAACATCGCTCCCACCAATCCTGCGATGAGCAGAGAACCCAGAAGATAAGCTCCGTTCAGTTTGTGCCGGGCCGTTTTATTGGATGTCGCCATACGAGGCTCCTTTCTTGTCTAGGTCGCCCTGCCACGCCGCACACTGATTGCGATAGCCGCAGCCACCCCAGTCGACATCGAAAGCGCCGCTGCACTCACTGCACTGGTACGACTCTTGGGCCATCGGATGGTTCACACCTGCGGTGAGCAGTTCACCACAGTGCGGGCAGTTGATCTCCGTGGAGCCAGTGACGGCTCCCGGGAAGCAGAGTTTATCTGCAGGCCATCATCGACAATTTCTCACGCCGTATCCTGGCGTGGAAGGTTTCGGAATCGTTCGACCCGACTGCCACCGCCGGACTGCTGATCGACGCCTCGAAAGGTCTCCTCGGCGACAAGCCCACCGTGCTCACCGACGGTGGCGTCGAGAACCATAACAGCGCTGTCGACGAACTGATTGAATCCGGACTTCTGAAACGGCTTCTCGCCATGACGGAGATCACGTATTCCAACTCGATGATCGAATCGTGGTGGCGTGCGTTGAAGCATCAATGGCTGTATCTGAACACGCTCGACACCGTCAGCACGCTTGAGACGTTGGTTACCTTCTACGTGGACGAGCACAATACCCGAACATTTCCTGCAGAGTCTGCCGGCTCGATGCGTCATCCGGCCAGAGTTGTTCAAGAAAAGCAAGGAAGCGGGGGCAGCTCTGTTCCGGGGCGAAGGGGTAATCGACAGCATTCGTGGAGAAGAGTTCCGGGGTTGCCGCGAATTGATCACTGTTTCTGCGTTTTTAATGTTTTCCAGACGCATCGAGATCGGCCTGTTTTATTCGCGAAGATTCGCGTTATTCGCGGTCACTCTATAAATGGCGACAGCGGCTCAGGCCACAACGGGGATTTCGTCATCCGGCATTCTAATTCTCGATTGTTCTCTTATTGTCAATCGGTTGGAGCGGCCATCGTCTCCCACAAATTGCCAAACGGTCGATGTTCAGATAGAATGAAATTCTCACCCGGCAATCCCACCCGAATTTGGAAGTTGACCTATGAAGCCAACACGCTTCATCCTGCTGGTCCTTCTAGCCGTCGCGACCTTGCCAGCGACTCTCGGTGCGCAGGAAACGTCCTCCGGCTTGTCCGCGAAGGACTACGAGTATTTTGAAAAGACGATCCGCCCGCTTTTGCATAAGCGGTGTTACTCCTGTCACGGGGCCGACAAGAAAAAATTACGCGGGGGTTTGCGATTAGACAGTCGTGCGGGTTTCATGGCCGGTGGAGACAGCGGCGCGGTTTTCGATGCCGAGAAACCCAGCGACAGTTTGCTCATCGAGGCGGTTCGCTACGACTCGGTGGGATTTCAGATGCCTCCCGCCGGCAAACTTCCCCAAGCGGAAATCGATACGCTCATCGCGTGGGTCAAGCGGGGAGCACCCTACCCCGACACGGGGAAAGGCGGCACTCTGAAGCGGCAGGAAATTGACATTGAAGCGGGCCGAAAGTTCTGGTCGTTTCAGCCACTTAGCCAACAGCCGCTTCCCGTCACCACCGATGCAAAGAAAAAGCAGGGCCGTGTTGATGCTTTCATTCTGGCCGAATTGAAAAAGCGGAAACTGCGTCCTTCGCCTCAAGCAGATCGCCGGACATTGATCCGGCGACTGTCCTTTGACCTGACAGGTTTACCACCAACCCCGACAGATGTCGAAGCGTTCGTCGCCGATGAGTCCCCGGACGCTTACGGACGGCTCGTCGAGCGATTGCTTGCTTCGCCGCATTATGGCGAGCGATGGGCCAGGTTCTGGCTCGACCTGGCTCGCTACACCGACGCCACCGCCAGTTGGCTGGGCGGCACCGGGCAGGCGTATCTCTACCGGGACTGGGTCACCGGGGCATTCAATGCCGACATGCCCTACAACGAGTTCGTCAAGCGGCAGCTGGCGACCGATTTGATGCCCGAGACCGGACCGGAAGAAACGCCCGCATTGGGTTTTCTCGGTCTCAGCCCCACCTATTGGAAGGAACTGCAACTGCCGGTCGAGATTATCAAGGTGATTGTGGCCGACGAATGGGAAGAACGAATCGACACGGTTTCCCGCACGTTTCTCGGTCTCACCGTCGCCTGCGCGCGGTGCCACGATCATAAGTTCGACCCGATTACCAATGAAGACTACTACGCGCTGGCGGGAGTATTCGCCAGCACTCGACTCGCCGAACGGCCGGTGATTGCGGAGTCGGATTACGCCATCGTCAAAGCGGCTCACGATAAGGTCAAGAAACTCAACGATGAGTTACAAAAGCTGCGGAAGATGAAGCCGCCCGCCAAGACTGCGGCGGCGCGAATCGGTGAAATCGAAAAATCGATTCGCGAGATTGAAGCAAACACGCCGCTGTATCACACGCCCACGGCCAACGCGGTGGCCGATGCGTCGTTGTACGTCGAACGGGCCGGCAAGACGTCGCAGTCGGGAACGCGGCTCGATTACAAACCCGAGCCGCGAGACCTGAATATCTTCATTCGAGGAAACCCGAACAACCTCGGTCCGCTGGTCAAAAGGCGGTTCTTGAGTGTTCTCAGCCACGGTGAACCGAAACCGTTCACACAAGGCAGCGGGCGGCTCGAACTGGCCGAGTCGATTGTGGGGGATGCCGCTCCGTTGGCTGCGCGTGTCATCGTCAATCGCATCTGGTTGGCGCATTTCGGACGCGGATTGGTCGATACGCCGAGCAACTTCGGCGCACAAGGAGTGCTGCCTTCTCATCCGGAACTGCTGGAGGATCTGGCAGCACGTTTTGTCGAAAATGGCTGGTCGATCAAATGGCTGCACCGAGAAATTGTCCTATCGAAAACCTACCGCCAATCGAGTGACGCGATTCCGACGAATCACGCCAGTGATCCGGAAAACCGTTGGCTGTGGCGGATGAATCGCCGCCGGCTCGATATCGAGTCGTGGCGCGACGCGATGCTATTCGCCAGTGGTCGACTTGATGGAACGCTCGGCGGCCCTTCGCAGTCGCTCGCCAAAGTTGATAACAATCGGCGCACGTTGTACGGCACCATCAACCGTCGCGACATTCCCGCAATTCTGCAGATGCACGACTTTCCCGATCCCACAGCACACAGCCCGCGCCGGCTCGATACGACGACGCCGCTGCAGGGTCTGTTCGTACTCAACAGCCCGCTGATGGCCGCTCAGTCGGCTGCGTTGGCCGCGCGCATTCGCACAGAAACGCCTGCTGATGTGACAGCACAGATACAGACGGCATACCGATTATTGTTCAATCGTATGCCGACCGAAGAAGAGACAGCGTTGGGGCGGCGGTTCCTTGATCCGGATTCGAAGGGGCCAACCGAAAAAGCTTGGACGCTTTATACCCACGTTCTGCTTGGTAGCAATGAGTTTCAGTTTGTTGACTAGAGTTTTTTGACCGATACAGCGCGTCAGGAAGCGACCGAACCGCATGAACGCGGCCACTACGAACCTTCTCACAGGTCTACCATGAATACTCCCGAACAAAACATCCCGTTGACACGCCGCCGGATGATGCAGGCGACTGCTGGTGGGCTTGGTTCTCTGGGCATGGCAAACCACCTTGCGCAGAATTCGTCGGCCGGCGAGTTTCAACCACATTTCGCCCCGCGCGCGAAACGTGTCATCCATTTATTTATGAACGGCGGCCCGTTTCAGGCCGATCTGTTCGACCCCAAACCCGCGCTGACAAAATATGCGGGACAGCGTCCCGAGGGGGCCGATTTGCGCACCGAGCGCCCGACCGGTGGACTGCTGCCCTCGCCGTTTAAGTTCGTACCGCGGGGAGAAAGCGGTGTGCCGGTGAGCGAACTGCTGCCCAAACTTGCCGAGCACATCGACGACATTTGCGTGCTGCGATCGATGCACAGCGACAATCCCAATCATGGGCCGGCGCTGTTGATGATGAACAACGGCACCATTCTTCCCACCCGTCCCAGCATGGGGGCTTGGTTTCTCTACGGCTTGGGAACCGAAAACGAAAACCTGCCTGGTTATGTCGTCCTCTGCCCCGGCCGTCCGGTTCGTTTTTCCATTCTCTGGAACAGTGCGTTCCTGCCGTCGGCGTATCAGGGCACGTACATCAATCATTCCAATCTCGATCCCACCCGCATGCTGCCCAACCTGCGAAACGCCGCCATCGACCGCGACACGCAACGGCGGCAGTTGGATCTGTTGCAACAACACAACGCCCGGTATCTCGAACAGCGAAAGACCGAACAGGCACTCGAAGCCCGAATGCAGGCGATGGAGACCGCCTATCGTATGCAGTTTCAGGCGAGCGAGGCCTTCGACATCAACCGCGAACCGAAATCGATTCGCGAAGAATATGGCAGCGGACATTACGCCAACGGTTGCTTGTTGGCGCGGCGGTTAGTGGAGCGGGGCGTGCGTTTCGTGCAGGTCTATTACGGCAATGGACAGCCGTGGGACACCCATTCCAAGCACAACGAAAAGGTCGGAAACCTCTGCCGCGACATCGATCAACCGACGGCCGCATTACTGGGCGATCTCAAACGTCGCGGATTGCTCGAAGATACGCTCGTTGTTTGGGGCGGTGAATTCGGAAGGACACCGACTTCCGAGAATGGCAGCGGTCGCGACCACAATCATCACGGTTTCACCATGTGGATGGCCGGCGGGGGCATACGCGGCGGCATGACCTACGGCGAAACGGACGAGTTCGGTTTCCGCGCGATGCACAACAAAGTCCACGTCCACGACCTGCACGCCACCATCCTGCATCAACTGGGTCTCGATCACGAGCGGTTAACATTCCGCACCGCCGGCCGCGACTACCGACTGACCGACGTCCACGGTGAAGTCATTCACGACATTATTGCATAGTCCAGAACCAACACCCCAATCAAAGGCATTCCTCATGTCACTCGATTCCGCGCTGCATGATGCCCGCTCGATTCAAGATTGGATTGTGAAACTCAGGCGACAGATTCACCGTCATCCCGAGTTGATGTACGAAGAAGTTGAAACCAGCCGCCTCGTGCAACAGACGCTTACAGAATTGGACATCCCCTTTCAAACGGGGATCGCAAAGACGGGCGTGCTGGCGCAAATTGGCGACGGCAGCGGGCCGTGCGTTGCATTGCGTGCCGACATGGATGCGCTGCCGATTCAGGAAGAGGCCGACATTGAATTTCGCAGCGAGATCGACGGAAAAATGCATGCCTGCGGACACGATTGCCACACCGCCATGCTGCTTGGCGCAGCGCGACTGCTCAAGCAGCGAGAATCGGATTTGCCCGGTACGGTGAAGTTCCTGTTCCAACCGGCCGAAGAAGGAGGCGCGGGCGGATTGCGAATGCGGGATGAAGGAGCGCTCACTAATCCTGATGTACAACGGATATTCGGCCTGCACGTTTGGCCTTTGACAAACACCGGCGGGATTGCGTCGCGTACCGGCGTATTTTTGGCCGCATCGGGTGGACTGGAAATTACCGTTCGCGGCAAGGGGGGACACGCCGCCATGCCTCACTTGAGCATCGATCCGGTCACCACAGCCGCAAAGATTATTACCGAATTGCAGACCATTATTTCGCGCGAACTCGATCCGCTGGAATCGGGCGTCATCAGCATCACGTCGGTGCATGGCGGCGAGGCGTACAACATCATTCCGATGGAAATGAAGCTGCGCGGAACCGTCCGCGCGCTAACGCTGAATCAACTGAATGCGTTTCAGGAACGCATTCAGGAAATGGCCGAGTTCATCGCGAAGGCCAATCGCTGTGAAGCAGAAGTCAGCTTCCCCGGATACAATTATCCGCCAACGGTAAACGACGAACACTGCTGGCAACTGGCACAAGAAATTTCCGGCGAGCTGTTAGGCGAAGGCAGCGTGAATGAATCGCCACCGATTATGGGCGGCGAAGATTTCGCCTATTACACCGAAAAGGTTCCCGGCTGTTTCGTGGGTTTGGGTGTGCGAAACGAAGAGATCGGGGCGGAGTTCAACGTGCATCACCCGCGATTCAAAGTCGATGAAGATGCGTTGCCGATCGGTGCTGCGTTACACGTGGCGTTCGCAGTTCGCTCGCTCGACGAATTACAGTGAGACGAATGACAGTGATCTGCATGCTTTCCGCGGCACGTTGTGGCACATCAAGCAGCGTGCGTTTTGCGGCGGCCGAGATAAATCAATGTTGCGAGTCCGGCCGCCAGAATTAGAGTCAGTAGCACGGCCCAAGCCGTGCTTTGAAACAATACCTGCTGGATGAATGCCGCTGCCACCAGACAGTACAACAGCAGAAAGCCGCGATAGAACTTCCAGGCCATCATCTGTTCGACGATGATCAGGCAAAAAGTGGCAACCAGTAACCAGCGAGTCAGACCGCCTCGGTCGGTGACGGCTGCCTGATCGCGGCGTCGGAACTCCCTCCATTTGGTCAAATAGGTGAAGTCGGTTCCGGGGAACAGTTCGGTTTTCAAATCCGATTCGCTTGCTTTGGAAAGGTCGCTTTCCCGCGGATCGACATTGAGGGCGAACAGTTCCGAACGATTGAGCGGCACGCCCAACTCAACTTCGTAGAGGCCCCGTCGGTCGGTCTTTCGGTATGCGAAATTCGCGAACTGTTCGCTTTCGGTCAGACGGACGTTAACGGTTGTGTTGTCGGGTCGATTGACTTTGGCTTGCATCGAAAAGGCTCGCACGGGGAACACGCGCGTGAGCGGCTCGCCGACCAGCCGTTGCCGTTCTTCCCAACGTCCCGTGACCGCATAATGTACGATTTCGTGCATAAGGGGTGGAAAACTGCGCTGCACGGGCCAGGCTCCCCAGCGGGTATCGACGGCAGTCGCAATCAACAGGGCGCGTCCGCGTCCTACCGGTGCGTCGATGATTGCAGGATCGCCGGATGAAAACCGCAAGGCGACGGATGCGTCTTCACGCGGTTCGGTGCCGACGTATTCAAAAATGAGAGCGCTCTCCAATCCCGTTCCCGGATTGCCGACAAAGGCTCGGACGATGGGATGGTCCAAATTGGCGACATTGAATCCAAATGCACTCTCAGGTTCAGTCGAGTTTCCGACACGGTCCCCCAGTTTCGCCGGCAAGATCCCTTCGCCGTCCCGAAAGAGCTGGCGGTTATAACTCTCCTGACGAACCTGATCGCCCAAACAAAAAACGACGCCGCCACCGCCTTCCAGATAGGCGTGAAGAATGTCGGCCTCACGTGGCTCGAACGTGGCAACGTTGCACAAGAAAATGCAATCGTACCGGCTCAGATCGTCGCGCGTTGTCAATTCGCCGTCGTCGATGGTGGTCACCTTCGTGATGCCCGTCCATTTCTTTCTCGACGTCGATGGCGAAAACGTCTTCTCCAGATAAAACGTGGCATTTTCGGCGGGGCGACCCGAACGACGACCGTTCACCAGCAACACCTTCAGTTCTTCCTTGACCGGCAAGGCGAGCCAGCGTCGGTTGTCGGTGTCGAGCGAGTCGCCATCGATTCTTGCCTCGACTTGATGTTCGCCGCTCGTCGAAAACGTATGGATGAAGTTGGCGTGCATATCGCCGTCGGCCGAGGGAGTTACCGTCTGCGTTTCGGCCAGTCGCTCGTCGACGTAGAGTTTGACCACCTGCCCCGGGAGAACGGACCGTCCGAATTGCCGTAGCGTCGCCTGCAAATGAACGGGACGGCCGACAACAACGAACGGATCTTCGGCAATGAGACTTGTGACCGCCGTGTTTCCAGCTTCGGCTTTCCCTACGTCAACCAGGACCAACTCGGCCGAACCGCTCATTGTGCGCAGCAGCTGCTGCATCTCAGCGATGCCGCCGACAGATTCAGGCGACCAACTCGCGCGCTGAAAGTCGCTGATGATCGTTACCTGTTTCTGCTCGATTGACGGTGCTTCTTTAAGTAACTCGACGACTTCTCGCAGTGTCGTCAGAGTGTCACCCCGTTCGTCGGTCTGCGTCATACGGTCGATTTCGGTGACGAGTTCCCGCTTGTGGAACGACGGCTCGCGGACGATGGCGCGTGGCTCGAAATTGCAGATGCGCACGAGATTTAACGCGTCGCCCTGACCCGCGCCGGCGATGACTTCCTTTGCAACATCCTTCGCACGGTCGAATAAGCTATTGTCGGCCGATCGGTATGCCATGCTGTACGATGCGTCGATTACGACAACGCGGTGCGTCTTCACCGTCGCCGACGACGTGATACCGAACGATTCAACGTACGGCTGCGACAAGGCGGTCACCAACAGCAGGAAAATCAGAGTCCGAACGATTAGCAGCAGCAATTGTTCGAGTCGAATTCGGCGGGAGTTCTTCCGGGCCGCTTCGAGAAGAAACCGCATCGCCGCCCATTGACTCTCGCGAAATCGCCGTTTGTGCAGCAGGTGGATGACGACGGGAATTGCGCCGAGCGCCAGCCCCCACAACAGCCAGATGCTGCCAAACCCGGAGGCGATGATTGGCTGGAAAACGAATCGAAACATTGACGGATTCTCGATCCCTAAGAGACGGCGTAACGCGGCTTGCGGTTTAGCGGTGGGGAAAACGTTCGATCGCCGCGAAACCGCAAGCGAATTCGATACGACAAAAACTCATTACTGCTGGCTTTTTATCAGGTCTATGTTCGTTGCATTCGTGAGGCCAGAAAACTGGACAATGCAATCCCTACCGGCTGATCGGTTCGCACGAGTGTGTGGTCCATGTTGAGGTTGCGGCAGCCGGCGCGCATCTGTTTCAAAAAGCCTTCAAATTCCTGCCGATACGCACGCTGCAACGAACGCGGCTCGATCATCTGTTCCGGCAAACCTTCGAGACCTTTGAACAGGGTTGGATCTTCAAACGGGAAGTCCTGTTCCGCCGGGTCGACAACCTGCATGACGCTGACGTCGTGCCGTCGGTGTCGGAAATGCTTCAGACCCAGCAGAATCGAATCGACGTCGTCGAACAGATCGCTCAGTATAATAATCAGACCACGTTTTTTGATTCGCTCAGCCAGATCGTGAAATATTGGCCCCATGGCCGTTTCGCCCTGGGTTGGAACGGTTTCCATCAGATGGCATAACTGCTTCAAATGCGAGGGACGGCTGGATGGCTGGACGAAGTTGGTCACTCCGTGATCGAAGGTGGCCAGCCCCACCGCGTCGCGTTGCTGAATGACCAGATGCGCCAATGCTGCAGCCACATACGTTGCGTATTCCAGCTTCGAGACAGCGGCCTGCTCCGAGCGGTACAGCATCGACTCACTGCTGTCGATCAGGATGTGGCAGGCAAAATTCGTTTCCTCTTCATACTGTTTCAAATAGAAGCGATCCGACTTTCCATAGACTTTCCAATCGACGTAACGCAGATCGTCGCCCGGCACGTACTCCCGATGTTCCGCAAATTCGACGGAAAACCCGTGATAGGGGCTTTTGTGCATGCCCGACGCGAAACCCTCGACGATCAAGCGGGCCTTCAACTCCAGTCCCTTCAAATTGGCCAGCGTTGCGGGATCGAGATAGTTCGTCTCGCTATCCATATATGTCCTGCCTCAACGGGATGCGTCCAACCGAAATCACAAGCGGCCGCGCGTTCGCGTTTCCTACCAGTGCGCTCTGTTTATAACGAATCGGCTGTCTTAAAAATGTCAGGCAAAGGCGACTTCGATTTCGCCGCCGAGGCGTCCTGCGGAATGACCTCCGCCAGTCGGTGGACGATTTCGTCGGTCGTAATGCCTTCTGCCTCGGCGTTGAAGTTGGTGATGATGCGATGTCGTAGCACAGGCGCCGCAACGGCTCGAACGTCTTCGGTGCTTACGTAGGCCCGGCCGTGCAACAACGAGCGTGCTTTGGCCCCCAGAATCAAATACTGGCTCGCCCGCGGACCGGCCCCCCAACTGACGTACTCTTTCACAAAATCGGGAACGCTGTTTTCGGGGCCGCCCTGTCTTGTTGGGCGTTGCCGCGTCAGGCGGGAGAACTGCATCGCGTAGCGAATGACATGATCGGCCACTGGCACCTTGCGTACAATTTCCTGCAATCCGGTTAACTCTGCGTGGGACAAGACCTCTTCAACCTTCGGCTTCCTGTCGGCGGTTGTCTGACGCACAATTTCGAACTCTTCTTCTTCGCTCGGATAATCGACGAGCACCTCGAACATGAAGCGATCCAACTGAGCTTCCGGCAGCGGATAAGTTCCTTCCTGCTCGATCGGGTTCTGCGTCGCCAGCACGAAAAACGGTTCGGGCAACTTGTGCCGTTTTCCGCCGGCGGTCACCTGGTGTTCCTGCATCGCTTCCAACAATGCGGCTTGCGTTTTGGGAGGGGTGCGGTTGATTTCATCGGCCAGAACGACGTTGGCAAAGACCGGCCCTTCCAGAAACCGGAATTCGCGTGCGCCGGTTGTCTTGTCTTCTTGGATGACCTCCGTGCCGGTGATGTCGGCCGGCATCAGGTCGGGCGTGAATTGAATGCGGTTGAACGACAGGCCCAGCGAATCGGCCAGCGTGTGAACCATTAACGTCTTGGCCAATCCCGGCACGCCTTGCAGCAAGCAGTGTCCGCCGGCCAGCATGGCGATCAATAACTCTTCAATCACCTGCCGCTGCCCAACAACAACCTTGCTCAATTCGCCCGTGATACGACGATACGCCTGACCGAGGTCTTCGATCGACTTCAGATCGGTCGTCTCCGGGTTGGTTTGCAATTCTTCGTCACTCATTACGCTGCACTTTCCTCTGTTTCATGCCGATGGATGAAATTCACTGATGAGGCGACTCGACGTCCGGCACCGGTTATCCCAGCCTATTGTTCTCGGGTCTCTCCTTCATTCTAGCAGCCCATGCTCCCGAGGCGACTCGATACTGTTGAGGCAGTTCAACTTTCCCTCGATTTCCCCACCACCAGTCCCCGCAGCTGGGCCTCTGTCGGTGGATCAAAGAACAGGCTCGCCACGGCACCGCCGATGAGCGTTGGCAAACATGTGAACGCCCCGAACCAGTATTCCGAGACTTCCCAGTAGAATGCTGCGCCCAGACCTGCGGCTCCGGCAATGACGCCCAACGTGGCACCTTCAGAGTTCGCCCGCCGAGTCAACATTCCCAGAAGGAAAACCCCCAGCAGGACGCCGAAGAACGCGCCCGCAATCTTCATAATCATAGGAAAGACGTCGCCGCCGACGAAATACAACACAATTGATGTCGTCACGGCGGCCGCACCGAACGATGCACACAGAATGCGACTTCCCTGAAGTTGTAACTGCCTGCCTCCTTGCCAATCGCAAACGACCGACGCCGTCATGCTGTTAATGCCGCTGTCGATGCTGCTCATCGCCGCCGCAAACAAGCCCGCCAGCAGTAGACCCATCAAGCCCGGTAGCGGCAACTCGGCCATCAGAAATCGCGACAGCAACTGGTCTTTGGTATCTTCGGATTCCATTCTCTCAAACAGATTTTCGTTCTGCACGTCAGCGGGTGACGATTGCGAAATGATCGTTTCATCGAGACTGCCCGCCGCATCTGTTTGATGGTAGAACGCGAACAGCGTTGAGCCGACGAGAAAGAATACCGTACACACCGCGGCCACCATCACGCCGTTGACGAGAAGCGACCGACGGGCGGCGGCAATGTTCGGCATCGAGACGTATCGTTGCACCGCTCCGAAGCTGACCGCATGACCGGCCAGGTAGACGAAGAATCCAAACGCACAGGCTGCGTAAACGTTGGATTCTTTGAAATCGAACTCGGTGTGAAACATGTCGAATTTGTGGTGTGCCTGTCCAATTTCAACCATCCGCTGCCAGCCGCCGTCAATTTGATCCACAGCAAGATAGAGCACCAGCAGCATGCCCCCACCAAGCGCGAACGCCTGCAGCGCATCGGTCCAGACGACCGCTTTGACTCCACCGATCGCCGTGTAGAATGTGGCGAACAGGCCGACACCCACCAGCAACAGCACCGTTTGCCCGGGAGACAGATCGAGAACCGCCTGCATGATTAGGCCAACGGCGCGCAACAGGTTCCCCATCCAGCCGATGGTGTAAAGCAGAAACAGCACGCTGGCAATCAGCCGCAGCCGCCGATTGAACCTCCGTTCGACGTATTCGTAGGCGCTCGTCAGCCCGAGCCGAAAGTAGAACGGCAGAAACAGACACCACACAATCGGCGTGACGACAAACGGAATGAACAGGATGCCCAGCAGCAAATGGTAGTCCTCATAAGCGGCATCACTGGGCAGGCCAACAAACGACAGCGAACTGAAAGTCCCCGCAAAGATCGAAAGACCAATCGGCAGCCAATGCATCGTGCGACCGCCGACAAAATAGTCTTCGTTCGAATGCTGATCGCGGGCAACCCACAGTCCTAGCAGGAAGACAACGAGCAGATACCCCGCACAAATCCCCCAGTCGAGGCCCCCCAACGTGGCGGTGGAACTGGTTTCGGCAAGCAGCGGCATCCGGTCACCTTGTCTTGCAGGAATGATTTTGAAAAGCGACAACTTTCGGAGGCCCAGCATGCATCAGATCGGCGGTCATCGCAAGCGGACGCTGCCATTCCGCTGTTCTCCGAGGACAGGAGACGCCCTCTACTCCGCGCCGGTCAACACATCCGCAAACACGGGCAAGCCGGGTTCTTTCTTGAAACGCGGTGGACCGTCGGCCGATGTGCGTGCGGCATCGCGGTAGCCGCGATCGATGCTATCGGCGATCAAATTATCGGAGAAATCGAGTACGCACATGTGTGGCGATTCGGGAGCAAGACTGAACACGACGACGCGCTCGCGCGAACGCGCATCGAGCAGTTGCGCCTGCTGGTAAAGGTGACTGAACGAGGCCGACGCGTTCTGCAGGAAATTCGTCCGCTCGACGCGTTTGTGAGGCGTTGCTTCAATCAACACGATGTGCGTGGCACCCCACAATACGGCCGCTTCGACCGGACTGTTGTGAGCGAAACCGCCGTCAATCAACTCAATGCTGTCGTCTGGATTGGGGACTCCGTTCACGCGGCGTGATGGGAATATGGGAAAGATCGAACCGGAACCGAGCATGACGTCGAGCAGAATTGAAGGCCGCTGCAACAGCGAGACACCACGGTTGCCGAACGGCGGAGCAACGCTATCAGAGTCGGCTGCCAGATAGAAATAAATGTCGGAAGGCAAATCGTCACTCGTTTGCGACAGACAGGAACCGGTCATTACCAGATCGCGTTGCATCAATTTCCGCTCGACAATTTGTCGGCTGGTGGCTTGCAGTCGGTCGGCGTCCATTGCGGTTCCGTCGAGGTCGAGTGGCGGCTGTCCTTGTTGTTCCAGATGCGCATCGATCAGCCGCGGGAACTTCTCGGCCACCGCGTGTTCCATACCCTGTCCGCCCGAGAGTGTTTCTTCGATAGATGCCACGGTGATGACCTGCAAGAGCGGCAACCCCAACAAACCGGCTGCCAAAGTCGACCAGGTCAACCAACTGGGAATGCTGATATGTCGGCCGCGTTTCGCGCGGACCGCTTCCATGAGCAGGGCGGCGATTCCCAAAACCAACAAACTCCAGGCCGACGCGCGCACGCCGAAGCCAATCCACAGCCAGGCGTGATGCCACCAGTGATTCGTTCCCAACCAGGCCCACGGGCTGAGCGGGACGTATCCGATGATGATTTCGATCGCCGCCAAAGTAGTATAAACAATCGCGAATGGCAGTCCGCGCCTTTCGGGTTGCCGTACGAATAGCCTCACCACCCACACCACGCACATCGTCTGAAACAGGGCGAACCAAAGGCCGATATTGGCGCGCACAATCCACGACGGGCGGACGATTTCGCGTTGATCGAGTTCGGCCCATGTGCGGCGAAATCTTCGGCGTCCATCTTTCGTCTGTGAAATCCCCATCGCAATCGGCAGTGAATTGATCGCGCCGCCGGAAGTGCCGACAACCAATGCGATATCCATCCCGCTATTGGGGTTTTGTTTTCGCAACTCGGTTAGTTTTTCTTCCAGGGCGGCGACCGCCCCCACTTGATACGAACACTTCGCTCCACCGCCGGAAAGCACCAACGCCAATCGCGGCGGTCGCGGTTGCGAACGCGCATGATGCAGTAGCGTCTGGCCGATTTCGTCCAACGTGATCAGTTGGGATGCCCCATCGTCCGCGCGAAAACCGGCGTCATTCCACCAGTCGTGCATGAGACGATAGCGTCGCTTCCAATCGGTCAATGCCACAAACCGTGGCCGGCCTTCAGCGTCGGCAAGATCGAGCAACAAGTCCCGAATCCGGTCGGTATGTCGAAACCCTTCCGTGGCGATCACGACGTCATTGGGTATCTGTAAGGAGTCGAGCTCTGGAAATTCGAGACGGCGAACAGAACGCGATAAGGCGGTACTATCGGCAGTCGCATCGTCAAACACAAATGCCACACGCGGACGATTCGGATGCGACGAGGCGAGCAATCGAATCGATTCGCTGTGCGAGTACGAGTAGCGGGTCACCGACTTCGTCGTCTCGATGCCCGCCTTTTCCAGCGCGAATTCCGCCGCCCGATGCCCCGAAGCGGACAGCGGATGCACGAAGACAAATTCCGCCTGCCCTTTTGCCGTCAGGCGTCGTAAATCGTCAACCGACTTCAGCGGTGAGGTGTCAGCAACTAAGCAGACCGGGCGATACCAATCGTAAACGCCGGCCTTCCGGCGGTCGTCGCCCGCCCACGGCGATGTCGCTGAGGGGAGATTCACCGTTGCCAAATACTCGAATGTCTGTTGCGAAGACACGTTGAGTTGAGGACCGAGAAGTTCCGAAAAAACGCCGGGCGAGAGAACGGCAATATCAATCTGTCTTCGTCGAATCCAATGCAACACGTCGCCGTAGGTTCCTACGGCAATTTGAAACCGCAACTCGGGATCGCGGCGCGAGAGTTCGCCAAGCAGCGCAGAAAAGCGGTTCTGCTCGGCGTGAAAGTCCTCGAAAGCGACAACGCCAATTCGCACATCAACCGTTTCGGCCGTCGCTGGCTCAGCCATCGCCGCAGTGCACACCAGGCAGGTCATCAACCAATTGGCCATTCATTCTTCCGCGGTCAAAACAGAGAATTGACGACACCCACCGACACCACTTGATCTTACCCGCTCGGCCCCCTATACCGGAAGAGAGGCGAAACAACCGCAATTTGGAGAATGACGAATGAGAATCGCGCTATTGGCAACCTGTCTGTTGGTGTTCATCTCACAATCTGCGCAAGGCGACGACGCCTTCGATCGTCATACGGCCTATTGGCTCAAACAGGCGACGCGGGATGCGAAGCCGCTCAAAGAATTGTCGATGGATCAAGCAGCGCGTTTGAATTCGATTGGAGAGGACATCGACGGAGCGTGCGTGGTGGTAAAAACCGATAAGGACAACTGGACTAAGGCGCTCATCGGTTGGGGATTTGTCAAAGGTCCGGATCGACCGATCCCGGTGCTGCTGATCGATCGGTTTGTCACATACCGGGGAGATCGTAACAACGTCACCACAGCCGTCGGCAAAAAGGTGATATTGTTTTCCGGGTTCGGTTTCGATTTCGATCTTGGGCAGGTTGTCCCCGCGGGATTGGGCGACGACATCAACTTTTCCGAAAAGGCGGCGCTCCGCCCGCGCGAGAAATCCGAATTGTACGCCTTCGACGGTTCGCAACTTCCCACCGAAGAAAAGACGGACAAGTACGACCCGAACGATCATGCGGGGGTTCGTGCCCGCGATTTTGAGGGGACGTGGGTTGTGGATGTTGACGGCAGATGGCGCGGCCAGTGGAAAATCAACGTGGGAGAAGGGGGACGCGTGCAGGGAACGCTGACGTCGACCGATTCGAAGAACACCTATCCGATTACGGGTCGCGTATCGTTACCGCCGCACCGGATTCGTCTCGTCATTCATCTCGACAACGCCGAGCAAACCATCGACGGGTACCTGTGGACGAAAGACAAATCGGCCATTGCAGGGACCGCGACGCTTGCCGCTCGCAAATTCGGTTTCCACGCCAAACGCGTCACAGCGAGCAAGAAGTCGGCACAGAAATAGGGGCGCTGTCTCTGGGACGCGAGCGCCATTTGCTCGCGTGAATGCAAGTTGTTAATTCAACTGCAGTTCGCGGTTCGCTTCAGTCGGTTCCCAGAAGAGAGTCTCTTCCCAGTAGGACGGTTGATCGTTTGGCGATGAAATTGCCAACTGCACATGGTCCGCTCGAATGTCCAACACCGTCACGTGAATGTCTTCGCCTATCACCAAGCCTTCGTTCACTTGACGGGTCAATTCCAGCATTACTGTTCCTCATATTTCTTTTGAAGTCGAAAAGGTAACTACCCAGTGACGAAGATGTGCGCTGGCAGGTTGGGGGACTGGTGGAAGGCGGATTGGATGCCGTCCAGGATTTTCAGGTCGTTTTTGCGGAGCGTCGAGACGTAACCGCGGATTC
>Ga0115002_10004020_pt1 | contig 18053 bp, 10 predicted proteins | sample ArcticOcean_MG_C_8_FD_89576 | JGI IMG/M metagenome (GOLD analysis project Ga0115002, IMG submission 89576) | Marine microbial communities from western Arctic Ocean - ArcticOcean_MG_CB11_86 | ecosystem: Environmental > Aquatic > Marine > Oceanic | place: Arctic Ocean: Canada Basin | collected... | reverse complement strand
TGCGAAAGTCTTGCAGATTTCTGTCTGACCCAATGTAGACAGATTCCAGCCGATTCATCAACGTGCCGCCGGTGTACCAAGGCATGTTTTCACTGCGGTCCACAACGTTGTCGCCGTCTAACGCCGACATCGGAATGAAGTGGAGGTCGGGCAGATCAAGACGTCGGGCAAACGTGCTGAAGTCGGCACAGATCCTGTCGTAGGCGGCTTCATCAAAATCAACGAGGTCCATTTTGTTGACGGCAACGATCACGTGACGAATACCGAGTAAAGACACGATGAAACTGTGTCGCTTGGTCTGAGTCATCACACCATGCCGGGCGTCAATGAGGATGACGGCGAGATCGGCGGAGCTGGCTCCCGTTGCCATATTGCGAGTGTATTGTTCGTGGCCTGGAGTGTCCGCGATGATGAACTTGCGTTTGGCGGTACTGAAGTAGCGGTAGGCCACGTCGATGGTGATACCCTGTTCGCGTTCTTCTTTCAGTCCGTCTGTGACCAGCGCAGGGTCAAACTTTCCGCCCACGGCCCCCTGAGTTTTGGAATCGACTTCGATCTTGGTCAGTTCGTCTTCGTACAGCATCTTGGAATCGAACAGCAGGCGTCCGATCAACGTGCTTTTTCCGTCATCGACGCTGCCACACGTGATGAATCGCAGCAACTGCTTTTGCTCGTGCTGCTTCAGGTACGCTTCGATGTCAGTTGAGATCAGGTCTGATTGATGTGACATGGATCTTGTTGTTTGTAGGTGGGCGGCGGTATGGGCTGGTGTCCGGTTGAGGCCCCAATGACCGATGTGATGTGCCAGAAGGGGTGGGCAGAATGACTTAGAAGTATCCGCGTTCTTTTTTCTTCTGCATGCCGGCGCCGCCTTCGTCCTGATCGATGACTCGCCCCTGACGTTCGCTGGTTCGGGTGAGCAGCATTTCCTGAATGATTTCCGGAAGCGTGGTGGCTTCTGATTCCACGGCACCGGTTAATGGGTAGCAGCCGAGTGTTCGGAAACGAACCATCTTCTCCATGGGCTCTTCGCCGGGAAGAAGTGGCATTCGATCATCGTCCAGCATAATCAGCACACCGTCGCGTTCCACAACCTTGCGCATGGCCGATTTGTACAACGGAACGATCGGGATGTCTTCAAGATGAATGTACTGCCAGACATCCAGTTCAGTCCAGTTGCTCAGTGGAAAGACGCGGATGCTTTCGCCCTTGTTGACTCGCGTATTGTAGAGGTTCCACAATTCGGGGCGTTGGTTCTTGGGATCCCAGCGATGGTTCTTGTCGCGGAATGAGAACACGCGTTCTTTCGCGCGGCTTTTTTCTTCGTCGCGACGAGCTCCACCGAATGCTGCATCAAAGCCATACTTGTCTAAAGCGGCTTTCAGCGCATCGGTTTTCATGATCTCCGTGTGCTTTTCGCTGTCGTCCGAGGGGTGAATGTTCAGCCTTGCGCCTTCTTCATTAATGTGCACAAGAAGTTCCAGGCCCAGTTCCTCGCGCACCCATTGATCACGGAAGGCGATCATGTCCTTGAACTTCCACGTCGTATCGACATGCAGCAAAGGAAAGGGAGGGTTGGCCGGATAAAACGCTTTCATGGCCAGATGCAGCATGACCGCTGAGTCTTTTCCGACTGAGTAGAGCATCACGGGATTGTTAAATTCCGCAACGACCTCGCGGATGACGTGAATGCTCTCGGCCTCAAGTTGCTTCAGATGGGTTAAGTTGTAATCACTCATGTTTTTCCTGGAGCGGGCATTCTATTTGGTCAGTTTGTAGCGAAAATAAGTCGGACGCAGGGATAGGTTTAGAGTTGTTTCGACCTGCAATCAACCCCGCTCGCCGCGAAAGCGTTCCCGATCGGGTCATTCTGTTGGGGTTGGACGTCAAGATATTCTACGGCGACCCCAAAGAAGCGGTGATGCACGCATAGGCTCTCGGATTCCCGTCGTTCCCTCTCGAAGGGTGGCGGGGGCGCACCGCGAATGCGGAAGCCCCTGGAACGGGCGGGGTTTCCTGTTGCGCTTTCTGTGACTTCTTGCGGTCCAGCTTAGGCGGCTTGGGGTGTGGCACGTTTGCTTCGGGGGCTTCTGCTGCGCAGTGCGCCCCCGCCACCCATCGCATTTCTCTCATACAATCGCCGGGCGGGCTATTGCTGCACGCCCTTGGTCAGTTGCATGAAGGCGGTTTCGAGGTTGATGTCTTGCTCGCGGAACAACGTGAGACGGTAGCCGGCTTCGAAGAGCATTTCGGGCAGGAAGCTGTAATCCTCGACGTTCGGTTCGAGGGTGACGACGATGGTGTCGTCTTCCATGTCGACGGAAGTGACATCGCTGTGCTGCTCGATGAGCGCGGCTGCTTGCTCTGCGTTTTCGGTCACGGCGATGTAAAGCAGCATCTTCTCACGGGCTTGTTTCATGACTTCGCTGACGCGACCGTCGACGATGAGGTTGCCCTTTTCGATCATGCCGACTCGTGTGCAGACATCGGCCAGTTCCGGCAGAATGTGGCTGGAGACGATGACCGTTTTTTTAATCTCGCCCAGTCGTTTGAGCAGGTTACGAATTTCGATTCGCGCTCGCGGATCCAGCCCACTGGCCGGTTCGTCGAGCAGCAGAACTTGAGGTTCGTGCAATAGCACGCGGGCCAAGCCGATGCGTTGTGTTTGCCCGCGAGAAAGTTGGTTGACCATCGCGTCGCGTTTGAACGTCATGTCGACGAGTTCGAGTTTCTCCTCGGCAATGCCGCGACGCGCGTGGGCATCGATGCGATATGTGGCCGCGAAGAATTCGAGGTATTCCAGGACGGTCATGTCGTCGTACACGCCGAAGAAATCGGGCATGTAGCCGACGAGCCTGCGAATTTCTTCCGAGTTGGTGTAGATCGATTTGCCGCAGACGTAGGCCTCGCCGTAATCGGGGGCCAACAGTGTGGCGAGCATCCGCATGGTTGTCGTTTTGCCCGAGCCGTTCGGCCCGATGAACCCGAACACGTCACCCTCTTCGAGTTTCAAGTCGAGGCTATTGACGGCCACGAGGTCGCCGTAGCGTTTGGTAAGTTGACGTGTTTCGATCAAGTCGAGACCCTTTCGGTATCCGCAAATCTTTGGCGCTATGGCGCTGGCTTGAAGAGTTTGGTGTCGCGTCTGTCGGTGTGTTCGTTCTTTACCGGCAGCACGATTCGCACGTAGGTTTCGTGGCGAGCCGAGGGGCTTGGCGTTCCATCAATTTGCAATTCGCTGGCCCGTGTCGTCAAGCGTCCGAAGAGCACGGCTCGCTCCATGTTTAACAGGTTCGAGAATTCGAGCCGGCCGAGTGATTTGTTACTTAACCCAGTATAAAGTTTCCCTCCGGCCGCTTCGTGAAAAGTCATCATTCGCACAATCGACGCGACGTTTCGGCCGGAAGGATCATAGGGTGTTTGCCGGATCAAGACTTCGTCTTTGGTGGGGTCGTCTTCGTTGGTGTTGATGATGGTTTGCCCGGTGAGCAGGCTCATCAAGTCCTTACTGTAGGCATTGGTTCCATCGGGTTGCCAGTCGGTGAAGGCAGGCAGGTCTCGATGAATTCGGCCTCCGCTGCCCAGCAACGGTCCGTAGGCACGGTTGCCGTGAACCAGAATCCAGTCTTGCAATGATCCGTCCAGAAAATGACGAAAGTGGCCGGTGAGCACATTGTTCGAGGTGATCGACAGATGGCTTTCCGCGGCGACAACATCGGCGGCCTGCCAGGTTGCTTCGAGGCGACGGGTCGACCAGATAGGAATTGGTAGTTTCTCGATCGTTCCTGCATCCGAGGCAACGTCGTAAGTTGGGCGGCCGAATTCAAAACCGCCGTTGCGATACATGCCGCCGTAGCCGGTCTCGGGGACGCCACTCCAGATGATATGGGCTGCAGGATTGGAAGTGCTGGTCGACGCGGTATTGTCGCTGGTCGGATCGGCATGGATCGATTGCGGTTGAATGGCCACCTCGTGGCGTCTCGTTTCCGGGCTGTAGATCATTGCCCAGCTGATTCCTCGCATCGAACCCAACTCGACGTCGTAATCGACGATGTCGACCTGAGTAGAGACCAGCCGCGTTCCGTTCGTTGAGGCCGCCGACCAAACGGCCCCGCCCGACGCAATCGCGATGACAATCGGAAAGGTCAACCAGGTGAGTTGCGGCCGTTTGAAAAGACGATGGACCAGTAGGTAGTCGATCGGCCCGGCCGCCAGCAAGTAGGCGAAAAATAGCCCCATCACACTCCAGGGCGAGGGCCGCTGAATGTCGGAGACTTCGTTGCGGGCGGCGTCCAGTTGGGTTGCCAAGTCGGTAATTCCGCTGTGAGACAGCCGTGCCCGATTCGTCGAAGTCGACTTGTCGCGGTTTCCCGCGTCGATGTCGATCAGTCGTTTCGTCAAGTTGGGCATGCCGCTCCAGGTGGTCAGCGGGGGCCGATTCAGGTCGACCGCCAGAAAGGTGACTCGCCCGAAGCCATAGGGCACCCGCACTGCCAGCGGCCCTGCCAATGTTTCTGCAAGGACAGCACCGGAATCAGGGCGTTCGATCTTCGCGGAGTTCACGCTGCCGAGAAACGAAATCCGGGCGTTCTTTTCACTCAGAGTTTCCAAACCACTAAGATCGCGTAACGACCGACGTCCGTCCAATCGCACGGGAATCCATTTTGACAGTCGGCTTTCAGAATAACTGTCGACATCGGTTCCCACGCTTAACACGAGATGTCCGCCGCCGGAAACCCACGCCCTCACGGCCTCGTTACGGGCCTCGTCGAGATTGTAAGAACCCGCGATGACCAGGGCGTCGAGTGCATCGAGAGCACGTGAATTGGTGGGTAATTGATCGGCTTCGGAAAACTCCACGACTCTCCAGGGACGAGTTGAAAGGTCTCCGTGAAAACGATCAAACGATCGTCCTGTCTCATCGCGAGGTTCGCCAAGTGTTCCGAGAAGCACAGTCGACTGCTTCAGAGGATGTGTTTTGAGGGTTGTCTCCGTCTTGCCGTCATTCCATGGCCGGATATCCAACACGGCTGAGGCCACCGTTTGCCCCTGGCTGACGATGCGTACTTTCACACGCCCATCAAGCCGCCCCGACTTGAAGAAGCCACGCAGCACGGCCGACTGTCTTGCGGATGATGTCATTTCCGGCGTGCGGATTGTCACCACACTACCGGTGGGATCGGCGGCATCGATGAGCAAGCGAACTGAAGCATCTCGTCGTGACTTAAGGGTCACCGCGATCGGCGTCCAGATCCCCACTTTGTGAACGCCGTCGAACCCGACCTCGACATTCACGATTTGGACGTGCGGATCATCGCCGGCGAATCCCCGCGCGTCGCAGAGCGCAGACGACATCCACACCGCGATGGCGGCGATCAGAAAGAGAGGGCAACGGGGCAAACGGGTGAGGGAACGCACGGTCGTTCGAGAACTTCTAGAATGGGAATCGGGCCAGAATGGGAATGGATCAACGAATAACGGCAGGAGCGAAACGGAAGGAGTGAAACGGTTCGTGGCTATTATGACCAGCCATCCGATCGGATGACAGATCAACCGCTACGACTTCCTTTACGCCGAAAAAGGGCAGTTCGTGTGGTCTAATTGACGGGTTTCTTACTGATTTGTGTTCCGAAGTGGTTGTATTCTTCTGTGGTTGTGATCCGTAGGGCCGGCTGCTTCATGCGTTGCGACAGGCCTGTTTCAAGAGTTCGGCCAATCGCGACAGAGCCTCGACGGGAATTGTGTGGCCTCCATCGAACGCAACGAAATCAACGGGCCAACCCGCTTCGGTCAGCATGTCACGCAGCCACTCGGCTCCCTGAAACGGCAAAATGGGGTCTTGGTGTCCGTGACTTTGCAACGTGGGCAACGGGCCGAGTTGTCCGGCCAGTGCGCGCCACTCGTCCTCACACAGCAGGGTACCCGAAAGCACGCACAACGCGGCTGGCCGTTCGGGCATGCGCAACGCGACATCTGCCGCGAGCATCGAGCCTTGTGAAAAGCCGCCCAGTACGATTTTTGAGCTTGGTAAACCGGTTGATGCTGCCAGTTCTTCAACCAACGATAGCAGCATTTCCCGCGATGTCACCGCTCCTTCGGGCATTTCCCCCCGTTGGTCGCGTAGTTCCCCAGCTGCCACCGCCGCCGTGATGCGGGCCACATCCAAATGCCACCACGCCCGCCCACCGTACATGCCCATTGCATCGAGTGAAAGCGGGGCTTCAGGAAAGACGAAGTAGGCCTTCGCTGCCAGTTCCGGGGCCAATTGCAGCAGTTCGCCCGCCAGTGGAACGAGATCGGTTCCCGGTGCGCCGAAGCCATGACACAGCACCACCGCCAACTCGGCGGTCGCTCCCTCGGGGAGGTCGTCGACCACATGCGTGTGCAACCCGCCCCATTCAACCGCTCGCGTGTTCATCTCGTGCTCCTCACATCCTCAAGTTGGCCGTTCTGCAAACACCGCTCCGGCAACGCGGTCGCATTCTGGTTTGTCGGCATCCGGCGTGCAACCGTGCCCAACGGCAGGGGGAGAAGACCGTGCCAGAGGATCGAGGGGTTCCGATGGCAACGAATCACGCAGTAAAGGCCATGGTACAGGGTGAAAATCGCCTTCTCCACCGCCCTTTTGGATGTATTGCATCAACGATCCTTGATATCATAGAATGATTGAAGAACTGCCTTCTCCCGTCGACACTCTTGTCTCACAAAGCGACCCACCATGAGTCGATTCCATTTTGCTCTCGCCGGTTTCATCACGCTCTTGCCCAGCTTGAACGCTCTCGCAGCCGAGCCGAGTGCAGCGGATCTCCAGTTCTTCGAGAAGAAGATCCGCCCGGTGCTCATCGAGCGTTGTTACTCCTGCCACTCCGCCAAAGCGCAGACAGAGAAGAAGCTGGAAGGGCAGTTGCTGCTCGATAGCCGTGCCGGCATTCGCAAAGGCGGCGAGACAGGCCCGGCAATCGTTCCTGGTGACGTAAAGAAGAGCCTGCTGATTCAGGCGATTCGACACGAGTCGGTCGAGATGCCTCCCAAAAGCAAATTGCCCGACAACGTGATCGCCGATTTCGTCAAGTGGGTCGAAATGGGAGCACCCGATCCACGCAACGCGGCTGCGGTGCTCTTCCCCGATTCAACCATCGATCTCGCTGAGGGGCGCAAGTTCTGGTCGTTTCAACTGTTGAAGCAGCCGATCCCACCGAAGGTTCGCAACGCAGCCTTGGTCCGCACGCCGGTCGACCAGTTCATTTTGGCGAAACAGGAAGCTGCAGGAATTCCCCCGAACGAAGCGGCCTCTCGAAGTGCGCTGATTCGTCGCGTCTACTTCGACATCTGGGGGCTGCCGCCGGAACCGGCTGAGATCGCTGCGTTCGTGGCCGACTCGTCTCCCGAGGCCTACACCCGTTTGGTCGATCGCCTGCTGGAAGGCACACATTACGGAGAGCGCTGGGGACGTCATTGGCTGGACTTGGCGCGGTTCGCGGAAAGCAACGGTTACGCCTTCGACAAGGATCGCCCCGCCGCCTTCCACTACCGCGACTTCGTCATCAAAGCCCTCAACGAAGACATGCCCTACGATCAGTTTCTCCGCTTGCAGATCGCGGGCGATTTGCAGGGCGGCAACGATTACATGTCGCAAGCCGCCACGGGGTTCATCGCGGCCGGCCCGTTCACGTCGCAGCAGACGCAAAAGGAACGCGAACGCAGCCGTTACGAACAGCTCGACGATCTCATCTCCACAATCGGCACCGCCACGATGGGTCTCACGCTGGGTTGCTCGCGCTGTCACGACCACAAATTCGACCCCGTCCCGAGTTACGACTACTACCGCATGATCGCCTCGTTTTCCGAAACCGGCTTCCAGGATTTCCAATTGGATCTCGAACCCGAACGGTACAAAAAAGAGAAAGCCACATTCGGCGTGGCTCACAAGCCGTTCGTCGATGCTCGCGGGAAGTTCGAACGCGAACAGCTACCGCAACGGCTGGCTAAGTGGCTTGTCGAAAAGCCGACCGACACCATTCGGCCCAAGCTGAGCGACTGGTCGACCGTCGGCCCGTTCACCGCTGCCGATTTCGAGAAAGCCTTCGCTGCTGCCTCTCCACCGGAGAAAAAAGTCGACCTGAAGCAGACCTTCCAGGACGGGAAACTCAAATGGATCGCTCAGCCGAGTTGGGTCGACGGCAAGGTGCACAACACGCTCACCGGCGACAACTCGGCAAACTATCTGTTCCGCACCATCGAAGTACCGACCGCCGGCCCGCTGGAAATCTCACTGGGACGCGACGACGCCATCAAAGTTTGGCTCAACGGGAAAGTTGTCCTCTCCAAGAAAACCTCTGGCGCAGCGGCTCCCGACCAGGACAAGATCAAGCTGGCCTTGAAGGCGGGCCGTAACGAACTGTTGCTGAAAATCGTCAACGGAGCCGGACCGTCGGGCTTTTACTTCAAAGCCAGTGACGGCGCACCGCCGAAGAACATTCAAGACATTCTCGCGCTCGCCGACGACAAACGAAACCCGGCACAAAAGCAGGCCCTGCAGAAGTGGTTTGCCCCCTACGATGCGGACTGGGTCGCATTGAACAAGGCCGAAAAAGATCATTTGGCAAAAGCCCCCAAGCAGAAGTTACAACCAATCTTCGCGGCTCGCAAAGGCGGAGTGACCTACAACTTCGGGGCCGACACCCGCAAGGTGTACTTCCTCACCCGTGGCAACTCCAAAGCGAAGAAAGGGTTGGCATCAACCGGGTTCATCCAGGTCTTGATGAACGGAGCAGACCAAGAAAAACACTGGACCGTCGACAAGTCAACGAAGACCGCTCCGGTTCAGCCATCGCGGGTCGCCTTCGCGAATTGGCTCACCGATGCCGAGAACGGTGCCGGGCATCTGGTCGCACGTGTGATCGTCAATCGGTTGTGGCAACACCACTTCGGTCGCGGCATCGTCGGCACCCCCAGCGATTTCGGCTCACAAGGTGACCGTCCCACGCACCCGGAACTGCTCGACTATCTCGCTTCCGAACTCATTCGCGGCGCTTGGAAACTGAAACCCATTCACAAACTCATCATGACCAGCGCAACCTATCGACAATCGGGCCGAAACGATGCAGCTGGCATGAAGCAAGACCCCGGAAACAAACTGTGGTGGCGTCGTCCGTCGCAACGCGTCGAGGCGGAAATCGTTCGCGATTCGTTACTGACGATCAGCGGCCAGTTAGACAAAAAACAATTCGGCCCTGGTTCACTCAACCAGGAAGACCGTCGTCGCAGCGTCTACTTGAAAGTCAAACGGGGAACCCTCATTCCCATCCTGCAACTGTTCGACGCCCCCGATGCCATGCAAAGCATCGGAGCACGCACGATGACCACTGTGCCACCTCAAGCGCTCGCCATGATGAACTCCCCGTTCGTCAGGCGTTTGGCGACAACCTTCGCCAAACGCGTGCAGTCCAACGACAAATCCGCCCTGCCGAAAGTTGTCGACGACGCCTACGTGGTCGCCTACGCCCGACGGCCCAGCGACGAAGAGCGACAGCGAATGCTCGCGTTTATCGATGTGCAGGCCAAGTCCTACGGAGAGAATGCGACCAGCGTCGAAACGGCTGTCGCCGATTTCTGTCAGTTGTTAATTTGCTCGAACGAGTTCCTGTTTGTCGATTGACCATCGCCGAATTCAAATGCCCTACGCGATTTTCAACCACCCCACTTCGATATCGATTTCATTATGAAAAACTTCAACTTCAACGCCCGTCGCAATTTCCTCAAGAACGCCGGCTTGGGTTGTGGCTCGCTGGCGTTGACCAGCTTGCTCAGTGAGGAAGGTTTACTTTCGTCACCGGCCTCCGGCGCACCGCAGGCGGCTTCGCTCGGCCAGCCACATTTCGCGCCGAAGGCCAAAGCCGTTATCTGGTTGTTCATGCCGGGCAGCCCGTCGCAGGTTGACACCTTCGATTACAAACCCCAATTACAGGCCCTCAATGGCAAAAAGCTCGAAGGGGCCGACCCGAAAACTGGTTTCTTCACGACGAGCGGCAAGGCACTCATGTCGCCGTTCAAATTCAAGCAGCATGGCGAATCGGGTGCGTGGGTTTCCGAGATCTTTCCGAACGTGTCGAAACACGTCGACGACATGGCCTTCATCCATTCCTGCTATTCGCGTTCCAACAATCACACCCCCGCCATGCTCGAAATGAACTCGGGCGCCTTCCTGCAAGGACGGCCCTGCGTCGGGTCGTGGGTGAACTACGGGCTGGGATCCGAAAACTCGAACCTGCCCGGTTTCGTGGTCATGCACGGTGTGAAGCCGCGTGGCGGTGATCCGATTTGGGCTCCCGGTTTCCTGCCGCGACGATTTCAGCCGACGGCCATCGATGGTCGCAGTGCCACGCCGATCGCCAATTTGTCACGTTTGAAAACGATGACCGATCCACAACAACGCGCACAACTCGACGCATTGAAGTTCTTGAACGCCAAGCACCAGCAGCTACGCCCCCATGAAGCCGACCTGGCCGCGCGACTGGAATCTTTCGAGTTGGCTTACCGCATGCAAACGGCTGCCCCCGAGGCGATGGACATCGCCAAAGAATCCAAAGAAACGCAAACGATGTACGGCGTTGACCAGAAAGAGACGGAACTGGTCGGCAAGCAATGTCTCACCGCCCGACGCCTGATCGAACGCGGCGTGCGATTCGTGCAGCTTTACGCCGCCACCAACGGCGGCGGCGGCGGCGTGGGCGATGTCCCCTGGGATGGCCACAGCGATATCAAACTCAACCACAGCATTGCCGGAAAGTCGGTCGACCAACCGATCGCCGCCTTGTTGAGCGACCTCAAGTCACGCGGACTGCTCGATTCAACCCTCGTCGTCTGGGGCGGTGAATTCGGGCGCACCTCCGATTCGCAAGGCAGCAATGGGCGCGACCACAACCCCAACGCCTTCACCATGTGGATGGCCGGCGGCGGCATCAAAGGGGGCGTGAAGTACGGGGCCAGCGACGACTTCGGCTACAAGGCGGTTCACAACCGAGTCGGGGTCAACGATCTGCACGCCACGATTTTGCATCTGCTGGGACTCGATCACGAGAAACTCACCTACCGCTTCAACGGCCGCGATTACCGCCTGACCGACGTCGCCGGTGACGTCATCCGCGAACTACTGGCATAGCGAGCACCTAGCAAGGACGTCGTTCTGCCAATAACAGTTGAGGAGTCGAGCATGCAACGAGGATTGCTTGTCTGTCTCACTCTGGTCATCTCGGCCGGTGTGTCGGTAGAAGCTGCCGAGCCGTTGCATCAGCGAATCGATGCGCTCATCACCGCCGCGCACAAAGGACCGGTCGCGCCGCGATCGTCCGATGCCGAATTCCTCCGGCGCGTATCGCTGGATTTCGCCGGATTGATTCCCACCGCAGCGGAGGCAAGAAGTTCTCTTGCCGACAAGTCTCCCGACAAACGAACGAAACTGATCGACCGTCTGCTCTCCGGAGCCGATTATCCGCAGCGGATGCAGTATGCCTTCTCGACCATGCTGTTGGAGCGACGACCCGGCTTGACCGTCGCGATGGACGATTGGAACCAATACCTGCAAACGTCGTTCAAGAACAACAAGCCGCTCGACCAGTTGATCCGCGAACTCATCTCGGCCGACGGCACTGACCCGGCCACGCGCCCGGCAATGAAATTCCTGCTGGCTCGCAGCGCGACCGATCATCGCCTGCTGGCACGCGACGTCAGTCGGCTCTTGTTGGGGCGAAACCTTGAGTGCGCTCAGTGTCACGATCACCCCACCATCGACGACTACAAACAGGCCGACTTCTTCGGCCTCGTCGCGTTTCTCGATCGTAGTTATCTGTACAAAGACAAGAAGACGAACGAGTCGTTCTTCATCGAAAAAGGAACCGGCCCGGTCGTCGAGTTCACGTCGGTCTTCACCACCATAACCGACACCACCGGCCCCAAACTGCTGTGGCGTGATCCGGTCGATGTTCCGGTGTTTGAGAAGGGACAGGAACTGAAAACTCCGGCCACCGAAGGCAAACCGCCTGTCCCCAAGTTGGTCTTGCGACCGCAACTTGCCGAACAACTCACCGCCCCCAACAACGCCGAGTTTTCGCGCAACATGGCCAATCGGCTGTGGGCTTTGATGATGGGACGCGGCTTAGTCCATCCGCTCGACATGCAACATGAGAGCAACAAACCCTCGCATCCGAAATTGTTAACGCTACTGGCCGAGGAACTCGTCGCCGGCAAGTTCGACATAAAACGCCTACTGCGCGAGATCGCTTTGAGCGAAGTTTACCAACGTTCCAGCCAACTTGGTGACGAGGCCGATGATGTTCCAGTGACGTCCTACGCTGCCTTCAATATGAAGTCGCTCTCTGCCGAGCAGTTGGCATTCAGCGTGATGCAGGCGGCCGGTCGCAAACAGGAAGTGCTCGCCGTCCCTGCCGACAAAGCGGCAACCGCCAAGTATCGACCCGACAAAGGGCGACCAATTCCGGCGGTCAATCTCGACAACGTTTTGAAACTGTTTCGTTCGGTGTTTGCAGCTCAGCCGGGGCAATCCGAAGACGAATTCAGCCCCTCGGTCGCGGCCGCGTTGTTCGCAGAGAACGAAGGCTTGCTACTCGACTGGCTGACACTCAAGGATGCGAATCTTCAAGCAAGGCTGGCTAAGTTATCCGATGCGAGAGCAGTTACCGAGGAACTTTACATGAGTGTCCTCACCCGTCTGCCGACCGAGGAAGAACGCGAAGCCGTCACGAAATATCTGGAAGCGAATGCCGACGACCGGGCCACTTCGTTACGCGAGATGGCTTGGGCTTTGTTGGCGTCAGCCGAGTTTCGATTCAATCACTAACGTCGGGGAAGTCGTCACATGACACAGCCTCACACCGACTGCAATTCGTCTGAACATGGCATCTCTCGCCGCCAAATGCTGCACGGCGTGGCTGGTGCTGCGGGAGCCGTCAGCCTGGGCGGCTTGATGCAGCCCGCGTTGGCGGATGAACTTAAACGGCAGCAAAAACAGGTGCTGCTTGTTTTCAATGACGGCGGGATGAGCCAATTGGAAAGTTGGGATCCCAAGCCCGGCACCGATTTCGGCGGCCCGTTTCGTGCCATCCCCACATCCGTCCCCGGCACGCATGTCAGCGAACTCATGCCCCATACGGCCAAACAAATGCATCGCTTGGCATTGGTTCGGGGGATGAACACGAAAAACCCCAGTCATGGTTCGCGAATGTTCGCCTTCAACGGCGATCCGAAAAATCGAGGCGTGCGCTATCCCGATCTCGGTGCAGCCGTTGCCAAGTTTCTGCAACCCGATGACGCCACCCTGCCGCCCTGTGTGCTCGTGAAACCGTACAGCGGCGGGTTCGATTACAAAGCGGCTGGGTTTCTCGGGTCGCAATACGGCACATTGCTACTCGGCGAAGGCAAACCGCCGGTGCATATGACGCGACCGCAATCCGTCAGCGACACCGCCGACGGTCGCCGTAACGAATTTCGCAAGCTGGCCGACAGTCGTTTTACGAAAGGACGTCGCACGGCCGAAACCAGTGCCTACGCACGATCATTCGACATGGCCGAGCAGTTGGTCAAAAGACGCGACTTGTTCGATGAATCTGCCATCTCGAAACGCGATGCAGAACGGTACGGCACACACAAGCATGGCCGACATTTATTGCTGGGACGTAATTTGCTGGAAGCGGGTGTGACGTTCGTTGAGGTGCGGTCGTATCACTGGGACACACACTCCTCGAACTTCGATTTGCACGTCTCGAAGATGGGCGATTTCGATCGCCCGTTCGCCGCGCTCATCGAAGACCTTGCCGAAAGTGGCCGCCTGGAAAACACGCTGGTCATTGTGCTTTCGGAATTCGGTCGGACGCCCAAAATTAACGTCGGACTCGGACGCGATCATTGGCCGCAGGCCTGGTCGATGTGCCTGGCTGGTTCGGGCATCAAGGGAGGCAGTATTCACGGCAAAACGAATGCAGCCGGCACGTGGGTCGACGACGGCCAGACCGGCTACGCCGACTTGTTCCACACGTACTTTCACGCGCTCGGAATCGACACTCACAAAACAGAATACAACAACGCCGGCCAACCGCTGCCGTTGGCCAACGAAGATGCAGCACCCATCAAGACTGTGCTGACTTAAACGCGTCCTTCTCGAACACACCGGAATTCATCGCGCGGAGATTCGACGATGGCCGAGACTCAACCGTCCGTAATTGATCCGAAAAACGCCTGGGAATCACAGGCATTCAAGCACGACAGGCAACTGCTCGGTTGCCGAATCAGTCCGTGCGGAAAGTTCGTGTTCGCGGCTGCGGCCGACCAATTCGTCCACCGTTGGAACCTCGCCGACGAATCCCACACCGCGATCCCTGGGCATACGAGTTGGGTTGGGACGCTGGCATTTCATCCGGATGGCAAGCGGCTGGTCACGGCTGATTATGTCGGTGGGTTACGCTGCTGGAACTATGCCGATGCCGCACCGAAGCCGGTCTGGTCGGTCGACGGGGCGCATCCCAACGCGATTCGTGCCCTCTCGGTTAGTTCGGATGGAAAACATATTGCGACTGCGGGCCAAGATCACATTGTGCGCATCTGGTCGGCTGCTGACGGCAAGAGGGTTCACGAGCTGACTGGTCACGAATCGCCGATCTTTTGCATGGCATTTCATCCCGATGGGAAAAACCTTGTTTCGGTCGAACAGCATGGCGTGGCACGGCATTGGGACATCACCACAGGGAAGCTCGTGCGCACTCTCGATGCCGGTTTACTATTTGCCGATGCTTCACTCAATGGGGGGGCACGATCGTGTGGCCCACGGGGCCTGACATTCGACGAGGCCGGCAACACCCTGGCTTGCACTGGCCTGACAAAAATCAGCGACGGTGATCGGCGCGGTGGCGGTGCGACCGTTGTGCTCTTCGATTGGAAGACGGGCAAGCAGAAGCAACTGCTCGAAGCTAAAGGAGCCGGTTACGCCGAGCGTGCGGTTTTCCATCCGGCCGGGTTCGTTGTTGCGGCTTGCCTGACGCAAGAACGCGGCACGGTCCAGTTCTGGAAGTCTGCCGGAGGCGATCCCGTTCACAGCCTCAAAGCGAGTTGTCGAGATCTCGACTTACATCCCGACGGCAACCGGTTCGCGGTCGCTGAGTGGGAGCGGTTTGGTAAATCGGGGAACAACGCGAGCACGGAGAAACTCGAAGAGTTCCAGCCGAACCACGGCATCATTCGTATCTACACGCTGACCGCCAAACCACCGGAAGCTGCGGACAAGAAGAAGGCAAAGTAGCGCGAGTCGAGTTCGCTTGCTTACACCAGTCCGCGTTTTTTTCGTAGCAACCACTCCATCGACATCACCGCTACGAATAGCCCCAGGAAAGGCCAGTTGTCCCAGAGGCGGGTGCGGGTGACCTGGGTGATCTCGGCGGTGCCGACGCCTTCCTTGAGCATGCGACCCAACAGGCTGGACAGCCCTTCCGGTGGCATGGCGGTTCCGCCGGAGAGTTCGGCGATGTCTTTCAGCAGGGCATGGTCGGCAGCCGGGTTGTCGGTTTCCGGGTCGCGGGCATCGACAATGAAACGCGTCCAGGCGTCGTAGCCTAGTGGTTTGCCGTCGTGTTTGGCCGTCACTCGAACCCAATAATCACCGGCGTCGGCCGTGTTGAGAAACTCGGCCGTGCTTTCGTCACCGGAGCGTCGCGGTTGCGGACGGTGATCGCTTTTGCGGGGTTGTTTTGTTTTCGGATCAATACGCGTGTGCGAAACGTCGACGGTGAAGTCGGCATCGGGGAGTGGTTTGCCTTCGTCGGTCCGCGCACCGAACGTGAGCGCGACGCGTTGCTTGGGCATGTAGTTGCGGGGGTCGATACGGACCCACACCGGTTGATCGGTGTCGAATTCCTTCCGCGCCAAGTAGAGAATCATCTGTCGCCAGAACCGCTGATGTTCTGACTTGTGACCGGTGAGTACCCATTGGTAAGTCGTGTCGCCGGCGAACGCCATAACGCGGGCCTGACCGACTTCGTGGGCCAGCAACAGTGGTGTGCCGTCGGTCGCCACTGCAAGCGTTTCGACGACGGCATCGGTCTTGGCTTTCAGGCGGTTGCCCCCTTGAAGTGGGGGCAGCGACTTCCAACGGTCGCGATTTTTTGAAGGGACGTCGAGCCGCATCACGTAATGCTGCTGTTCTCCCCGCGCGGTGGGCAGCATTTGCAACGGCTTGAAATGATGCTGTTCGGGAGAGACTTCGCCGGCTTTCACGATGTCGGAGTCGCGCATTTCGACGGGGAGCAGATCGGCCAGCGGAGTTCCTGCGTAGCCGCCCGCGCCGAAGTTGTGGTAACCGCCCGTCATCAGGAACCCTGCTCCTTCGCGTACCCGTTCGGCCAGCGCGCGGAGTTGGTTCGGGGAAAACGTACCAGCGGGAACGTCACCAATGACGTACACGTCGTAACGCCCCGCTTGGAACGACTCGTTCTCGATCCGCGTTTCCGCCGTGAACTGGCCGGAGCGAACGGGGTAGAAGTCCATCTGAATGTTTTCCGAGCGGTTGATTAGCCGGATGAATTTTTGTTCGGGTCGGAGCACACGATCGTAGTAGGCGACGTTCAGCCCGCCTTGCCTGACGGTGATGATTGTCTCGCGACGATTGTTGCGTGTTTGCAGTTCCCCATCGGGAGATTCCACCTCGACGGCAATTTTGAACTCGCCGGGGCGGTTGGGCACGTACGACAATTCCACCGGAATGACTTGGCCGTTACGGTCGGCAGTGATTGTGGTTTGCGGTTTGGTGTTGGCGGTGGCGGATGGGACTTTCATCTCGCCCGATTCCCCCTGTTTGCGTCCGGCGCGGTCTTCGACAAGTAACCGAACTTTCAACGGTCGCTTCAACACGCCATGCACTCGAATGCGGGCCGTGACGGTGACCACTTTCTTCTCGAAGACGACCGGATCGACGAGGAGTTCTTCGATGGCCAGTTCGATGGCGTTTTCGGAAAAGCCCGTGCCTCCGAACCAGACGGTGTAAACGGGAATCTGTAACGCACCGAGTTCCTTCGCAATTGCACGGGGATCCGCCGTGGGTTGGCGTGCGCGTTGTGCTCCGTCACTGAGGAGAACGACACCCGCGATCCGCTCGGTTTGTGCGAGTCGTCCGACGCGTTCCAAGACCGCACCGAGAGCCGTTTCGTCTCCCTCGGCTCGATCGACCAGAGATTTCACGGGAGCCAAGTCGGTGGCGAAGTCGAAATAGCGAATCTCGACGTCGTCACCGAGGGCGTCGAACAACTTCGTGACACCGGCCAATTCCTTCAGCAAAGCTTGACGACGGGTGACGGCCCCTGGGCCGTCGGGCGTGTTCATGCTGCGAGAAGCGTCACCCAGCACTATGAGCACGGCCCGCTGCCGGCTGGTTTCCGAGTGGACAACTTCCGGCCGCAACATGGCGAAGAACAACACCGCCACGGCTGCCAGTCGCAGGCCGATGAGCGTTCGCCGCTGCAACACGGGGAGATGCCGTACCCGCGACGGGTAAGTCGTGAGCACCAGCGCGAGCAATCCCAGGGTAACCAGGATCACCGTCGGCGAAGACCAAACTGGTGAGACGACAAGATTCATACGGGAAATAGTGGTTAGTGGTTAGTGGTTAGTGGTTGCTGAGCGGATTCGTAGAAGCGGTTGGCGACGATGTGTTCGAGGCAGAAGGCGAAAATTGTCAGGCAGAGAATGAGGGGGAAGACTTCTTGTCCGAGCCGTCCGCGCTGGACGACGCGTTCCAAGCCGGCTGTGCTTTTTGTGATTTGATAGCGTGCTTTTCCGAGGAGCATGTCGAGATCGTCGGGGGTGATTGGCGTGAAATCGCTCTCACGCGGGGGAGCATTGACGCTGAACGCCGCGCGGAATTCCGGTTGTTCGTCGGCTGCGATGACTTCGTAGTGGCCGACTTGGTCGAGTTCGGTGATCGTGAGCGACTCGGCTCGGGCGGCGACTTCGCCTCGTAACTGTCGGTAGCCCGGTTTTCGCAGCAGGTAGCGAGA
>Ga0115002_10004019_pt1 | contig 18058 bp, 12 predicted proteins | sample ArcticOcean_MG_C_8_FD_89576 | JGI IMG/M metagenome (GOLD analysis project Ga0115002, IMG submission 89576) | Marine microbial communities from western Arctic Ocean - ArcticOcean_MG_CB11_86 | ecosystem: Environmental > Aquatic > Marine > Oceanic | place: Arctic Ocean: Canada Basin | collected... | reverse complement strand
CTTGAAGCCCAGATACTCGGCGTACCACGCAGCCGTGGCTTTCGGATCAGAAACGTTGAACGCCACGTGTTCGATCTTCATCGAAGAATTACTCCTTAGTCGGAACGATCGGCGAGACGGCCGTCGATTTCCGATTTCAAACATTCGGGACAGAAACAGGTCGCCGCGCTCTCAACCGGCATGATGCGCGGCAGCTCCATACACCAGCACGTCGCGTCACCACACTCGCTCCCGCAACGGAACGAAACGCCGCAGCGGGGACATTGATTCGTTTTTATCGATATTGGATCAATCGGCATCGCATCGCATACATTCGTGAAGAGATTCTGGATAAACGCCTAATGATGAAAGAACCGCGCCCGCGAGCCTTCGACGTAACGCACCCGTTTGTGGTCGGGGGAAATCTCGTGCAAGCCGTTCCCGTCCCCCACGAGTGTGTTACCGTTCGCCAGCCGCTGGGCCTGGGCCGGATTCTCGAACTCAGCGTGCGACCAGACGGCCTTGCCCGCGCGGTTATATTCAACCACCTTCCCCTGCGACATTTCGCACACCAGGACGTTGCCGTTCGGTAAACGCTGCGCGGTGTGTGGCTGATCGAGGCCGGTCAATCTCCAGACAACCTTGCCGGCACGGTCGACTTCGACCACTTCTTTCCCATTTTGCAGGTTAACGAGTGTCAGACCGTTCGGAAGGCGGTTTGCCGTCGTCGGTCGGCCGGAGAGTGAAATCTCCCAGGTGATACTGCCTGATCGATCCACTTCGATGACCTTCCCCGTGTCGGCCAACGCCAGAAGTGTGTTGCCGTCGGCGAGTCGTTCGACGTTGGTCGGGCTGCCCGGCAGCTTGTCGCGGCGCCAAACTTCCTGGCCGGCCAAATCGTACTCGACCACCAACTTCCGCGTGTAATCAACGGCCAAACGGTGACCGTTGCGCGCCACGTGACATCCCCAAATATAGGTAAACCCGTCGGCTTCAAACAACGTCTTCCCCGTCGCATCGATCTCCCGCAATGTTTTGTCGGACCAGACACACAGCAACGTTCGCCCAAGTTCGATGCGATCCCGTTTCAATGGAAGTTTCAACGCGACTTTGGCCCCTTCGCCATCGAGCCATTTCGTCCACGCATCGATCGCAACAGCACGTTTCGCCGCTTCATCGTAGGCAACGAAGCCAAACCGTCGGCCGGTCAAGGCGCGCAATAATGCCGCCGCCTCGATGCGAATTCCAATCTTGTCCGACTTCGTCAGAGCCAAAAGCAGTCCCAGGCCCGAACGATCACCAAGCACAGCCAAACTTCGTGCAACGAGCAGACGCGCACCTTCGTCGGAGTCGGCTGCCAATTCCCGCAACAGGGTTTTCGCTTTCAGGCCTCCCACGGCCGGCCACGCCTGAATCGCAGCCAGGCGAATCGTCCGGTTTGAAGAGGCGATGGCCGTTTTGAGCAGCCATTCGTCGGCAGGCCCAGCGGTCGCCGCCAACGCACGGCGTGCGGCGGTCACTCGTGGTGTCTTCTCCCAAAGCGGCAGCAGTTTCAAGAGGATATCGGCAAACCCCTCGAGCTGGCGTCCTTCGATCACACTCAAGGCCGCAATCAGCAGCGACTCGTGTCGCGATTTGTCGATCTGCCCGAGAATTCGTCGTGCCCGCCGCCGGACTTCGGGATCATCCGAATTCGACACGGCCTTGAGTTCATCGATCGGTGCATCACGCAGGATGAGCAGCCGCTTGGTGGCCGCCTCGCGCTCTTTGAAGTTCGGGCTGCCCAAGCGGACGATCAACGACCGGATGAATTTCCAACGATCCTGATCGGGCAACAGCGATTCAAGATATCGCCGAATCCCTTTTTCGGTCGGCTCGATCCCGACGGCCGTCAGTTGTTTCGCGTAGTGATCGGCCAGAACGGTCTCGTCGCCGTTTCCGCGAGAGGCCGGCCAAAGAATAGCCAACATCACAACAGCTGCGATCCACGCTGGTCGAAAGCGATCGTGCATGCGATATATCCGAATGACCCGACTGGTGTCCGCTCGCCGCTGGAAACAGCGAGGAGTCTTTCCTGCGATCGTCTTCCGATTGTAACCAACTCGAATCCGGGCATCAAAACGGATTGGCGGGATCCGCGTGACCGTAGCGGTGGAATAGGTCGTGCGCGTCAGAAACATCCTGACGCTCGGGCCGTTGGAATTTCCACTCGCCATCACGCCAACTGGCCGATTCAAACGTCGTGATCGCTTCAAATCGGGGCCGATTGGCGGTCGATCGACTCTTGGTTTCCCCTTGATATTGACCGATTTACGGCAACGCGCGTACCATTCACCGCTTTTTCAAATCGGGGGGAGAACTGCCATGATCGCAACGGCGGGTCGGAGAGGGTTCGTATGGCCAATACTGGCCGTCGCTCTCGCTGCGCGCCTGACCGCTGCGTTCTGGATTCACACCTCGCTCGAACGCGATGACGAACGAGAATTCGTGATCGCCGGAGACGCAGCCGGCTATTGGGAACTGGGCAAAAACTGGGCTTCCGGCAAGGGACTCACAGCCCACGACCCGTCAAGACAGATCATGCGCATGCCGGGCTTTCCTGCATTGATCGCAGCCTCCGTCCGGCTCTTCGGAGAGAACTTGATGCCGTTACGAATCTTGCTGGCCTGCATCGGCACGGCGACTTGTGCATTCGTGTTTCTTCTGGGCCGCTGTTTGTTCGACGAAACGATCGGGCTGATCGCGGCGGCCTGGTGTGCCGTCTCTCCCGTGATGGTCGGATTTAGCCCACTCATTCTCAGCGAAACGCTGTTCGCGGCCTGTCTGGTGTTGAGCCTGCTGGCGATGGTGAAACTTGTGCAAATTGACCGCCATCCATCCGACGCGGAGACAGGCAAATCGACATCAGGAATACTGTCGGCCCTTTGGGTCGGCGTAACGATCGCATTGGCCACCTATGCGCGTCCCAGTTGGTTGTTGGCTGCCCCCCTGTTCGCCATCGTGCTGGTTGGGTCGTCGCCCTGCAAACGCCGGGCTGTCCTGTGTGCGTCGGTCGCCTGCCTGGGCACTCTCGCGGCGTTACTCCCCTGGGCTTGGCGCAACCACGAAGTCTCCGGGCATTGGGTCCTGACCACTCTCTGGGTTGGCCCCAGCCTGTACGACGGGTTGAACCCCGAGGCCGACGGCAGCAGCGACATGCAGTTCTTTGATGACGACAATTATCCCGAGCGGATGACCGAAGTCGAAGTCGACCAAGCCTATCGCCGACGTGCTTGGCAGTTCGCCATCGATGAACCCGGTCGCGTCGTGCAACTGGCGGTCGCCAAGTTGTGGCGATTCTGGAAACCGTGGCCCAACGCCGCGCAGTTTCGACAATGGTGGGGCATCGCGCTAACCAGCCTGTTCTTCGTTCCGCTCGTCGCCTTGGCGTTATGGGGCATGCGATCGCCGAACGTTGATCGCTGGAGTTTGTTACTGACAATCGGTCCGGTGCTCTACTTTTCTGTCATTCACATGATCTTTGTGGGATCGTTGCGTTACCGGTTGCCGGTCGAATATCCGCTCAGTGTCCTCTCGGCCGTCGGGTTGCGCAACCTGTGGCTGAATTCCGGAGGTCGCATTTCATGACCATTCAGAAAACCGTCAAGTGGATCGTCATTCTCCTGCTGCTCACAGTCGGGGCGGGTGCGGGGTATGGCTGGTGGTTCTACCAGCGGAGCGACGAACTGCTGCGTGCCGAACTTCTGAAAGAAATCGCGAAGATCGCTCCGCAATGCGAAGTGCAAATCGACCGAGCACGATTCGATTGGAATCGTCGCATTCACATTCACGGCGTGACCATCGCGACGAAAGACGGAAACGAAACCATCGTTCGTCTGCCGGAAGTCGTCGTCACGGTCGATCGAGACGCCCTGACAAGCGAGCAACGCATCGATGTCCGCCACATTCAGCTCGTCAGGCCCCAAGTCGATCTCGTTCGCACAGCCGACGGCCGTTGGAATTGGCAGGATCTGTTACCGCTTCAAAAGTCGACTCAGCCCCGCCCCTCTCTCGAATGGAAAATCGAAACGGCCACTGTCCGTGTGCGTCTCGAACACGGTGGAGGCGTCAGTCCATCGACATTTCTGGCCGAGCAGGTCGAGGTCAAGCTGGTTCCCTCCGGTAAGCGACGCTACCTCATTCAAGGCAAGACGAAAGTCGATCACGCAGGTTCCGTCAGTATCGACGGTCAGTGGGATCTGGATGGTCGTTCGTTCGTGATTGATGGCGAAGTGCACAATGTGGCCGTTGAGCACAAACTGCTCGAACTGGTCGCCGGCACGTCCCCCGAACTGCGTACGAAGTTAGCTCGTGTGGAGACCCGTTTGCAGTCGCTCGTGCCGGGGCATCAGCCCAATGTGATAGAACCGACAGTCCCCACGCAGCCCGGCTCGATTCCGTTTTCACTGGCCAGCCAAAGTCAGGCGTCGGACGATTCCGGGTCGGTCAACACGGTTCCCGACTTCGGCTTGGAAGCAACAGTCGACGTCAACTTTCGCGTCGCACGTTGGAAGCCCGGTGCCGAGCCGGAATTCAAGATGCTGTTCGACGTGAAGAACGGGCGGATCGATAACCCATTGCTGCCGTTTGCGCTCCACGATCTGGCCGGGAAGGTGTATTGGGACAATCGCCAACTTCTCTTTCGCGACGTCGAATGCAAAAGCGGAATGATGATCGCAAAAATTAAAGGCCGAGTGGCTCGGTCCGACTTGCGAACTCCGGCAGAATTTGAGATTCAACTTCAACACATTCCGCTGAACCAGGACGTTCGCAAGCGACTCAAGCCGAGCCTGCAAAAAGCCTTCGATACATTGCGCCCCACAGGACATGCCGACCTCTCCGTCACGATGAACTACGACGGCGATGGAGCCTGGAAACCGAAAAACCTCGTTCTCACATCAAGCGATATTTCGGTCAGCCACGTTCGGTTTCCTCTGCGAGTCACCAATTTAATCGGAACGATCCGCCAGCGTGGCCGCGATTTGGATTTGAACTTCGAGGGGCTTGCCGGGCGACGACCAATTCACATTCGCGGTGTGATCATCGGAGGCGGTCCTGAAGCTGAATCCATTATCGATATCCGCACCGAACAGCTACCGATCAACGAAGACTTTTGGGCCGCCTGCCCGGAGAAGGTGAGAACCAACCTGCGTTCCCTCAATCTTACGGGAGACCTGGATGTCGCTCTCCGCCTGCATCGCCCGGCCGGTCCGGCAAAGGTTTACCAGCCTAAGTTGATCGCCCATGTGAAAAGCGGAACGCTCGAATACCGCACATTCCCATACCGTTTGGAGCAACTTGAAGGAACCGTCACCTACTCTGGCGAAACTCGCGTTTGGGGGTTTCGTGACATGCAGGCGAAACACAACACAACCACTGTGACTGCGACCGGTTCACTCACGAAGCAAACCGACGGATCGCAATTCCTGCGTTTGGCGACTGACGCCCTCGATGTCCAATTCGACGAATCGTTGCGTCGTGCGTTGCCCGGTTCTCTACGTGATCTATGGGCGCAGCTTTCTCCATCCGGCAAGTTCAAGGCCACGATCGATCTTGCCTGGGTTCCAGGGCAGCCACCGCGCATCTCGCTTCCCAACCTAACAATGACTGAAGGTAAGCTGCTACTGAAGGCCTTTCCGCTTCCCCTGGATCACGTCTCGGCTCGCTTGGGATACACCGACGGCCATGTCGATATCCACGAGTTTTCAGCGAAGCACGAGCAGACCGCGATTCGAGCCAAGGGATTCGCCGGATTTGAAACGGACGGTTCTTGGCGAATCCGTCTGAAAGAACTGAGTGTAGACGATTTGCTTCCGGATCGGTCGTTGCGGCGTGCGTTACCGGAATCCCTCCATGCCATCGTCGAGACGCTTAACCCGGATCATCCTGTATCGCTGGCCGGCATGCTCGAATTTCGTGGCACGGGTCGACCAGCCGATGCCGTCACCTCGGCATGGGACGTCGAAGCCGTGCTGACGGGAAACACGCTGGTCACCGGAACAACGCTTGATTCCGTGCATGGTGTGGTGACCAGTCGCGGAACATGGGACGGCCATCGTGCTGAAATGACCGGGCAATTGGACATCGACAGCCTGAATGTTCTGGGATACGAATTCACACAAGTTCGCGGCCCCTACGAATTATCGGGATCGCAATTGTATGTTGGTTCGCCCATTGCGTTTTCGCCCCGCGTGCAATCCATCCCGCTAGACAACCGAATCACGGCAAACGTATTCGGCGGTCAAATGACATTCGACGCTTCGGTTCGCTTTGAAGAGAAGCCAGCTTATCACCTGAAACTGTATCACTCCCAAGGACGCCTCGAAGAATATGCGAAACGATACATGGCAGGAGCGCGATCACTACGCGGCGTGATGACGGGCTGGGCCGACTTGCACGGAACCGGAACAACGATCGACGACATGAAAGGCCGCGGGCAACTCCGCATTCGTCCCGCCGCGCTCTACGAGCTTCCGGTCATCGCACAAGTCATCCAGGTGCTGGTCTTATCCCCGTCCGACAACACAGCCTTCAACGAGGCCTTTACCGACTTCACCATTGGCAATCGCCAATTCAAGTTTAATATCATCAACTTAGCCGGCGACGCAATCAGCTTGCGTGGCCGAGGAACCGCAAGCTTCGACGGCAAGCTGGATATCGAGTTCTTCTCGATGTTATCGCGAAAGCAACTGTCCTTCCCACTCCTGGGCGCTCTTGTGGGGCAATTCACAAGTGGGTGGGTCGGTGTGAGAGTGACAGGGGATGTCCGTAAGCCGGACACCAAAATTAAACCCGGCGTGCAAGTCGACGAGGCCATGAAGCGCTTCCTCGGTGCATTCGACACACGACAACCCGCCGTCGTTCCGCGCTTGGTGATTCCCCCGATTCCCGGACGATCCCCCAAGAATTCAAACACGAATTCCAAGACACCCCGCAGGCCGTAAGCCGTTCACCAGGCCACGCGCGACACGCGTTCTACGAGAGCAGCATTTTCAGGTCGTCGGAGGTCAGGTCGCGAATCAGATTATTGTCCGCCTGCAAAATCGCATCGGCCAAACCACGTTTTTTTGCCTGCAACTCGGCGATCTTCTCTTCGACGGTCCCCCGCACAATCATGCGGTAAGCGAAGACTTGTTTCGTTTGCCCCACCCGGTGAGCGCGGTCGATCGCCTGGGCTTCGACGGCCGGATTCCACCAAGGGTCGAGGAGAAACACATAATCGGCAGCAGTCAGATTCAACCCGAGTCCACCAGCTTTCAGGCTGATAAGAAACACCCCGCAGTCGGGATCGGTCTGGAATCGCTCGACATGGGCCTTGCGATCTCGCGTCTTGCCATCAAGGTATTCATAGGTGACGCCCTTGGCATCCAGATGCTGTCGCACGATGGACAACATGCTTGTGAACTGCGAGAAGACAAGCGTCTTGTGTCCTTCGCCGATCAATTCCTCTATATGGGGGATCAAGACATCGAGCTTGGCCGAGGGATCCTCAGCGGCTGCCCGATTCAACAATGCGGGATGACAGGCCGCCTGTCGTAATCGCAACAACGCTTCCAGTACATGCATTTTCGACTTGGCCAAACCCTGCTCGTCAACCAGCCCCAGTAACGACGCGCGATAGTGATCTCGCAACTCGTCGTACAGTCGTTGCTGCTCTTCATCCATCTCGCAGTAGACGGTTTGTTCCAGCTTTTCAGGCAACTCGCTAGCAACTTCCTTCTTGGTACGACGCAAGATAAAGGGGTGCAAACCACGGGCCAAAAGACCACGCGACGCCTCATCCGTACTGTCGGACGCATACAGCTTGAAGAGTGAACTCCGCCCCAGCATGCCGGGGTTGAGAAACTCGAAGATCGACCACAGATCGCCCACATGGTTTTCAATCGGCGTACCCGACAAGGCCATGCGATGCTCGGCCTGCAACAATCGCGACGCTTTGGCCACCTGAGACCCAGCATTCTTGATCGTCTGGGCTTCGTCGAGCACCACGTAATCGAATGGGATGTCCTTCAAGTAGATGATGTCGCGGCGCAGCGTGCCGTAGGTTGTCAGAACAATGTCGTACTTATCAAAATCGGGGCGTAACGCGGCTCGATCGAGTCCAGAGTATTCGAGCACTTTCAGTCCGGGAGTGAACCGTTCACATTCCTGAAACCAGTTGAACATCAACGACTTCGGAACCACGATCAGAGAGGTCCGTCGCTGGGGACGTGACGCCTGTCGTTGGACCAACAACGCCAGAACCTGAATCGTCTTTCCCAGCCCCATGTCGTCCGCCAGGCAACCGCCGAACCCGAATTCCTGAAGAAAATCGAGCCAACCCAACCCTTGACGCTGGTACTCTCGAAGCTCTCCATGAAAATTCTCCGGTTCCGCAACCTGTGTCACGCCCGAAAAAGACTTCAACCGTTTCGTAATGTCGAGGAATTTGTCGTCGTATTCGACATCGGCCTGCGATGCCAGTAACGCATCGAGTAACGCGGCCTGATTTTTCTCGAAGCGGACATGGTCGCCGTCGGCGATTCCCAAGCCCGACAACAACCCAAATCGCGCGATCCACTCTTCCGGAATGATGCCCAACGAGCCGTCATCGAGCCGGACCGTGCCATCGCCTCGACCGAGTGCCGAAAGCAACTCTGGAAACGAGGCGGTTTGGCCTTCAAAGTCGACATCCGCGTGCAGTTCAAACCAGTCGATTCCCGACTCGACGCGCAGCTTCATCTCCGCCGGCTGGCGAACCTGCTTGCCATCGGCATGAACCTGCCACCCTTCACCAACCAGAGTTCGCACGGCCTGCCCTAACCCGTGCGCAGCGATGTCTACATCGTGACTGCCGCGCCGTCGGTCGACGAGCCGCCGAAACCCGCTGGCTTCCAGTTGATGCCACGCTTTGGCCTCATCTTCCTGATTCCGAACAATGCAGCGTCCTTCTTCACGCTGGACGATCGCCCAGTTTACGCTCGCTCCACGAATTGTCGTGCCCAGATAATCGAAACTGATCTCGCCCGACAATCGGTCGACATGCCAGCGTGATCGCGCCGGCGTTTTCAGCAGAAGACTCGGTACCGGATTGCAATGCACTTCTTCCAGTTGCAATTCCTTCGGAAGTTCCAGTCGTGGCAACGCGGGGATGTCGAGCAGCCGTTCGATCAGCTCCTCTCCTTCCGCAGCGGGAACTTCAAACGGCTCGCCCGAACGAATCAGCGACAGCCATTCAAATGCGTCGTAGTCTCGCAGCCTGGCGATTTCGTTCTCCGTCACGACAAGACCGCCGGGAACAATCAGCCGAGCCTCTTCGAGTTCCAGCGCTGCGTCTCCCCGCAGCAACCGGCCCCGCAACCGCCATTGCTCGGAATCGGCATCGCTTTCAACACGCAACGCCAATTCCCAAGGCGGTCCCTCATCCCACTTCAAGCCCTCGACACCCTTCTGATTTGCATCGAGAAAACGCACTCGGCCGGTTTCGCACATCAACGGAAACAGCAATTCCCCCAACTCACACGAAACCTGATACCGATCAGCCGTAGCCCGCGCCTCGGCCTGCTGCGCCACCCAGGTTGTTCGCTCGGGCGTCCCTCCGATGAGGTAAGCCAGCACGCGACGATCTTCAACATGTTCGATTTCATCGAGCCGGTCGGCAGGAATCTTTAAGGGCTTCAACTTGCCCCACTGCCCATTGGCGCGCCGTTGACGTTGTGCCACCCGAATCACGAGCTTGCCGGCATCGCTACTCGCGTCGACATCGATCTCGTAGAAGATTTCTCGCTCGCGATCGGTAGCGGACGCCGTTGTCGTTTCGCCGCCCGCCATCCGCTCGCGCAGCTCGTTCAACTGCCCTTCCCACGCCCGAACCGGCACTTCAGGTGCCGCTTTCCGCTGCAAAGCGCCCCCCGACGATCGCGGTTGAGACACATCCTCTTCAACGTCGTCAGCCCACTCGTCATCCTCAAACGTCAGCGGAACCGACTCGCTGGCAAACGGAGGAATGTAACCCGCCTTCGGTGACCCGGCCAGATACTCTCCGGCATCCACAGCAAGAATCGTGGCCCAAAGATGCTTGCAAGCGGGTTGCGGACGGCTTCCCTGCGGACAGGTACAGAACATCCGCAACTCATCGCCGTCACGGCTCAACTGCGTGCGGTATTCGGTTCCGTCACGCACGACCCCCATGACCTGCTCGGCCGTCACTTGCGCAATCGCCACACGTTCGGCCTGGACATAGGCCGAACCTCGATATCGAATGTCACCGCGAAACTTGCCTTCGAGGAACTCGGAAAGCGTCATCAACCGTATCCTGCAACCGACCCTGCGAAGAGGGTACGCTGAACCCTTAAAAACTCCGGCTGCGAAAGTCGCAACGCGTATTCGTCGCGTCTTGCTTCCGCGCCTGTGAAATAACTTGGAACTCTCTCACCGAGCATGGTGAAGCGCTCCCGGCAAGCCTAGTTGATACCGGCCCGACTTGCCTACCCAAATGGCCCGAGTTTCACACATCGTGGCGAGAATCGGGCAGATCCGACCTCTCGAATAGCCGGCGGAAGACAACAAATTCAGGGCAACCGCCACGAGACTGGTCTGCCGCGACTGCGTGTGGTATAGGGACGAGCATGTCTCCATCGTCAAATATAATGAGCAACGACGCAGTCCGCGCGTGGGTCGCCGATCACCTGCCCGTTGCCGACTTTGAGTCGCGTCGCGTTCTGTTGATCGTCCCCGACGCCACACGAACCGCGCCACTCCCGCTGCTGTTTGAAGCCATCTACGACAAAATCGGCAATTCCGTCGCCCAATTCGATGTGCTCGTCGCCCTGGGAACACACCCCCCCATGACCGACGAACAAATCAACGACTTGCTCGGAATTTCAGCAGCCAATCGCCAAGGACGCTACGCAGAGGTCGGTCTGTTTAACCATGAATGGGATAACCCCGCCCGGCTGAAACAAATCGGCATTCTCTCGCGCGACGAAACACGCGAAGTCTCCGGCGGCCTACTGGAAGAAGAGGTGCCGGTCGAAATCAATTCCCGCACCAACGACTACGATGTCCTCCTCGTTGTCGGGCCCGTGTTCCCACACGAAGTCGTCGGATTTTCCGGTGGGAACAAGTACTTCTTCCCCGGAATCTCAGGCCCGAAACTGCTCAACTTCTTTCATTGGCTCGGGGCGTTGATTACGAACGCAGGCATTATCGGCATCGACGACACTCCCGTTCGCCGAGTGGTCGATCAAGCCGCTGCCCTGATCCCACAAACCCGGCGCTGCCTCGCGTTCGTCGTCGCTCCCGACGCCAGCCTCTACGACATGTTCTACGGATCGCCCGAAGAAGCGTGGAAGTCGGCTGCGTCGCTTTCGTCGCGCGTGCATATCCGCTGGATGAGCCGCTCGTTTCAGCAAGTTCTCTCCTGCGCCCCACCCATGTACGATGAACTCTGGGTGGCCGGAAAATGCATGTACAAGCTCGAACCGGTTGTTGCCGACGGGGGAGAGCTGATTATCTACGCCCCCCATCTCAGTGAAATTTCGGTGACACATGGGGATCTCATCGAGCGAATCGGCTACCACGTCCGTGATTATTTTACGAAGCAACCCGAACGCTTCGCCGATGTTCCTCGTGGGGTACTCGCTCATTCAACCCATGTGCGCGGCCAAGGAGCCTTTTCAAACGGCATCGAAATGCCACGCGTGCAAGTGACACTGGCCACGGCCATCCCGCAAGACGTTTGCGAGCGAATCAGCTTGGGTTACCGCGACCCGGCCACGATCGATGTCGAATCCTTTGCCAACCGTGAAGACGAGGGAGTTCTGCTAGTCCGCAAGGCGGGCGAGCAGTTGTACCGCCTGAAAGACGAACGCCCATGACACAACAGCCCCCTGAAAACGACGAACTCAAAGGCCGCCTCGACTTTGCCTTGGCCGCCTCGGCCGAAGCGGCCGAGTTGATCATGAAACACTACCAGTCTCAAGATCTGCAAGTCGAATCCAAGGGTGATGCCTCGCCGGTAACGATTGCCGATCGTGGCGCGGAAGAATTGCTACGAGAGCGAATCGCCGAACGGTATCCGGACGACGGTGTGCTGGGTGAGGAATTCGACGAAACACCGTCGCAATCGGGTTGGCGTTGGATTCTCGATCCCATCGACGGAACGAAGTCGTTCATTCACGGCGTGCCGTTGTTCGGCACGCTGGTCGGACTGGAGAAAGACGACAAATGCGAAGTGGGTGTCTGCCGGTTCCCCGCGTTAAACGAAGTCGTCTACGCGGCTTCCGGTGGCGGTGCATGGTGGCAGATCGGCTCAGCAAAACCTCAACCGGCGCGCGTTTCGTCAGTCTCATCGCTGGGCGATGCCTGCTTCTGTACCACCACCGTCACAGGGTGGGATGATGTGTCCGCCGGCGATCTTTTCGACCGCTTCAGCCGAGAGGCCAAACTGACGCGAGGCTGGGGTGATTGCTACGGCCACATGCTGGTTGCCACAGGACGAGCCGAGTTCATGGTCGACCCCAAATTGAACCCTTGGGACGCCGCAGCGCTGGTTCCCATCGTTCAGGAAGCGGGCGGGCATTTCGTCGACTGGAACGGGCAGCCGACCATCTATTCCGGCAATGGCTTGTCGGTGAATGCCAATCTGCGTCAGAACGTATTGGATCGACTTCACGGCAACTGATACTGGCGAAAAAAAACGGGCGAGCTTGTGCAAAGCTCGCCCGTTGAGTCTGTGTGTGAACAGCAATCAGTCCAGCTTCAATCCACTGCCACTGTCGTCTTTCTTGCTGTCGTCCTTCTTGCGGTCAGAGATACGGCCATCGCGTTTGGACTTGATGCCAGCAATTCGTTTCAGCCGAGACTGCTTGATGTCGTAGGCGCGCTTCGCGGAAGGAGACAGGCCTCTGACATAAGCCTTCTGCCGCTCGGCTCCGATGCTCGTGCCAGCGTCTTTGTATTTCTTGGAAATCTCGCCCGCCTTCTTACGGCGAGCTTCCACATACTTCTTTTGTGCGTCGTAACGACGTTTAAGCAGCGACTGAGCCGCTCGCTGCCGGTACTGCCGGACGCGCTGCTGTTGCTGCTGCTGCTGGCGAGCCCGTTGCTGCAGTTGTTGCTGGTATTGCTGTTGTTGGCGGCGAAGCTGCGCCTGTTGAGCACTGCTCAACTGCGCTTGGGCAGCCGACACACCGGAGAGGGTCACCGCACCTGCCAAGGCGAACAGAAGCGCCGAACGTACCAACTTGCTAAACGTGGTCGACATAGCTCAACTCTCCTTACAGTTCGGTATCCAAGTCCGCACCAAAACAGTCCAGCGCTGTTACCTGAAGTTTACAGCGATTGGACAGCCTGTCAATGAAAAATCGGCCAGTTCCGACTCTTCTCTGGAGTCGGAATCCTCTCTCGGAGTGGGACTTTCGTCTCCGATGCAACAGGATAGACACTGTGACCACCCACCCATTGGATCGCTCGCGAACGCATGCAAAAGAATATCTCCATCACAAATACACATAACTACTTTAACTACAACATGTTAAGAAACTTCACCTAACTAAAGAACGCTCGCGGAGATCGTCCGTTGGTTGCGTTTCCCCATTCTGGTAGATTTCCGCCCGGTATTTCGACCAGGTCGCCCAGCCTGGGCAATCGGTAGGTACAAGAACTCAGGAAAATGACATGGCGGGCTACCGAGAACACATTTCCGTCAGTGGATTGCTCGGAATCGCTTACGGAGCCACCTCGGTTTTTTTCGCGGATTTCACTCCCGTGCAGGGTGCGTTGGCAGGCTGTCTGACTTGGCTGGCCGGCATGCTACCCGATCTCGATTCATCCAGCGGTCGACCGATTCGCGAACTGTTCGACCTCACCGCCGCGATGGCTCCGTTGGTGATGATGCAACATTTGTTGAACTGGGCCGACAACACCGAAGAGGCTCTGTTCGCCGCGATCGCACTTTATGTAGCCATCCGTTACGGCGCGGCCGCCGTCATGCGAAGGGTGGCCGTACACCGTGGAATGTTTCACAGCATCCCGGCGATGCTCATCGCCAGTGAACTGGTCTTCCTGGGATACGAAAGTGATTCACTCGCCGTCCGCTGTCTGATGGCCGGCGGCACGACGATCGGCTTTTTGTCTCACCTTGTGCTCGACGAAATGTATGCGGTGAGTTGGGGCGGGGTGATCCTGAAACTGAATCGCGCGGCCGGCAGCGCCGTCAAACTTGTCGGTGGCAGTCTGCTCTGGAATCTCATCACTTACAGTTTGCTCGCGGTGCTGACCTATGCCGTGATCATCGAGATTGACCTGCTGGAAAACCCAACGCACCGCCGCTGGTCGATCTTCACCAGTGGCTTCGGAATCTGAGTTGCCGATGCAGGCCGATCAAGCAGGCCGTGTACACCGGGCGTTCCTCTGACCTACGCGGCCAACTCTCGCTTAGACGGGCCGACTTCCAGTGGGCCATCATCGAGGATGTAATTCAAGATGTTCTTGGCAGGCGTGCGCAACCACGAATACAGCGCGTGGTCGGGAGACGGCGGAGCAGTGTCGAGCAGTCGATCGTAGTCCCACGTATTGCTGCGCGTGGCGATTCCCGCAACGTCGAGATGAAAAGCGTTGACCACCTGTTCCCAGTGGCCGGGAATGGGCACCGTGCAAACGGGTTTTTCCAGCAGAAACGCTTCCAACGGTGTAGACAACCCGGCGGTTGTGATGACGGCCCGGGCCGTTCGCATGTCGTCCAGCATTCCCTGGCGATGCGGCGGGCGAAATTCCACCGGACCTTGCCGCCCGCGTTCGACTCCCGAGAAACCATAGGCAAGCACCATTTGGCGATTGCGTCGCGCCCAGGAAACCAGTTCCTCAGCCGAGCCGCCGTCCGACGTGTGAAATTGGTTGTACACGAAAATGTGATCGCCGTCCTCCGGCTGAACCCCACTCAGTTCCGTCCGAATGACGGGCGGCACACAACGAAACGAAGCCGGCTCGTAGTGGTAACCGTAAAGGCGATCGGCTCCGCTGGTGAAAAGACGCACGGCGGTGCGTGTCATCTTTCGCTCGAAGCCCATCTCGTCGGGCAAAGGAATCGAGCGATCAAACAACGCCACCTGACGCGACAACGCCACGACTTCACAGTTCGCACTCAGAAAGGGGCTGGCCGTGAGTGGCTCAAAGTCGCTGAGGATGATGTCCGGCTCGAACTCGCGCACAAGCGAACGCAGCTTCCACAAATGCCCCATAACACGGGGTGTTTCGCGGGCCCATTTGATGACCGACTTGCGGTAATCGGTTCGCCCGTTGGTCACCACATACGACAAGCCGGGGAAATGACGATGCCAGGGAAAGTTATACCCCGCCGGCGGTTTGTCGGCTCCGGAACTGACCACGCGCACCTCATGGCCACTCGCTTCCAACAGCGGAAGCAGGACGGCCGCCTTCGAGAAGTGGCCGTGACCTTGTGCGAAGATGCCGTAGAGGATCCGCATATCGATTGCGTCTCGAACCTCTGAGGACTCTGAAAGCTCACCCTACGGCGCGAAATGTCGTCGATTGCGAAAAATTCGACAAGTCGGCCGCGAAACAACATCGCCCAACTTGCCGTGACTACGCAGCCACCGTTTTCGGCAAACATTTGGTAACCGTCACAACAGTTTCATCGACCGATCTCAGCGTGGGCCGCAGCCGAAATTGAGCACAGCCCAAATCGGACACAGTCGAAATCGAGCGGGGCAGGACGATTCAGCCGCGATGCAGCAGTGTGACGATGCGCGCGTCGGACAGGCCATCAGCGACGAATGTCGCTCGGCTGAAATCGTGCGAGTCACTGTGCCGATGGGGGACGGAAACGACAACCGCACCGGCAGCCGCGGCGGCCTCGGTCCCCATGCCGCTGTCCTCGAAGACGAGCATCGAACCGGGATCAACGCCAATCCGCTCGGCCGCTTTCAGATAGATTTCCGGATTCGGCTTACCCGCCGTAACGTCTTCAGCAGCCAGCGTGAAATGAAAACGGTCAAGCAGTTCATAGCGGCCGAGAATGTCTTCCAGGTAGCCGCGCGAAGAGGATGTCGCTACCCCCTTGGGTAATTCGCGTGCTTCGATGGCTTCCAGCAGTTCAAACAGGCCGGGCATCGGCTCGAGCATTTCGTCCAGGAAGCCGTAAAATAATTCCGTCGACTCAGCTCGCAATTCGGTGACGGTTTCGGCCAAACCGCAAAATTCGATCATGATCGAAAAGGCTTCCTCTGACCGCCGGCCCATCATCTGCCGCCGGAGTTCGTCCGAGAACTCATGCCCTCGACTACGTAACAGTGCCTGCCCCGTTTGATCGAACACCTCTTCGGTGTTGAACATCAGCCCGTCGAGATCGAAAGCTACTGCCTCAATCGGACCAATGTCGTCCGGAATGCCGGAGGGGGGAAGATGTAAGGGTGAAGACATGCAGCGACAGTCAGATCAGCGTGAGGAGACGGCGGGGACTTCCGGAACAGCGCCGCGATACGACATATCGAGCAGTTCCATCGGATGCAACACGGACACTTCACTTCCGCTACGGTGGAGAGCCGCCTGAATCTGCAAAGTACACCCTGCGTTTCCCGAGACGACAATTTGCGGATCGACCGAACGCACGTTGTTCACCTTGCGTTCGGCAAGACGGTCCGACATCTCCGGCTCGGTCAAATTGTAACTGCCCGCCGCCCCGCAGCAGATGTCCGACTCGGGAAGGGGGACTAACTCCAACTCGGGAATCAACGACAATAACTCGCGAGGTTGGCTACGTACCTGCTGCGCGTGCGCCAGATGACAGGCATCGTGATACGTGGCCCGCAACGGGATCGCACCAGCCGGCCGAACCGGGCCGAGTTCTGCGAGAAACTCGGAAACGTCTTTGACCTTTTCAGCAAACTTCTTGAACGCGGAGGATCGCTTGTCATCCTCGGCGTCGAGTTCTTCAGCGATATGCCCATAATCTTTCAACATCGACCCGCAGCCGGCCACGTTGATGATCACCGCATCAACCCCATCCACATCAAACGCGGTCACGTTCTCAGCGGCCAGTTTCATCGCATTTCGGTCGGCCCCGTTGTGATAGTGGATCGCTCCGCAGCAGGCCTGATTACGAGGAATGACAACTTCGCAGCCGTTCGCTTGCAGCACACGAGCGGTCGCGCGATTCGTTTGCGAGAACATCGCCTCGGCCACACATCCGGTGAAGAGCGCGACCCGAGCACGTTTTTTTCCGACAGGCGGGAGCACATCGGGGAAAGACTCGGCCACCGGTTGTAAGCGAGGCAGCAAGGCTTGCATGCGTCGCAACTTCTCGGGCAACAGTTTCAAAAGGCCCATGCGTTCGATGAGTCGATCGGCCCCCAACCGTTGCATCCAACGTGCTGGCAGCAAAGCCCAGCGAAGTCGCGACACGTAGGGGAACAGCCCGAAGAGAATCAGTCGGTGAAACCAACCGCTCGCCGGATCGCGGCCGGCAGCCGCTTCGGCGCGTCGCATGCCGACACGAAACGGCTCGATCAACCGGCCGTACTGCACTCCCGACGGGCAAGCCGTTTCGCAACTGCGACAATCGAGGCACAAGTCGAGATGCCGGGTGACGGCATCAGTCAGTTCCAACCGCCCATCCACAACGCCGCGCATCAGATAGATCCGCCCGCGCGGGCTGTCGTTCTCGTTCCCCGTCTCCAGGTAGGTCGGGCAAGCCGCCGTGCAAAGACCGCAATGCACGCAGTCCAGAAACCGACCATAGTCGATATCGCTACCAACCGGCTGACTGGAACGGGTTGATGTGGTTGAGGAAGTAGTCGTCATGACGATGAACGGTTCAAAGAGCCAGGCATACAGTTAATATTTAATTTACCACAGAGGCCGCAGAGAAGAGCAAAGGACGCGTCTAGAATTCATATCCTCAAGTTCTCAAGACAATCACATTTTCTTTTCCTCTGTGAGCCTCTGTGAGCCTCTGTGAGCCTCTGTGTCCTCTGTGTCCTCTGTGGTAAAAAAACAACGACCCGCTTAAGAAGTTGATTCCTGAACGGTCACAGGTTTT
>Ga0115002_10004015_pt1 | contig 18073 bp, 12 predicted proteins | sample ArcticOcean_MG_C_8_FD_89576 | JGI IMG/M metagenome (GOLD analysis project Ga0115002, IMG submission 89576) | Marine microbial communities from western Arctic Ocean - ArcticOcean_MG_CB11_86 | ecosystem: Environmental > Aquatic > Marine > Oceanic | place: Arctic Ocean: Canada Basin | collected... | reverse complement strand
AGAACGTCAGCAGCAGCGACATCATATCGCCGTAGGTGACCACCCACTCAGGGACTCCCGGAGGGCCATCGTCTTCAGGGGGACCACCTTCTGCCATGATCGTTCCACGTCGAATTTGCAGGGGATGAGTCGCGGCTCAGACCAAACTCGCCGACAGCCCACTTCCGTAGGCCAAAAGCGGGAAAAACCAAGCCACGTCCCCCTCATCGGTGTCTCCGCAACGACGGCTGTAGACGAATCGCCAACGGGATTACCCATCTTGTGACGACTCGCCCGGTTATAGCGGTTAGGTCGACTTCTGGACCGTTCGCGCCCTACAGTCGGCCGCCCATCAGCCTGCCAGCGACCGTGTGGGGCGATCACTGAAGTCAGGCAATCATCGATTTCAATCGTCGATGCCCAGCAAACGCCGAATGCCGTCCCACGGCTGGATGTATGTTTCAAACGGCAATCCATCAACGGTGGCCTCGCAACGCCGCGTTACACCATCCACAGCCGGACCGGCTTCCACCATGTGCTCTAGAACGGCTTGTTGGTGCGCACGTCCCCAATCGGCAAGTCGATGTTGTTGATCACGAAGCAGAAGCACCGCAGCGGCCAGCGCGTAGCCCCCCCAGTTGCTTGTCCCGGCGACGATATTCCAGTCGGTCGCAATGCGACAAGGAATACGCGAAGCATGTTGGCCTTCGAGCCGCTGCACAAGCATTTCCCAAGGAATCGACCCCATGCCGATTTCATTGCCTCCGTCTCCGATGCCGATCGTCTTCGCTTGAGGACGGTAACCGGCCAACTCCTCGAACAGTCGGTGCATGTCGGCGGTTTGCTCATCGATAATTTCGCCCCGCATGTTATGACACCGCCCACGGTTCTCGGCAGGCACCGAAGAGAGAAATCCTTCCACGGGTGGTTGGGAATCACGCGACTGGGCCGTGAGCGATTCGACGTGATGACTGGGGCCGACGCGTTCCACCGAAACGAGGTGAGTCAGCGTGGAGCCGGGGCCGCTTGTGTAGAATTCACGCAACCACTGTGGCGAGGCGTGCGGATAGACGACGACTTCGGCTTCATCGCAACCGGCCGCTGTGGCAGCCACCCGAACAGCGGAAACGCAGGAGGAATCGGTTAAAATCGTGCAGCGAATCTCCAAGGCGGCCAACGCCAGCGCCAACATGATGGCCCCCGGTGGGCCGTCGGTCTCGGCTGCCGGCGGGTCGGCCCCCGGAATGTAGAAACCGGTCACCAAGCCCACATGCTCTCCATGTTCGGCGAGATGTTCAGCTGCCGCAAATAGGTGACCTGGGCAAAGCGGTCCATATTCTGATTCACTCCCGATCAACCCACGTTGAGCCGGGTCGCGGCGAATGAATCGGTCAATCTTGTCGATGAGCGAACGTGACAATACAGTTCTCCGGGCCGTCGGGTCGATCAATCTCTCATTCTGCAAATTCGCAGACTCGCTCTGCAAGTCTGCGGAGGGACACAAAGAGACCGCCTCACAATTTCTCACCTCTGAGAACGGGGATTCCAACACCTTCCTTCTTCTGAGAAATCTTTCGCTGAGGCCTCGTTCACGGTTGTCAGTCCGCATCGAAATCGCCAGAATTCCTGCATTCGTTTCCCCGTTTCCGTCGGCTGCGAGTTTCGTCGATCACAGTGAGTCGATTCGGGTTACGAAAATCGCGCTCGGTTCTCGGGTGTGTGATTAGGGTTTGAGCGGCCGGTATCAAGCGTCTTGGTTTGCGCTTGAGCCATGAGTAGACGAGAGGTTCGACCGGTCACACGGTCATTGAGGTTCGGCATGGCGAAGAAAAAACTTTCGACGCAGGAAATCCTCGCAGCGGCCCGCGGCGAAGTCGCTGGTGGTGGTGACGCCACCCCCGAGGCCGAATCAACACCTGCCCCCCCAAGCCAGCCCGCTGCCGCTTCCGCAGGGAAGCCAACTTCAACGAAGGATATTCTCGCAGCAGCCCGAGCGGCGGCAAGTGCTGGATCAGCAGATGCAGCGCCCGCAGCACCGGCCCCAAAGAAAACCACCGCGAAAACTGCTGCAAAACCTGCCGGCGGTGCCCCGAAATCAACCAAGGACATTCTGGCGGCCGCCCGCGCCGCAGCGAGTGGTGGATCAGCAGATGCCCCAGCGAGCGAATCGCCCAAATCAAAAGCCGCCGCGAAGCCAGCCACCGTGCCGGAAGGCGAACAGCGTTCCGTTCAGGAAATGCTCGCCGCGTTAAAAGAAGGCAAAACGACCGAACAGATCGCAGCAGCGGCCGCGCCGAAGAAGCCCGTGACCCCGACCAAGCCGGCCCGTGCGAAGAAACCAGCAAAAGCCGACGCCGACACACGGCGGAACTTCCTCGTGCTACTCGTCGCGACTCCCTTTGCATTCGGCTGGTCAATGCTCGCCGGTGCCTGCCTGGCTGCGACGTTGGGCACGTTACGGTTCATGATGCCCAATGTGCTCGTCGAGCCTCCCAGTCGATTTAAGATCGGCCCGCCAAGCGACTATCCCGCCGGAACGGTTTCCACGAAATGGAAAGCTGAGTTCGGCGTCTGGATTGTGAATTCCACTTACAAAGGGCAAAGCTTGGTCTACGCCCTCTCGTCGGTTTGCACGCACCTGGGGTGTACGCCGAACTGGCTGGAAGGCGAACAGAAATTCAAATGCCCCTGCCACGGCTCGGGGTTTTACATCACGGGCGTCAACTTCGAAGGCCCGGCACCACGTCCCTTGGAACGTGTCGGCCTGCGTGTCGCTGAAGATGGCATGCTCGAAGTAGATAAGGGAGTCAAGTTCCAGCAGGAAATGGGCCAGTGGGGCGATCCCGCCTCGATGGTCGAAATTTCGTAATGCTGCTGCGGGTTGGAGTTAGGAAATAGTGTTGTTTGTCGGGAACGTCGGCTAGATCGATGTTCCCACGGCGATAGAGAGTGAGTTATTCGGATGTCCGTCGGCGACTACATTCGCGAATCGCAGATCTGGAAGAGCATCTTCCGACATCCCGCGCCGTACGATCGTCGAAACCGCGTTGTCGTGATGCTGACGAACTTCTTCCTGCATCTGCACCCCGTTTCCGTCAAAGGCCAGGGAATCGCCCTCTCTTACACTTGGTGCATGGGGGGCATCACCTTCTTCTTGTTCCTGGTCGAAACGATCACCGGCGTGCTGTTGATGTTCTATTACCGTCCCACACTAGAATGGGCCTTCAACGACATCCGCGCGCTCAGGGACGTGAATACCCTGGGCATCATGCGCGAGATCCATCGCTGGGGTGCGCATGCGATGGTGATTACCGTTTGGCTGCACATGTACCGTGTATTTCTCACCGGCAGCTACAAACCTCCGCGTGAATTCAACTGGGTCGTCGGCGTGCTATTGCTTGTGCTCACGCTGCTGCTGTCGTTCACCGGTTATCTGTTGCCCTGGGATCAACTGGCCATCTGGGCGATCACCGTGGGATCGAACATGGCCCGCGCAACCCCGTTCCTTGGTTTTGAAGGGCCGGGTGCTCAGATTTTGAATCTGGGAGGTTACGACTTAATCACTTCAGGGAGCGATGCGCGCTTTATTCTGCTCGGTGCGCGGTTCGTTGATGAAAATACACTCAATCGTTTCTATATTCTGCACTGTGTTGCCATCCCGTTAGTTGTCGCGGGTTTGATCGCGATTCACTTCTGGCGGGTCCGCAAAGATGGGGGCATCAGCCAACCGCCCCTCTGATAAAACATCTTCGATGAAACATTCCGGAAGCCCTTCCGTTGCGACGAGGGCCGCCGACTAACTTAACGTCGCTGACTTTTCCGTTGACTGTCACTGTATTCCGAACGCCGAACCACCGGCCTACAAACACCGGTGGCCGACTGCTGAGAGCCAATCGATGCTGGATGCTCATCCGCAATTCACCATAGACGTAATCCACGGACTTGGCTGGTTCTACCTGGTCGTGTTCGCGATGAACGCCTGCTGGGCATATCGTAGCGTGAAGGTCGACGGACACTTCCGTTCACCGGATCTTCTCGGGGGCCAAGATATCCCCGTCGCCGCGATCTGGGCGATCTACTCCGGTGTCCTGATGATGATCGCGTTGGCCCACATACTATACGAAGGTGATCCATCCAGCTTCCTGATTTACCTGCCCGACTTTGTCAAAGACTTCGCCGACGGCTCGATCGGAGACTCCTCGAAAGGGCCGATCCTGTTCTTCTCCGGATCGATCTTCCTGTTTATCGCCGTCGTGTTGCTGCGGGAATGGCTCGTGAAGCCGACAGTCGGTTGGCTGGTGCTGAATGTGGGCATGGTCTCGCTCGCACTCTCGATGACCGACTACGATTTCCGCCAAATCGTCGGCAAGGCAGACAACGTCCCCATTGTGGGCATGCTGTTTATTGTAGGGTTCTTCACCTGGTTGTATTTCGCACGTGCAGTCGACAACGACCACCGCACCGCCGAAGGGCGTCCGCTCCGTGAAGAAGAAGACAACGAGAAGGTGCTGGTCTGGCCCGACTTGGTCTACTCCGAACTGATCTGCATGGTGGTGCTGACCGTCGGGCTGATTACTTGGGGCATCTTGTTACAGGCTCCACTGGAAGAAGCCGGCAACCGGGCCGCAACACCCAACCCTTCAAAAGCGCCGTGGTATTTCCTGGGTCTGCAGGAAATGCTCGTCTACTTCGACCCCTGGCTGGCCGGGGTTGTGCTCCCCAGTTTAATCCTCGTCGGCTTGATGGCCTTGCCTTACATCGATTTCAACCCCAAAGGCAACGGATACTACACCTTCGCCGACCGCAAGTTCGCGGTACTGACCTTCATGTTCGGGTTTCTCCCGTTGTGGGTGGCCATGATCATTCTGGGTACGTTCCTGCGTGGCCCGAACTGGAATATCTTCGGGTTCTTCGAGTACTGGGACGTCCACAAGCTGGAAGTGCTAAGTAACGTCAACCTGTCAGAGTATTTCTGGGTCTACTCACCTTGGGGATCCGGGTTGCCGGTTGTCGACAGAAGCGCTTCGGCCTTGTCACAAACGGGGACCATTCTCGGTCGCGAGCTGCCCGGAATTTTACTCGTACTGGGCTACTTCATGCTGCTCCCCCCGCTGATGGCGGCCACCTGCTTCCGCAAGTTTTTCCACCAGATGGGTTTCATCCGGTTTATGGTCTTCGCCAACCTGCTGCTTTGGATGGCCGTGTTGCCCATCAAGATGGTGCTCCGCTGGACGTTCAGTCTGAAGTACGTCGTCGCAATTCCCGAGTGGTTTTTCAATATTTGACGGTCTCAGAAAGACCGTCTGCAGTCGATCGCTGAAAGCGCAGTAAGCATGCTGGCAACCGACAAAAACTTTTACGACCTCAAGAAGGTCCATGTCGTCTTCGCGATCAGCACTTTTGCGCTGATGGCGGTGACCGTCTGGATGTTCGCCGCCGACCATAACGATGAATGGCGCGAACACCAGTCCGTCATGAATCGCATCAATGCCGCGCAGACTGAACTCACCATCCTGGAAGCCGAAGCGGCTCCCATCGTTGGTCGCAGTTACTCAGAGCGCGTTAGCAATCTTGTCGACGGCAAGTCGTACTCCGACGCCGTCGACCTGGTCCAAAAGGCGATCGCCGCTGAAGAAATTGCCCTCGGCGATCAAGAGCAGGAGTTGCAACCCCTGCGCGACAAACTGGCCACCGCCGAACGAGCCTTCGACCTGGCAAGCCGCGAGGCGCGCATCACGCGGGCCGAACGCGATGTGGCCGCCGCAAACCACGGCCTCGGTGTCCGCGACAAAGTCGGCAAGGAACTGCTCGCCGGCTTGTTGGCCCGACTGGACGACTGGAAGCAGAAAGTCGCGAAAATCGAACTCGACGTCGAAACCAATCAACGCGACGTCAACGCCGCCAAGAAAGCTCTCGGCAAAAAGACCGCCGCTCGCGACGAGCTCCAAGCCGAGCTGAAGATGCTGCAAGCCGACATCGACCTGATGCACGGCTCGCTGAATCAGATCGCTCCAGATGGGTTGCTCATGTCGTTGAAGCACAAAGTGATGGAATGGCCCATCGTCGACGGCTTCAACTCGCACCACAGACTCGCCAACGACTGGCTACCCGACCTCAAGGTCACCCTCGGTATGGCGACCACCGCCCGTTACGATCGCTGCCGGTCCTGCCATGTGGGAATCGACAACGTCCTGGCAGGCAACAAGCCCGCCTATCCGTTCGGCAAGGCAGACTCCGACGACATCAACGAATGGGTCAAGCAGAACAAGTTCCCGCATCCTTACGCGACTCACCCCAACCCTGATCTGTTCCTCACCGCCGCCAGCCCACACCCACGCGGCACATTCGGTTGCACGATCTGCCATGACGGCGACGGCTCGGGAACCAGTTTCCAGAACGCCGAGCACGGCCCGAACAGCCCGTATCAGCATGAGGTCTGGAAAGACGACCACAATTACCATCCCAATCACCATTGGGAGCTGCCCATGCTCCCGAAGCGGTTGCAGGAAGCGACCTGCCTGAAATGCCATCACCAAGTCGACGAACTGGGTATCAACCCGAAATTCGGTAACTCGGCCCCGAACCTTTACGAAGGCTACCAGCTCATTCAAAGCTACGGTTGCTTCGGCTGCCATGAGATTCGCGGCTTCGACGGCGACAAATCGATCGGCCCCGATTTGCGGTTAGAGCCGGACTACACCGCTCTCACCACTCAGTTCCTGAATGACCCCTGGTTCAAAAAACTCGCCGACCGCTCCGAGCCGTTCGTTGCTCCTGTCAAACGCATGACGATCGAGGAAATCCTCGCAGCCAGCGTGGCCGTGCGAAACAATCCAGCAGAAACAGCCGACGAGCAACAAGCCCTCCGCGCGGCCATCGACGCCGAGTTGAAATCACTCGCACACGCGGTCGCAGCCAATCCCGAAGAAGCCGTCACCAAGCGAAATCGGTTGATGGCCCTCTCCGCAGCCGACAAGCTGTTCTCGAACAGCCTCATCGAAGAACAACCGCGTCTCTCGGCGGGGTCGCATGCGTTGGCTGGGGAACTCAAGAACGTCGACCACCCCGGTCGCTACCGCAAAGTCGGCCCGTCGCTACGACACATCGCGGCGAAGACGAGCGGTGCCTGGATTGAATTCTGGACCGAAGAACCGAAACGGTTCCGCAAGAAAACCCGCATGCCGCAGTTCTTCAAGCTGACGAACCAGCAAGACGCGCACGCGAAGAAGTTCATGCCGGTCGAACTGGCGGGAATTTCGCATTACCTAGGGACCAAATCGCAACCGATCGACTTGGAACAACCGGCCGCGAAGTACGTGCCCGATCCGGTTCGCGGGCAGCAAGCCTTTGCTGAAAAGGGATGCTTGGCCTGTCATCAGCACGACAAGTTCCCCAAGGCTATCGCCACCTTCGGCCCGAACCTGACGAAAGAGCATCTGAAGATCGCCAGCGTCACCACACTTCAAGGCAAAGTGAAACGTGGCGAAGAAACCGTCAACATCGAAACCATCAACCCGGACTCCCCCGGTTTCAAATGGCTTTACACCTGGATTCTCGATCCCGAGCGATACCACGCCCGTACGAAAATGCCCAACCTGTTCGTCGACGAAACCGTCACCGCCGACAACGACCCGGCCGCCGACATCGCCGCGTTTCTGCTGATGGGCGGAATGGGCGAGTATAAGTCGGCCCAGGTGGGCAATGAAGCACTCGACGAGTTGATCCTCACCTACCTGAAGAAAGCTCTGCCCATCGAAGATGCCGAGAACACACTTAAGACGGGCAAGTACCCCATCGCCAAAGAGAAAATTAAGGGCGACGAAATCGAACTCGCAGGTGATGGCGATTGGCACTCACGCAAGTTGAGCTATGTCGGTCGTCGCACAATTTCTCAATACGGCTGCTACGGCTGTCACGACATTCCCGGCTTTGAACGTGCCCGACCGATTGGCACCACGTTGCAAGACTGGGGCCGCAAAGATCCCCACAAACTCGCCCCCGAGCACATCCATGAATGGCTCGCACATCACGGCGAACCCGACGGTTCGAGCACGCATCACCGCGTCGCTGATTTATTCAAACGAGGTCGTAGCGGCGAGTTCCAAACACGCCAGGCCGAAGATGCCGCACTCTCGTCTGTATACTTCTACGACAGCTTGATCCATCACGGCCGAGACGGGTTCCTCTGGCAAAAACTTCGCCAGCCGCGCAGCTACGACTACGAAAAAACAGAAATAAAAGGGTACGACGAGCGGCTGCGAATGCCCAAGTTCCCGCTCAACGAAGACGAAATCGAAAAGATCGCCACGTTCGTCCTCGGCTTAGTCGCCGACCCGCCGGCGGAAGAATACCTTTACGCCCCCACCGGCGACCGCATTCAGGGCGAACAGCTTCTGCAGAAATACAACTGCGTCGGCTGTCACATGATCGACCTGCCGGAAATCACCTTCGGGGCCGACCTCGACTCGTTGCCATTCTTCACCGAACTCGACCCTAGCACGTATGCCGATGCTTTCGAGCATCTACTGAAGGTCAAGCATCCACAGGACGCGGACACCGGACAAAAGCTGCCGACGGGAGAAACCGTCATTCGCTTCAAAGGGCTGAAGCTCACCGACCCGTTTGCAGACGAAGACCCCGAAGATCAGTTCTACACGTTCAACTCGTGGGAAAACCTGAAGATCGGCGATAGGTTGATCACGATGGAGAACCCCAAACTCGAGGTCTACGTTCAGAATCTGCTGAGTATCAAACCGGCCCGCGGTGGTGCCTACGCCGAATGGATGGTCAACGCATCCCAATCCGGCGGTACCCCCGACCCGGCCTTGCGAGACAAAACTTGGCAAGCCGCGCCACCACCGCTGTATCAGGAAGGCATCAAAGTCCAAACGCCCTGGCTGTACCGTTTTCTGCGCGAGCCTTATCGCATCCGCCACACCACCCGGCTGCGGATGCCCCGGTTCAATATGAGCCCCGAAGAAGCCCGCACGCTGGCCAACTACTTCGCCGCCGTCGACGGTGCTCCTTATCCTTATCAACAAGTGCCCGAACGCGACCCGGCCTACCTGGCCGCAAAGAATCAGACGTATGGCTCAATGTGGCCGGCCGATTCGTCTTATCTCAACGAGTCGTGGCAGTTGCTGAACACCTCCGGGACAAAAGGTTTGTGCGTCAAGTGTCATGCCGTCGGCGGGCGAGAGTTCAAGTCGACCGGCGCGAAAGATGAAGTCCGCGGTCCAAATCTTGATCGCGTGGCCGACAGGCTCCGTCCCGATTGGACACTGTTATGGATTTCCAACCCGAAATGGATCGCCCCTTACACCGGCATGGCCCGAATCTTCAACCCCAAACAGAAGCTCCTCGAAAATCGATTCGAGGGTAACGGACGGCTGCAAACCATCGGTGCGCGAGATGCCCTGATGAACTATCATCGGCTCTTCGAGCAAATCGGCAAAACACCCGATCCCCTACCGAAAGCCAAAGCAGACGCCAAAACCCAACCCGATAACAATTCGGGAGAATGAAACCATGAGAACAACAGTCTTAGGATTCATCGCACTGATCGCTGTCACCGTGGCCTTCGTCATCGGATGCGGCGGCGGTGTCTCGTCCGACGTCAGCGTGGCCTTCAAACCCAGTTCGCTGGAAGAAATCCCGATCATAATTCCCGGTAAGAAGAAAATACTTGCCACGGGGGCGACCGGCACTCTTCGAGGCCGAATCGTCTTCGACGGCAACCGGATCACCTTGGCTCCGATCGTCACGACGGACAAAATCAAGGACACTGAACGCAACGTCTGCAAAGCCGCCTCGATCCCCAACGAGACACTGGTCGTTGAAAAAGGCGGAGACGGCATCGCCAACGTTTTCGTCTACTTGGCGAAAGCCCCGAAGAAGTTCAAGCTTCCCGAAGTCGACTCAGCCCCAGTTTCTTTCGACAACAAGAACTGCCGGTTTGAACCGCACGCCGTCTTTGTGCGAAACGGGCAACCGCTCAACATTACCAACAGTGATACCATCGCCCACAATACGCACACTTATCCGGTGCGGAACCGCGGCATCAGTGAAGTCATCAATTTCGACCTCGAAGCCGAGACGAACCTCGGCCTCACCGTTGTCTACAACAAGTCCGAGAAGATGCCCTTCCGCGTGAAATGCGATTTCCACACCTGGATGGAAGGCTATCAACTGACACTCGATCATCCGTTTGCAGCCGTCACAAAAGCTGACGGCAGCTTTGAGATCAAAGGTTTACCAGTAGGCAAACATAACTTGGTTATCTGGCAGGAGCGGGCCGGGTATATCGATGACAAGTACCCCGTCACCATCGAAGAAGGCGACGATAACAATATCAAGGTCGAGGTCGGCCCTGCCAAATTCGCCTGGTTCAACGGCCCGGAACCGAAGACGATCCTGATTTCCTCGACGACGTCTCTTCAAAATACAACGTCCGGGGGTGAGTGATTCACTTTCCCGAACAGACACGACATTTGCGGAGGTTCTCCTAGTGAGAGTCCGTTTGATTATCTCGTTCGCGTTCGCAGGCCTGTGCGGCTTGGTTGGCTGCAGCCAACCCGAGGCCGAGTTTGCGCTGAGTGAACACACCAAAAACCTGATTGCCCCGGCCAAGAAGACCGTCGAAGATGCGCTCGCACAGAACTTCGGCACGCCGAACGATCTCGTCGCATGGACCCGTTTTCCTATCGAATACGGAGGCCACGCCGGAACGGTCCGCGAAGCGCAATCAGATGATGAGACGGCCGTCGCGGTGGATTTCGATCCGCCGCTCGAAGACGAGGCCCTCCAATCCGGTGCGACAGTCCGTTGGCTCTCGGGAAAGCAACAGGGAAACACTCAAACGATTGCATCCTACAACCCGGCGACCGGCTTTCTAAAGGTCTCCGCCGCGATGGATCCCTCACCGGGAGCCGGTGATAGTTTCGTTGTCGGCTTCGGCCAAACACTCAAGTCGGGTCGCAAACTCTACATGACCCACTGCATGCACTGTCATGGAGTGGCTGGCGACGGTGCTGGCCCCACAGCCAAGTATCTCAATCCGCGCCCGCGCGACTATCGGCTGGGACTTTTCAAGTTCACTTCGACCGCGCAACCTGAGAGGGCGACTCGCGCAGACTTGAAACGCATTGTCAAACAGGGCATCCCCGGCACCTACATGCCATCATTCCTGCTGCTCGAGGATGACGAACTCACCGCGATCATCGCTTACGTTCGCTGGCTCGCCTGCCGAGGGGAAACCGAAAAAAAACTTGCTGCCGACCTTTCCGGATTCTACTCTAAAGAAGCTTTCACAAAACGCGTCGAGTCCGAATCGGAATCGGATCCCGATGACGCCCGATTAATCGTGCTTCAGGAATTGTTCCAAAGCATCGGCTATTCCGGCCGTGTCGGCTCGGTCCAAGGGGCCAACCGCTTACAGATTACGTTCGACTCGGAAGTCCAAGACGTTATCGAGTACGAACAGAAACAACTGCAGGCGGCAATCACCGCTGGAGAGACTGCCGAAGCGCCTTGGCTGGCCGACAAGGAACTTGTTTGGATCACCGGCCAAAGCACCGGCAAGCGACTGCCGGTGACCGCATACGACGCCGTTACTGGATCTTTAACATTTGCAACGGCAATGAAACCAGCCCCGACAATCGGTGACCGATTTTTCATCCATGACTCCGAGGACTCCTTTGAGGGCTTTATTGACGAAACGACGAATGACATCGCCGACTTCTGGACTGAAGCGGAAGACGAAAGCGTGCTCGTGAGACCTACCACGCCTCGCACGCCAAGCAGTGCCAAGTCGATCGCGCGGGGACGGGAACTCTTTCTGTCAAAGAAAGTGAATTGTGTCCAATGTCATGGGCCACATGGCCGTGGGGATGGGCCAATGACGGAAGCGTTTCAGAAGAAGCCCAATTCAGAAGAGAAATATCCCGAGCCGGGTCTGTTCGATATCTGGGGCAACAAAAGCAAGCCTCGCGACTTGACCCGTGGCCTGTATCGTGGCGGACGTCGTCCACTGGATTTGTACCGTCGCGTGCGCGCAAGCATCAAGGGGACAGGAATGCCGGCGTTCAACGCCCAAGCTCTTCCTGACAAAGACCTTTGGGATCTCGTCAACTACGTCATGAGCATTCCGTTCGAGAAGCAGGCCGGACATCCCGCAGTTCATACACAGAAGCCGATTAAAGGCGATTCGAATTCAAAGAGGGAGTCGTCCAAGTGAAGAAGTTCTGGTGTCTATTCTTCATGTTCTGGCCCATCATCGGCCTGATCGCCTGCGCGATCTCGCCCTCGATGAACTGGGGTTTCCCTTACGGCCTGCCGGCCGGTTCGCCTTTGGGGGAACGGATCGACGGGCTGTATTACATGATTTTGGCGCTCGTGCTGATCGTTTTCACCGGCACGCAGATCGGGCTAGGCTACGTGTTATGGCGCGGCTCGGAAGAAACCGATGAACGCGCTTGGTACACGCACGGCAGTCATTCGCTGGAAGTCATCTGGTCGATCGTCCCGGCCGGTATTTTACTGTTCATCGCCCTATATCAAATGGATGTCTGGGCCGAGTACCGAATTCAAGACAATAAGAATTTTCCGAACCAGTTGGAAACAACGGTCGCCGAAGTGACGGCTCGCCAGTTTGAATGGCGGATTCGCTACCCGGCTCCCGATCGAAAGTTCGCGACCCGTGCCGACTTAGTCACATGGCTGCGAAACCCACAGTCGGACGACCTGTATTCTGTCAACGACATCCGGGTGCCAGCCGGCAAGAAGGTGACCATTCACCTCCGCACCGAAGACGTCCAGCATTCGTTCTTCGTGCCCGTGTTACGGATCAAGCAGGATGCGGTTCCCGGCAAGGTGATTCCCGTCTGGTTTGAGGCCACCCGGGCCGACCAGTACGAACTCCTCTGTGCCGAGTTATGCGGTTGGGGACATTACAAAATGAAAGCCCGCGTTTGGGCACAGTCTCAGGAAGAGTATGACGCCTACCTGAAACAATTACAGCACGATCAATTCGACGACGGTGTTTCGTCTGCCGAAAATGATGAAGACTAGACACCGAAGACTAATAGGGGAGGTTTCACCGTGAGCACGGCCCATCCTACCGCCCAAACGGGCGATCTGGAACACGCCGCACACGAGCACGCCGAGCATCACGAGCTGGGCTTCGTTAGCAAGTACGTCTTCTCGACCGACCACAAGATCATCGGCATCCAGTTCCTGTTTACAACGCTGCTGATGATGATGGTCGGCGGTGCGTTGGCGCTTGCGGTCCGGTGGCAACTCGCTTTTCCGTGGCAGTGGATGCCCTTCGTCGGCAATACCATCTTCGCCGAGCAAGGCGGCCAAATCTCGCCCGAGTTCTACACCATGCTGTTCACCATGCATGCCACGGTGATGATCTTCCTGGTCATCATCCCCGTGCTGGCCGGTGCCTTCGGGAACTTCCTGATCCCGTTGATGATCGGTGCCGACGACATGGCCTTCCCCACGCTGAACATGCTCAGCTACTGGTTCATGTGGCCGGCCATTGCGTTGTTTGGAGCGAGTTTCTTCTTCGGTGGCGGACCGGCGGCCGGCTGGACTTCGTATCCTGTACTTTCAGCAATTCGCGATGCGGCTCCCGGTTCCGGCTGGGCACAAACCTGCTGGTTGTTGGCGGTCACGTTCGTCGGTTTTTCGTCGATGATGGGTTCGATCAACTACCTGACAACCATCATCAACATGCGTGCCCCCGGCATGACGCTCTTCCGCATGCCACTCACGATCTGGGCCATGTTCATCACAGCCATCCTGCAAGCGTTCGCGTTGCCGGTGCTGACTGCCGCAGGGTTCATGCTGGTCTTTGAACGAACATTCGGCTTCACATTTTTCGTGCCGGCCGGAGTGATTGTCAACAACGCCGCTCCAACCGTTGGTGGGGGGCAGCCGCTGTTGTGGCAACACCTGTTCTGGTTCTATTCGCACCCTGCCGTCTACATCATGCTGCTGCCGGCGATGGGAATGGTTTCTGACATGCTCTCCTGCATGTGTCGCAAGCCGGTGTTCGGTTACAAACCGATGGTCTACTCGATGGCCGCGATTGCCGGGCTAGGTTTCATCGTGTGGGGACACCACATGTTTGCCAGCGGCATGAACCCAGCGCTGGGCATGACGTTCATGGTCTCGACCATGATGATCGCCTTGCCTTCGGCCATAAAAGTCTTCAACTGGATCGGCACGATGTGGGGCGGGCGATTGCAGTTCAACGCAGTGATGCTCAACTGCATCGCGTTCGTCTCGTTGTTCATCGTCGGCGGACTCTCGGGGTTGTTCATGGCGGCCGTGCCGGTCGACATCTACATTCACGACACCTACTTCATCGTGGCCCATTTCCACTACATCCTGTTTGGATCCACGCTGTTCGGCGTGTTCGGGGCGATCCAGTTTTGGTTCCCGAAAATGTTCGGCCGCATGATGAACGATACACTTGGCAAGTGGCACTTCGCCATCACGTTCATCGGTGCCAACGGTGCGTTCTTCCCGATGCACATGCTGGGCGTCGCGGGAATGCCTCGACGTTATGCCGATCCGTACTTGCACCCCTACCTCAACCACCTGCTCGACATGAACCGCTTCATTACCATCTCCGCAATCATTATGGGGCTGGCCCAGTTCATCCTGTTGTTCAACTTCGTCTACAGCATCTTCAAAGGCAAAAAATGCGGCCGAAATCCGTGGGGCGCCAACGGACTGGAATGGACGGCTCCCTCGCCTCCAGGACACGGCAACTTTGACATCCTGCCCGTCGTGTTCCGTGGCCCCTACGAGTATGCCTCGCCGTTGGCGGGTGAAGACGATTTCTTAATGCAAACGAAGTTTCTGCCTCCGGAAGATCGTGCGAAAGAGGCTGCCGACCACGACGAGGTCGAAGGAAAACATTGAAAAGCGCAGCGCCGAAAGCGGAAAGCCGCATCCCACTAACCACGAACCACTTCGTCCCTCATGAACTCTGTCGCCCCCTATAACGCACTCGTGCATCGCTTCGCGATGGCAACGGCCGTGGTGGTCTTGTTGCCTATCGTCTTCGGTGCGCTCGTGACGTCACTGGGAGCCGGCATGGCGTTTCTCGACTGGCCGACATCCGATGGCGAAAACATGTTCGCCTACCCCTGGTTGAAAGACTTGGCTGCCGGTCGCACCGACAAATTCGTCGAACATGGACATCGCCTGGCGGGAATCGTCATCGGCCTGTTCTCGATCGGGCTGGTTGTCGCCGCTTGGACTCGACCCACCCGACGTTCCGTCCGTGTGTTGGCAGCCGTCGTACTCGGAGCGGTGATTTTCCAAGGGCTGCTCGGCGGGGTTCGAGTCATTCAAAACCGAGACGTGCTGGCCATGTTGCACGGCTCGCTGGCTGCGGTCGTCTTCACACTCATTTGCGTCGTCGTACTATTCGCCGGACGATCATGGGACGATTACGCGCCTGACGAATCTTCAACCACTCAACGAAACCGTATCAGCCGACTGAAACCGCTCGCCATCATGACGATGCTACTGGTCGCCGTGCAGTATCTGCTCGGAGGATTCGTGCGACATTTGGGAACCACGCTGTTCGAGCACATCGGTTTCGCCGTTCTCGTGCTCGTCTTCGTCGGCATCACCGCCATCGGTGCCATCCGCAGCCGCCAACCCATCCTACGGAAAAACGGACTGGCCATGCTGGCCGTCGGACTCACGCAGGTCGGCCTGGGGTTGGGAGCATTTGCCACCAAATACGGTTTTCCACCGTCAGGATATGTGGCCATCCAACATTCGACCCCACAGGTTCTGCTGCGAACATCGCATACCGTCGTCGGCATGCTGTTACTGATGACATCGGTGACTTACGTCATCCGGCTGTTCCATCATGACTTGGCTGGAGCGATCGCTACTAAAGCGATTTCAGCCGAAGGGGGAGTGCAATGAGCACTGTCGGACCGGCATCCCCCTCCCACGCGCGTTCCCGCGAAGTCGTCGTGCCGTGGCACAACGCGCTCACCGCACGCCTTGCCGATTACCTCGAACTCACCAAGCCGCGAATCGCCGTGTTGGCACTCACGGCGGTCACCGTCGGTTACGTGCTCGGCTCGAAAGGTGGCTGGCAGGTCGTACCCTTGTTGCATGCCCTGCTGGGAATCGGTTGCGTCGCGGCAGGGTCCAGCATCCTCAATCAATGGATCGAACGCTCGACCGATACACAAATGGATCGCACGGCGAATCGGCCTTTGCCTGCGGGACGTCTGCAAGCCTCCGAAGCCCTCTGGTTCGGATTAGCCTGCGGACTGTTCGGTACGCTGTACCTGACCATCGCAGTCAATGCCGTCACCGCATGGCTCGCCTTGGCGACCATGTTCCTGTACGTCGGCGTCTACACCCCGTTGAAGCGACACACCTCGTTATGCACGGCCGTCGGAGCAGTTCCCGGTGCGTTGCCTCCGGTGCTCGGCTGGACGGCTGCGGGCGGACAACTCGATGCCGGGGCGTTCTCGCTGTTCGCCATTCTGTTCTTGTGGCAGTTCCCGCACTTCCTGGCAATCGCCTGGTTGTACCGCGAAGATTACGCTCGCGCGGGGCTACGCATGCTGCCTCGTCCTTCCGCCAAGTTGCCGATCGTCGGTGCGTTCACCGTGATCTACGCCTTGGCGCTCATACCCGTAAGTTTGCTCCCCAGCGAATTTGCTTTGGCCGGCGATGCCTATTTCCTAGCCGCCATCATCCTCGGCCTCTGTTACCTCATCTCTTCGGTACGGTTTCTCCTCAATGAATCGCGACGCACGGCTCGTAGCCTGTTGCTTGTCTCGCTCGTCTATTTGCCGTTACTGCTACTCGCCCTGACAGCCGACCATCTGCGACTTCTCCAGTAAGACCAACGAAATTATCAGACTCCCGATATGTCACACGCACCATCGACTCCCGTGCTGAAAATGGGACTTCCCATTCCGAACTCGAAACTCGGAATGTGGCTGTTCTTGGGTACGGAGATCATGTTCTTCACCGCGTTCATCGGCTCGTACATCGTGCTGCGGATCGGGTCGGTCGATTCCACCGGCACGTCCGCTTGGCCGACCGACCCGAAGGACACACATATCGTACTCGCTGCTGGAGCCATCAACACGTTCGTCCTCATTTTCTCCAGCTACTGCGTGGTCGTCGCACACGAAGCCATGGCGAAGAAGAACTTCAAGAAGGCCTGGAATTACCTGCTCGTCACCTTCCTGGCATCCTTTATCTTCCTGGGTATCAAGTCCTACGAATACTTCGGCAAGTTTCAGCACGACATCGTCCCCGGTCACATCGCCGAGACCGAAGAGCAGGCGTTGTACAAGGCGGTTCGTGAAATGGAATCCGCCGTAGCAGTCACCGGGTTACCCGAAAAACGTGAACGCCTCACAGCACTCACCGGCGATCCGGATGCAAAAGCAAAACGTGCCACGCTTCAAAAACAAATTGCTGCCATCGCGCCTTTCGAGAAAAAGGTGAAAGCGATCAAGCAACAGGTCATCGATCGCACCATCCCCCTGCATGGCAAAGGCGGGATGGACAAGAAGGTTGTCGCGATGCGCAAGGAGTATCCGCAGTACGTTTCGGATTACAGCCTTCACAACCCCCACGTCATTCTGTACGGCAACCTGTTCGCCTCGACCTACTTCCTGATGACGGGCTTCCACGCATTACACGTGATCATCGGTATGATCCTGTTCGCCTTACCGCTACTGCAACGCGGGAAGTTAGACGAAGCATGGACCGATTGGGTCGAAAACAGCGGCCTGTATTGGCACTTCGTCGACCTCGTCTGGATTTTTCTGTTCCCCCTGCTCTACATCATCTAACGCGAGCAGCTTCGCACTGTTCCAAGCGACGGAGTCGAAACCATGTCCGATGAGCACGATACTCATCACGTTAATTATCTGCTGATCTTCGGAATCCTTTGCGGATTCACAGCGACTTCGGCAGCGCTGGATGTCATCGATTTGCCTTACGGCGTGTTGGTCGTCGGGGTTCTTGCCGTCTCCGTCGCTAAGGCGATGTGCGTGTTGATGTTCTTCATGCACCTGAAGTT
>Ga0115002_10004014_pt1 | contig 18075 bp, 35 predicted proteins | sample ArcticOcean_MG_C_8_FD_89576 | JGI IMG/M metagenome (GOLD analysis project Ga0115002, IMG submission 89576) | Marine microbial communities from western Arctic Ocean - ArcticOcean_MG_CB11_86 | ecosystem: Environmental > Aquatic > Marine > Oceanic | place: Arctic Ocean: Canada Basin | collected... | reverse complement strand
AGGCCACAGTTCTATTTTAGGACCACAGATGTAACAGGAGAAGTTACTCTGCCTGAAGGAACAGAAATGGTTATGCCTGGAGACAATATCTCTATTACAGTTGACCTAATCTCACCAATAGCATTGGAAGAAAATGTCAAATTTGCTATTAGGGAGGGCGGAAGGACAGTTGGAGCAGGACAGGTGACAAAAGTTATCGAGTAAGTTAAAACAAACCAGGGGTAGAATTGAACTCCTGGTTTTTTTTTTGAGGCAAATTAGATGGCAGATAAACAACAAATAAGGATAAAGCTAAAAGCATATGACAAGGTAGTCATAGATGAATCTGCGCGTAAAATTGCAGAAACAGTAATAAAAACTCAGGCAAAAGTCAAAGGTCCGGTCCCACTTCCAACTCAAATTCATCGTTATTGTGTAATACGATCTCCACATGTAGATAAAGACTCAAGAGAGCATTTCGAAATGAGAATTCATAAGCGGTTAATAGACATTATTGAGCCAACCCCAAAAACAGTAGACTCCTTAATGAGATTAGACCTTCCTGCTGGAGTTGAAGTGGAGATAAAATTATGAGGGCATTGATTGCTAGAAAAGTAGGTATGACACAGATATACGACAGCGATTCGAACTCTATCGCTGTTACAGTCTTAGATGCATCTTCATGTAGAGCAGTACAGATTAAATCCCTAGAGAAAGATGGATACCTTGCTGCACAGTTAACAATAGGAAATTCTAAAAAAACTAATAATCCAATGGCGAGTCATTATAGTAAATTTGATGTTGATCCGGGAGAGGGACTATGGGAAGTTACTATTGAAGATAGTGCTGAGATAATCCCAGGACAAGAAATAAGCGCTGCAAGTGTTTTCCAACCTGGAAATTTAGTTGATATTACAGGTATTTCAAAGGGAAAGGGATTTGCCGGTGTTATGAAGAGACATAACTTTGCAGGACAAAAAGCAAGCCACGGTGTACACAAGGTGCATAGAGCAGGAGGCTCAATAGGAAATGCTTCATATCCAGGACATGTATTTAAAGGAACAAAAATGCCGGGTCGTATGGGAGGAGCTAAGACGACCATTCAGAATGTTCAAGTTGTGGCAGTAGATGAGGAAGAGAACTTTTTCCTCGTCAATGGAACTGTTCCAGGGTCAGACGGTTCAGTAGTTCTTGTTTCAAAAGCAGTTAAAGTTGATTTAGCTTCTCAAGAAAATCTCTCTAATAAGTACTCAACTAAGGTTAGTGAGTTAATCAAAAGAAAAGACGACGTTAATGATCAAAAGTTAGAAGATGCAAATGATACAAAGAAGGAGGAAGAGTGAGTACTGAGGTGAGTGTTTATGATTCCACAGCTAAAAAAGTCAAAACAGAAAAGTATGAGGTAAGTTTTGTTGAAGACATCAATATTGGGCTACTTCATCAGGTTTCAATTGCGTCAAGAACAAATTCTCGAAATAGAACTGCTTCTACAAAAACAAGGTCACAAGTTTCAGGTACTGGAGCTAAACCATGGCAACAAAAAGGGACAGGTCGTGCGCGTGCTGGATCATTACGTTCAGCTCAGTTTAAAGGTGGGGGTGTAGTCCATGGCCCAGGAGGACAAGTTTATAAAGATAGAACTCCTAAATTAATGAAAAAAAAAGCTCTACAAATGGCAATTTCACAGAGATATAAAGAAGAATCTTTGTATATATTAGATGCTAAAGGATGGGACTCTCCTTCCACAAAGTCTGCGAATGAAGTGCTAGAAGGTATCGGAATTAATAATTCAGTTTTATTTGTCTCTATGGTAAATGAACTAAGTTTGATAAAGTCTTTTCGAAATTTAAAAAATATAACAAACAAAAGCTCGAAGAAGATTTCTGCTATTGATGTTATTACAAATGACTACATATTGATAACAAAAGAGGCTTTTTCAAGATTAATTAAAGATAGAATATGAAATATTCTGAAGATGTTTTAGTCCGACCTTTGATTTCAGAAAAGTCATTCGATAGACTTTCGGATAATAATGCTTACACATTTATTGTGCATAAAAAATCATCTAAACCAGAGATAAGGAATGCGGTAGAAAAACTTTTTAGTGTTAAGGTTATTTCAGTAAATACTATGAATAAAAAAGGTAAAAAAAAGAGATTCGGTTTTGTTATGGGAAAGCAGTCAGATAAAAAGATTGCAGTCGTTACCTTAAAAGATGGAGATACTATTGAGGAATTTGGTGCTTAAATATGGGATCTAAAAAAATAAGACCAGTTACTCCTGGCATGAGGGGCCTTGTTACTACTGACTTTAGTGAAATAACTAAAACGAAACCAGAAAAAAGCTTAACTTCTCCACTTAAATCTTCAGGTGGAAGAAATAATAAAGGTAGGATAACTTCGCGTCACAGAGGGGGGGGGCATAAAAGAAAATATAGACTTATTGATTTTTACAGAATTAAAGATGGAATAACTGCAAAAGTTATTTCTATAGAATATGATCCAAATAGAAACTCAAGGATAGCTTTAATCAGCTACAGAGATGGGGAGAAAATATATATATTGGCACCAAATGATTTAAGAGTAGGAGATGTTATTGAGTCAGGGCCTAAAGCAGATATTAAAGTTGGGAATGCTTTGCCTTTAAGGAATATTCCTTCTGGTACATTTGTACATGGTGTAGAACTCCGTCCAAAAGGAGGAGCCAAAATGGCACGTTCAGCCGGCTCTTCTGTTCAATTAATGAATAAAGAAAGTGGTCAGGCATTACTGAGGTTACCATCTGGCGAAATGAGAACTGTGCCTTTAGACTGCAGAGCTACAGTGGGCGTTGTAGGAAATGCTGAAGCAGAATTAACTAAATTGGGTAAAGCAGGACGAAAGAGATGGAAGGGGACAAGACCTCAGACAAGAGGTGTTGCAATGAATCCTGTAGACCATCCGCTAGGAGGTGGCGAGGGTAAATCGTCAGGAGGGCGAACACCTGTTAGTCCATGGGGACAGGCAGAGAAGAAGACAAGAAAAAAGAAAAAGTACAGTAATAAATCAATAGTTAGACCAAGCTCTCAAAAGAGTAGGGGGTAGGCATGTCTAGAAGTATTAAAAAAGGTCCTTTTATAGATGAACATCTTTATAAAAAAATTGAAGATGCTAATAAGAGTGGAAATAAAAATGTTATTAAAACATGGAGTCGGAGGTCAACCATAATACCAGAGATGGTAGGTCTAACTATTGCTATTCATAATGGTAGGCAACATATTCCAGTTTTTATAACTGAAGCAATGGTCGGACACAAACTTGGAGAATTTTCTCCTACAAGAACTTTTAGAGGACACCCAGGGCAGAGCCAAGGATAATTAATTTATGGAAAAAGATAAAATTATAGCAAAAGGAAGGTTCGTGAGACAGTCTCCGTATAAAGTGAGATTAGTTTTAGATTTGTTGAGGCAATTACCAGTTGTAGAGGCTATCAATATACTTAAGTTTACAAAAAGAAGAGCCTCTGAAGAAGTATTGAAAATACTAAATAGTGCAATAGCAAATGCAGAGAATAATTTTGGATTATCTACAGAAACATTATATGTAGCAAAAGCTATAGCTGACGAGGGACCTACTCTAAAAAGATTTAGACCGCGTGCCAGAGGGAGTGCTTCGAGAATAAATAAAAGAACTTGCCATGTGATAATTGAATTGGCCGAGATAGAGGTTTAAGTTATGGGAAATAAGACGCATCCATATGGTTTTAGAATTGGAATTGTAAATGATTGGAAATCTCGTTGGTATAGTGAAAAAGGATATACCAAACAAGTTAATGAAGATTATAGAGTAAGAGAATTCTTATTATCTCAGCTACTGAAGGGAGCTATATCAAGGATTGATATAGAGAGAACAAGAGATAAGGTCCAGGTAGATATACACACTGCAAGGCCAGGTGTTGTAATTGGAAGAAAAGGTGTAGAAGCAGATAGATTAAGAAAAGGATTGGAAGAGCTGACCAAACAACCTGTAAAGCTTAATATTATTGAAGTTAGAGAAGCAGAGCTAGATGCTCAGCTCCTATCAAGAGCTGTTGCAGATCAATTAGAGAGTAGGGTTGCTTTTAGAAGAGCGATGAAGAGAGCCGTCTCTTCTGCATTGAAAGCAGGAGCTGAAGGGGTTAGAGTTGAATGTTCAGGTAGGCTTGGCGGTGCGGAAATGAGCCGGCGTGAATGGTATAGAGAAGGAAGAGTACCCCTTCATACTTTGAGAGCAGATATAGATTTCGGGCTATCAGTAGCAAAAACTACAGTAGGCCTAATAGGAGTTAAAGTTTGGGTGTATAAGGGAGATATAGTAACTTCAAAGAAATTGAGGCAGGATAAAATTTCTGCTGAGGCAGCATTAGCATCTGGAAGCGGCGGGCTGGCAAGGGTTAAGTCTCTCAAGTCAAGAGCTGAAGCAGCAGTAGGAGAAAGAAAAGAAGGAAAAATATTAGAGGCTGGTGGTGGAAGTAAAGTGGTTGAGACTAAAAAAACTACAAATTTAGTTGAAGCAGGAGGAGGCAAGAAGATAGCACCTCATGCCGCTCAAGAAAAATTTGATGAAGAAAAAAAGATATTGGAAGAAGAGTAATTAAAATGTTAATGCCGAAGACAACTAAGTATAGGAAGGCTTTTAAAGGAAGAAGAAGAGGCATGTCGCGTGGTGGGACAGAGGTCTCTTTCGGAGATTATGGCCTTCAGGCATTAGAGTCTTCATATATTACAGCTAGGCAGATTGAAGCTGCAAGAATAACAATTACTAGGACTATGAAAAGAGGAGGAAAGGTTTGGATTAATATATTTCCTCATAAACCAGTTACCAGAAAGCCTGCAGAAGTAAGAATGGGTTCTGGAAAAGGAAATGTAGAGTATTATGTGGCTTCTGTTAAACGGGGAAGAGTTATGTTTGAAATATCAGGTGTTTCTGAAGAGGTAGCGAAAGAGGCAATGAGAAAAGCGGGTCATAAATTACCTATTGATACTAAGTTTGTATCGAGGAACTTATGAATGTTAATGAGCTAAGAGAGCTAACTGTAGAAGAACTAGAAATGAAGATCAACGATTTAAAGAGAGAGCTCATGGATACACGTTTTCTATTAGCAACCAGTCAAATTGAGGATACTTCAGTTTTTAAAAAAATAAAAAAACAAATAGCCCAAACTATGACTATATTGAATGAGAAAAATGTTGCTGAAGGTTTAGAGCTAAATAAAGAATCTGAGGAAGAGAAAGTATGAATCAAGAAAGAAATAATAGGAAGGTAAGAACAGGGATAGTTGTTTCGGATAAAAGAGAAAAAACAGTCACTGTTGCTATAAGGCAAGCTTTTCCTCACCCCAAGTATGGCAAAATAGTGAGAAAAACAAATAAGCTTCATGCTCATGATGATGCGCATGATGCGAAAATTGGTGATACAGTCAAAATAATGGAAACAAAACCTATCTCTAAGATGAAGAGGTGGAGAGTTGTAGAAGTCATTGAGAGGGCAAAGTGATTCAAAAAGAGTCAAGAGTTAAAGTTTCTGATAATTCAGGTGCTAAAGAAGTTCTCTGCATAAAAGTTAAAGGGAGCTCTAGAAGACGTTATGCAAGTTTAGGTGATGTTTTTGTTGCAACAGTAAAACATGCAACCCCAGGAGGGGAAATAAAAAAAGGAGATATAGTTAATGCAGTCGTTGTTCGCACGAAAAAAGAAATCCGTAGAAATGATGGAACCTATATCAGATTTGATGAAAATGCATGTGTATTACTAAACGAACAAGATCAACCAATGGGAACTAGAATTTTTGGTCCAGTAGGTAGGGAATTAAGAGAAAAGAAATTTATGAGAATTGTTTCATTAGCACCAGAGGTCTTGTAATGAAAATTATTAAAGGTGATTTAGTAAAAGTTATATCCGGGAAAGACATAGGAAAAGAAGGTAAAGTTTTGCAAGTACTTCCTAGAAAGAATAAGGTTTTAGTTGAAGGCATTAATATCGTGAAGAAACATCAGAAACCCCAAGGTCAAACGATGCAGGGAGGAGTCATTGATAAGACTATGCCAATTGATATATCAAATGTAGCTATTGTTGTAAAGAAAAAATCAGGAAGAGTTTCTTATAAATTTGATAAGTCAGGAAAAAAATATAGAGTTTTGTCTCAGACTGGAGAAGAAGTATGACTCCTAGATTAAAAGAGAAATATAATAAAGAACTGAAAAAAGAGTTAAAAACTGCACTCGATTTAGGTAATGTAAGTGAAATCCCAACTATTGAGAAAATAATTATCAATATTGCTGACGGAAAAGCTACCACAGATGGAAGAGCATTGGAATCTATGATTGATGAATTAACTGCAATAGCAGGACAGAAGCCGGTTGTTCGACGTGCTAAGAAGTCTATTGCTGGTTTTAAAATTAGAGAAGGTATGCCAGTAGCAGTTTCTGTTACCTTAAGAGGAGATAAGATGTGGGAATTCTATGATCGATTTGTTCAAGTAGCCGTGCCTAGAATTAGAGATTTTCGTGGTTTTTCAAAGAAATCTTTTGATGGAAAAGGCAACTACACTTTAGGATTAAACGAACAACTAGTTTTTCCAGAAGTTGAGTATGACAAAGTAAGGGATATTAGAGGGATGAATATAACGATTTGTACAACTGGTAATGATAATAATTCTGGTTATATATTATTACAGTCGTTAGGATTTCCTTTTGGAGAGAATTAATTATGGCAAAGAAAAGTAAAATAGCTAAGAATAATCAAAGAGCAGAAAAAGTTCTTTTTTATGCAGAGGCCCGGAGAGACCTACTCGCAATTATAAAAAGTCCAGATGCTACATATGAAGAAAAACGAGAAGCACAGCGAAAGATTTCTAAAATGCCTAGGGATGCGTCTGCAACAAGATATAGAAATAGATGTCAAATTACGGGTCGACCTAGAGGAAATCTAAGGAAATTCGGAATGTGTAGAAATATCATGAGGGAGTTAGCTTTAAAGGGAGAGCTACCAGGAATAAAGAAAGCTTCTTGGTGAAATAATATGCAATCAGATCCAATTTCAGATTTTTTAACTCGAATAAGAAATGCTTCTGCAGTAAAAAAGCAAGATGTTTCTATTCCTCACTCAATATTAAAAGAGAGGTTAGCTGATTTACTTGTAAAAGAAGGTTATCTTTCTAGCTACAAGACCAGTGGAAAAAAACAACTAAAAGAATTAACTATAGAAATAAAGTACACAGAAGATGGATCCCCAGCAATTGCTGGAATGGAGAGAGTCTCCAAACCTGGAAAAAGAGTGTATATGCCATCTAACAGAATTCCTAGGAGCATGGGAGGGTTGGGTACTATAATTATATCTACATCTAGAGGTTTGTTGTCCGATGCTGATGCTAGAAGAAAAAGATTAGGTGGCGAAGTAATATGTGAGATCTGGTCATGAGCAGAATAGGGGCTATGCCAATTGAAGTTCCGGAAGGCGTTAATATTGAGAGCACTAAAGATAAAGTAGTTGTAAAAGGCCCAAAAGGCTCTGTAGAAACCAAAGTTGATAAAAGAATAAAAGTTAATTTTGAAAATAATACGATTTTACTTGAAAGATCAAATAATGAACCAAAGGTGAGAAGCCTTCATGGACTTTATAGATCTCTAATTTTCAATAACATAGTAGGAGTTACAAAGGGATTTTCCAAAACTTTAGAACTACAGGGAGTAGGTTTTAAAGCGTTGTTAAAAGGGAAGGATTTGGAATTATCAGTCGGCTATTCACATACAGTTATTTTCAAAGGAGTTGAGGGCATTGATATTAATGTGCCTGACCAAAACTTAATCATAGTAGAGGGAATAGATAAAGGTCTTGTAGGACAAGTTGCTGCAAATATTAGAGCTGTAAAACCACCAGAGCCATATAAAGGTAAAGGGATAAGATATAAAGATGAGTATGTTAGAAGAAAAGCAGGCAAGACAGCTGTTAGTTCAGAATCAGGAGCGGGATAACCTATGAGAACTAACTATAAAACTCCTAGGCATAAAAGAAAGATTAGGATAAGAAAAACTATTAATGGCACCCAAGAAATCCCAAGAGTTGCAGTATTTAAAAGCAATAAGAATATATATGTCCAGGCAATTAATGATTTAGATGGCCATACAATTGCTGATGCAAGCTCATTAGATAAGAGATTTAAGGAAGATTCAGTTACAAATAATACAGCAAGAGAAGTGGGAATTCTTTTAGGTAAGGAATTGAGTGGTAGTGGAATAAAACAGATTGTTTTCGATAGGAGTGGTTATATCTATCATGGACAAGTTAAGTCCTTAGCTGATGGAATTCGTAATGAAGGAATTAAATTCTAATGTCAGAGCAACAAGTTTATCAAGAAAGAGTCATTTATATAAATAGAGTGTCCAAGGTTGTTAAGGGAGGTAGAAATTTTGCTTTTACCGCACTTGTAGCAGTTGGAGATGGAAATGGAACTGTTGGAATAGGGTATGGAAAAGGAAAGGAAGTACCTCTTGCAATTCAAAAAGCAATAGAGAGTGCCAAGAAAGAGATGCACCGGATTTCTATGGCAGGGACTACAATAGTGCACACAATTATTGGCCATCATGGTGCCTCTGATGTTTTACTTAAACCAGCAGCACCAGGAACAGGAGTTATTGCAGGAGGTGCTGCGAGACAGGTTCTTGAAGTAGCAGGGATTAAAGATATTTTAGCTAAATCGTTAGGCTCTCCAACCCATTTGAATGTTGCCAAGGCAACCCTTCAAGGGTTGATTGAACAGCGTACTCCTCATAGTGTAGCTAAAATACGAGGGAAAAAGCCGAGCGAAGTATCACCCCCAGGTTTAGTCAAAGCTTACGAAGCCACACAAGCCACAAGGAAAGTATTGGAGCAAAATGACAAAGGTTAAAATTACTTTAAAAAAGAGTTTGATTGGTGAAAAAGGCAAAACAAGAGACACAGTTTATTCACTTGGGTTAAAAAAAATTAATTCAATAACTATTAGAGAAGTAGATGACTCTTTACTTGGTATGATAAGGAAGATTAATCATTTAGTAGATATAGAAGAAATCGGATAAGTTAAATATGAAGAAAATGAAGTTTCATCACTTAAAACCTGCTGAAGGGTCTAAGTCAAAAAAAATAAGAGTCGCTCGTGGAGAAAGTGGAAAAAGAGGCAAGACAGCTGGAAGAGGCACGAAAGGAACAGGAGCTAGAGGGACTGTTCCTGCAAGATTTGAAGGAGGACAAACTCCATTGTATCAAAGGTTGCCAAAGCTAAGAGGTTTAAAGAATAATCCTAAAATGTCTTATTCGGTAGTCAATCTAAATGATATTGCTAATAAAGAATGGGATGGAGAGGTAACTCCTGAATCTCTTAGAGAAAAAGGATTAGCAAAGAAGAAAGGTTTAGTTAAAATTCTAGGAGATGGAGAAATTGAAGCTACTTTAACCGTAAAGATTGATGCAATAAGTAATAATGCAAAAAATAAAATTGAGAATGCTGGTGGGTCAGTAGAAATCATAGATTGAGTTAGTAAATATGCAGTTATCAGTTTTTCGCTACATGTTTAAAATTAAAGATCTTAGAAAAAGAATTCTATTTACTATCTTTATTTTTGCAGTGTATAGACTTGGGGCATCTGTGCCTGTTCCAGGTGTTGATTTAGAACAAGTGCAAAAATTAACCGAAGCAGGATCGCAGGCAGGTATTTATGGCCTCTTAAATCTGTTTTCAGGCGGTGCTTTAGAGACTTTTTCTGTATTTTCTTTAGGAATAATGCCATATATTACTTCAAGTATCATATTGCAGCTTCTCACAGTTGTTATTCCTAAATTGCAAAAACTTCAAGAAGAAGGAGAATCAGGAAGACAAGTTATTACTCAGTGGACGAGGTATATAACGGTGGTTTTAGCTTTATTGCAATCAACTGGCCTAACATATCTATTTTCTAGAGGGAGTTTATCTGGTGGTCTAATTTTAATACCGAATTATACACCTTCAAGAGTGGGCCTGATTGTGCTCACTATGACTGCTGGGACAGCTTTTATTATGTGGCTGGGAGAACTCATAACTCAAAGGGGAATTGGAAACGGAATGTCGCTTATAATATTTGCAAGCATTGTTAGTCAACTGCCGGCTAGCTTTGGAGGGGCTTATCAAGTCACCGCCGGGCAGGGGAGAATCGGTCAGTTTGCATTTCTTGTTGTTATGTTTCTCTTGATGATAGTTGGCATAATTTATGTAGAACAAGGTCAAAGAAGAATCCCTATTCAGTTTGCTAAGAGAGTAAGAGGAAGAAAGCAGTTAGGTGGTCAGAGCTCATACATCCCACTTAAAGTAAATAGTGCTGGAGTTATACCTGTTATTTTTGCAACTAGTGTTCTGTTTTTCCCAGCTTTGATAGCAACTTCTTTACCTCAAGATAATAATATTACAGCTGCTATTAGGAATTGGATAGATATTAATCTTGCCAATGCTCAAGGAACGAGCTGGTTTTATATCTTTTTCTTAGGCATGCTTATTATCTTTTTTACTTATTTTTACACTACAATTCAGTTCGATCCCGTAAGACAGTCAGATATGATTAGAAGACAGGGTGGTTTCATTCCTGGAGTAAGGCCAGGAATATCAACTACTAATTATTTATCTCACATCCTTAGTAGGATCACATTGCCTGGCTCTGTATTTTTAGCATCAGTAGCAGTCCTTCCTTCTATTGCATCAGCTATTTGGGATATCCCACTAGGTTTTAGTGGTATATCAATTTTAATCACTGTTGGGGTAGCTCTAGAGACAATGAAACAGGTCGAAAGTCAGCTAAGTATGAGAAACTATGAAGGGTTTATTGATTGACTCAAAAGTTGATAATATTCGTAGGACCTCCAGGAGCAGGAAAAGGGACCCAAGCAGAAAGATATACAGATCATAAATCTTTAGCTCACATATCTACAGGTGTTATGTTACGGGCGCATGTTGAAAGAAGAACAGATCTAGGAATCATTGCAAAAGAATTTTTGGACAAAGGAGAACTTGTTTCTGACGAACTTGTTATCTCAATGCTAAGAGAAAGATTAATAGAAGAAGATGCTTCAAATGGAGCTATTCTTGATGGGTTTCCAAGAACTATTCCTCAAGCACAAAGTTTGAATAATTTACATAACAGCAGTGAAATAGTAGCCGTGGTCGTTTTTAAGGTCGAAGAAAAAACCCTTATACAAAGGATGCTAGAAAGGGGAAGATCTGATGATACTGAGGAGGCAATAAAACAAAGATTTGAAGTATATAAAAAAGATTCAGAACCGCTCATAGCTTTCTATAAAGAAAAAAATATTATTAATATTAATGGTGAAGGAGAAGAGGAAGAAATCTTTGATGAGCTTGCTGACAAGTTAAGCCTTTTTGTTTGATGATTACATTTAAATCTAAAGATGACTTTAATAAAATGTCAAAGGCTGGGAAAGCTGTCAGAAATATTCATGAAGAGGTATATGATAAAGCTAAAGAGGGGGTCTCTTTAAAAGAACTAGACTTAGTAGCGAAGAAAGTTATTGAAGCTTCTGGTTGTCAGTCTAATTTTCTTGGATATAGAGGGTATCCAGCATATACATGTATCTCGCCAAATGATGTTATTGTGCATGGAATCCCTTCCGATTATAAATTAACTGATGGAGATGTACTCTCTGTAGATGCAGGAGCTATTTTTGAGGGACTGCATGCTGACGCAGCTTTTACTTGTGGAATAGGAAAAATATCAGACGAAGCAAGGGAATTAATTGACAAAACAAAATATGCATTAGAAGAGGCAATCAAATTAGTAGATATTGGTCAAAGCCTTGGAACTATTGGGCATAAGATTCAATCTATTGGTGAAAAGTACTCTTATGGGGTAGTAAAGGAATATATAGGCCATGGAATTGGATTTGAAATGCACGAAGACCCTCAAGTACCAAATTATGGAGAAAAAGGGATTGGTTTAAAGTTGAAAGAAGGAATGGCTATATGTATAGAGCCTATGTTTAATCTAGGTTCGGCAGAAACCTTTCTCGAAGAGGACAATTGGACTGTTAAAACAAAAGATGGCAGTCTCTCAGCTCATTTTGAGCATACGATAGGTATTACTAGTAACGGAATAGAAGTATTTACTAAATAATGATATATAAAAATGTATTTGTTATAATTTCTAATCACACTAATCTGGTATATCGGTCGTAAAATAGGTTAAGTTTGGTAGAAAAAGAGAAAAATATAATTAAAGTCCAAGGGACTGTTAAAGAAACTTTGCCAAATGCATTTTTTAAGGTTGAGCTTGAAAGTGGAGTGGAACTTTTAGCGCATGTTTCTGGAAAAATGAGGATGAGATATATAAGAATACTACCAGGAGATACAGTTGAGATGGAAATATCACCATATGATCCATCTAAGGGTAGGATAATCTGGAGACATAAATGAAAGTCAAAGCAAGTATAAAAAAACGTAGTCCCAATGATCAAATAGTTCGAAGAAAAGGTAAGCTATACGTGATTAATAAGAAGAATCCAAGAAACAAACAGAGGCAGGGGTAGTTAATGGCTAGAATTGCTGGAATTGATATCCCCAGAGAAAAGAGGCTAGAGGCTTCTTTAAGATATATACATGGGATAGGTTCAAAAAGATCAGAAGATATATGTAGAGATTTAGATATAGAACCTAGTACACGAGTAACCAACCTTACAAGCGATGAAGTAGCAAAGATTAGAAGATATATAGAGTCAAACTATAGAGTAGAGGGGGACTTAAGAAGAGATGTATCACAAAATATAAGAAGAAAGACAGAGATTGGCTCTTATCAAGGACAAAGACATAGAACTGGCTTACCAGTAAGAGGCCAAAGAACACATACGAATGCCAGAACAAGAAAAGGCCCTAGGTTTGCAATTGCCGGCAAGAAGAGGGATCTTAAATAGTGGTAGAAAGTAAACAACGTGCTAGAAAAAAAACAAAGAAGAATATTTCTAATGGAGTTGCTCACATAAAAGCTAGTTTTAATAATACAATAATTAATATTTCAGATACTAATGGGGAAACAATCGTATGGACATCAGGAGGATCAGTTGGTTTTAAAGGCTCAAGAAAGTCAACACCTTATGCTGCACAAGTGGCTGCAGAAGAAGCGGCAAGAAGGGCATCAGAATTTGGAGTTCGTAAATTAGAAATTATTATTAGCGGAACTGGGGCAGGTCGGGAAACTGCAGTAAGAACCTTACAGAATATGGGAATGGATATTGGCAATATTAAAGATGTTACTCCCACCCCACATAATGGATGCAGGCAAAAGAAAAGAAAAAGAGGATAGGAATGAGTAGATATACAGGACCGAGGAATAGGATTGCCCGAAGACTTGGGTTTAATGTATTTGAAAACAAGAAAGGCGACAAGGCATTACAAGACAGACCATATCCTCCTGGGGAAAATGGTCGAAAAAGAATTAGAGAAACTGATTATGGCTTACAACTTAAGGAAAAACAAAAAGTTCGTTATATGTATGGATTAATAGAGAAACAATTTAGAAATTATTATAAAAAGGCATCTAATCAACCTGGTATTACTGGAGAAAATTTATTAATGCTTTTAGAATCTAGGCTTGACAATGTTGTCTATAGAGCAGGGTTCTCAAATACAAGGCCCCAAGCTAGACAATTAGTTAGTCATAGACATTTTAAACTGAACGGTAGTTTCGTTGATATCCCTTCTATACAAGTTAAAGTTGGTGACAAGATAGAATTAAAGAGTAATAGTAATAATATGATTTCCATCCAACATGCAATAGATACAGGAAAGGATAAAATAGTGCCTGAATGGATAATAGTTGATATAAATAAAAAGACTATAGATATTACATCAACTCCATCACGTAGCGATGCCAGTAGTCAAATTCACGAACAATTAATTGTAGAGCTTTATTCTAAATAGAGGAGGAGAAGAAGAATGCTTATATTACAAAGGCCTGAAATTACAGAAGAAGTTAGGGAAGAGAACCGTTCTATTTTTGTAATCGAACCTTTAGAGCCTGGTTTTGGATTAACACTAGGGAATACTATGAGGAGGGCTTTACTCTCTCGTGTACCAGGAGTAGCAATAACTGGAGTTAAGATAGGGGGAGTAAATCATGAATTCACCTCTGTAGATGGAGTTGTTGAAGATGTCCTAGATGTCACATTAAACCTTAAAAGGCTCGTATTAAGAGTTGAGGACCAGGAAATGCACATATTAACTGTTAAAGCAAAAGGACCGGGAGAAGTAAAAGCTGCACAAATACAATGTCCGGCTGGAGTTGAGGTCGTGAATACAGATATGGTCGTGTGTAATTTATCCGAAAGTGGAACATTAGATATGGAGTTAGCTTTAGCACATGGAGTCGGGTACAGGTCTGCTGATAAGAATAAGACTAGTGACACGACTTTTATCCCTATAGATTCAATATTTTCTCCGGTAGTTAAAGTCAGTTTTAATGTATCCCCCACACAGGTCGGGCAGATGACTGACTACGATAAGTTAGAACTAGATGTTTTAACGGATGGTTCCGTATCTCCAAGTGAGGCTATTTCATCGGTTGGAAAAACTGTTGGTGAATTATGGAAATTATTTGCTGATATAGATGAAGGCATAGGTCTCGAATTAGGAGAGTTAACAGTTTCAGAAGGGAGCTCACCAGATCTCTCATTATCAATTGATGCTTTAGATTTATCAGAAAGACCACAAAATTGTCTAGCAAGGGCAAATCTATCATCCGTAGGACAGTTACTAGAGTATACGGAAGAAGATTTATTGAATCTTACTAATTTTGGTCAAAAAAGTTTAGATGAGCTAGTTACTAAACTTGATGAGCTGGGCTTGAGCTTGCCTACATCTTCAGACCTTAATAGTGAGGATGGAGTCGATGCCTAAACCAACAAAAGGAAAGAGGCTTGGAGGATCTTCTTCTCACGAGGATCAGATTATTGCAAATCTAATTAAATCTGTTTTAGAGTATGAAAAAATTGAGACAACTATAACTAAAGCAAAAATTGCTAAACCTTATCTAGAAAAAGTTATTACTAAAGCAAAAAGCGGAACTTTGCATGATCGCAGACAGGTACTAAAAATTGTTAATGATAAGTCTTTAGTCACCAAGCTTTTTGATGATATTGCACCAAAGTATGAGGATAGGGATGGTGGATATTCTAGGATTACAAAGACCGGACATCGTAGAGGCGATGGTACAGAGTTAGCGCTTATTGAACTTATTTAGTTGTGCTACTTCAAGAGATTCTTCAAAACAGTAAAAAAATTCTGCGTCTAGATAATGCAACTTTAAGTAAAATTACTTCGGATGCACATGAAACTGCGAACTCTTTAATAGTCGTTACTTTATGGTCGTCATCAGTATTGTTCTTTTCATTCAAGCTTTCAACTGGTGACTTAATATATCCAGTCGTTGATCATATTTTTGCTTGGATAATGGCAACTTTTGGATCTTGGTATATTCTTTCTAGAGGGTATAAAGAGATAATTCAAATGCAGAGCTTACTTGCTTTAACTGGCTATGCCCAGGTTGTGTTCTTTTCAATAATTTTATTTGGGAGAGTACAGTCATGCTTTTTTCCACTTATTTATTGCTCTTCAACTACAAGAATTTCTTTATGGATGTTAGCAATTATATTTTGGATTTATTTAATCATTGAAAAAGGAATTCGGGTTGGTTTTTATATTGATAAAAAAATATCTAGCGCTGCATCAATTTCTTTCTTACTTATTATGTTCTTTTTTTCTGATATATTAAAGTCTTTATTTTAATGTTCAAATATCGCCTGGATATCTCTTACGATGGAAAAGAGTTCTCTGGTTCACAGATTCAACCCCATAGAAGGACAGTTGAAGGAGAGCTTATTACTCACTTATCAAAGGTATGTGAATTCCAAGATTTAACCTTTTCAGGGAGAACCGACGCCGGAGTTCATGCAAGGCAACAAGTTGTATCTTTTGATTCAATCATTGACAGTGAAAATAACGTTAGAAAATCTCTTTCACAAATGCTACCAAAAGATATTAACGTTAAAGAATTGAAGAAAGTTTCCAAAGAGTTTGATGCACGATATTCAGCTCGATCTAGAACTTATATATATTTAATAAAGAATATAGCGAAATCAATTCCTACAGATAGGCACACTGCTTTACTCATAGAAGATTCTCTTGATTTAACAATATTAAACAAAGTAAGCAGACTTTTTATTGGTAAAAAAGATTATAAAAATTTTTCAAAAGGAGGAAGTCAACGAGATACCGTTAAAATGATTACACAAGCTAATTGGAAAAAACTTAACGGATTATATAGGTTTACTATATCTGGAGAGTCCTTTCTATGGCAAATGGTAAGAAGTATTGTGGGAAGTTTATTGGCACTAAATGATAATAAGCTCAATGAGGAAGATATAAGAGATTACTTGAACAATAAAGAAACTAGAAGGATACCTTATGTTGCAGCGCCAGATGGATTATATTTATGGAAAGTAAAATATTAATTATTATAAAAAAGAAACGCCTTTATAATGTAATTTCATTATTATTCAACAGGTTTGGAACTATATGAATATAAAAACTACATTTGAGGGAATTGCCCCTGAGGATAGATCATGGTATGTAGTAGATGCAACAGGTCTTCCAGTAGGAAGACTCGCATCAGAGGTAGCAAAAATTCTTAGAGGAAAACATAAACCTTATTTTGCTCCACATTTGGACGTTGGAGACCATGTGATAGTATTGAATGCGAGCAAGGTAGAGATGACAGCCAATAAACCAGAAAAGAAAATATATTATTCACATTCAGGATATCCAGGCGGATTGAAAGAGGAGAATTTTAATTCACTAAGAAATCGTAAACCAAAAGAAATTATAGAAAAGGCTGTATGGGGAATGTTACCAAAAAATAGACTCGGTAGATCAACATTAAAAAAATTACATGTTTATTCAGATGATAAACATAGTCATAGTGCACAAAAACCCGAAGCCCTTAAATTGGATGTAGAGAAAGTTAAAAAGTAAAATGAATAAAATTGCATATGGTACTGGCAGGAGAAAGAGCAGTGTAGCAAGAGTCACATTACTTGAAGGTAATGGTGTGTTCACTTTCAATGGAAAATCTTTTGAACATTATTTTCCAACAGAATCTATGAGAACAAGAGTTAATCAACCATTTGTTGTATCAAATCTTGAAAATAAATTTGACCTAAGTGTCAATGTTCAAGGCAGTGGCTTGTCCGCACAAGCTGAAGCAGTAAGACTTGGAATTGCTAGAGCACTTGTTGAACACGACCAGTCATTGCGAAATGATTTAAAAAAAGCTGGCCTCTTAACTCGAGATTCTCGAAAAGTTGAGCGTAAGAAGTATGGATTAAAAAAGGCTCGAAGAGCAGAGCAGTTTACAAAAAGGTAGTAATCTTTTTGAAAACATATTTTGGTACAGATGGCATCAGGGGGATTCCTAATAAAGATCTCTCAAGAGAGTTAGTTCATAAAGTTTGCCAAGCAGTTGAGAACGTTCTTTCTCCAGATTCAATCGCTGTAATAGGAGACACTAGAAAAAGTCGTAATTTACTTTTTAAGTGGATTTCCGAAGGATTTTCATCGAAAGTTTGTGTCATTGATTACGGAGTACTTCCTTCTGGTTCTCTTCCTTATATACTAAAAGAAAAAAAACATGATTTAGGATTTATAATATCCGCATCCCATAATCCTAGTGAATACAATGGTCTGAAAATTATTGACACTTTAGGATCAAAACTTTCAGACAATATCGAATTCTCTTTAGAGGAAAGTATTAGGAGTATTCCCTTAGAAACAAAAGATGGTGCAGTAGTTCAGATAAGTAATGAGGGAGAAGATTTATACCTAAAAAATCTACTAACTCTTTCAAAAAATATAAAGCCAGATAAGTTTAAGGTCTCTATTGATTGTGCAAATGGCGCAGTAACAAATGTAGCAAGAAAACTTTTTGAACAGCTTTCTATGAAGTATCAAGTTTTTAACACAGGAAGCGACGGTACTGATATTAATAAAAATTGTGGAGCTACAAACCCATCTTTTT
>Ga0115002_10004012_pt1 | contig 18079 bp, 17 predicted proteins | sample ArcticOcean_MG_C_8_FD_89576 | JGI IMG/M metagenome (GOLD analysis project Ga0115002, IMG submission 89576) | Marine microbial communities from western Arctic Ocean - ArcticOcean_MG_CB11_86 | ecosystem: Environmental > Aquatic > Marine > Oceanic | place: Arctic Ocean: Canada Basin | collected... | reverse complement strand
GCACCCCAGGCGAACTCACCTAGCAACCTGATGCGGTCCGTCGCTGCGGTCGCGAGCAAGGCGGGTGGCGTGGGTTCATCGGCTGGTGCGGTCGGCTGCAGGGGTAGTGAAGCACGATATCCACTGCCCGCTGCCATCAGCTCGAGGGTGCCCGTTCCGACTGCTGCTCTGTAGTTCAGGGAAGCCGCCCGGTTGGACCAGCTCGCGTTGTCCGGCGCGTCGCCGAAGTCCAACAGGACTGCCTCTGAGTTCCAGAAGCCCGTGCCGCGCAGCATCTGTCCTCGAGTAGGCTCGAATTCCATCCCGACGAGCACATCCCGGTAACCATAAGGACGTTGGCCCCGAAGCGCCGAGGAGCCTAGGTCGTGCAGTGATCGTGCCGACGCGATGTAGCCTCCGCGTGAGCCGAGCGGTCCCTCCACAGCGGACGTGGCGGCGAGCAGATCGAGAGAGCCGGATGCCCTGACGCGATCCCTTCTGGGTCGGCGCGTCGCGAGGTCGAGAATGTGCGTGAGGCCGCCGTCATATCGCGCGGGTGCGCCACCGACGTGAAGCGCTGCGTTCCCGAGTACCGCGGGTTCGAAGCTCCGCATGAGTCCCGCGACGTGGAACGGTGTGTAGACTGGAGCCCCGTCGAGCAGGACGAGCTTCAGGTCCGTGGTCGAACCCCTCATGTAAAGCACATCGGTTGCATTTGCGGGATCGTTTCCTGGCAGCGACTGAACTGCATCCACCAGGCCCGGGTGGCCGACCCCAGGTGTGAGATCGAGCGATTGCACCTCGAGCACCGGCATCGGAGCTGGTTTGCCGGTCGCCTGATCGAGTTCACCCGCGCGCGCCTCACCAACCACGTCCACTGGGTCCAGCCGCACCGGCTCGGCCTGCAGTTCCAAGTCGACGCGTACGTCGGCTCGTGGGGGAACGAGCACGTCCAGCGACAGCGATGCGTGTCCCGCGTGCATGACGCGGAGGCGGATTTCACCGGCCGGTAGATCCTCGAATCGATATCCGCCCAGGCTGTCGGCGAGGACCGTTCTTCTCGTGTTCGCTACGATCGCCTCGACAAGTGCGTTCGGAAGCGGGATCCGTACTTCATCGAAGATCCCCGTGACCAACCCGCCGATCGATGCGCTCGCGGTGTCCGCTGCTGCCACCTGGCTCTGAGAGCTGGTCGGTACAGTCGCCGAGACGGCTAGCAATGCCGCTAGGAGGTTGAGCGTTCGGGCGAACGCTGGACGTGCCATCATCGGGGACGGGTAAGTCGGATTCGAAGGGACGGTGGACCTGACATCCTCAGGGCACGATGAAGAGCACTCGATCGACGTCTTGTGCGTCCACGGGCCCGGATAGGGTTTCTTCGCCAGCCGTTCGTCGCAGATACATACGTCCGTTCACGGCCAATGAGACCTCGGACGCTGACTTTGGGAGCTCGATCGTGACCGGTCCGCCGGTTATCGTGGCCCGTACCAGGCCCTGTGCCGAAGTGAAGGAGCTTCCCGTCGCGGCGAGCACTGTGACCGCCTGTCCTGATAGCCACCGAACCTCGATCGAGGTTCCCGAGGGCACTTGCTGGAGTTCCACATCGACTGCGCCGCCTTCGACGACCATGCGCATGCCGACCGGCGCGGCTGACTCGCCTGGTGGCAAGGCGCTTGGCTCAGGTGCTTGAGCCTCTCGACCGATGAGGAACTCGCGTAGTGGCGAGCCTGGAAGGGCCGACAGAGCTCCGGTGGTCACAAGCAGGAACGTCGCGGCCCTCCCGAGCGTCCAGAAGGACGTACGCAGGCCCCGATCGCTTACTGGTTTTGCCGCGGGCTCCCGCTGCGCGAGCCGAGCTCGCACGGCCTCGCGCGCCGACTCCACGTCGAAGTGCTCATCGAGGTCGGTGAGCGTCGACACGATGTCTGCCGCGCGATCCTCCGAAGCTGCCAGCGCGGTCTGGCAGATATCGCACCCATCGAGGTGGACTCGCGCGTCGGCAACGACTGGGGTGTTGTCACGCAGCTCGACGATCACTCTTTCCGTGAGGTGGTTCGCATCCGTGAGATAGGTCATGCGGGCTCTCCTGCGGCGGCGAGCACGTCGATGAACCGGCGTTCTGCTCGGGCGAGCAACGTGCCGACCGAGGTGGCGGCCACGTCCACCGTCTCGGCGATCTCACGGTAGCTGAAGCCGGAATAGCGCATGAGCAGCATCTCGCGGTCTCGAGTTGGCATTGCATCGAGCGCGCGGCGGGCCCTCGCTCTCTTTTCCGCTTGCTCGAGCACGTTGTCTGGGGATTCGCTTTCGGTTGGCATTACCGGGTTCTCGCTCAAAAGTCTCTTGCGGTTTCCCTCGACCCGATAGCGGTCTCGAATCAGGTGTGTCGCGGTCTTGAAGAGCCACGCGCGGATTCCCGCGGGGCTCCCATCGACATCGCGCTCGAAGAGCCGGACCATCGCCTCCTGGGCGACGTCCTCGGCCGTGTCCCTGTCACCGCACAAGCGGTGACAGTAGCCCACGAGCGGCCGGTACTCTTCATTGAACGTGGTATCGAAGTCCACAGCTTTCCTGGTAAGGTCTTGCAACACCCACACTCATCGGGTGCCGGTTCCGGTGGGTTCTACCCGGACGGGGATTATGGGGTCACTGCAATGGAACGAATGAACCCCCTCACGCGTGACACCATCCGACGTGGGGCGCCTCGAGTGGGGCCCTTCGGGTGAGCTCGCGGCTGTCGCTTTCCAGGTCCAGGTGCGACCGGCAGATTGCTTTGCCTAGGCCGGTGAACATTCGAACCAACAGATGAGCCGGCCCTCGTCCCATCGCATCCGGAGAAAATGATGAACTGGACCTCGCCCAAATCCGCAATCCTGGTCCTTCTGACTCTAGCGCTCACCGTGGCTCCGACCGCGGCGGATGCGCAGGAGGCGCGGGCACGCTGGGAGCGCATGTGCCAGATCCGCGCCGAGAAGTTCGATCTGGTTCTTCCGAAGGCCATGCATGACAACGATCTCGATATGTGGATCGTTGTCATGAGGGAGGGGCTGCTCGACCCGATGTGGGAGGCGCTCGGCCGCGGTTACGTCGGAGGTTGGGCATACTACGTCTTCACTGATCGGGGCGACCGAGTCGAACGGGCGGCACTCGGTGTCGGCGGATATATGCTCGAGCAGTGCGGCGTATACGACCAATTCGGCGGTGCCGACGAACTGGCGGACTATGTCGCCGAACGGGACCCCCAGCGTATTGGCGTGAACATTGCCGAGTCCATTGGTGGTGCCGATGGACTCTCCCACACTTCGTATTTGCACCTCCAGCGCGAGCTCGGGAGCCACGGCGACCGCTTGGTGTCGGCCGAGCGCTTCGTTTCTGACTTCCGATCCACGCGGACCACGTCGGAGATCGCCGCTTTCGCCGAGGCGGGGGAGATGTCTCGGGAGATGGCTGAGCGCGCCTTCTCCAACGAAGTCATTACTCCAGGAGTAACGACGCTCGAGGATGTCGCTTGGTGGTTGTCGGATCAACTTCTCGCCCGTGGCTTGGACTCTTCGTTCGATATGCCGTCCGTCTACATCACCGGCCCAGAAGGAATTGCTGCCACGTCGAGCGACCGCATCATTCAGCGTGGCGACCTGCTGATGCTGGACTGGGGCGTGGGTTTCCTCGACTTCTACACCGACATGAAGCGGATTGCCTACGTTCTGCGCGACGGTGAAACGGAGGCGCCGGCGGGGATCCAAAATGCGTTCGATCGCGCTAAGCAGGTGCGGGACGTGATGAAGGCGAGCATCAAGCCAGCGCCGACGGCCCAACTCGCGTTGGATGCCACTTGGAGCGCGATCGAGAGAGCAGGCTTCAACCGAGCGGAATTCAACCAGCCCAGTTCCGATCCCACGATCACCGACGTGGTCCTTGGACCCCACTCGGTCGGCAATTGGGGGCACGGCCTGGGACCATCGCTGGCGTTCTTCAACCCGACTCGGCAAACCTACGAGCTGCGACCAGGCACACTGATCTCGGTGGAGTTGTTCGCGTACACGGCCAATCCAGACTGGGGGAACGCCAAAGTGCGCATTCCACTGGAGGATGATGCGTTGGTCACGGAGCGCGGCGTCGAGTGGCTCTATCCGGTGAATTCCCGCCTCCTACTGATCAAGTGATTCTGAAATGACGAGGAACTCTTCGGTGGACTTCACGCAGTTCGAGGCCCTCACATTCGACTGCTACGGCACGCTGATCGACTGGGAAGGGGGGATCCTCTCGGCTTTGCGGCCCCTTCTCGAGGCGCATGGGGTCGTCGACCAGGACGACAACGCTCTTCTGGAGCGGCACGCGCACTTGGAAGCTGAAGCCGAGGAAGGCCCCTTTCGGCGATATCGCTCCATTCTCGCTGACGTGGCCCGGGGTTTTGGAGAAGACTTCGGCTTCGTACCGACCAGCTTGCAGGTGGACGAGTTCGCGGCGTCGGTCGCCGTTTGGCCACCGTTCGAGGACTCGACCGCCGCCCTGAAGGCCCTCGAGACCCGGTATCGACTGGCGATCGTGTCCAATGTCGACGACGACCTATTCGCCGGTTCCGCGAGCCAGCTTGGAGTCGACTTCTCCGAGGTGGTCACCGCCCAGCAGGTGGGAGGCTATAAGCCAGCCCAGGGACACTTCGATGAGGTTTTGAGCAGGCTAGACCTTCCGCGAGATCGGGTCCTGCACGTCGCCCAGAGCCTGTATCACGACATCGCTCCGGCGAGTGCGCTCGGGTTCACTTGCGTCTGGATCAATCGGCGCGCCGGAAGGCCTGGGGGTGGGGCCACGAAGCCCGCTGTGGCCCATCCGGATCATGAGGCTCCCGACTTGCGTACACTCGTCGAGCACATGGGGTTGTAGCGCTCCGAATTGCGGCGGGACGATTCGAGAAAGGCGAGCGCGGAGGCCCCCCCTCGCCGTTGGTAGCTCTTCCGTTTAGACTTGAATCGTTGCACCGAACCCGTGCGCCCGCGTGGGGCACGGTATTGGTATACCCGACGGATTCGCGATGCGCTTCGCCTACATGGATTCCCAAGGCAACGAGGTCCCGATCCCGAGCATCGACGCGTTAGCCCTGCGTATCGAACTCGGGGCGCTCAGCGCGGATACGGAGTTGAACTAAACCGCTACGCGGTGAGAGTTCGCAGGGTTCTAGAGCGCGTCATCTGAGGAAGTATCGAGGTCCCGAGGGCTGGGCGAGTACGTTGCGTACTCGAAGACAACCCAGTCAAGGAGGGACCGATGAGCGAGCTACGGCGGAAGATGCAGGCGGACCTGGGGGTCCGGAACTACGCGGAGCGGACGCAGGCGATCTGCATCAGGCGTGTTGCAGAGATGGCGCTGCACTTCGGGCGATCACCGGACACGCTGAGCCGGGAGGAGTTGCGCGACTACCTGCGCTCCTTGAAGGAGCGGGGCGTATCGCTGTCGGCGTTCAAGCAGACGGTAGGTGCGCTGCGGTTCCTGTACCGAGTGACGCTGGACCGTCAGGAGCTACTGCCCTACGTACGATACCCGCGCCAGAAGCTCCGCAAGCCAGTGGTGCTGAGCCAGGCCGAGGTCGGGCGTCTGCTGGAAGTTCTGGTGAACCTGAAGCACCGGGCGCTAGCGATGACGCTGTACGGTGGCGGGCTCAGGCTGAGCGAAGTACTGGGCCTTCAGATGCGCGACATCGACAGTGACCGGATGGTGATCACAGTGCGTCACGGCAAGGGGGATGAGGACCGCCAGGTGATACTGTCGAGGGTCTTGCTAGAGACGCTGCGCCCGTATTGCCGAACGTACCGTCCGCAGACGTGGCTGTTCGAGGGACAAGTACCCGGCCAGCCACTCACGGGCCGTTCGGTGCAGCGCGTGATCAAGGCGGCCGGTGCGCGAGCAGGGATCACGAAGCCAGTGACGCCCCACAAGCTCTGTCACAGCTATGCGACGCACCTATTGGATGCGGGCACGGATCTGCGTCTGATCCAGACCCTGCTGGGTCACCGCTCGCTGCAGAGCACGGCCATCTACACGCACGTGGCGACAGCGCGACTCCGTTCGATCAAGAGTCCGCTGGATGCGTTGAGCCCGGAGCCTGAGCCTAACGAGTAGGTGACGAGGGGACCTCGGCACGAGCTAGCCGAGGTCTTCCAGAAGTGCCGCGAAGCGCCACGCTCTGCACGAGCCGGACCCGCCTGGAGCTGGGAGCAGCGTGCGGTCGTCGATGCGATCACCGCCTGCCGGACTGCGCGACTGGGTGGTCACGTCGACGAGTGCGACGGCTGCGAACATCGGAGGATCTCATACAACTCGTGCTGCAACCGCCACTGCCCGAAGTGCCAGGGTAGTGCCCAAGCGGACTGGCTTGAGGCGCGCCAGGCCGAAGTATTGCCTGTGCCCTACGCGCACGTCGTGTTCATGGTGCCGCAGAGCCTCGCACCATTGGCGCTCCAGAACCCACGCGTCTTGTACAGTCTACTGCTTCGTACTGTAGGCCGGACGCTCCAGGATGTCGCCTTGAACCCGAAGCACCTCGGCGCACGGATCGGGTTCTTCGCGGTCCTGCATACCTGGGGCCAGACGCTGGTCCATCATTCTCACGTGCACTGCGTCGTTCCAGCCGGTGGCTTAGCGGAGGATGGCCGTACATGGCGTCCCTGTCGCTCGGGGTTCTTCCTGCCGGTGCGCGTGCTCAGTCGTCTGTTCCGAGGGAGGTTCGTCGCAGGGCTTTGGGATGCGTTCGGCGACGGGAGCCTCGAATTCCACGGTTCCCTCACCCGCTACCGCTCACGCGCCGCGTTCGCACGCTACCTCAAGGCGGCGTGCCGGACCGAGTGGGTCGTTTATGCCAAACCACCGTTCGACGGCCCCAAACATGTACTGCAATACCTGGCACGCTATACGCACCGGGTTGCGATCTCGAACCATCGTCTGCTCCACGTCGATGCGGAGTCGGTGCGCTTCCGCTACAAGGACTATCGAGGTTGCCGGATCCGATCTCTCACGCTCCCACTCCATGAGTTCGCCCGCCGCTTCCTGTTGCATGTCCTGCCCAAGGGCTTCGTCCGTATCCGCTATTACAGGCTCCTCGCCAACGCCAGTCGTGCGCGCCTGCTCGCCTGTTCGCGCCTGGCGCTCGGGCAGCAGGAAGACGCCGTGTCGCCTCAGCCCGAATCTGTTGGTGGCGATGAGGTCGCCTTCGACAGCCGGTCCCGTGAGCTGCACATCTGTCCCAGCTGCAAACAGGGCGTACTTCGTTGCGTGCAGGTCCTTGGGCGACCTCCTCCTCCCCCCCAGGGGGTCGCCGTGCCGTATCCTGATACGTGGCCGTTCCTGAGCGGTGGCGCGGGACCCGGCTGTGCCTACTCGGTTCTCAGCCCGCTTCACGCGGCCCACATCGTCATCGCGGGAGGCCTGTACCACCTCATTCTGGCCCCCCATCCAACTCGCGCGTATACCGCAGGCCATCCGGAACGAAGTGCCACGCACTCCAATCTCCATAGCACCACCCACCGCGTAGCGGCTTCGTTCAACGGATCCTTTCCGCACTCCCAGCACCCTCGCGTTCCTATCCGCCAGCCTGCAGAGTGCGGAAACAATCCTTATTTGTTGTGCGACGCTCAGGCCGACCGCTGGGGACCCGCGCATACACACGACATCTACCACACACTATCGCGAGATGCGGGAGACGAGGGCTTTGTCGCTCCTCCGCCGGCAATGCTCACACCGATTGCGGGCCTCGAGTCGCAATCGGCCTTCGAGCCACCCTCGACCCCCGAGTCACCCGCGGCGGAGTCCACTTCGACTGAAAGTGCTGGCTCGGGCCTCGACGACCTCGACCTTTCAGTAGTCGACTCACCCGTTGCGGCACCGGGGGGTGATGCGAGTGCCGACGCCGGAGACCCGGGACCTGGAGCTGCGGGCCTCGATCTGGCTCCCGCCGCGGCAGATGAAGTGGAAGGTGGCTTCGACTTCGGCGACTTCAGCGGCCTGATCGAAGAAGAGATCTCCTTCGACACCCAGCCTCCACCGGATACCGAGTCGGGTGGCTTGGAGTTGGCTCTGCCGACGGACATGGAGTCGCCGACGGACCTTACGGGCGGTGGCGTGGAGTTGGCGCCTCCCACGGACGCAGCAGGTGGCGGACTGGAATTGGAATCCCCGATGGACCTCGCGGGCGGCGGGATGGAGCTGGAGTCGCCGATGGACTTCGCAGGCGCCGACGAGAGCGCGGGCGCGGATGGAGGGCTCGAGTTGGAGCAGCCGTTGTCGGAAACCGCTCCAGCAGCTCCTGCGGCATGGCAAGAGGATGACTTGGACGACGGGGCCATGGATTTTGGGGACACCGAGTCTACATCGGCCGGTGACCCGAAAGTGGCAGATCGTGGTGCTGGTGCCGATGAGGGGTCGAGTGAGCGGACGCCGCGTTCTCGTCCTTCACGGCCGAGGCCTCCCAAGAAGTCTCGGGTTCCTATGATCGTCGGGGTCGTTGTCCTGGGTGCTGGGGCCGCCGGTTTCTTCGCTTGGCAGACGTTCTCGGGGCCTGAAGTGGTCGAAGCCTCCGCTCTTCCGGCGGTCGTGATCCCAGATATCCCAGCCGAACTATTGCCTCGTATGAGGGATATGGCGGAGGCTGCGGTCGTTGAGATGGTAGAAGATTTGCGAGGGCGCTCGGCGGCGCTGGACATCCCAACCCAACCTCAAGATGCGTGGCTAGGCGGCCGCTACCTCGGCAACGCCAGTGAGTTCGAGGATATCGAGAGGTTTTGGCTCGGGATTGAGCGCTTCGTCGACGAAGTGAGAAACACCGATACGCAGCTTTTCCACGACAAGTACGTGCAACAGGTCGAAGCCGCTGGATTTGCGGCGGACACGGCTGCCATGCTCATAGAAAGGGCTGACTCGGGATTCGTGGCCGCGCGAGATGGGCGCTTGGAGGCCGACGGCTTGATGGATGATCTCATCAATGCATCGTTCGATCTCCATACGTTTCTGCTCGGCAACGAGGGAAACATTGCGTACCAGCCGGCGAGCGCCGGCATGTCGGATCCGGTACTCGAGGCAGTGCCTAGCACTGAGGCGCTCGGTGACCAGATGTGGAGCCAGATGGAAGGGATCACCGACGCGCTTGCCCGGTTGGGAACCCTCGATCGCGTGACCCGTGAGCGCTTGTTCGCTGTGCTCTTCGACCGAATTCGGCGGGCCGGAATTCAGTAGACGCAACACTAGCACCTACTCCTGCGTCTTACATGAGGTGCCGCGCTACTAGCTCTTCCCCCCAGCGCTGCGCGCCCGAAAAAGACCGATATTAAACCCGAGGGTGCAGATGAAGTGGTGTGAGTGGATGGCGAGCCTTGTTGTCTTGGTATGCCTGTGCGCGGGCCCGTCCATGGCGCAGGAGACTCCTCCGCCGAGCGACGTGTTGAACTTGTTGTCGACTGCCAGGGCTCCGGTTGTCGCGACGTGGACTTCTTCCGCCGAGAGGTCCCGGTCGTGAACTGGGTCCGAGCCCGGGAAGTGTCCGATCTGCATGTCTTGGTCACGTCCCAGCGGACTGGGGGGGCGCGGCTTCCTTTATACGCTGGCGTTCATTGGCAGGGGCGAATTCGCGGAGCAAGATCAGGAACTGGTGGTCAGCACCCCCGGCGATGCGACGTCCAACGAACAACGCGAGGCCGTAGCCGGCCGACTCAAGATGGGGTTGGTGCGCTATCTGGCTGGTACTGCTGCGGCGGATCAGATCGTCATCTCATTGGGTGGGCAGGCGGAGCTGGGGGGGAGCGGGGGGCCACCGTCGGGAAGGGGGGGACCTCAATCTGCGTCGGCCGAAGACGATCCGTGGGATTTTTGGGTGTTCCGAGTAGGCGGGAACGCCAACTTGAACGGCGAATCTGCGTTCTCGTCCTCGAACTACTCTGGCAATGGCAGCGCCAATCGTACCACCGAGGAATGGAAGTTCAACCTGTCGGGCCGATACAGTCGGCGGGAGTCGGAGTTCGTTATTGACGCGGACGAGCCGCCCGTGGTGTCGCTCGTTGAGGACTGGCATGCGTCGTCATTGCTCGTAAAGAGCCTGCCGCCTCAATGGTCGATCGGGGCGAGGGCGGGTACGGGTGCCCATTCAAGACTCAATGAGGACTTCCGCTGGAATATGGCCTCGGGCGTCGAATACAACTTTGTGCCGTATTCCGAGTCGAGTCGCAGAGCTTTCAAGGTACAGGCGCTGCTCGACCTGCGTCATTCGGACTATACCGAGGAGACAGTCTACCTCGCGACTTCCGAGACCCGCGCCGCCGCGTCACTCACTGCGGCCGTCAACCAAATCCAACCCTGGGGGCGTACCACTGTTTCGCTCACAGGATCGCAATACCTGCACGATAAGTCCCTATATCAGGTGTCGATGAACGGCTTCGTGCAGCTACGTCTCTTCCGGGGTTTTTCCCTCAACGTGAACGGGTTCTACTCTTGGGTTCGCGATCAGCTCTTTTTACCCGCCGGGGCGGCGAGCTCCGAGGAGATCCTGCTCAGGCAGCTGCAGCTGGAAACCAGCTTCAACTACTTCACGTCGATCGGCTTTTCCTACCAGTTCGGCTCCATCTTCAACAAAGTCGTAAACCCGCGCTTCGGAGGAGGCGGAAGGTCGTTCTTCTTCTAGCCGAAGAGGGGCCGCCGGGACTACAGGTACGGGTTCTCGCCCGATGCATGATCTGTGACGTCGTGCACGGCGGTCAGCTCCGGCACAGCCTCTCTCAACATGCGCTCCACACTCTGCCGCAGCGTCGCTGCCGAGAGCGCGCATCCTTGGCATCCACCGCTCATCTGGACCGAGATTTCCGTATCGTTGACGTCGATCAGTGAAATCAAGCCCCCGTGGGAGGCGATGGCCGGGTTGACGTTGCTGTCGAGAACCTCGCGCACGCGGTCCGCGATCTCTCCGGTCGGAGGCGTCGCTGGGCGCACGGCCGTCGCGTCGCCTCCGTTGGGTGCTACCATGCCACTGGTGCGGACCTCGAAACCGGTCTCGTTCACTCGCTCGACGTAGTCGACAGTGGCACCCTCGAGCTGGTCGACGGCAGTCTCGTGCACGAGGACCGAGAACTCACCTAGGTCCACCTCTCGTTCGTCGTCGGTGCGTTCTTGGAGCGCGACCAGAGTCAGGTCGAAGTTAGGTCTGTCAGCCTCCTTGGGCTCTCCGTCCCGAAGCGAGATACGTAGCGCTTCCAATCCGCCCTCGTTCTGGCCGAGGAAGGAGAGGACTTCTTCACGAGCTCGGTCTGTAAACGTGATCATGTGAATCGTGCTGAGGGTGACTTCTACGAATGCAACGCGACTGGTACCCCCATGCCGCTCTCCGGGTTTCTCTGCGTTCCAGGCCGTTGATCGTCCAGGGGGCCGCGCATACCTTTGGCGGCTCGACTCCTAATGACGAAACCCCCCGAATCTAAAGGGGATTTATGGCCAATCCCGACCTCATGGACAAGCTCGTGTCGCTGTGCAAACGGCGGGGCTTCGTCTTCCAATCCTCAGAGATATACGGCGGCACGGGGTCTGTGTGGGACTACGGTTCGCTCGGTGCAGAGCTGAAGCGGAACGTGAAAGACCTCTGGTGGTCCTCTATGGTCCACCAGCGCGACGACATCGAGGGCATAGACTCTTCCATCTTGATGCACCCGAAGGTCTGGGAGGCGTCAGGGCACGTGGATGGGTTTTCGGACCCTCTCGTGGAGTGCGCCAACTGTCACCGTCGCTTCCGTGCTGATATGCCCGAGGTCGAGGGTGGGCAGTGCCCGACGTGCGGCGCCAAGGACGTCTTCGGTGAGCCCCGCATGTTCAATCTCATGTTCAAGACGTTCATGGGGCCCGTGGAGGATTCCACCGCGACGATCTACATCCGTCCAGAGACCGCGCAGGGCACCTATGTGAACTTCCTGAACGTTCAGGGGACGGCGCGCCAGAAGGTGCCATTCGGAATTGCGCAGATCGGGAAAGCATTCCGCAACGAGATCACGCCCGGGAACTTCATCTTCCGCACGCGTGAGTTCGAGCAAGCCGAAATGCAGTTCTTCGTGAAGCCGGGCGACGATGACTCGTGGTTCGATCAGTGGATGGACATCCGCATGCAGTGGCATAGGGATCTCGGGATCGACGAAGCCAAGCTGCGTTTTCATGAGCACGGCCCGGATGAACTCGCCCACTATGCCAAGAAGGCCTTCGATATCGGGTACGAATTCCCGTTTGGATGGAAGGAGTTCGAGGGGATCCACAACCGCACGGACTTCGACCTGAGTCGGCATCAGGAATTTTCGGGCAAGCGACTCCAGTACATCGACGCGCCCACGAACGAACGGTTCCTCCCCTTCGTTGTCGAAACCGCGATGGGGGTGGACCGCACCGTGCTCGTTCTGCTCCTTGACGCGTACCGAGAGGAAGATGTCGACGGTGACGAGCGCGTGGTGCTGGCGCTGCACCCCAAGGTTGCTCCCACGAAGGCCGCGGTGTTCCCGCTCATGAAGAAGGACGGCTTACCGGAGATCTCGCAGAAGCTGCAGGCCGATCTGCGCGGTGCGGCCATTCCTTCTTTCTACGACCAATCTGGGGCGATCGGGCGGAGGTACCGCCGCCAGGACGAGGTCGGGACGCCGTGGTGCATCACCGTCGATGGCGACACCGCAGAACAGAACTCCGTCACCATCCGCGACCGTGACTCGCTCAAGCAAGTTCGAGTGGGGACCGACAAGGTCGTTTCGTGGATCCGGGAGCGCCTGATCTGATGGACGTCGTCATCTACGCCGCCGGAGAGATCCACTCGCAATGGCGGGTTGAACTGAGGCACTGCCTGGAGGAAGTCGGGGTGGACGCGGAAGTGGTGGCCCGCAGGAGAACCATGGGCGTTCGGACGATATCGGTGAGCAGATCTTGGGCGAGCAGCCGAACCCGCTCTACCGTGACCTTCAGGGTGCGCGAGCCAACATGTTGCGCACACGCGTGCTCATGCAGCGGGCTGATCTGGCCGTCGCCTACTTCGGACCGAAGTACAAGCAGTGGAACACGGCTTCGGACGCGGGCTTTGCGCTCGCTTCTGGGCTGCCGCTCGTGCTCGTCCGACCTGCGGAGCATATTCATGCGCTCAAGGAACTGGACGCCCTGGCGACGCTCACCGTCGAGACCGTCGAGCAGGCCGCCCAGGCCATCGCATACATCTTCGAGTAGCATCTACTAGAAGCATCCATTAAGGGAGTCGCTCGTGGCCTCGAAGTCCGAAGTCTTCAGTTCGCGTTGGGGGATGTTGCTCGCCATGCTCGGCATGGCGGTGGGCACGGGTAACATTTGGCGCTTCCCACGCGTTGCCGCGAGCAACGGGGGCGGATCGTTCCTCGTTGCGTGGGTCGTCTTCCTGATCCTGTGGTCGGTTCCGTTGCTCATTCTTGAGTTCTCGATGGGAAAGGGCACGCGCCAAGGGGCGATCGGCGCGTTTGTGAAGACTCTCGGGCCAAGCTTCGCCTGGATGGGCGCATTCATCGCGTTCGTCGCTACGGCGATCATGTTCTACTACAGCGTGGTGATGGGGTGGACGATCCGCTTCTTCGTCGGCACGCTGACTGGTGAAGTGCCTGGCGCGACGCCGAGTGCTTTTTGGGATGGGTTCCACTCGACCCCCGGCGCGCTCGTCACGCATCTTATCGCGATGTCGATGGCAGTTTTTGTAGTCTCGAAGGGTGTGAAGGGCATCGAGACTGCGGCCAAAATCCTGATCCCAGGGCTCATCGCACTAGTGGTGTTGCTTGCCGTTCGTGCGGTTACTCTGCCCGGTGCGAGTGCTGGGCTCGCCTTTCTCTTCACCCCCAATTGGGGCGAGCTCTCCAACTATTCGATCTGGATCGAGGCGCTCACACAGAATGCTTGGGACACGGGTGCCGGGTGGGGCCTGATTCTCACGTATGCAGTGTACATGAGGGCGAACGAAGACACTGCGCTCAATGCGTTCGTGGTCGGCTTCGGCAACAATGCGATGTCCTTGCTTGCCGGCATCATGGTGTTGTGCACGGTCTTTTCCGCCATGCCTGAGGCTGCGACCGAGATCGTGGGAGCGGGTAATGAGGGCCTGACATTCATCTGGGTGCCCCAACTGTTTGCCCAGATTCCGGGCGGACGCGTCTTCCAGGCGTTCTTCTTCCTCGCCCTCGTATTCGCCGCCTGGACCAGCCTGGTCGCGATGATCGAGCTCGCGAGCCGAGTCCTGATGGATATGGGCATGCCGCGCGGGCGTGCGATCGCCATCGTGGGGACGGCGGGCGCGCTCTTCGGCATACCGAGTGCGCTGAAGCTGGAGGTATTCCAGAACCAGGACTGGGTGTGGGGCGTCGCGCTCATGCTTGCAGGCTTCTTCTTCGCGTTCGCGGTGTTGCGCTACGGAGTCACGAAGTGGCGGGAGACGTTCATCAACCAAGAAGGGTCGGATATCCACATCGGAGCTTGGTGGGATTGGGCGATGCGCTTGGTCGCGGTCGAAGCCGTCGTGCTCGCGGGTTGGTGGCTCTGGGGGGCACGTACGGACGACTTCCGCGAGACGTGGACTCTGTTCAGCCCCTATAACGTCGGGTCGGTGGTGATCCAGATTGCGCTCGTGCTCACTTTGCTCTTCCTGGCGAACAACTGGCTTGCAGCACGCGTGATGGAGCGTGCTCCGGCCTCCGACGAGACCTGATCGAGCCAACTACGCGCGGTGGTGCCTCATTGGGGCAGCGGGAGTTCGAGCATGGAGTCCGGCATGGAGTTCGAGGCGTTCGAGACCGCGGCGCGCGCCGCATACCAAGAGATTCCTGACGCGTTCAAGGAAGGGGTCGGGGGACTGGTCGTGAGCCGCGAAACGCTTTCGCACGCTGATCACCCCGACGTCTTCACGCTCGGCCACTGCCTGACTGAAGATCACCCCTCGGACTACGGGAGTCCGGACACGACTCGCTCCATGATCGCGCTCTATTGGGGCTCGTTTCGTCAGTTGGCGAGGCGTGATCCCAGCTTCGATTGGGATGGAGAGCTGTGGGAGACTCTCACCCACGAGCTGCGTCACCATCTCGAGTCGCTGGCCGGTGAGGACGCCCTTGAGCTTGTCGACTACGCAGCCGATGAGACGTTCAAGCGGGACGAGGGGCTGGATTTCGATCCTTGGTATTACCAACAGGGGGAGGCCGTGGCGCCCGGCACGTTCCGAGTAGAGGGCAGTTGGTACCTCGAGCAGTCCTGGACCACTGAGGCGTTCGAAGGGGCGACCCGTCTCGACTTCGAGTGGCGTGGGATTGAGCTATGCGTCCCTCGGCCGGACTCACTTGGCGACGTGCATTTCGTGCGCATCTACGGTGTCGAGCCGGACCCGGCGACGCTCGAGCTCGTGTTGTTGCGAAACCGCACCTGGTGGGAAGATGTGAAGCGGCTGGCCGGGGCGTCACGACCGGTTATCTATGAATCGGAGGCCGAGGCGGAACCCGGTACCGGCGCGGGGTAGGGCCTGCCATGACGCTCCACGACCGCTACGCCCGCCTGACGCCCTACGAGATCGCGTTCCCGGACAGAGACGCCTTGCAGGCGTTGATCTTCGAGATCGCCGAGGAGGTGGAGGGGCGCGGTGCAGACCCGTCCAACCCACACGCGTTCATCACCATGGGTGCAGTCGGTGATTTTGTGCGGGAGTTGCAAGGAAGTGACGCCGCCCCCGAAGCGATCCACCAGTACGGAGCGTTGGTCTTCCAGGCTGTGCACTTCACCGCGGCCGAGTGTCCGCTGTATGTGCTCGGTGCCCACGCGTCTCGCTACCTCGTCGACGGTGTACCGAACGGAGAGCCCGTGCCTCCATCACCCGCCGGCTACTTACAGCTGCCTCAGCATCTGTTTTGGACCGTTGGCGGTGAGAGCGATCCAGCCGAATCGATCGACGGCATGTTTTGGATGATCTCCGAAGCCGGACTGCTTCACGTGCTGCTCGTCACCGGCCTCCGACCGGATCGTCCGGGATTCGAGACGATTCCGGTACATGCGGCCCCTATGGCGGAAGCTGGTGAGTGGCTCGATACCCAAGCACGGGAGTCGGCGCCCGACTTTTCGAGTGATTTGCCTGGAGGCGAGCTGGATGGGCTGTACGGCATGGGTGCGGCTGGAGAAGCGCTCAAGCTGCTCGCGCGGTTCTTTGCCTACTCTTCGGAAGTGCCCGGTGCGCTCGAGCCGGCAGAGATGCCTCCGCAGTCCGACGGAGGACCCATCCCCTCCATCCTCTCTCACATACGGGTGACGCTACATGCTTAGAGAGTCGAAAAAGGCGAAGGTCGCGCGTGCGGCTGAGGTGTACGACCTGTTGACCGATGAGTACCCCGACGCGCACTGCGAGCTGGCCTTCCGGAACCCCTTCCAGCTGGGCGTCGCGACCATCCTCTCTGCGCAAACTACTGACGTACGCGTCAACATGGTGACGCCCGGGCTGTTCGAGCGGTATGCGGATGCCGAAGCGCTTGCCAACGCGCAGCAAGAAGACGTCGAGCAGATCGTGAGGTCGACCGGATTCTTCAGGAATAAGGCGAGGAACATCATCGGGTTTGCGCGTGGTCTCATGGCGGATCATGACGGTCAGGTGCCGAAAACCATGGCGGAGCTCTCGGCGTTACCCGGCGTCGGACGGAAGACCGCTAACGTGGTCCTCGGCAACGCCTTCGGCCTCGACGAAGGAGTGGTCGTGGATACGCACGTCAAGCGGCTGTCCACGCTGCTGCAGTTCACCAAGCAGAAGACCCCTGAGAAGGTCGAACAGGACCTGATCGTGCTCTTTCCCCAGGAGCGCTGGACTTTGCTGTCTCATCTGCTCATTTGGCATGGTCGCCGTGTCTGCGATGCCAAGAAGCCGAGGTGTGAGGCTTGCACATTGTCAGGCTTGTGCCCTTCGTCCCGCGTGTAACGTCCGTCCCGCGTATCCCACCCGTCCCGCATAGCCCACAAACCGAACCGGTATCACGATGCCTGACCGAGCCCATGCCGTCGCCCTGCTCGAAGAGTGGGTCGAAAAAGAAGGACTGCGAAAACACATGTACGCCGTCGAGGCGGCAGTTCGGCACTATGCTCGCCTCCGGGGCGAAGACGAAGATGTCTGGGGCCTGGCTGGCCTACTGCACGACCTCGACTGGGAGAAGTATCCAGAGAATCACCCCATCACCGCCGTCGATCACCTGCGAGAGGCTGGTTACCCCGAGCAGGTGTTGCAGGCGATCCTCGCGCACCGGGCCAGCTTTACCGGAGTCTCGCCGACGAGCGACTTGGACAAGGTCCTGCTCGCGTGTGATGAGCTCTCGGGCCTCGTGTACGCGTGCTGTCTCGTGCGTCCGACCGGCATTGATGACCTCAAGCCGAAGTCCGTTGCGAAAAAGCTGAAGGACAAGACGTTCGCCGCGGGCGTGAGCAGGGACGAGGTGGCGCACGGGATCGAACTCATCGGCCTAGAGCGGAGTGAGCATATCCAGAACGTGATCGACGGACTGCGCAGCATAGCGGAGCAACTCGGGATTCGGGCGGAGGATCGGGCTAGCTGAAAGGCTCCCGCGGTCGGTGCAGGAACTGCCGTTTCCGGCGTCGTGTATCGAAAGCGACATGACCTCGTCTTCGTAGGATTCACATGCGATTAGCGCCCTTCGTCGCCGCCAGTCTGATCGGGCTGTCTGCGGCCGCCTCCGCGCCTGCTACGCGGCTCGCGGCTCAGGACGTGGAGATGTGGGGTGAGCGGTACGGGACCCGCCCGCCGCCGGCGTACTTCGAGCAGCTCGCGGCCGACCCTGACGCGTTCCGGTTCGGTAGAGGACGGACCGCTCGCTTGCGCGCCCGCATGGACGCTGAAGCCGCGCTGGATCCCGATATGCTGTTGGTACTCGGGCCAAGAGACGGACCCGTACTCGGCGCGTTCCGTGTTCCGGTCCTGCTGGGCCTCTTCAGCGACTCTCCGGACTCGATCAGCTTCGGACGGGACGTCATTCAGGCTGCGTACTTCGGTGCCGCACCTGGGACGATCACGGACTTCTACGATGAACTTTCGGGCGGGCGTGCCGAGATCATCGGAGACGTC
>Ga0115002_10004010_pt1 | contig 18083 bp, 16 predicted proteins | sample ArcticOcean_MG_C_8_FD_89576 | JGI IMG/M metagenome (GOLD analysis project Ga0115002, IMG submission 89576) | Marine microbial communities from western Arctic Ocean - ArcticOcean_MG_CB11_86 | ecosystem: Environmental > Aquatic > Marine > Oceanic | place: Arctic Ocean: Canada Basin | collected... | reverse complement strand
GCCGATCGGGCTTGAGCGAATGCTCGAGCTGACGGAGCGGAGCTGGGCGCATGACCGCCGATTCGACGGCGTGGATCTGTTTCTTTACGAGCCACATCTGCAGATCGACGCAACGGAAGACTCGATGCGCGAGCTTGCGGACAACGTGGCGGACCGCGGTCTTGCGATTGGCTCGGTGGTGGCACCCGTCTGGTCCGAGACCCTCGGTGGGAGCGCCATGGGCGACGTGGCGTCGCGCGGACGTTTCCTGGAGGCGGTGAAGAAAGCCTGCCGCTGGGCTCAGGCGCTCCGCGAGCATGGGGTGCGCTCGACTGGAGTCGTGCGAATCGATTCGGCCGACAGCCCCGCCCACTGGGCCGCCGACCCTGCGGGGTCGACTTCCAGAATTGCCGACACCTTCCGGGAGGCCGGACGGATCGCTGCGGATCATGGCGAACGCCTCGCGGCGGAAGGTGAGGTCTGCTGGGCCGGGATGCACTCACTGCCGGCCATGGTCGATGTGCTCGAAGCCGTCGGGATGCCGGGCGCCGTCGGGTTTCAGGCGGACCTGGCGCACACGTATCACTACCTGGTCGGCACCAATGCTCCCGAGCACGCCCTGCTGTCGCCGGGTTACTCGGACGAGGAGTTCTGGGTCGCGTACCGATCGATGACTGACCGGCTGCGCCCATGGACGCTCGACTTCCATATCGCCCAGACCGACGGCACCGTGTTCGGAAGCGGCACCCATGACAAGACCGGGCGGCATTGTCCGGCCGATGATCCAGCCGGCAAGCTCGATGTGCCGCGCTGCGCCGCGTACTGGCTCCTCGAGCCCGACGGCTCACCGCGCGCGGAGATCGAACACATCTGCTGGGACGGCTGCATGTTCGCCAACGCGCTGCTGGAAGATCAGTCCACCTGGGATACGATCCTGGCCCTGATGATCGAGACCACTGACCAGCTCGAATCGAGAGCCTGAAAAGGAGCCCGTCGATGCGCGTCGGCATGAACCTGTTGTTGTGGACCGCGGCCTACGAAGAGCGCGAACACGGACACCTTCTCGACAAGCTGCAAGGGCTTGGGTACGACGGCGCCGAGTTCTCGATCGGCTCGGGCACAGTTGAGCACTACGCGGCCGTAGCTAAGCGGCTGAATGATCTCGGCCTCGGCGCTGCCGCCGTGTGCGCCCCGAGCCCCGACGAGAACCCGGCCAGCCCCGATGCGGCGGTGCGCGCGCGGGCGGCCGACTGGCTCCGTGAGCGGATCGATCTGGCCCATGCCTTGGGCGCCGACATCCTTTGCGGCCCCAATCACTCGGCCTTCGGCCACTTCACGCGACTCGAACCGCAACCGGCCGAGTACGCCTGGAGCGCCGAGGTTCTGGCCTCGGTTGGCGATCATGCGCAGGCGGCAGGCGTCACGCTTGCGCTCGAGGCCCTCAATCGTTTCGAGTGCTATCTCTGCAACACGGCGGCGCAGGTCCGCGATCTGGTCGGCCGAGTCGACCACCCGGCCATTCAATCGATGATCGATACGCATCACGCGAACATCGAAGAAAAGGATTTCGAGCAGGCCGTGGTCACGCTGGGAGACACCCTGGTGCACGTGCATATCTGCGAAAACGATCGTGGCGCCCCCGGCGCCGGCCAGATCGACTTCGACAACGTCTTCGCCGTGCTGGCGCGTCACGGCTACGACGGGTGGCTCAACATCGAGTCGTTCAGTCGGTCGGACGTCGAGTTCGCCAACGCCATCAACGTCTGGCGCGAGTACTCGACGCCGGACGAGGTCTGCAGTCAGGGACTGGCGACGATCCGCGAACAACTCGCCCGGCACTACGCGTGAGCGACGAAGTGCCGGCTCCGCCCGCTACTCTTCCGTTCCGCTTCGGTAACGAGTGCTACACCTGGTTCATGAAGGACGCAGGGGCGGCCCACGCCAACCGTCTCGATCACATGATCCGGGTCACCGCGGAGTCGGGTCTCGCCGGCATCGAGCCGATTCATTCCTGGATGGGCGACCTGGCGGATGCGGGCCTGTTGCGGGCCTCACTGGCGGCGGCGGGCATCGAGCTGGCGGCCATCGCCCTGGTGCTCGACTGGAATCACGCGGCCGAGACCGACGACGAGTGTCGTCAGGCCGACCAGATCATCGATCTTCTGGCGGGCTTCCCCGGGGCCATGCTGTGCACGGTACAGATGCCGACGAGCCGCGAGGACGTCGAGACCCGCCGGCTACGCCTTGTCGACAACGTGAACGCGGTCTCGCGTCGCGCTGCGGATCGTGGCGTGGCCAGCAGCTTCCATCCCAACTCACCGCCGCACTCGATCAACCGTACCCCCGACGACTATGCGGTGATTCTCGAAGGCCTCGACCCGGCGGCCACCGGTTGGACTCCCGATGTGGGCCACATCATCAACGGCGGGATGGATCCGCTGGACACCATGAAGCGGTGGCAGTCGCTCATCAACCATGTCCACTACAAGGACTGGGACGGTGAACCCGAGTTCGCGCTCATGGGCGAAGGCAGCATCGACTTCGCTGCCATCACGCGCTGGCTGCGGTCGTGGGACTACAGCGGCTGGATCATTCTCGAGGACGAGGCCGAGCGCGCAATCGACGATCCCGACGGCGTGACCCTGCATGATGGCGAGTGGGTCCACCAGCAACTGATTCCGCGGCTGCAACGAGGAGCCTGACCGTGCCGACTGTCGAGACCAACGGCATTCAGATGTACTACGAGGAGTCCGGCGAGGGCGAGCCGCTGTTGTGCCTGATGGGCATCACCGCGCCGGGCAGCGTGTGGGAACTGCACGTCGAGGCCTGGTCGAAGGACTTTCGCTGCATCATGCCCGACAACCGGGGCGTGGGGCAGAGCGACAAACCGGCCGGGCCGTATAGCAGCCGAATGATGGCCGACGACACTGCGGGCCTACTAGATGCGCTGGGACTCGACCGCGTGCGCGTGATCGGCTGTTCGATGGGCAGCATCATTGCGCAGCAACTGGCGCTGCGGCACCCGGATGCTGTGCGGAGCATGGTGTTGATGTGCCCCTGGGCGCGATGCGACCGTTACGCCACCGGCGTGTTCGAGCACATCAAGCACGCCAAGGCGAAGCTGAGTGCGGCCGAGTTCATGAACTTCATCCAGCTACTGATCTTCGCCAAGCCACACTGGGACGACGACGCGGCGTACGAGGAGCTGATGCAAATACAGGTCGATATTGCCGCCGATCCAGCGCCGCAGCCGCTGCACGGGCTCGAGGCTCAGGCCGAGGCCTGTATCCATCACGACGTGCTGGTCGAGCTGCCACAGATCGCCTGCCCGACGGTGGTAATCGGCGGCGCCCGCGACATCTTCACGCCTCCGTGGATGGGCGAGGAAATCGCGGCGGCCATTCCGGGCGCCGAGCGGCACCTCTATCCCGACGCCGGACACGCCTTCCACTGGGAGTGCATGGACGACTTCAACCCGCGCATTGCGGAGTGGTTCCGGCAGCACTGACGCGCGCGCGTCGCGAGGCGATCGACGCGGGGGGCCGCCCAGAACGAAACATGCGCGGCGGCCGAGGCGTAGGGTCTTGAGAGCCGCGCGTGCGCAGCGGCGGCCGACGCCTCAACCGGAGAGCCGAACATGGCACCGCACATGAACTCTTCGACGTCCCAGGTAGCGCTCCGGCTCTGGCCCGGAGTTGTCATCGTTGCCCTGCAGTGGGTCGGGCGGTTCGTGGTGCCCGCATTGTGGCCGCAGGCCGGTCTCTTCGCCGTGCTGGGCGGACTCCTGGGCGCAGTGGCTGTCGTCGTGTGGTGGTTGTTCTTCAGTCTCGCGCCGTGGTCGGAGCGCCTGGGCGCTGTGGCCCTGATGTTCGCGGCGCTGGCGGTAACCCCGCGGTTCTTGCACGTGTCGCTAGCCTCGGCGGGACAGGGGGTGCTCTTCTTCGTCTACGCCCTGCCGCTGTTGAGTCTGATGTTCGTAGCCTGGGCGCTGGTCAGCCGACGGCTCGCTCCGGCGCCGCGGTGGGTCGCCATGGCGGCGGCGATCGTCGTTGCTTGCGGAGGATGGACGCTCGTTCAGACCGGTGGCGTGACAGGCGGTACCGACTCGGACTTCTTCTGGCGCTGGGCGCCGACACCCGAAGATCGCTTGCTCGCACTGGCCGATGATGATCCGATCGTGGCAGCCGGCGCCACGGTAGCGCTGAGCGAGGCCGACTGGCCCGGCTCGCGACGGGGTGATTCGTGGCGTACGGATCAAGACCGGATGGGAGGTCTCGCCACCGGTTGAACTCTGGCACCGTCCGCTGGGCCCGGGGTGGTCGTCGTTCGCCGTCGGCGGGGACATCTTCTACACCCAGGAGCAGCGTGGCGATGACGAGATCGTCGCCGCCTATCGCCTGAGCACGGGAGAGCCCATCTGGCGACATCGTGACCAGGCACGGTTCTACGAGTCCAACGGCGGCGCGGGCCCGTGCGCCACTCCGACACTGCGCGATGGGAGAGTTTACACCTTCGGCGCGACAGGAATTCTCAACGTACTCAATGCAGGCGACGGTTCCGTGATCTGGTCGCGCAACGTGGTGGCCGACAGCGAGGCGCGGATGCCGGGCTGGGGGTTTGCGGGTTCGCCGCTGGTCATCGGCGAAGTGGTGGTGGTCGCGGCCGGTGGGCAGCTCGTCGGTTACGACCTGACGACCGGACAGATGCTCTGGGTCGCGGTCGGTGGCGGTGGCTACAGCTCGCCGCACCGCGTCACTCTGGACGGCGTGACGCAGGTGGTCTTCATCAGCGGTGCCGGCGCCGTGGGCGTGGACCCGACCGATGGCACGCTCCTGTGGGAGCCCCCGTACCCGGGAGCACCCATCGTGCAGCCGGCGGTTACAGCCAACGGCGATCTCCTCCTATCAACCGGCGGCGACACCGGCGGGCGAGCGTGACGCTGGGCCCCGACGGTTGGGCGACCGAGGAGCGCTGGAGCACGATCCGCCTCAAGCCCTACTTCAGCGACTACGTTGTACACGGTGGCCACGCCTACGGTTCCGACGGCGGCGTCATGGCCTCGATCAACCTGGAGGACGGCGATCGCAACTGGAAGGGCGGGCGCTACGGCCACGACCAGCTGGTTCTGCTGGCCGACCAGGACGTTCTGCTGGTGATCACCGAGGAGGGCGAGCTGGTGTTGGTAGCGGCCGCTCCCGACAAGTTCACGGAGATCGCACGATTCCCTGGTATCGATGGCAAGAGGTGGAGTCACCCGGTGCTCGTGCGCGATCTGTTGCTGGTCCGGAACGGCGAGGGAATGGTCGCGTTCAGGTTGCCGCTCGCCGACAGCTGATCTCGACGCCGGGGACTAGCCGGGCGCTAGCCCTCGTTGATGCTCACGGGTTTGTAGCCGCCGCGCGAGCGGAAGTACAGGATCAGCAACAGGTAGCCAAACACCATCATCAGCGGCACTAGCGCCGTCCACTTGAGCGCCATCTGGCCGCCGTAGGTCGAGGCCCGCACCAGGGCGCCACGATACTCGGTATCCACGGGGCTGAGCGCGCTCGGGTCGGCCTCAATAACCCCGCCAACCTTGGCGCCATCGAGCCCGGTGATCTCGGGGAAGAACAGGAAGCCGCGCTCGCCCGGCGCACTGAACTCCTCGTACAGGGCCGGATGCTGTTGCTGCAGATACTCGCTGGCGAAGTAGTCCTGCTTGTAGCCAATGCCCGGACCGCCCAGCAGTCCGGCCGAGAGCATGCCGATGGCGCCGACAGCACCCAGGGTCAGCGCGCCGCCGCGCGGGAACTGCTCGGAGACCACACCCAGCATCGTGGGCCAGAAGAACGTCTTGCCGGCGCCGTACACCGTGGCCGCCACGATGATCGCGAAGCCGGTGGCCGACGAGCCCAGCATGTACAGGCCGCCGGTGGCGAGGCCCGCGCTGACGAAGAGCAACCCCAGCGGGTTGATGCGATGGACGATCGGGCCGGCGAAGAAGCGCAGCACGAACATCAGGGCCGAGGTGTAGATGAACAGCAGGAACGCCTGCCCCTGGATCACGTTCTGCATGATGTTGACGATCCAGCTGTCGGTGCCGAGCTCGACATAGCCGACCATCGCGTGCATCACGAGCAGGAAGAGCATCAGCGGAGCGGCTAGCTCCTTCATCATGCGGGCCATCGAGATTCCCGCGGCCGCGGCGTCCGACACCGGGAACTTGGCGCGGAAGAGCATCACCCCGTAGATCAAGGTCGGGATCAGATACAGCCCGATGAGCATCTCCCAGCGCACGTGGGAAACGGCCGCGTTCGAGCTGGCGAAGGCGTAGGCCAGCAGTCCGCCAAGAATCAGCCCGCCCGGCCAGCCCGCGTGCAGAACGTTGAGATAGTGCGTGCGCTCCTTGGGGTAGAGCGTTGCCGTGAGCGGGTTGATGACCGCCTCGACGATCCCGTTAGCGATCGCGAACATGAAGGTACCGAGGTAGAGCGCCCAGTACGCGCTCGAATTGCCGCCGCTGCCGTCGCCGAAGAGCGGCGTGGCGCTGATGGTCACGAATACGGAGGCGATGTGGAGCCCGAAGGCCACCATCAACAGCCGGCCGTAGCCCACGCGATCGGCGATCGCGCTGGCCGCGAGAATCACCAGACCGAAGCCCACCAGGCCACCGCCGGTGATGGTGCCGAGGTCCGTCTTGGTGAAGCCAAACTGCGTTGCCCAGTCGCTCAGGATCGCGCCACGGATGGCGAAGCCGATGCCGGCAACGATGAGCGTCACGAAGCTGGCAACGAACAGTCGTTTTCTGTTGTCCATACGGATGCGCCTTCCTGTGGGGATGTCGAGCGAGAGCGGTGGGCTATTCGGGAGTGGCGAGGCCGTGCACGGTCAGGTACACGACCTCGTTGTAGGTCGTGCCGTCGGCGGCGACCAGGTCCATTCGGACCATCAACTGTTGCGTCGGCCGCATGTCGGCGAGCTGGAGCTTGATGGTGCGACCATCGCTGGCCAGCTCCGCGCTCTCCACACGCATGGTGTCGTTGCCCGTTTCATCGGGCCGGGATACCGAGTACTGATCAGAGCCGTAGTTCGAGGTCCACTTGTAGTTCCATCGCTCGACCACGTAGTTGGCCACGGAACCAGCGGTCTCAGCGTCGACGTCGAAGTTGAACGTCAGCTCGACCCCGGCGGTCGTCGCGTGCGTCTGCGTTAACAGGTAGGCGGGTGCGCCGGTGTAGCGGACTCGACTCAGTACGCCATCGCGGTCGGTGGACTCAGCGTCCCAGCCGGTCAAACCGACCGCATAGACCTGGCCGTCGGCCGGATTGACGCGGAGTCGCTGCAGCCCGGCCTTGAACTGGAATGGCATGGCGACCACGGCACCCTGCATGACTCCGTCCACATCTTCCTGCATGTGGTAGTACATCCAGCCCTTGCCGAAGCTCACGTGCATCAGCTTGCCGTTGAGCGGGCCGAAGCGCTCGTCGCGTACTACCTCCATCGAGGCGGTCGAGTTGTCGAGTTCGCGCGGCAACCAGATCAGCGGTTGCACGAACGATTCGAAGTCGGGCGTCCGGCGCTGCGATACGCCGAGCCACTGCTGAACGCCAGGTTCCTGCGGCACGATCGTGATCTTCGAGGCCGGCACCCACTCCCCTTCCTGGCCGCTCACATAGATCGTATCGGTGGCCGGGTCGATCCCCATACCGTTCGGCACGCGGAAGCCGCGAGCGACGACCTCCACCTCGCCGCCGTCGGGCGAGATCTTCAGCATGCCGCCTGGCTCCGAGTAATCGGTGTAGCGGCCGGGCTTCACGTAGTAGAGGTTGCCGGCGGAGTCAGTGTCGAGGTCGAAGTTGTAGGCGTGGAAGCCGTTCGAGACATCGGGGTCGGCGTAGAAATCCTCGTAGTAGTCGGCCTCGCCGTCGTCGTTCAGGTCGTGCAGGCGGATGATGCCGTCGCGCGCCGTCACATAGATGGCGCCGTCGATGACCTTCACGCCGAGCGGTTCGAACATGCCGGTGGCGGAACGGCGCCATTCAACGCGGTCCAGATCGCCGTCGATGCCAGACACGATCCACACGTCGCCGCCGAGCGTGACGACCACGGCGCGGCCATCATCAAAGAAATCGAGGGCCGCGGGGCGCATCCAGGCGTTCCACGGGTTGTCGTCTGGCAGGGGAATGTCGTCGTGCACGTAAGCTGCGGGCACATCCGGCAAGACGATGCGCGGCCGGTCCTTCACGCGGAACGGCGAGATGCCCTCGGTGCGGCGGTAGTCGATGGGGTCGTAACGGAGGTCGGGAACATCGAGCTGACCCTGGGTCACGATCGTCTCGCCCCAGCGGGGCGCGCCGCCGCCGAGCACCGCGGTCAGGTCGGGTGCGGTACTCAAGCCGTTGCCAATGATGATCTCGGCGTAGTCGCGCGCGGCCGTGAGCTCGCGGTCGTCGGTGCCGCCCGCCCGCAGCACCCGGATCGTGAGCGGCTTGTCGCTGGCCGGGATCGTCAGAACCACGCGATCGCCTGAAGTGATCTCCCACTCGACCCCGGCGACGTCGCCGGCTGCAGCCGCGGCGGCGAAGCGGCGGAGGCCGGACTCGTCTCGATCGACCAGCAGAGTGAACTCTCCGGATCGTGAGCCTTCGATCGTGCCGCTAGCGTCGCCCAGTTCGGCGACAGCTAGACGCAGAGGCGTCGTGCCGGGGCTGACGTGCAGCACGTTCTCGAGCAACACGAACTCGTCGGTACGGTGCACGCGCGGCCGGTCCAGAACCTGCCGACCAAGAATGGAGAACGAGAGCGTCGCGGTGCGGCCGTCGAGATAGTGACCGTGGTAGGTCATCAGATCGGGATCGGTCGGCCCCATCGACTTGCTGTCCTCGAGACCCGCCATGAGCGAGTTCTCGGGCGCCGGCTCCAGATCGTCGCCGAAGGCCCAGTGGTAGGTCTGGAGTTGATCGAGCGGATCGCCGTCGGGCAGCGGCTGGCGCTCGCCCCGGTAGCGCATGTGCTGGGTCTCGGTGAGGTCGAGGAAGCCGGCCCAGGCGTGGTGCTGGCGCATGCGGTGCAGATCGTAGGTAACGAAGACGTCGTCGCCCAGATCGAAGGTCATGGCGCGGTTCACCTCGCGGCGAAACTGCGAGGTGAGCACCGGACCGTAGTCGCGCGGGTGCCGCTCGAGCACCGTGAGGTCGGCCGTGGGCGTCCCCACCGGCAGCGACGCCAGGTACTCGTCTGTGACCTCGAAATACTGTTCCGGGTTGCGGTCCCGGATCAGACGGGTGCGAATGAAGTGGATAACGTCGTAGCGCTCTTCGGCCGTGTACTGCGTCTGCGGCACCATCTGGCCGAACCCATCGGTGACCGTTCGCCACATGCTGTAAGGGTCGTTGCCGCCGCGCAGTTCGTCGGTGTTGAACGAGCGCGCATCGGGCAGCCGCGACTCGCCGTCGTAGCCATGGCAGCTGTAACAGTGCACGTCGTAGATGCGCCGCCCGCGCGCGCGATTGGCATCGGTCCATGAACGAATGATGCCCGCGTGATCGACGTCCTCGTCCGCTTCCTGCCCAGCGGCGGCTGGCGCCCATAGGAGCGCTGCGATACCAAGAGTGACAATCGAGCGCGTTGCGCGCTTTCCGCGATGACCCATATCCGCCTCCGAGCTGAACGATTGTGCGACGACGACGCCTGAGCGCCGCAGCATAGACGGCCCCGAGCGCATGAACCACCTCGTACTCTGGCCGTCGCTACCAAAAACGTGAGAACCTGAAACCGAACAGGGGTACCGGACCAAGTAGAGTCACAGATACCGATTCGTCATTCGTTCCAGTCTGCTCCGAGGAACTTCGATGCTGATCAAGAAGTCCGGCGAAATAAAAGAATCCGAGATCACGCCCGAGTCCGTCTACAACAGCCGGCGGAATTTCCTCCGCGCAGGCGCAGTAGGCGCGATGGGCGCCCTGGCCGGCGGACTGTGGGCTCGTGACAGTTTCGGCCGACCCGTGATGACGCAGGCAGAGCTCGCCGGCATCGTGAAGTCGCCGCTGTCCACCGACGAGGAACAGAACTCGTGGGAACAGATCACGGGCTACAACAACTTCTACGAATTCGGCATGGGCAAAGACGATCCCGCGCGCTACGCCCACGAGATGAACATCGATCCATGGAGCGTCAAGGTCGAGGGCATGGTCGGCAAGCCTGGCGACTATTCCGTCGATGACCTGATCAAGCCCAACAAGCTCGAAGAGCGGATCTATCGTTTCCGCTGCGTCGAGGCCTGGTCGGCCGTGATCCCCTGGGTAGGCGCGCCGCTCAAGGACGTTCTCGAACGGCTGCAGCCCGAATCGGGGGCCAAGTACGTTGCCTTCGAGACTCTGAACCGGCCCGATGAGATGCGTGGTCAGCGCACACGTTCGCTGCAGTGGCCGTATATCGAGGGCCTGCGCCTCGACGAGGCGATGCATCCGCTCACCTTGCTTGCTGTGGGCCTTTACGGGCGGGCGCTACCGAACCAGAACGGCGCGCCAATCCGTCTGATTGTGCCCTGGAAGTACGGCTACAAGAGCATCAAGTCGATCGTCAACATCAAGCTGACGAAAGACGAGCCGCCGACCTCCTGGAACGTCGCCAACGCGCGCGAGTACGGCTTCTACTCGAACGTGAATCCCGAGGTGTCACATCCGCGCTGGAGTCAGGCAACGGAGCGCCCGCTGGGCGGGTTCCTGAAGAACAAGAAGACGCTGATGTTCAACGGCTATGCCGACCAGGTTGCCGCGATGTACGACGGCATGGACCTGTCGAAGTACCACTAGCAGCCGGCGATAGAACCATGCGCGTCGTCCTCTTCAGAATCAGTGTGCTCGCGGCCTGCGTGGCCCCCGCGGCGGTCCTGCTCTATCGGATGTTCGTAAGCCGTGATCTCGGGATCAACCCGGTCGAAACGCTGCAGCACGAAACCGGCACCCGGTCGCTCCAGTTGCTGCTGGCCTCGCTCGCCATCACGCCGCTCATGCGCCTGACGGGCGGGAGCCCGCTCATCAAGGTGCGCCGGATGCTCGGGGTTTGGGCCTTCATCTATGCCTTTGCGCACTTCATGACGTACCTGGCGTTCGATCGGCTGTTCAGCTTCTCCGGCGTAATCGAGGATGTCGCGCTGCGCCGCTTCATCCTCTCCGGTATGGTCGGACTGCTGGCCATGCTGCCGCTGGCGCTGACCTCCACCAAGGGCTGGATCCGTCGTTTGGGCGGCAAGAAGTGGAAGAAGCTGCACCAGCTGGCGTACCTTGCGGTCGTCGCTGGTGGCCTCCACTTCGTGTGGAAGGAGAAGGTGCTGACCGTGGAGACGATCGGCTACTCCCTGACCGTGATCGCCTTGCTGGGCTTCCGCCTCGTCGAGGCTCTCCGTAAGCGCAGCCGGGCGCAGTCCAGGGCCCCGCGCTAGGACTCACAGCGGCGGGCTTTCGGACTACCGAGGCCAAACGTTTCGGTCTACATGGCCATCTGAACCTCGGTGACTTGCGCTCGAGGTGGTCCAGTTGTGCCCTCCATACAGATGGTACATATAAGGATCAATTCATGGACATAGTTATCGACACCGAAGACAGCGTTCCGCTGTTTGCTCAGCTGATCGAGCAGATCAAGCGCGCCGTGCTTCGCGATCAGATCATCCCGGGTGCGCCGCTGCCGTCGATCCGACAGCTCGCCAGCGACCTGAGCCTGAACAACAAGACCGTTGCGAAGGCCTACAGCCTTCTGGAACGCGATTCGGTCATCCAGACCAAGGGATACCGCGGCACCTTCATCCATCCCGACGCCAAGGCGAACAGCGAAATCGACCTGAACGCATGGGTTGTGGCGAAGCTCGAAAGAACGATCGAGGCGCTGCGCAGCTCGGGCGTAACCGATTCCGAGATCCGGATCGCGTTCGGCGACGTCTTGACCCGCCGTAGCAGCTAGGAGGCAACAATGAACGAACAATTCTTCAACTTCGTATTCCTCAGCCAGGTAGTTCTGGTATCCGGCTTCTTTCCGTGGATCGTGGTCAGCCGGGTTCGCCACATGCTGGCCACCTACCCACCCGATCAGTAGCCGCGGATGTATCCGAAGTCAGTCGACACGGTGATGGTTGCGCTCCGCGGCTATCAGATAGTGAACTTCGCGGTTCTGGCGGTTGGCTTGACGCTGCTGCTCCAGGGCCTTCGATCGCCGGCCGAGGTCATGCTCGTGCGAGAAGAGGACCTCGTCCAGGTTGGCTTCCTGATGGCACAGTTGGCCGCGTTCCTGATCGCTCCGGCGCTGTTCTGCCCTTACTACTCGCTGCATCGGAGTACGGAGGTGCCGGCCACGCGCACGGCGTCGCTGCAGCCGCGGCGACTGTTCGACTTCGTATCGCCCGGGCTCCTCGCCCTGGCGGTGATCGTCAACGTCGCCTTCGTTGGGCTGATCCTCTACGTGAGGCAGTTCGACTATCCGTGGTTCGGCGGCTACGCCAACCTCGCGATCGTGGGTTTCATGAACCTGTTCTTCGCCAGCGTGATCTTCAAGCTGTTGTACGGCAAGCGCCAGGACCCTTGGGCAACGGACGCCGATCGTGACAGCGGGATCAAGTACGCAACGCGCGTACTGCTCTTCACTAGCACCGCCATGATCGTGTTCACCGGCCTCACTATTGCGCTGCAGGCCTTCAACCTGGGCGCGCTGAAGCCGACGGCGATGAGTCTCTACATCCAGCTCATGGCCGCCGCCCTGCACGGACTGCGCATCGGCGGGGTCAACTTCGAGGTCTACAAAGACGACGAACTGCCCGCGTGGGGCAGTTCTGTAGACGCCTAGCCGCCAGAGACCAAGACAGACCGAGCCGGCGCCCGGGCGATCGGCCGCCGCTGCGACCCCGGTAGTGGCTGTGGCCGGTCTAGTCTTGCGCGGTCGCGGGTAGAATCGCCTTCAGCATGGCGTCGGCGTGATTGCGCCAGCTCGCCCAGCCCACGCCGTCCAGGACCGCTCCACCCGCCACCTCGTAGCCCAGCTCGCGTAGCTGCTCGGCCCGTTGGGCAGTCTTGACCCGGTTGTCCCAGACTTCCTGGGGATTGCGAACGCCGTAAACGCCCCAGTCAACGTACACACGTCGGGGGTGCGTCGCGGCGGTGCCGAAGCGCGGCAGAAGCGGATCCCAATGGCGGTCGAGAGCGCGGATGCTCAAGATGGCCAGTCCGGACGTCATGTCGGGGTAGTCAACGGCGACCTGCAGTGCGGCCAGTGCGCCCATTCCACCGCCGGTGCTGACGCGACCTTCGCCGTTGGCGCGGGTGCGATAGCGCGCATCCACGAGCGGCACGATCTCCTCGGCCCAGTAGCGCGAATAGGCACCGCCAGCGCCGAGTCGGGCGCCGGCCCAGATCGCGATCACGGGCTGCATGCCGTCGGCAATCAGGTTATCGAGCGTGGTTGGAATGAGGCTCAGTTCGGTAGCCGAGGGGCCGTGGTAGTAGACCACCGCGTAGCGGTCGGAAGACTCGGCGTAGCCTTGGGGTAGGTAGACCTGCATCTCGAGATCATTGCCGCGAAACTGCGGGGCGGCGATGGTCTCGACGGTGCCGCGCGATGCTGGGTCGGGCTCGCGCAGGTGATCCGGGAGCCGCCACCCTGGCATGTGCAGCTCCGACATCGGCAGCTGCTGGTCGCCGAACACGTGCTCGCGCTCGCGGTTGTAGATCATCGTCGGCACGATCACCGGGTTGAGCGGGTCGGTGATCATCTCGCCATCGTGCAGGAACGCGTACGACAGCCGTGCCTCCGGCAACAGTTCGGCCGTGTAGTAGTACAGGTCGGTGTCGCCGACACGGGCCATGGTGACGTCCTGACGGGTGCCGAGCATGTCGCCGGTGATGGCCATGTCGGTGGCTTCGCCGCGGTAGACGAAGTGGACGCGGGAGTCGCCCTCATGGATCGGGTAGTCGCGCGGCTGGGCGAAGAACTCATCGATGACGGCGGTGGGGTCGGCGGCGGTCTCGACGCTCCGAACGAATCGGCCGAACTCGCCGGCTCCCGGGTCGAGGCTGCGCGTGACCTTCCGGTCGCTCTCGGCGATGGCGCGCGTGCCAGCGCCGTTCAGATCGATGCGCGCGATCTTGGTCTGACTGCGCGCGAACACGTCGCCGTAGGCCACGCTTGGCGGGGTCCACGTGAGCTCGTTGAAGATCGGCACACCCACCATCTCGTCGTAGCCATCGGGCGTGGCGGGCGCCAGGTGCAGCGTGCCGTCTTTCGTGAGCACCATCAGGTAGCCGTCGATGATGGTCGGGAAGCCATCGCCCGGTGTCCGGGAGCGCCACATCAGTTCGCCTGTGGCGGCGTCGACGCACGACAAGATGCGCAGGTTGTATCCGTAGATGTAGCCGTCGTGGAAGACCGTTGGGACGTAGCTGCTGCGAAGAGTGCGCTCGTCCCAGAGCTGTTCGCCGACGAGACCGCCGTCGCCAGTTGCAACGGTGATGGCCTGCGAGGAGTCGCCGCTGTGCGTAAGGAAGAGCCGGTCGGTACCGGCAGCAACCGGCACCATGGAGTCGCTGCCGCGAACCCCGCGGCCGCCGTGGGCGTACTGCATGACAACGGTGCCGTCCGTCGGCTCGATGGCGAAGACTGACTGCCCGCCTGCCGCCACCACGAGATCCCGCCCCCCGAGATTCACTAGAACCGGTGACTGCGCCGCGGCCGTCTCGGCGCCCACCTTCCAGCGCTGCTCGCCGGTACGCAGGCCGAATCCGATCACCGTGCCGGCCTCGCCGCCGCCATTGATGATGAGCGTGTCGCCGACAACTGTCGGTGAACTCGCGAAGCCGTACACTGGCCGCGGCGCGCCGAGATCATCGGCCAGGTGGATCGACCACATCGGTTCACCACCCACAGCGTCGAGCGCCACCAGTCGACCCCAGGGTTCGAGCGCTACTACCACTCCGTCGTGCACAACCGGCGTGCCGACGGGCCCGTCCCACGATCCATCGTGGCCGGGATACGCCTTGGCGACCTCGTGTCGCCATAGTTCTGCGCCAGTCTCGGCATCGAGCGCCAGTATGAACTGGGCACCGTCCTCGATCATCGTGATGACGCGCCCGTCCGCCACGACAATGCCCGAGTAGCCGCTGCCGGCCTGCACGCGCCAGACCACCTCTGGCGCTAGCGTCGACACGTCGAGCGCTACGTGCGCTACGGCCGATCCGTCCGCGCCGCGGAAGCCGGGCCATTCCTCTTGCGCGGCAAGAGCCTGCGGGGTGAGCGCAAGGACAAGCGCCACGGCAAGCAGGGGTCGAGAGGTTCGTGCGGCCGACATCATCTTCGATTCACCAATGCAGCAGAAACGTTGGCCCTAACGGATGAGCCGTATGCCGCGATCCGGAGGGTAAGGAAACTCCACGCCGTCTTCGGTAACTACCGCGCCGTCATGAAAGGCGATGTAGATGTGCTTGCCTTCACCCCATGCCGGCACGGGCATGTGGATCATGTACTCGAAGGTGAAGGTGTGCAGGATCGGGATCGTCATCTCGCGCCCCCAGTCGGAGCCGAGCGGCGAAATTCGGGGCGCCACCAATCCGCTACGCGAGACGGCGTGGGCGTCCAGGTGGACCTGCGTTTTGGTGGGGTCGGCCGTGGGATCGAACTGGTCAACCGGGTTGTAGTGATAGCCGGCCGCCTCGATCTTCTCGATGAGTAGCTCGAGGGTCTCACCAGCGGTGCGTCCTGCAACGATGGTGTCGAGCATGATCTGACGAGTGTCGAGCACCGCCTGCCAGACCGCCACGATCTCGGGCGGTGCCTCGGTCTCGCCTTCGCGCAGCAGATAGGCGTTGCCGCCGAGGTCGGCCGAGAAGATCCGATTGCCGGCGCCGTGGAGAATCGTGAACACGTCGCCCGGCTGCAGCACGTAGGGCTCGTCGTCTTCGGCATGGAACTCGACGCCATCGCGGTCGCGTCGAAAGACGTTGCCCTCGAGCTCGCTCAGCTGCGTTACCCCGGGCACCACCTTGGCGAACTCGCGGTCGAGGTTGGCCATCGTGATGACTCCGAAATCGTGGTGAACTTCCAGCTCCTCGGCGACCCGCCCGGCAAGGTAGTCGAGGATCACGTATTCAGCCGAAACCACGCGCTCCGAATATGCGCCAAGTGCCTCCATGAGGAGGCGGTAGTCGGTATGGGAAAGACCATCGGTCAGAGGTTCTCGCTCCGTGCCCGCGGCGAGGCCCAGGGCGTCGGAGTAGTTGACGCCAATGCGCTGCGGGTCGCGGGCGGCAACGAACTCGGCCACGCCGTCGAAGCGGAACCGCAGGTAGTCGGTCTCGTCGCCGCCGGGCTGCTCGGAGATGATGCCGTCGACGAACGTCGGTGCCTCGCTGACGGACCGCGCGATGGTGTCGTAGGCATCGACATCGGCGACGTTGCCAGCGAATATCGCCCGCTCGATCCGATCGCCACCTCGGTCGGTGAAGATGAAGATCCCCTCCTCGCCGCCGAAGTCGAAGGCGAGCGGGTCCGGCGTCCAGGGCCGCACCACGTGGATCCACATGTCGATGTCGTTGTCGCGCATCACGCGCGGCAACACCTGGTCGAACTTGCTGTGCCGGATCCGATTCTCAAGCTCGACCGAGTCATCGGGCATGACGGTGCCCGGATCGACGGTTTCATGTGACTGCGCGAACACAGGGAGCGCTGCCGCCATGATCCCGCCGATCGCGATGCTCGAGAACAGAGTTCCTACTATTAGTCGATTCATAGCCGCGGAGCGTATCACCGCACCACGATGGGCTCCGGACCTCTGTCGCCACACGCGGTCGCGTCGCCAGCCGCGCTCCATTCGGCTAACATCCGCCCGATGCGAGTCACAGGGGTCTTCGTCGTGGTCATCGGCCTGTTCGTTTCTGCGAGCGGGTGCTCGCCGTCCCCCGAGCCGGCACCTCCGGCGCCAGCCAGCTCGCCCGAAGCCGATCCACAGGCGTCGGAGCGGGAGCGGTTGTTCGACCACATCAGGGACAAGACCCCGGACCACATCACGGTGTACGGAACAGAATCCGTTTCAGCGGCTCAGTTCTCGCGCGCCTACGCCGACATCACCGCCGCGCTCGATGCCATGGATCCGAGAATTCGGGCGAGCCTGGTCGAGGCCGACGCCAAGATGATCGTCGCCCGCGACGAGGCAGAGCTGGTCGACGAGATCGACTACTACGAGAGCATCTTCCCGGTGGAGGCGATCTTCACCGATATCGAGGGAACTGACGAGACTCTGCCCGGACCGACCGGGGTGTCGACCAGCAAACTCGAACTGATGTACCTAGTCGTGTACTACTCGTTGCTCACGGACGCACAGCTGGCCACAGTCTATGAAGACCTCGTGAGCGCCTACGACGAGGCCGTCGACGCCGCGCTGTTCACGCCCGGCGAGGCGTATGAGGACGGTTTCGTCGACGGGATCCACATGAACGCCTCGCGCGAAGGCGCCCTGAAGTACGGCAGCTACTTGTTCGGCCTCTACCGGATCTACTTCGGCAACGGTCAGAACCTTCCCGGCGAGTTCACCGTCACGACAGCGGAACAACTTGCAACGAGCAACCCGGCGGGCGTGGCGTTTATCGAGCGGTACCTGGACCAGGCCCCGCGCTGACCGCTCTCGGACTTCTCCGCCGGCGCCGGTGAGGCGATCGTCCCAGGGCTACGCCAGGTCGTGATTCACCAGTGGCAGCGACCGCACACGCTGACCCGTAGCCGCGAAGATCGCGTTGCACAGAGCCGGGGGCGCGGGCGGAAGCGCTGGTTCACCGAGACCTGTCGGCGGATTGTCCGAGATGATGAGCTCGACGTTCACCGGCGGCGCCTGCGACATTCGCAGCAGGGGATAGTCGTGGAAGTTCGACTGCTCCGCGCGGCCTGCCGCGATTGTGATCTGCTGGCCAAGCGCCTGCGAGATGCCGTCGAGCGTGGCGCCCTGCATCTGGTTCTCGGCATTGAGCGGATTGATGACCTGGCTGCCGATATCGCCAACGACCCAGATCTCGTCAACGGTCACGTTGCCGGTCTCGGAGACGGTGGCCTGCACGACTTCTGCGAAGTAACCGCGGTGGCTGTAGTGAAACGCGACG